>ERZ1031329.55-NODE-55-length-45445-cov-8.631240_pt1 | contig 45445 bp, 31 predicted proteins | sample MGYA00518053_ERZ1031329 | MGnify/ENA primary metagenome ERZ1031329 (study PRJEB33718, sample SAMN03159840) | human skin metagenome | collected 2014-02-25 | study: EMG produced TPA metagenomics assembly of the PRJNA266117 data set (Human skin bacterial metagenome and... | reverse complement strand
GCAGGGCCTGGGCGGAACGGTGACTTCGGGAATTGTCTCGGCGCTTAATCGCCCGGTGCGCCTGGCTGCTGAGGGGACTGATACGGATGGCTACGCCGATGCGATTCAGACCGATGCCTCCATCAACCCGGGTAACTCGGGTGGTCCACTGGTGGATATCCGGGGTGCAATCATTGGTATTAATACGGTGATTTTTAGTAGTTCGGGTGGTTCACAGGGCTTGGGCTTTGCGATCCCAATCAACTCGGCCGTTGCCATCGCCGAGCAGCTTATGGCCGGTGAGCAGCCGGTTCATCCGGGAATCGGCGTGACAGCGCGCACGGTGTCCAACGGCGCACTGACCGGCGCGGAGATTGCCAGCATTCTGCCGGGCGGCGTCGCGGAACGGGAAGGCCTGCAGGAAGGCGACGTGATTACGGCTGTGGGAGACCGCGCGGTATCCTCCGCAGATGAGCTCACGGTTGCGCTGTGGACTGTTGGTGCTGGTAATGAAGCAGTATTGAAGATCGTTCGCCACGGAGCCGAGCTGGAGGCGAAGATCACGCCGGAGTAGGGTGGCGCTGGTTTTGCTTGGACTTGCCTGGGTTTCGGCTGGTTTCTGCGGATTTGGCGGATTTGGCCGCGCAATGCTGCATGCGAGGTGCACTGTAACTAAGGTGGTATAACGTGTTTTCTAATGTTGGTTGGGGCGAGATTCTCGTCCTCTTTATCCTCGGACTAATTCTCATCGGACCTGAGCGGTTGCCGAAGGTAATTGAGGACGTCCGCGCATTGCTCTTGGCTGCGCGCACCGCAATCAATGACGCACGCGATAACCTCTCGGATGAGTTCGGTGAAGACTTCGACGATCTTCGCAAACCGCTGCAGGAGCTCAACGATCTCCGTCGTCTCAACCCGAAGACCGCCATCACCAGGACGCTTTTCGACGGCGATGACACCTACCTGGACATGCTCTCCGGTAAGCCCGCAGCGGGTGGCGGCGGAACTGGTGCAGCCGGAGCGGCTGGCGCCGTAGGAGCGGCCGGGGCTGCGGGGCAGCAGTACCAGCAGTCCAATACGAGCCAGCCAGTGCAGCCGGCTCCGTCGCAGCAGCCGGTCCCGCAGTCGGCTCAGCAGCCAGCCCAGCAGCCGGGAACGTGGCAGGATCCAGTTGCCCAGGCCCGTCAACAGCAGGCACAGCAAACACCACAGCAGCCGCAACAACCTCAGCAGCCCCGTGGGGTGCAGGCCTGGGTCGACGACGACAACCTATAGAGGTTGCAAACCGTTCCCGATCGCAAGTTACTGACTAGGTTTATGACACTTTGAGCACAAATTTTGCCATGAAACTGTCATAAACCTAGGCAGTAAGTGCACGCAGCCGCGTCGGTGGATACACCGCCCGCACCGCCCGCAAACACCGGACCACCGCAAACACCGGACCACCGCAAACACCCACAACACATACGTCCCAGACACCGCAGCCACAATGAGTAGAGCCCCCTTCCCGGCACCGAAAATACCGGGGAGGGGGCGTCGCTGTGATCGTCGTAAAGCGAAGGACTACTTCGGCGTCACGCCCAAGCCGAGCGACTTGCCGGCCAGCGACTCGCGGCGAACCACCAGCTTGTCAGCGATAGCGTTCAGGGCCTCGCCCGCGCCAGAATCCGGCTTGGATAGGACAATCGGGGTGCCCTTGTCGCCGCCCTCGCGGAGCTCGGTGTCAAGCGGCACCTGGCCGAGCAGCTCGACCTTACCGCCGGTGATCTGAGTAAGACGACGGGCAACGGTCTCGCCGCCGCCTGTGCCGAAGACCTCCATCTTGGAGCCATCGGGCATCTCCATCCAGCTCATGTTCTCAATGACACCGGCGATGCGCTGACGGGTCTGCAGCGAAATGGTGCCGGCGCGCTCGGCAACTTCGGCGGCGGCCATCTGCGGGGTAGTAACAATCAGCAGCTCAGCGTTCGGCACGAGCTGCGCCACGGAGATGGCGATGTCGCCGGTTCCCGGGGGCAGGTCGAAAAGCAGGACGTCCAAGTCGCCCCAGAACACGTCCGCGAGGAACTGCTGGATAGCGCGGTGCAGCATCGGGCCACGCCAGACAACCGGTGCGTTGTCATCAACAAAGTGGCCGATAGAAATCAGCGACACGCCGTGTGCCTGCGGAGGCATAATCATGTCGTCGACCTGGTGCGGCTTTTCCTCGGAGCCCATCATGTGCGGAATGGAGTGTCCATAGACATCGGCATCGAGAACGCCGACGGACAGACCCTTCGCGGCCAGCGCGGCGGCGAGGTTTACGGTCACAGAGGACTTACCAACGCCGCCCTTACCGGAGGCGACGGCGAACACGCGGGTGCGGGAGTCCGGCTGGGCGAATGGGATCACCGGCTCGGAGGCGGTGCCGCGGACGGCGTTGCGGAACTCGCGGCGCTGCTCGTCATTCATCACATCGGTGGTGACGGTGACGTTGCCAACGCCCTCGAGACCGTTCAACGCATCTTCGGTGCGCTCGATGATGGTGTTTTTCATGGGGCAACCGGCAATGGTGAGGTAAATCTCCACGGCCACGTCATTGTTGTCCGCCACCGAGATGGACTTGACCATGCCAATCTCGGTAATCGGGCGACGTACCTCAGGATCTTCGACCTGCGCCAGGGCGGTGCGAACTTCAGCTTCAGTAATCGTAGACATTATGTAGTGAATCTTATCGTGAGACCCCGTAAGACAAAGAACTACTGACAAAATCAGCAGTTTTCCGCTTTACGACGGTCACAGCGCCCAGCCCCTGCGGTAAGCGCGGTGGTGGTGGAACTGGTGGTGGGGCAGGCGGTGGAACAATTGGAAACTGTCAGGCGTTGTCCTTGATAGAACGCTTTTTAGCGATAGTTTTAGCAATATTTTCAGCAACTGAGTCACCAATTGCTGTGACAACAACTGCAAGGGAATGGTGAAAGTACCGATGGCAAATGGGGAAGCGAACAGCGGTTGGGGGAGCGGCCGGGAACAGAGCATGAAGTCGCGGTTGCCTCAGCGTCAGGTGCCTGAGGGATGGCCGGTGGGCAGTTTCACCAACTACTCTGACGCGCAGGCGGCAGTGGATTCGCTCAGCGACCGTGATGAGTTTCCGGTTTCCGACCTCACCATCGTCGGCGTTGACCTAATGCAGGTGGAGCGCGTGGTGGGCAGGCTGACCTGGCCGAAGGTTCTCGGCGGCGGCGCGCTGTACGGCCTATGGATGGGCCTGTTCTTCGGCCTTATTCTGGGGCTTTTCCAGGAAGATTGGATTAGCCCGCTGATTGTTGGCCTCGGTATGGGAGCCATCTTCGGCATCGTACTGGCTGCAGTTCCGTACGCCATGCAAAACGGCAAGCGGGATTTCTCTACCACGACGGAGATTGTTGCTCGTCGCTACGATGTTTTGTGTAATCCCCGTAATGCCGAGCGCGCCCGTGACCTGCTTGCGCAGCGGGCGCTCGGCGGGAACCGCGGGTAGGTTGTTGTACTCGTCGTAAAGCGTTGCCTGCCGGAAGCTGAGGCTACAGCCACTTGTTGCGGCGCAGGAGCCACACCAAAAACGCCACAATGATGAACATGATGGCGAGGACGATGAAGTAGCCGTACTCCCAGTGCAGTTCGGGCATGCGGTCGAAGTTCATGCCGTAGATACCGGCCAGGGCGGTTGGCACGGCGAGAATAGCCGCGTATGCCGAGATAGTACGCATGTCCTGGTTCTGCTGTAGCTGGATCTTCACTGCGGCGGCGTCGATGAGGGATGAGAGGCGTTCGTCGAGTCCGGCTACGAGGTCCGCCGCGGCGAGCTGGTGGTCGAGAACATCGGAAAGATAACGGCTGACGTCCTTAGGCATGATGTCTTCCCGCAAATTCATCAGGGACCGCAGCGCCGGCGTCAGCGGATCGATTGCGTGGCGCATCTCCAGAATCTCTCGTTTGAGGATGTAAATGTCCTCAATATCCGACACCAAATTCGGCTCGAAGACTTCGTCTTCCATAATTTCCACGCGATCTTCCAGCTGCAACGCAATGCGCAGGTACGCATCGACGAGGTTGTCCGTCAGCGCCCACAGCACGCCCGCGGGGCCGTAGTCGATGGCGTCGGTGGTGTTCTCCACGCGTGCGCTAATGCGCTGCATATCCGAGCTCGGCATGCCCATGCGAATGGTGATGACGTACTCCTGGCCGATAACAATCATCAGCTGGCCAGAGCGAATGATTTCATTTTCGTCGTCCGCGAGACCTTCCGGGGAGTAGTGAATCGAGCGAATCACAAAAACCACGTGATCATCGTGAATCTCAATCTTTGGGCGCTGACGGTTGGTCAGTGCGTCCTCCACCGTCAGCTCATCTAGGCCGTAGAGCTCAGCGATGGCGTCCATCTGCGTCGCGTTGGGGCGCGACAACGACAGCCACGTGAAGCCCTCGCCAAAATTACGCACCTCGGACAGGCCGGAGAAGTGGTCGTAGGTGCCCGGCAACCGCTTGCCGCCGATGTAGACGCCGCAATCGCGCAGGGCATCGCTCACAGCCGCCGATTGCGTTTCTCCCACGCTTGACGACGATCCGTTGGTGCGCGTCACCTTCGAGACAGCTGACATTGCTGCGGATTTAGCTGCATTCGTTGCCCGAGCAGTTTTGCCGGGTTTTGCTGCGGCCAACGGTGTTGAGCCTTTACTTGTCGAGTTAGTTCGCGGATTGCGAGCTTTCGCCGAAGCGCTATTGTTGCGGCTATTCGTATCACCCATTCTGGGAGACCTCACAATCCGTTCGTAGGTTACGCTGGTGTCGATGATTGATTTTAGACGTGCGAGCGGCGAGCTCCACTATTGCACTGGCTCAATGGGGAACAGGGGTAGCTCCAAGGCTGCTGTGTGCACTTTTGCTGCCCTGGCGTTGGTCGCTGGGACAGCGGGGTTCGGCCTTTCCGCGTGTTCTGATTTGGATCCGCAGATGCCTGTTCCTCCCGAGCAGGAGGCGGTAGTAACTATCGGGGCAGACCTGCGCAACCCCGAACAAGCAGCTCTCGCGTACGTGTATGCGCAAAGCTTTGAGAGGGTAGGGCGCCAAGCGGAGGTCGTCGGCATTCGCGATGCTGAGGACCGGTTGCGAGCTGTGCGCAATGAAGCGGTTCTGGTCTCTTTCGGGTGCACCGGTGAGCTGCTCGGCCTGAGTGACCCGGTGTCGGCGGAGCTGTTGGCCGAGGATTACGCCGAGGACTCCACTCCGGACAAGCAGTTCAGTGGCGAGTGGCGAGACCGTGTTTACGACGCATTTTCGCGGTCGTTGCCGGGGGAAGTTATGGCCACCGACGCGGGCATAGCACAGGGCTGCGCAGATGTGTCAGATGACAATTCCGGGGCTAACCTGCCGCAGTGGATCGTGCCTTTCTACGCCAAGCCGGCGTTGGACCGGAGCGACCGAGTCCGAGTGCTCAATGAGATTGCTGGTTCTTTGAGCACTGAGGACCTAAAGCTGATGACCCGAGCTGTGGCCAGCGGCGCGAGCCCTGAGTTGGTCGCTCAGGAGTGGTTGGATAAGGCGTAGTCGGGGCGGCGGGGCTAGTTGCGGCGGTATCTGACGCGTAGCTGCTGTTGGCTGCTGCCGTGTTTGTCTATTAACCCTTGAACGCGGGCTGCAAATGTGAAACTGTGCGAGTTTATGACACTGTCATGCCATTTTTCAGGTCATTTTTGTCATAAACGCAGTCAGTAACTCGCATTGAGGACTCAGTAGTAAATGGTGCCGACCCGGTAACACGCCGACCGGACACGCTTTTTGTCTATTCGCCCTGGATGTCTGGCAACGATCTCCCAAGCAACAAGAAAGGGGCTCCAACCGTTCGGTTGGAGCCCCTTAGCGTTTGATCGCCAGCTCGTAAAGACCACCTGTGAAGACCACCTGGTGAAGCGGCGATCTCAAACACGCGACTTCACCGCGGTCTCACAAGACCATAGGTCTGTCCAAAACTACTTGAGAGCCTCTTCCAGCAGAGCCTTCTCCTCAATCTGGTGGACCTTAGCCACACCAGTTGCGGTGGAGGACTGTGCACGGCGGGAAACGCGGGTCAGCTTCGGCATATCCGGTAGAGCCTCTGGGAGGTTCAGTGCCAGGAACGGCCACGGCCCCTGGTTAGCCGGCTCATCCTGAACCCAGCGGACTTCCTCAAGATCCGGGTAGGACTCGAAGAGGTCGCGGAGGCGGTTGTGCGGCAGCGGGTGCAGCATCTCCAGGCGAGCGATTGCGATGTCGTCGCGCTTGTCCTTCTTGCGCTTCTTCTCCAGCTCCCAGTAGATCTTGCCGGAGCAGAGCAGCAGGGTCTTGATGCCGGACTTGTCCTTGGACTCGAAGTTCGGGTCATCGATGACCGAGCGGAACTTGTTCGGGTTGGTGAAGTCCTCGACAGCGGACGCTGCCATCTTGTTGCGCAGCATCGATTTCGGCGAGAACACAACCAGCGGACGGTGCAGGTCGGACAGGACGTGGCGACGCAGCAGGTGGAAGTAGTTAGCCGGCTCGGACGGCTGAGCAACGGTGTAGGAACCCTCGGCTGCGAGCTGCAGGAAGCGCTCGATGCGTGCCGAAGAGTGGTCCGGGCCCATGCCCTCGTAGCCGTGCGGAAGCAGCAGAATCAGCTTGGAGGTCTGACCCCACTTGGCCTCACCGGAGGAAACGTACTGGTCAATGGTGGTCTGAGCGCCGTTGGCGAAGTCACCGAACTGTGCCTCCCAGAACACTGCCGCATCCGGGTTACCCAGGGTGTAGCCGTACTCGAAGCCCATGCCTGCGTACTCGGTCAGAGCCGAGTTGTAGATCATGAAGCGGCCACCGTTCTTGGACTTACCGTAGGCGTCGATCGGGTTGTATTCCGAACCGTCCTCGGAGTCAATCAGAACTGCATGGCGAGAGGTGAAGGTACCGCGGCGGACATCCTCACCTGCGAAGCGGACGTCGATGCCAGCGCCGGTGAAGGAACCAATCGCCAGCAGCTCAGCCATGCCCCAGTCGATGCCACCTTTCTGTGTCATCTCTGCGCGCTTCTTAGCGACCGGCGCAACACGCGGGTGAATCTTGAAGCCCTCAGGGAGGTTGACGTAGGACTGACCAATCTCGACAATCTCTGCCTTGTCAATGCCGGTTTCCAGACCGTGCGGCAGCGGTTGGGAGCCTGCAATACCGGACTGATCGCCCGGCTTTGCGTCCTGAGCTGCACGGACCTCGTTGAAGACCGCTTCCATCTGGTCGTGGAAGTCTCGGCGAACTGCTTCGTACTCTTCCTCGGAGATATCACCGCGACCGATGAGGTCCTCGGTGTACTGAGCGCGGACGCTTTCCTTCTCGTCGATGATCTTGTACATCAGCGGCTGAGTCATGGACGGGTCATCGGCCTCGTTGTGGCCGCGCTTGCGGTAGCAGACCAGGTCGATGAAGACGTCCTTGCCGTAGCGGTTACGGTACTCAACAGCCAGCTGGCCGACCCAGACGACAGCCTCCGGGTCGTCACCGTTGACGTGGAAGACCGGGCAGCCGTAGGCCTTGGCGATGTCGGTTGCGTAGTAGGAGGAGCGACCGGAGTCCGGCGAAGTGGTGAAGCCAATCTGGTTGTTCACCACGATGTGGACGGTACCGCCGACCTTGTAGCCACGCAGGGACATCAGGTTCAGGGTCTCCTGGACAATGCCCAGGCCAGCGAAGGAAGCGTCGCCGTGCAGCAGCAGCGGCATGACGGAGTAGCCCTCTTCGCCCTTGTTGATCTTGTCCTGGCGTGCACGAGCAAGACCCTCAACGACCGGGTTGACGGCCTCGAGGTGGGACGGGTTCGCAGTCAGGGTGACGTCAATCTCGCCCTCGCCGAACATCTGGATGTGACGGCCAGTAGTACCCAGGTGGTACTTGACGTCACCAGAACCGCCGACCTGTGCCGGGTCGATGTTGCCTTCGAACTCGGTGAAGATCTGGCGCAGTGGCTTGCCGACGATGTTTGCGAGCACGTTCAGTCGACCGCGGTGTGGCATACCGATGACGACCTCATCGAGGTCAGCACCAGCAGCGGTGTCGATAGCGGAGTCCATCAGCGGAATCAGCGACTCTGCGCCCTCAAGGGAGAAGCGCTTCTGACCGACGTACTTGGTCTGCAGGAAGTTCTCGAATGCCTCGGCGGCGTTCAGCTTCTGCAGGATGTACTTCTGCTCAGCGTGGGACGGCTTCGGCTGGCCGCCCTCAAGGCGCTCTTCCAGCCACTCGCGCTCTTCGCGGTCGAGAATGTGAGCGTACTCGGAACCGACCTTGAGACAGTATGCGTTGCGCAGGCGAGAAAGCACCTCGCGCAGCGTCATCGTCTCCTTGCCGCCGAAACCACCGACGTTGAAGGTGCGGTCCAGATCCCACAGGGTCAGACCGTGCTCCTCGATATCGAGGTCAGCGTGGTTTGGAGCGGAAGTATTCGGCTGGTCAGAACGCAGCGGGTCGATGTCCGCCAGCAGGTGACCGCGGGAGCGGTAGGCCTCAATCAGACGCATAACGCGGGTGTTCTTGTCGATACCCGTGTTTGGCAGGTCCTGTGCCCAACGGATTGGGGTGTACGGGACACGCATGGTCTGGAAGATGTGGTCCCAGAACTTGTCGTCGACAAGCAGGTTGCTCATCGTACGCAGGAACTCACCGGACTCTGCACCTTGGATAATGCGGTGATCGTAAGTAGAGGTGATGGTCACCAGCTTGCCGATGCCCATCTCTGCCAGACGGTCAGCGGAAGCACCAGCGAACTCAGCCGGGTAATCCATGGAACCGACACCGATAATCGCGCCCTGGCCCTTGGTCAGGCGCGGGACGGAGTGACGAGTACCGATGCCGCCCGGGTTGGTCAGGGAAATGGTGACACCCTGGAAGTCCTTACCGGTCAGCTTGCCGTGGCGAGCACGAACGACGATGTCCTCGTAGGCGTCGACGAACTGCTTGAAGGTCAGGGTCTCACACTCACGGATAGCGGCAACTACGAGCGAACGCGAGCCGTCCTTAGCCGGCATATCAATGGCCAGGCCGAGGTTAATGTGTTCCGGGGTAACCAGAACCGGCTTGCCGTCAACTACCTTGTAGTTGTTGTTCATGTCCGGGTGGAGCATGACAGCCTTCACCATGGCGTAACCAATGATGTGGGTGAAGGAAATCTTGCCGCCGCGGGCGCGTGCCAGATGATTGTTAACCAGGGTGCGGTTTTCAAACATCAGACGTGCCGGCATATCGCGAACCGACGTAGCAGTCGGCATCTCCAGGGAGACATCCATGTTCTTAGCGATAGCCCGTGCGACGCCCTTCAGAGGCTCCTCGCCGGATTCAACAGCCGAAACCTTGGCTGCTGCATCCATCGGGGACTTCTTCGGCTTCGGAGACGCCGGCTTGTTCGGGGTCTTGGTTGGTTCGACCCCCTTGGACTCACGACGTCCGGTTGCCTTAGCTTCCTCCTTCGTGGCTGCTGCGGGCTTTGCCATATCGGAAAGGTCCTCGCCCTTTTGGGACGGTGTGTGGGTTGCGAAGAATTCGCGCCATTCCTGACCCACAGACTGTGGATCCTTCTGGAATTGCTGGTACATCTCGTCGACCAGCCATTCGTTCTGGCCGAAGCTCATGTCGCTGCTCACGGCAGGTACTCGCCTCTTTTCGTATTAGTTTTACTAACTCACGTTTATTCTAATGAGCGCACGCGTCAAAGTGTCATTCAAGGATAACGAAAATTCTGAATTACTACACCGTCGCGCTCCCCATATGGTACTTGCTCCAGAGCTCTGCGTATTGGCCACCCGCCGCGAGAAGCTCATCATGGGAGCCGTCCTCGACAATACGCCCGTGATCAAGTACCAAAATCCGGTTGGCCCGAGCAGCCGTAGCCAGGCGGTGGGCCACAATAATTGCCGAGCGTTGACGCGACGCACGGTCAGTGGCTTCGAGGATTGCCGACTCTGTTGCAGGGTCGAGTGTCGCGGTGGCCTCGTCGAGAAGCAGCAGTTCAGGACGCATCATTTCGGCACGAGCGAGTGCGATAAGTTGACGCTGTCCGGAGGAGAGCCCTCGGCCATCTGGGCCGACGGGGTGGTGGAAGCCGCCGGGCAGGCTGGCAATGGTGCTGAGAGCACCGACGTTCTTCGCGGCCTGCTGAATTTCAGCATGACTGCTGTCCGGTAGACCGTAGGAAATATTTGTTGCTACTGTCCCCGAAAACAGGTGTGATTCTTGGGGTACATAGCCGAGGGTGCGTCGCCAGTCGTTAAGAGGGAAGTCGCGGATGTCAGTTTCGGAGGCTCGCACCACGCCGCCAACTGGATCGTAGAAACGGGCGAACAACTTAATGATTGTTGATTTTCCGGCACCGGTGGATCCGACAATTGCGACTGTTTCTCCGGCAGGAATCTGCAAATCGAGAGCATCGAGGACCTGAGGGCGTTCGTGCTCAGAGTTGGTGGCGGGGTAGGAGAAAGTCACCTTGTCTAAGCGCAGGTCGCCAGCGGCTGCACGGGACGCGCCGCCAGTAGTGCCGTGGTCTGGCATGGGGGCGGTCTGTAGGAGGTCACCAATGCGATTGAGACCGACCTTCGCCTGCTGGTAGCCGTCGAAAACATGGGACAGCTGCTGAATCGGGCCAAAGAGCATTCCCAGGTACAGCGTGAAGGCGACGAGTACGCCGGGCGTCGTAGTTCCCGCAGCAACCTGTTGGGCGCCGACAGCCAACACCGCAGCTGTTGCCAACTCAGAGACGAAGTTGATGCCGGGGAAGAATAAGGCCACGGCCAGCTGTGCTCGCTGACGAATTGCGCGGTACTTATCTGATTCCTCGGCAAAGGAAGATTCGATATCGGCGACGCGGTGGTACATCTGAATCTCGCGAAGCCCACCAATGGTCTCCTGGAAATCAGCGTTGACCAAGGAAAGTTGCTCGCGTGCAGCCTTGTATAGGCGCGAGGAGATTCGGCGGAATACCAGGGTGGCCGCCACAATGATGGGAAGCGTCGCCAACGCCACCGCGGCGAGTGACACCTGTGTGGCAAGCAACAGCACTGAGACACCGAGCAGAGTGAACGTGGCAATCGCGCCCTCTGCCAATCCCGTTTGTAGGAACGAGGACAGCGCGTCGATGTCGGTTGTCATCCTCGTCATGATGGCACCCGAGCGATTGGCCTCGAAGTAGTTAATGCCAAGCGACTGCAGGTGACGGTAGCAGCGCACACGCAGGGCATATAGCAGCCGCTCACCAGTGCGCGCAGTAATAACAGCATTTGTGGCTACGGCAATCCAGCTGATGAGGACCGTCGCCAAGCCACCTGCGGCGCAGGCCCACAGCACGGCCTCATTGTGCTCACTGATGCCGTGGTCAATGGCGTAGCGCACGAGCATGGGGAACGCGAGATCGGCAACGGCAATGAGGGCGAGCAGCGCAATGACGCTTATAAATAGACCGCGGACGTAGGAGAGCAGCCGGCGCAGAGAAAAAGGCTCGGAGTTGTCGAGTGCTCGAGCTGGTACACGCGGTTTTTCGCTAGCGGGTGGGAGGTTTCGCACACGCTCGAGAAGCTCTGGTGTCGCAGGAGCATTGGCGAGAGCCGCCCCCATGCCACCACGACCACCGCCGCGGCCACCGGGACCACCAGGGCCACCGGGTCCACCTGGACCGCCTCCGGCTCGGCCAACCCCACGGGTTATTTGAGAAGTGGCGCCTCCGGGAAGCCGCGCAGCGGTGTCTGACGTGGAGTCGTCGGAGGTTGGTGCGGATTCGTCGGGCCAGAGTTCCTCGGGGCTGGGGTCCTCACTGCCAATGGGGTCGAGAACGAGGTTTTCGATTTCGGGGTAAGCGCTCTGGTCGATGTCCATCAGCTCGGTGAAGCGCGGATGAGAAGTAATCAGTTCGGCCTTGGTGCCAATGCCGGTGATGGCACCGTCCTCGAAAATGGCGATGTGGTCCGCCTGCTCGAGAGTGGAAGATCGATGCGCCACGATGACGATAGTCGTATCCGCCAGCTGTGAGGTCAGCGCGTTGAAGATTTCCAACTCAGTTGCAGCATCGATTGCTGAGGTAGCGTCATCGAGAACCAAAACTCGAGGACGGGCGAGGAATGCCCGTGCTAATGCCACGCGTTGAGCTTGTCCGCCGGAGAGATTATGCCCGCGCTCGCCGATGGCTGTGTCCCACCCCTGAGGCAGGTCGTCGACGAAGTTGACCTGGGCGGCGGTCGCTGCGGCGATAATCTCTTCCTGGGACGCCGCGGGATTGGCGAATGCGATGTTCTCACGCAACGTGCCCGCAAATAGATAAGGAGTGTCCGGAACGACAGTAATAGCGTCATATACGTCGCTGGAGAGAATGCGCGCGGTATCTGTGGATGTGCCGTGGCTGGGCGCATCGATAGTGATAGTTCCCGAATCCGGCAGATAGTGACGGCCGAGTAACTCCGTGGCGATAGTCTTTCCGGACCCCGGTGGGCCAATCAACGCTAAGGTCGCCCCTGGCGCGACGGAGAATGAGACATCGTCGATAAGCGTGCGTCCGCCACGGCTGTGGGTGACGTGGTTGAAGCTGATGCCAACGGGGCCGTCGGGGAGAGGAAGCGCGTCGGTGGGTTCGGGGTTGTCTGGTCGGGCGTCGATGACATCGGAAATGCGGTCGATGCTTGCCGACGTCAGCTGTATCGAGATGACCATGTTGGAGACCAGACGCGACAGGGCAGTCAGGCTGGTGAGATACGTGGCAAAAGCTACGAACGTGCCTAGGGTGATGTGTCCGTGAATCGCTAGCCAGCCACCGACCGCGATATTTCCGACGAGGGACAGTTGCGGCAACGACTGCAGCGCCGGTTGGAATCGAGCGCTGAGTTTTGCCGCTCGCAGGCGGAGAGAATATAGCAGCGACGAGTTACGCTCCATCTTCGCAACTTCGTTGTCACCCTGCGCAAACGCCTTGACAACACGGATGCCGGAAACGGTTTCCTCGACTTGTCCGGCTATCTCGCCAGCTTGCTGTTGGGCAGCCCAGGTTGCGGCATGGAGTTTGTCACGCGAATTCACTGCAATGTAGACAATCGCTGGCACCACGGCGAGGCCGACCAGCGTCAGGGGCAGCGAGAGGGCGAGCATGATGCCGATAGTGATGAACAGCTTGACGACGGACCCCAGCGTCAACGGCAACATTGCCAGTAGTCCGGACACTGCCTGGAGGTCGGAAATTGACCGTGACACAACCTGGCCGGTGTTGACGCGATCCTGTGCTGGACCATCGAGGTTTTGTAGGGAGCGAAGGATTTTTAGTCGCAGGTCGTGCTGAACATCAATGGAGAGTTTGCCGGAGAAGAATCTTCGCCCCGCCTGGGCGACGAAGCGCACCAACGCGATGGCCAGAAATACGGAAATGACTGCCTGCAAGGGAGTTAGCGAAGGCAGTAGGCGCGCGGGGACACCGCCATCGGAAGAGCCCGTTGCCACATCGATAGCATCTCGAGTGAGAAGCGGAAGTACGGACTCCAGCCCGACAACGATTAGCGCTGCAACAACGACACCATAGAGCGGTAGTGGCCTGTGAAGAGACTGTTTCCACAAGAACTTCATGGGAGAAGTTCTGAGGGGTTTGCTCTGGGCCATGGTAGGTACCGCTCTTCCATTGAAAAACGTCGCTGAAGGGTAATCGGGGTAAGAGGAACTACTTATTCTTCTTTTTCTTCGGCCACTTCAGCGCCGAGGGAATAGAGAATCTCGATGACTTTGAGTCCTTCTTCGAGTCTGCAGAGATGTTGGATTTAGCCGGTAGCTTTCGTTCAAAGTCCGACCAATCCTGGGGAAGTGGGCCCAGAGATGCGCGAGTGGAGCTGATAAGAATGCCACCGAGCTTGCGGTTTGCGGAGGCCCCAACCACGGCGCCAATTCCAAATGGCAAAATCTTGCCGATGATGGCCAGACGAGCGTTCTTCATCAAGCGCTTGCGTGCCTCGCGAATCAGCAGGCGGTTTGCTGCACCCAGCTGCGGAACACCAAGCCGTGGCAGTAGAGAATTTACGGAAGTCTTGGTCTGCTTCCGCAGCGATTCCTCGCCAAGCAGAGAGGCCATAATAGCTGTCCCCTCAGAACCACTCATGGCCGCAAGAATCAGCGTGCGACGGCGTTGTGGATCGGTGATGTCAATATTGCGCAGTGTTGCTGAGGCCAGTGTGTACCAGGCTGATGCTTCCAGAAACAGCAGCGATTCACCGGTAACCGCAGCCAAGCCCGTGATCATGCCGACGCCGGGGAGAACCGCGCTGCCGCCGGCGGCACCACCGGTGCCGGTGACCAGGTTGAGGTAGTGGGAATCAATACGTTCCTGTACCTGTGCCGGAGTTTCATCTTTTTTGCGCTTGTGCAGGGAACTGACGTATCCGGTGATGGCAGACGACTGCCAGCTCATGGTCTTATCCAGGGTTTGGATAAGAAGGGTTCCCAGTTTTCCGGCATCACGTTCGATCGCTTCGGGGGTTGAGTTCACTGCATCAGTTACTGTGCGAGTTGAATCCTTCTTCGTCTTTTGGAACAAAGTAGTAGACCTCCTAAACGGGTCCGTTGAGAGCCATATGCCCATATAAACACTACTGAGCTGTGGGGAAATTCCGTAGTCGGTGGAAAAATGGACAGGTGTACGGCGACTATCACACGGGATAGAAGGGTGAGACTGGTGAACGATGTCATGCGGGGTGCCGCATTGCCTCCCGAGTACTCCCAGCTTTTGGCGGACTTTCCTCGGTTTTCCGCAGATGTCATGCCTCACGACGGCGCTGCGGAGTGGCACCTTTCTACCGAAGCGGTAGCCGCCGGAATTGAGGCTGGGAGAAAGCTGTTTCCCATGCCCGAGGTTAAGGGGGATACCCGTTTCCAGACCCAGTTGTGGTGGTGGTCCATGTGCGGAGCATTGGTGGGGCCATCGCTGGCATGCGTGATGGTCTCCGGTCGAGTTCCAGTGTGGCAGTGGTCTTCTTGGTTCACATTTCTCCGAGATGACTATTGGGTTGGGTTCCAAGCTCAACAGTTTGAAAGCATTTCCGCTGAGGATGCGGATGAGCTGAAGGATTCCGGCGAAGCACTGGCTCATTTCTTGGAGCCGTTGGCTCAGATTGTTGGAGAAGTCGGGGAAATCAAGCCTGCTCCTCTTTGGGCCGTGGCTGCCGATGCTGTGGCTAATGCTGCAATAGCTGCCGGTAATGAGCTGATGGAGCCCTGGCGCGGAGCGCTTATCGGCAAACATGTCGTTGAGGGAATACAGCGAGTACATAGGGTCCCTCTTCCTCGTTTCATGGATTCCTGCGGAGGCGAGGTGCGCCCCTGGGACGAAGCTGCCGCTGAATCGGGAGAAGAACCGGACTTCGATGTAGTTACTCACTTGGAGAGAGCTACTTGCTGCATGATTTATCACAGCCCAGACGCCGATCTGTGTGTCTCGTGTCCGAAACGTTCGCGTGAGGAACGCCATCAGCTCTGGGCACGCTACTGAGCGCTCTGTTTTCGAGAATCGACAGCCGGTGGCCTGCCCCTCAACCGGCTGCGTTGGGGGCTTTGCTGTAGCAAGCGCACTGCCGGCGTGATCTTTCGCAGCAATTGCCGGGGGCATGAGCCGCCCCATGATTGCGCGTTTGTCGCTACGATTGGCTGCGGGTAGAGGCCAATTATCTTTCAAGGGAGGATTCCACCCATGAGCTTTTTCGAGCAGATTGCTGCGGCACTGGACCGCGAGGGCATTGAAAGCCGTGTCAACGATGACACCCTCTTCGTTCCCATTACCTCTGACCTGGAGGTTCAGTTCGTCACCATTGATGAGGACATCCCGGCTGCCGAAGTTTACGTAGCCGCTGCCGATGTGGATGATGAGGACGACGAGTTCGAAGCTGTTCTGGTCTCCGCTGTATTCTCCGTCGAAGATGCCGTCGCGGCAGTTGCCCACCATGTAGCTACTGACCAGGTTGTTGGCCTGCTTCGCACTCTGCTCGATGGCGACGATGACCGCATTGCTGACCTGGAGTTTGAACAGGACCCCGAAGAGGCAACCCTGGTTACCTCCGAAGTTGGTACCTCCTCGTTGGTTCAGGTTTTGGTAACTGCCCACAACAACGAGCCCAGCGCACACGTCCGCTTCATCTCCCAGGACGCGAACTTGGACGACATCGTCGACCAGGCCATCGCGGAGTTCTGGGACTCGGATACCGAAACGGTTCTCACCGATGATGACCGTCGCAAGATGTTTGCTGACCTCTACTCTGACATCCAGGCCTTGCGAAATGAGGTTCTGACGCTGGGAACCTTCAGGGACTTTGACAAGCTGATGGATGTCCTTGCGCTCGTGGTAGACCGCGCGGAGGAATGGGAAGATCAGCTGGTAGCCGTCGATGACGGGTATGCAGAGTACATCTACTCTGATCACGTTGCCTCCTTGGAAGAGGATGATGACGACGAAGACGATGACGATGATGACCTCTACGACGATGGAGACTATGACGACGAGGACGACGAAGAAGGCGACGACAGCGAGTAGCTGTACTGAGGCAGTGCTGCGCCAGCGCTAAGCCGCCGATGGGCGAGAAGAAAAGAGCTCGTTAGGACACGGCAGTGGCCGCGCGTCCCTGGTGCCGATCCAGCTATAACGGCGCCCGGGGAGTGCGGGGTCAGTGCCGTTTTCGTGTATCTTGCTGCAGTCCTGCGCACGATGGAGAGCCTCGGCCACAGCCCGAGTGCGTCGGCGGGTTTCTTCCCGTGTCCGATTCGAACCGCCAATTCCGCGGAGGACTACCTCCGATGAGGATTCCACCTTGACGGAAACGGAGTACATGAACATGGGCTCATCCTTCAGGACGAAGTATTCCGCGTGCACGTCGGCAAGCTGAGAGACCAGTGCGCGAGGAAGCGCTATCCGTGACGCTCGGACGGTGGCCACAGGCCCGTCGGGAAGCGAGAAGGTGTGATCTAGCGCGCCGGGCGAATGCCTACGGCCGATGGTGGGGTGGCAGAGGATTGTGCGGATGAGGGCGAGGTCTTCGAAACACTCTGCACGGTAGGTGGCGGATAGTGGGGGAAGAGCTAGGCGGCGGTGAATGGGAAACTCGTTTGTTGTACTCATGGCTCACAAGTTATCGAACACCCCGGACTCGTATTTTCGAATATATAGAACGCATGTTCGAAATAGGATTAGCATCAATGGGTAACCTAAGTGGGGGTAGTCAATTGGCTAGGTGTCTGGTGTTATTGCAGGGACACGTGAGGTTGTGGAAACGATTCGATAACGACTTTTGTAAAAGCCCAAGAGTCTGAGAAAACGCTATTTCTGGGGTGGGGTGGTGGATTAGTGTGAGTGGTGGCCCTAAAGAAAAACTAAACATTTGAAAGATTCGTCTCAATGAAGCACGCAAGAAGTCGACTGGCGGTATCGGCTTTCGCAGCACTTTTGTCCTTGGTGGCCCCGGTTGCGGCACATGCTGTAGTGGTTGGTCCGGGTGACCCGATTCGAACCCCCATGGAGGGAAGTCCGTGGGATGGGTATCGAAATATCAACTCGCCGATGTGTTCGGCGGGTGTTCCGGGGACGGTGACGGACCGCAATGGGGAGAAGCATCGGGTCATGTTGACCGCAGGGCACTGCCTGAATGATGCTCCGGATGTGGGTCTGCCAATCGTCACTGGTGAGGTGTATGTGCCAACCACTGAAGGTGATAAGCGCATTGGTACCGCAGGTGCCCATCGTTGGGAATTGCCGCAGGAAGATGCCGGCCTGGAGTCGTTGCCGGCAGGCTTTAATGGTGCGGACTACGGAATAATCAACCTTGATCCAGACGTAGAGACTACTGGCGCAAGCTACTCCATTGATGAAAATGGTCAGAGCTACGGGGAGCCCGTGGTGATGACCGGCATTCAAGACAATGAAGACCTGCCGCGTGGCGAAGTCTCCTTCGATAATTTTGGCAAGCCTATCTGTAAGGACGGTATGCGCACCGGGAGGGCCTGTGGATACCAGGTATTCCGAGCCCGAAACGGCATCTGGACGGTTGGTATCGGCGTTGATCACGGTGACTCTGGCGGAAATGCCTACGATCCGACCACAAATGAAGTTATTGGCGTGAATTCGATGGCCTTCGGTCCGGTCTCGCGTGTGATGCCCGCGGATATTGCCATCCAGGAGGCCTACGGAATTCCCGACGGTCAAGTAAACGACCACTTCGAGGTATCGGATTCCACAGCTCAGCGTGACTCCACCTACCGCACCCTCAACGAGGATATGACGGCGGATCAGGAGTATGCGCGGGTGCAGGATCCGCAGGCTTCGCAGGAAGATTCTGTACCGCAGTTAGCTGATCTTGTGGACCAGCTGCCGCAGTTGCCGCAACTCCCTGAGCTGCCACAATCGCCCCAATTGCCACAATCGTCACAGTCGTTTGAGCTGCCTCAATTGGCAGAAATTCAGCTTCCAAGCTTTGAGAGTTAGCACCAGTCTGAGAATCTGGCAAAAATCACCCCCGAACCGTTAAGAGAGCCAGGATCATCCACGTTGGATGGTTCTGGCTCTTGCATTGCTGCTGAACAAACTTTTTGATGTGTAATGAGTGTGGAATGAAGACGAATGAACGGTTCCTCGACTGAGAATTTCACCCTAGGTTCCATTTTCGGAGAGCTTTGTAAAGGTGTCCCTAATACACTGAGTGGGACAAGTTTTCTGTACAGAAATGGAGTACCGCACACTATGGCCAGTTCAAAGAAGGTCGCCACACTCACGGCTGCACTGTCGGTAGCTGCGGGTGGCTTTGTGCCCGGAATCGCGGTAGCTGAGGCTGCACCGGCAAACTCGGATGTTGTCATCGGCCCGGGCTCGCCGTTGCGAATGCCGTTCCCGAGCAGCAAGAACATCGACGGACGTCATGTTCAGTCCCCGATGTGCTCTCTGGGAGTTCCTGGCACCGTTGTGGATCAGAATGGCGTTTCGCATCGTGTCATCATGACTGCCGGTCACTGTGTTGTGGCGAAGGATACTGAAACCGGCGAAGAGGTCACCGGCCAGTTCTTCATCCCAACCAAGGATGGCGACAAGCTGGTCAACAAGGACTACATGGGCACCGATGTCATGCCGGAAGAGGATGACTTCGACGAAAACACCACTATGCCGGAGTTCTTCAACGAGCTCTTCAATAGCGGTGACTACGGCATCATTGAGGTTCAGGACGACATCAAGACCACCTCTATGTCCCACTCTGTGGATGAGTTCGGCAACGTCCATGGCGAGCCGGTTCAGATCGTCGGTATCGAGGACAAGCGCACTCTCGACCCGATGGAGATTTCCGTTGACAACTTAGGTGAGCCCGTGTGCACCGACGGTTCCCGTACTGGCCGCGGCTGCGGCTTCCAGGTCTTCCGTGTCCGCAACGGTGTCTGGGCCATCGCTCCGATTGACCACGGCGATTCGGGCGGAAACGCCTACAACCCGGAGACTCGCGAGGCCATCGGCGTTAACTCCATGGGTATTGGCCCACTGAGCCGCTTCCAGCCGATTGACGTTGCTCTTGAAGAGCAGTACGACATCCCGGACGGCCAGGTCAACGAGCGCTTCAAGGTGGAGACCTCCACCGAACCGCAGTCTGAGTTCCGCACGATTGACGAGGACGTCCAGTTCACCAACCAGCACGTCCCGCAGGAAGAGCCGGATCTGGGGCCGATTGGCGAGCTGCTCCCAGAGGGCGTCGAGGTCCCGCCGGAGATTGCCGACATCATCTCGGAGAGCCCAGCTCTCCCGGAGCTGCCGATTCCGGAGCTGTCGTCCCCGCAGCTGTCGGACTCGACTGCTCAGGCAACACAGGCAGCCAGCAACCTCTCCTCGCAGGCAGGTCTGCCGAGCCTGTTCTAATCAGGTCACCGCAGTCTCGTAGATAGGGCGTTCGCTTTACGACGCTCCGTTTAACCCTCTATTCCGCCATGGTGGCGGGGTAGGGGGTTTAGCTTTCGCTAGTCAATCGGCTTTGCGTGAAGGTACTCGAAGAATGTGTCGGGAACGGGATGTTCAAGGTGAAGCTTCATTGTGACAACATTTAATTCTTTGTCTTTTAGCCCCTTCATTGTCGTTTGTTGTGGATCGCTGGGAGTCACTTCGCCAAGGTAGGTGAATCCTTCATCTGGTAAATCATCCCTACGCACAAACAAATGGATTGGGAACTTGTGTTGGATGATGCTCTGGACCTCTTGGCTCTTGAGTGTTCTATTTGAACGTGTAAACCAGCGCATCGTCGAACGGTCAAGAAACTCATCCTCATAAGCGATGCTTGGAGCAAGCCCCTCGTGCTTACGGTAGTTCACAAAGATTGGAATCGTCTGTGAGTGGGAATCAATCTTGTAGCCATTTAGCGTGCCTGTTTGATCCGACCGAAGCCTCAAAAGACGAGAAACATCCTTTCTGGAATAGCGTTGATTGCGGCGAAGCACACCCGCGAAATAATCATTTTCGCGGGACAGGAAAAGACCAGTTTGAATGATGTCATCCACATGTTCTCGAAAGCTATTTGGATATGACGAATCCCACTTGTTGTACAAAGTCAAAAATTCCTCAGTCAGACTGTAACGTGAGGTTTCGTCATCGTACCGGACCAATCTAATTTCTTCGTAGGCCCGCTTCGGGTAAAACTCGAGGTTGAGCACTCGTTCGACAACAGAGAGATCCAGCTCGCTGTGAGAAACAGCCCTTGTGTCGAGAAAGCCAGCAAACTCTTCACGTGTGATGGAACCATGCTTAATAAGCTGGTCAAGTAGAAGTAACTCTTGGGGTTGCTTTCCGGGAAGTAGCTCGCGGGACAAAAACCTCAAGTATTCACTCTGCTTATCCGTTGGTCCTGTTGCTGCTTTGTCTACTCGGTGGAGGAGTTCCCAATAATTCTTGGTACGCCTGGTCGAGATCACTGCAGGGTCAACGAGGTTGAACCGAGCAAAATCCATTAGTCGTGGTACACGATTCAGTCGGTACTGGAGAAGTTGAATATCCTTTTTAAATTCAGCAATCGTGTCTACCGAGGCTGTATCGATGGCTTTAAGGATCTTCTCCTTGGCAATTTCATCAAAGCTCACAGTGGAGCCCGATGGGATATTGGAGGGATCAACGACTTTGCTCTTGAGCTTCGACTTATTTCTAGATGAATCGCCGAAAAGAGCCATCGGGATCATGTAATTGTTCTTGTAGTTTCCAATGAAATCAATTACTCGGAGATGGTCTTTCCCCGGGGCTTTGCGAAGACCACGGCCCAGCTGCTGGGTAAAAATAATGTTTGATTCGGTGCCTCGCAGCATCACTACTTGATTTACTGCCGGAATGTCGATGCCCTCGTTGAAGATATCGACGGTGATAATGTAGTCGAGTTCGCCTGCAGATAACTCTGAAACAACAGCATTTCGTGTCGAGATTGAGTCTTCACCTAGAAGCACCTTCGTCCGAAGTTGCCGCCCAAAGAGCTGCTTTTGGTTGAGCTGCTCCGACAGCGCTTTCGCTTCGTCTTTCCGACTGCAAAACATGAGCCCCTTAACTCTCTCAGGAAACCCGTAGACACGGAGCTTCTCCAGGAGATAGTCGATACGATCTTCATCGACGAGAGCATCGATGGATGCAGTCTTATCACCGATCGCTCGAACTCCATCATCAAAATCGGTGACACCGAAATAATGGAATGGTGCGAGCATGTCGGCTTCAAGAGCGGCTTGCAGTCGGATTTCGTAAGGAACGTTGAAATCAAAGAGGCGAAAAATGTCCCCTGAATCTGGACGCTCGGGAGTTGCGGTCAAGCCGAGGACAAACTCACTGTTGAAGTATTCAAAAACTGGCTTGTAGGAATTAGCAGCGCCACGATGAACCTCATCGATAATGATGAAGTCAAAGGCATCTGGAGAAAAGGTTTTGTAAGTCGATTGGGAATACAAGGATTGAACTGAGGCAAAAAGGTATCGTGCATCAGTTTCTTTTTTCCTACCAACCAAGAGTCCAAAGTCGGCGTCTGTAAGCTCAGAACTGGAATAAGCAAGTACCTTTTGGAACTCACTCTTAGTCTTTTCCAGAATCTGTTCCCGGTGGGCAACGAACAAGACGTGCTTGGCCTGTGCTTCTTTAACTGCTAGTGCAGCAAGGATCGTCTTCCCCGTGCCGGTAGCGGAAATTATGAGGCCTTTCCGCTCGCCTGACTGCCTCAAGTCAGCGATATTCGACAGCGCTACCTGCTGCATTTGATTGGCGATAACTGGGCCCTCGGGCAGCAACTTTGTGTGCGTGTTTTTCGAAACTGGAGGTACGCGTTTCTGTTCGTACTCATCGACCCATTGATGAGTTAGTGGGATGCAACGATTACGTTGCATATCAATGGCCGTCTCAATTTGGAACGTAATGTCACCATTTTGGTGACTAGAAAAGTGCAAATTCCACTCTTCGTTTTCCTGTAGTGCCTTTTGCGTCAAATTTGCGCTGCCGACAATGGCTGAAAGCCCAACCTCTTTGTAAAAAAGGTATCCCTTTGGATGAAATCCGCGGTGATGATCCTCGGGGTAGATGTAGACGTTCAGTCCCTCAATTTCGAGTAGTTCTCTGAACATCGATGGTGAATTGAAATCAAGGTAGTTCGACGTGATGATCGTCATTGGGCCAGAAAACTGAAGGAGACCCTCCTTCAGCATGGCAAGAGCGGCCGGAGAAATAAATGCTACTGAAAACATGAAACTCGTAGCGGTGCGTAGCTCCTCGCGGAGCGCATTGTACATAGTGGCGGACTCATCGTTGCGAATGAGTCGGGGATTGTATTTTTTGTCGGCAACGATGTTTTTATCGATGAAGCCGTAGCGTAGGTCTCCGACCAGGGAATTCATCATTGTTTCAGCATACTAAATGCACGCTGCGTCGCTTGTCTTGATTACTGTTCGTTTACAAGAATGTCGACTGTAGGGATGTCCGCTGGCGCCCAATCAACGGAATAAAGCTCGGCCGGTTCTAACCAACGATATTCAGTATGCTCCGTTAGCTTGATTTCGGGAGAAGAAACGGAACAAAAGTATGTCGCAAGTGAGATAACGGCGAAGTCATACTCATGGTCGACAGTGAGAATGTGGTTCCCAATCTCAGCGTCAAGTTTTAGCTCTTCTCTTAGTTCACGGGCTAGAGCCTCACGAGGGGACTCGCCTTCTTCGATCTTTCCACCGGGAAATTCCCAATAGTTTTCCATCGAGCGACCTGGGCCGCGTTGGGCGGCGAAGATTTTTCCTTCATAGGTAAGAACCGCACCTACAACTTCGATTCGTTTTTTCATCTCAACTCCGCGTTCTGTCATTGCGCCTCATTCTAGTAATCGTCACTGTTTGCAGATCGGGCTATGGTGAACTCTTGGGCTTCTTGTTTTCTCTTTTGCACAGTAGAAAGGACCGTTACCTTGTCAGCTTCCCGTTCGCGCGACCTGCTTCGTCGTAAAGCAAAGTGCGAATCTCAGCCAGCTATCGCATCGGAGGTGGGAAGCAAATCACAAGTTCCGGATCCTCAGTCGAGTGAATCAGACCGGACAAAACAGCCGATCCCGCGAGAGATTTGGATTCTGGTCAGCGCCGCGTTCATCATCGCGCTGGGCTTCGGGCTGATTGCTCCGATTCTTCCGCAGTACGCACGCAGCTTCGATGTGGGTGTGTTCGCGGCCAGCTTCGTGGTCAGTTCGTTCTCCATTTTTCGGCTAATCTTCGCGCCGGCATCGGGCTCACTGGTAGAGAAGCTCGGATACCGACGCACGTACCTAACCGGCATCAGTATCGTTGCGTTCTCCACTTTGCTCGTCGGTGTTGCGCAGACATATTGGCAACTGCTGGCGTTTCGTGCACTCGGCGGCATCGGCTCGACGATGTTCACGGTCTCGGCAATGGGGCTGATTGTGCGGATTTCACCGCCGGAGATCCGCGGTAAGAGCTCGGCCGCCTATGGCACAGCCTTCCTACTGGGCAATGTCTTTGGTCCAATCATTGGTGCTGCGATGGGTGCATGGGGCATGCGAGTGCCGTTTTTCATCTATGGTGGAGCGCTGATTGTGGCAACGATTGTGGTCGGCATGTCGCTGAGTGCGGAGCATCTTCGCCACGTAGTACCCAAGCGCACGACCCCTGTGCTGACTTTCTCCGAGGCTATCCGGGATTCGGCATATAGGAGTGCACTTGTCGGAGCTTTTGCTAATGGCTGGTCGAACTTCGGCGTGCGCGTAGCAATTGTTCCGCTCTTCGCGGCAGCGACGTTTTCCCATCTTGGTAGCCACGAGCCTGGCAGTGATGGGGCAGTAGCAGCTACCGCAACGGCTGGTTTCGCGCTGACGGCCTTCGCGCTCGGCAATGTTACGGCACTGCAGTTTTCAGGTCGTTTGTCCGACCGCATCGGCCGTCGCCCTCTGCTCATCACGGGGCTGTTTATCAACGGCGTGTTCACGGGCACAATCGGATTTAGCAGTGGAGCCATTCCGCTACTGATTCTCTCCGTCCTCGCGGGCTTTGGCGCTGGCATGATTAATCCATCGCAGCAGGCCGTGCTTGCCGACGTCATCGGCGCCAACCGCCAAGGTGGAAAGGTGCTCGCCAATTTCCAAATGGCTCAGGACTTCGGAGCGATCTCCGGCCCGCTGATTGTTGGCGCAATCGTGGATGCCGCAGGATTCAAGGCCGGTTTCTTTGTTTGCGGTGTCATTTCGCTGGTCGCAATGGTGGGCTGGATCTTCGGGCGCGAGACTCTACCAGCCCACTCATCGAACAGCGGAGCCAAAGAAGCCGAAGCGAAAACAGCTTAAGCAGAAGCGGATTCGCTAGCTTCCTCGCCTTTATCGAGCTTTCGGCAAATAGCCACATAGATAGCGCCAGTGATGTTGTGCACCACCGCGGCCACCGCGCCCGGAAGCGCTGCCTCCGGGGTAAAGAACTTCGCAGCCATACCGGAGGACAGGCCAGCGGATTGCGTGCCGACCTCCACGGCCACCGTGCGCTTGCCCGCAGTCGGCATCCCCACCAACTGGCCTGCAAAGAAGCCGAGCACGTAGCCCAGCACGTTGTGGATAATCACAGCCACAAACACAATGAGGCCAATGTGCGCCAGGCTCTCCGCATTCTTGGCGACGGCACCGAAGACCACGCCGCCGATACCGAGGATGGAAATCCACGGCAGAATCGGGAGGATTTTATTAATAAACGAGTCGGCCACAAAGCGAATGATCAGGCCCCCGATCACAGGCAGGAGGACTGTCTGGCAGAGACTCCATGCCATCCCGAGGCCGTCGACCTCCGTGTGCGCGTCGGCAAGCACGAGCATGAGAAATGGCGTCATGATTGGCGAAACTAGCGTCGACACGCTGGTCATAGCGACAGACAGCGCGACATCGCCGCGCGATAGGTATGCGATGACATTCGACGAAGTGCCGCCCGGGACAGAGCCCAGCATGAGCAGACCGACGGCTAGTGCCGGGTTGAGGCCGAGGACTTTCGCCACGGCAATCGCTAGCAGCGGCATGATGACAAACTGCGCGATAACGCCGAAAAGAATCGCCAACGGGCGCTTAGCGACCTGCTTGAAGTCCGGGATAGTCAGGGTGAGGCCCATCGCGAACATGATGATCATCAGGAAGTACGTGATGTAATCCGTCAGCGGAGTAAATGGGGCGGGGAAGAAGAATGCCAGCGCCGAACCCGCCAAAATAAAGCCTGGGAATCCGAGAACTTCAATCATTGCTGAGAGCTTCGACGGTGCCGTATTTTCCTGCCCGCTATTCCCAGAAATCTCCTCGGGAGAATGTGGTTTTAGTGGGGACTGTCGGGGCGAAGACGGCTGCGGTTCAGATGAATTACTATTGCTGAGCATTTTCGAGCGACCTTGGGCCTGTACCTTGCAAAATTGCAAAAATCCGCCGAACGGTGGGTGTTCCACGGCGGAAAATAGCTGATATGTGTACAAACTTGTAAGGAAAATGTTAACTACCTCACCCCATATAATTGCAAAATAGGCACCCCGAAGTGGGTGCAATTCACTCGCTTAACGACGGCCCCAGCGTCGGGCCTCATCCAAGAAATCGACCACCTCGTGTTGTGACCTTGCTGACGGGAAATGGTTTTTTGACCGACGGTGGCGTAATCTGGGCAGTTGGTGTGAAATCCTGACGACAATGTCGCAGAGAATCTGGCAGCGGTATAAATTCGCTGGTGAAACGCTTGAAAGTGCATAATGCATGATGGGCGCCCCTCCTCGGAAGTAAAAGCTGAACTGGTTTTGGGCGCAATTTTTCGAAGTATGTGCAAGAGAAGCGATGTCATCGCAATTCCGACGTGAGAGCACTGAAAAACAAGAACGTAAATTGGGCGGGTCATGTATGTGCGACCCAACTGTGAGTAATCAACTGTTGAATATTGAGTGTGCGGGCGAAAAGGCCCAGGAAGAGCCCCAAATGGCTAATAATGAAATGAATGGCAGCGTCGAGGAGAATCGCGAGGATCAGCGCGAGGACGCAATTGTGAAGGCCGAGGATGTAGTGGCCGAGGAAGCGCCAGTGGCCGAAGAGAAGGCCGCTGAGGAAAAGACCGAGAAGGTAGAAAAGACTGCCGAGGCCGAGAAGAAGGCCGAAAAGAACAAAGACAGCAACGGCGAAGAAACCGTCGGCTTCGATGAGCTTGAGCTGCCGGATGACATTGTCAATGCAGTTCGCAAGGTTGGGTTTGAGACTCCGTCCCCAATTCAGGCTGCAACTATCCCGACTTTGATGAGCGGCCGCGACGTTGTCGGCCTGGCTCAGACTGGTACCGGTAAGACCGCGGCGTTCGCGCTGCCGATTCTGGCTCGCATTGACCGTTCCGTCCGTGCACCGCAGGCGCTGGTGCTCGCTCCGACCCGTGAGCTGGCACTGCAGGTTGCGGATTCCTTCCAGTCGTTTGCTGATCACCTGGGCAAGATTCAGGTCCTGCCAATCTACGGTGGTCAGTCCTACGGAGTGCAGCTGTCGGGTCTGCGTCGAGGTGCGCAGATTATCGTCGGCACGCCGGGTCGTGTCATCGACCACCTGGAAAAGGGCTCGTTGGACATCTCCGACCTGCGCTTCCTGGTACTGGACGAGGCCGATGAGATGCTGCAGATGGGCTTCCAGGAGGATGTCGAGCGCATTCTTGCCGACACTCCGGATGACAAGCAGGTCGCACTGTTCTCGGCTACCATGCCGGCTTCGATTCGTCGCCTGTCCAAGCAGTACCTGACGGAGCCGGAAGAGATCACCGTCAAGTCCCAGACTCGCACTGCGGACAATATTCGCCAGCGCTTCCTGATGGTCAGCCACCGCAACAAGCTGGACGCGCTGACCCGCATCCTCGAGGTCGAGGAATTTGAAGCGATGATCATGTTCGTGCGTACCAAGCACGAGACCGAGGAGCTCGCCGAGAAGCTGCGTGCCCGCGGATTCTCCGCTGCTGCCATCAACGGCGACATCCCGCAGACTCTGCGTGAGCGCACGATTGATCAGCTCAAGGACGGTCGCCTGGACATCCTGGTGGCAACCGATGTGGCTGCTCGTGGCCTGGATGTCGACCGCATTTCCCACGTGGTCAACTACGACATTCCGCACGACACCGAGTCCTACGTCCACCGCATTGGTCGTACCGGCCGCGCTGGCCGCTCCGGCGAGGCACTGCTGTTTGTCACTCCGCGTGAGGGCCGCCTGCTGCGCTCGATTGAGCGTGCAACCAAGTCGCAGCTGCACGAGATGAAGCTGCCGACCGTCGATGAGGTCAACGACTCTCGCAAGCAGAAGTTCGCTGATGACTTGACTGAGGCGCTTGCTGATTCGCAGGTTCCAGTCTTCCGCGAGCTCATCGAGGAGTACGCAGAAGAGCACGACACCCCGCTGGTTGATATCGCCGCTGCTATCGCTGCGCAGGCACAGTCGGGCGACTTCCTGATGAAGGAGCCACCGCGTGGCCGTCGTAATGATCGTGACCGTGATCGTTTCGACCGCGACCGCAACCGTGGCCGCGATGGTCGCTCCCGTGGTGAGCGCGGTCAGGGCAAGCGTGCTGACCTGGTCGAATTCGAACGCGAGGGCACCGCAACCTACCGCATCAGCGTCGGACGTCGCCAGCACGTCCGCCCGGGTGCCATTGTGGGCGCCATCGCCAACGAGGGCGGCCTGTCCTCCAAGGACTTCGGACATATCGACATCCGTGGCGACCACACTCTGGTCGAGCTGCCGGCTAACCTGCCGCAAGAAGTCATCAACAACCTCTCCGATACCCGCATTTCCGGCCAGCTCATTGGGCTGACGCTTGACGACGGCACCTCGGTTGACGACAGCGATGACTACCGCGGTGGCCGTGGTGGCTACCGTGGCGATCGTCGTGGCGGTGGCCGTGGTCGCGGAGGATACCGTGGTGGTCGCGGTCGCGATGACCGCCGTGGTGGCGGACGTGGCCGGGGTAGCTACCGTGGAAACTTCGATGACGGTGACGGTTTCGGCGGTCGTGGTCGCGGTCGCGATGACCGTCGTGGTGGCGGACGCGGTCGCGGTGGCTACCGTGGTGACCGGGATGACCGCCGTGGTGGTTACCGAGGCGGACGCCGCTAAACCTGTTAGGCAGGTGAGCAGGGGGGGGGGCGTCGTCAGGCGACCAACGTCCGTGGCGCTGACCTAGACAATAAAAAACTGCCGGTGCGCATGTACTTCCCAGCCCTAAAAGTCGGGCCGAAACGTACAGGCGCACCGGCAATTTTATTGTGTCTGAGCGTGTGCTCTAGATGAAGAACATCAGGATGCCGGCGACAACCCACAGCAGGGAGAAGATGCCGGAGAACATGGCCAGCTGGCCCTTCTGCTTGTCCCAGTCGAGCTCGTCAGCCTTCTTGCGACGTTCGATGAACTCCGGATCGTCAACATCCTCGTCTTCGTCAGCGATGCCGAGGCCGGCCATCATCAGACGCTGACGCGGAATGATCAGGAAGAACAGCAGTGCCCAGGCGATGATCGCCAGCAGGATTGCGGCGTGCATTGCCCCGGACTTCATGTAGTTCGACAAATTGGTGAACATGACACCGAAGCCGAGCAGCGGCACGAGCAGCGACCACATGCCGTAGGTGCGCGAAATGGCGTGCATGGTGCGCGCGGCGCCGACCGTTCCAGCCTCTCCGCCACGGGCCGCAAGCGCGAGCTTCGGGAACATCGAAATTGCGACAGTCACCGGTCCAAGCAGCAGAATTGCCGCCAGGACGTGAACCATAGAAACTACGTTTTGCACGTATTACCTTTCCACGACTGAATGTAGGCCTCGCGTTCAAGCGAGGAGTGGCCTGGAATTTCTTAATTAAGACCAGTCCTTAACTTAACGTGCTCGCACCTTTTTCTCTATTTCGTGCCTTTCCCCGCGGGGATCCCACACGCAGCTGCCAGCGCCGTCCAGTCTGCCGAAGATACGGGCAGGTCCCATTTAATGGCCACCGCTAAGTAACGCTGCGAATAGTCACACGCCTTCGCATCTTCGGGAAGCCATTCCGCCGGGCTGGCATCTCCTTTATCCCTGTTGACCGCACTTCGGGTGGGCACGAGATTGGCCTCGATATCGTTGCCAAATTGCCGACGCCGCTCGGCATCCCAGGCGTAGGCTCCGAAATCCCACGCCGCTGCCAACGGATAAATGTGGTCAATATCGACCTCATGTGCACCCACCGGGTCACCCGTGTAAGGGTCGGGGATTTCGCGCAGGGAACCGTCGTCAAGCGAACATACAGAGCCCCCGAACCACGCCGCCAACACTTTATGGCGTGTATTGCAATCGGCAGAACCTGCCCAGACGTCGAAGCGCTCGCGCTTGTACCCGGTGACGGTGGGGCGGTCGGCGACGACGCGCACAGTGCGCAAGTGCTTGACGACGGCTTCCGCGTCCGACCCGGCGGGGGAGGAGGTGACGAGAACTCGCGTAAGCGCAAAGGACGAGACAAAGGCGGCGGTCAAAACGGCCAGGATGGCAAATAAAAAAAGGCGCATACCTAGTTGGGCGCGAAAAATACTTTTTCGGTTCCCTTGTAGGTATGCGCTGGGGCTAGCCTGCGGGGCTAGCGGAGGCCAAGCCTAGATCGAAGCGTTAGACCAGAGCCTGCTTTGCTGCGTGGTCGAACTCTTCCTTGATCTTCTCGTTCGGCTCCTTGGTAGCCAGCGTGACGATGACCATCACGACAGTTGCAGCGGCGAAGCCCGGGACGATCTCGTAGAGAGTGTCGCTGAGCGAGCTCATGCCCCATGCGAAGGAGACAACCGCGCCGGTGATCATGCCGGCTGCCGCACCAGGAGTGTTCAGGCGCGACCAGTAGAGGGCGGCCAGCAGCACCGGGCCGAATGCCGAGCCGAAGCCAGCCCACGCGAAGCCAACCAGATCCAGAATGGAGCTGTTCGGGTTAGCAGCGATGATCGCAGCGATGATGGCGATCAGCGCGACGGCGACGCGGGAGAGCGTCATGTAGGTCTTCGGACGCAGAGACTTGTTGACCGTTGCCTTGAACAGATCCTCAATCAACGCGGAGGAAGACACCAGCAGCTGCGAGGAAATCGTGGACATGATTGCAGCCAGAACCGCAGTCAGAATCAGGCCTGCAATCAGTGGGTGGAACAGGATGCGGGTCATGTCCAGGAAGATGGTCTCGTAGGAAGAGGCATCTGTGACAGAAGCATCTGGGTTCGTAGCGAAGAAAACAGTTGCGGTCAGAGCCACGAGGACCGAGCCGAGCATGCAGAGTGCCTGCCAGCCAACGCCCCAGCGGCGGCCCTCGGTTGCGTCCTTTGCGCTACGCAGAGCCATGAAGCGAACGATAATGTGCGGCTGGCCGAAGTAGCCCAGACCCCAGCCGAGCAGACCGATAATCGTAATTAGCGGAATACCAGCGAACGGATCGAAGAAGGTCTCAACCGGCTGTCCCTCGCTGCCCGGGTAGGGGTTGTTAGCAGCAAAGCTGAAGATGTCCGAGGCGGAGTTGCCGTTGTTGATTAGGTAGATAATGCCAACGGTCGGAACCGTCAGGAGTGCGATGAACATGATGATGCCCTGGACCGTGTCCGTGTAAGACACAGCCAGGAAGCCACCGAACAGGGTGTATGCGACAGTGATAGCCGCAACCAACAGCATGCCGACGAGGTAGTTGCCACCGAACGTCGACTCCCAGTAACGGCCACCTGCCACCATGCCCGAGGAGACGTAGAAGGTGAAGAACAGCAAAATAATCAGGCCTGCGGCAACGCGCAGCACCTTCGACGTATCGTGCAGACGATTCTCCAGGAACGACGGCACGGTAATCGAGTTACGAGCAATCTTGGTGTAACTACGCAGGCGCGGTGCGGTGAACTTCCAGTTCAACCATGCGCCTGCGACCAGGCCGATCGCAATCCACGTTTGGTTGAGACCCGAAAGGTAAATCGCGCCGGGCAGACCCATCAGCAGCCAGCCGGACATGTCCGATGCACCCGCTGACAGTGCCGCGACGAACGGATGTAGGCCGCGGCCGCCAATCATGTATTCGTCATACTCTGCAGTCTTTTTCCATCCGGTCCAACCGATGTAGACCATCAACAGCAGATAAATGACTAGTGCGATGATGAACCATGTGTGTTGGTCCACAGGGCAACTCCTCATTATTTATTAGTCGTACAGTCGGACTCGCGCACTACCTAGCGCGCCAAAAAGCATTTTCGGCGCATAACTCAATTTCGCTTAATCAAGTCTGCTTGACGACGTTCACAGCGCTGCGGCAGCATCGAGCCCAAAAGTGGCCGACGTCCACGGTGGAACCTGCGGTTCGCGATCCAACACAGCTTCAGCTTCCGGACTATCTTCGACAGTCAGCGGAGCCTACTGGCACATGCGAACCATGGCAGAACTACTGCACGAGTCACACATTTTTAATTCTTGTGGCCTATACGACGTTTTCATGTGATGCGCTGCATTGCAAAATAAGAAGCGTTGAAAAAGGTTTTAAAAATCAGTTAAGTGCGACAAATTACCTGGGAAAAGGGGTATTTGGGTAGAAGGGGAGTAATTTTTGCAAGATACATAATTCGAACATGCGTGCTAATGTTGTGGTGTGGTGGAAAAGCTGATCCGGGGTGCGTGGCAGAATCTTCATTGAACAAATATCTGGTGGCGAAGTCGCCGGGTGATTAGACGGTGATGACTGAGCAAGCAGTGGGGAGGAAGTAATGGACCAAGTTGCTAAGTCGGCGGTGCCGTTGCTGCTGCACGCGGTCTGGAAGGATGATTCGGGTCTTCACCTATGGGTGGAGCGGCCAGAGGGGCACCGGATTATTGCGGACGTGGATTTGCTGGAAGTCCCGGCGCATCAGCGTCGGCTTTTTGCAGTGCTGGACCAGAGGAGTCGAGCGCAACTGACGCTAAAACTGCGCACACCGAAGGGGCGGGCAGTAGAGAAAGCGGTACCCACATGGGTGTTCCCGCCATGGACTGCGGTGACAGCACTGGTGAAATTGCAGGAGGAAGTTTCCTCGGCGGCGATGGCGCCGGATCTTCGGTTCTTTGTGGATGTTGTACAGGGATTGGATGCTTTCGCACGCTCTGGGCGGGCATTGGTGGCGCTGACATGGGAAGACAATGAGTGGTGGCCGACGTGGCGGATGTCGGAGGGGCTGAGTGAGATTGCTTGGCAGAGTCAGGTCATTTCCCGTACACCACCGGTATTGATTGATAACGGAGGTGCCACAGTGGCTGAGGATTTCATCAATCGGATGTTTCATTGGGTCACCAACGCGCTCCTGGCCGATTTGGATGAACCGGCAGAACAGCGTCAGAGTTTCGTGCGGTCGTTGTTGCAGTCTCAGTCCCTGGGGCGTGCGACGCCGGGGGTGGCGCAGTCACTGGCAAAGTGGAGGCTGTCCGCCGATGGTGAGGATGTTCGTCTGCAGCTAATGGTGCAGGAACCTGTTGGTTTTGAAGGCCAGCTGGAAGACTTGCCGGATGTGGATCTTCCGCAGCTGTTGGAGTTGCGGGATCGAGCGGATGAAGAAGGCGGCTCAGTAACTCGCTTCAATCCTCGTTCAGCTGCGGTGGAACATGAGACTCTATGGCCATTGCGGATGTACTACCGCATCGGCGTCGCAGCTCCGGAGCGCCTGAATCCAGAAATGTGTCGTCGGTCCGTGCTGTCGTTGCTTCGCCCGCAGCTATTGGCTGCACAGGAGGCATTCCCAACGCTCAAATATGCGAAAGCAGCGGGCCACCCGGGCTTGGATCTGCTGCTGACCTCAGAGCAGCTGATAGAGCTTATGACTGATGGCATCTCGCAGCTGGCAGAGGTCGATATCGATGTGATGCTGCCGCCGAACTGGAAGTCAGTGGAGACCACCCTGCAGTTGCACACTGAAGTCGTCGAGTTAGATCCGACGGGGCCTGCTGGGCGCCGTTCGGAACCGAAACTCGGATTTGACCAACTGGTTGATTACGAGTGGAAGCTGGCCGTGGGGGACGCCGTACTGACGGAAGCGGAAATGCGTGAGCTCGCTGCATCGAGTACGGGGCTAGTGCATCTGCGAGACCATTGGGTGCACGCGAATCCAGAGGTAGCTAGGGAAGCCCTGAAGTTTTTGGTGGAGCAGACCAAGGCCGGGGAGGAAACCGGTAAGGGGCAAGCCACCCTGAAAGAGCTGGTCTTCGACGGTGGCATGGAGTCGCAAGCTCCAGCCGCAGTGCCAGTCGCCCCCAGGGATCCCTCTTGGCTCAAGGCATTGGTGTCGAAGTACTCAGACGGTTCCACGGCCCTCGCAGAGTCGGTCGAGGTGCCACCGAGTTTTGTCGGTGAGCTGCGGGAGTATCAACAGCGCGGTGTGGAGTGGCTGGCGGATATGTCCAACCGCGGCTTTGGTGTCATTCTCGCTGATGACATGGGGCTCGGTAAGACTGTGCAAATCCTGGCGCTGTTGGAGTATGAGCGCTGCCGTCGTCAAGCGGATGCGACGGGTCAAGAGCACAAGACTTCGCTTCTGGTCGTTCCGACAGGAGTGCTGCGCAATTGGGCAGCAGAAGCGACTAAATTCACTCCAGAGCTCAAGGTTGGACTGCTGCATGGTTCAAACCGGCCTCATGGTGAAGAACTACAGGAATTTATCGGAAAACACGATGTTGTTGTGACGACCTATGGTGTTGCTACCCGTGATGTGAACGAACTCGCCCAAGTGCAGTGGGATCATGTGATTGCTGACGAAGCACAGGCAATCAAGAACCCCAACGCACAGGTATCCAGAGCGCTGCGGAGCCTGGGCTCGCGACACAACATCGCCATGACTGGTACTCCGGTGGAAAATGACTTGGGCGAACTACGCACCATCATGGATTTCTGTAACCCAGGCATGCTGGGGTCGGCGAATGCATTTCGCAACAAGTTTGCGATTCCCATCGAGCGTGACGGGAATGCGGAAATGCTGCTGCAATTGCAGTCGATTACAGCACCTTTTATCCTGCGCCGACTCAAGTCGGATCCAGCTATTGCGCCGGACCTGCCCAAGAAGAATGAGCAGGTGGAGATGGTTCCTCTCACGACGGAGCAGGCTTTCTTGTATCAGGAGGCCGTGAAGGATATCGAGGACAAGCTCAAGCGCTCGAAGCGGAATCGTTCTGGCAGCTTCGGGCGAAAGAGCATCATCCTCGGCGGCATCATGAAGTTGAAGCAGATTTGCAACCACCCAGCGCACTACCAGCACGACGGCTCGGGGCTGCTTAATCATGGGCAGCATCGCTCGGGCAAGGTCGCACGGTTGGAAGAGCTCGTCGATGAGATTGTGCAAAACGGTGAACGCGCGCTTGTGTTCACGCAGTTCGTGGAGTTTGGCAAGATGCTTGCCCCTCATTTCAGCAAGCGCTTGGGCGTGGACATTCCGTTTATTCAAGGGGCAATGACTCCGGCACAGCGCGAGAAAGTAGTGGCAGAGTTTAATGCCCCGGACGGTCCGCCAATCATTTTGCTGTCGACTCTCGCGGCAGGTGTCGGCATCAACCTGGTTGCCGCCAACCACGTCATTCACATTGACCGGTGGTGGAATCCAGCGGTTGAAAACCAGGCCACGGACCGTTCCTACCGCATCGGTCAGCGTAAAGACGTACATGTGCACAAGCTGGTCAGTGTTGGAACGCTTGAAGAACGCATCGACGAGCTGATTTTTGAAAAAGCAGAATTGGCGGATGCAGTTGTGCGCGCTGGTGAAACCAAGCTGACGGAGATGGATTTTCACCGTTTGCGGTCACTGTGGCAATTGGACAAGGACAAGATTCAGTCACTGCGTGAATCGATGGACGCAGCGGAGTCAAAGTCCGGTGGGGCGGTGACCGGTCGGGTGAACCCGGAGGCTACGGCATTGGATTCCGCAACCTCGGATGACGATTCGATTCCCAACAATGTGACACCGTTTAGGGTCCAGAAGAGGTGGTATTAATGGCCGGTGACGGAGACGTGACATGGGGCGACAATGTCATCTTTGCCGAGTTTGGCAAGGGCCCCTCTGGAAAGCGCGGTCGTAAAAGGACTACGGCGCGAAGCGCACCAGCAACCAGCTCGACGATTGAAAAGCTCCTGGCCACCCAGGACTGGGCTGGTGCATTTACCGGGCAGCAGCGACGTGGAACCTCAGCGCGTGTGGCGGTCGAGCCACGTACTACTTTTGCTCGGTGGGTGTGGGAGTTCATCATTCGTGGTGCCGATTCGGGTCGTGTTCACAGAGGCGAGAAGTATAGGTTCGACGGCAATGTGCTCGGGCTTCGAATCGCGGATGGTTACATCATCGGGGAAGTGCAGGGCAGCCAGCCGGAACCATTCTCAGTCTTTATTCGGTTCCCACGGCGGGAGCAGAAACAAACTGACGACGTACTGCGGTGGTTGGTGAACAATCCGTCGGCTTTCACGGAGTTTGAGCACGGCGAGTTGCCGTATGAGCAGATGGAAATGCTGTTGTGCGATGGTGAAGAGCATATTTATAGCGAATGCACCTGCCCGGACCCGGCACCTGTGTGTAAGCACACCGTTGCAGTCGCCGCTCAACTTGTCGCTGATATCGACCGTGATCCGCTGTCGCTAATGCAGCTGCGCGATTATCCGCAGCGCGAATTGCAACGCCGGCTTCAGGAACTAACACAGCTGCGAAACCGGACTGCGCCAAAGCGCCTCGGGCTTGGCGGCGCGGTTCGGGAGGATCCCACTAAAACCGCCCAGAAGTCGGATGACGCTGGTGGAAATGATGGCGGTGACAACGAGCAGAAAAAGGTTGCCGAGCTTTTCGCGGTCGAAGCCGACTACTGGGGCAATGATTTGGAACGAGTCAGTGTTCCTTCGCTCGAGGTTATTGACCCGCTAACAGTTACCGACCGTAGTTTGCTGCATGAAGCATTGCAGCCAACCTGCGTAATTTCGAGAGAGACCATTCGTGCAGTCGCCGATTTGGAAGATTGTTGGCAACATCTGCAGGAATCGCTGAGCCTGGGACAAAAGGAGCGCTAGTCATGAAATTCATTCACACCTCAGATTGGCAACTGGGAATGACTCGGTGGTTCCTAGAGCTCGATGGCGGTGAAGCCCAAGCTAGGTTCCACGAAAGTCGCCTCAACGCCATCGACCGCATCGGCGAGTTGGCGACCAGCGAAGGCGCTGAGTTCATCGTCGTCGCTGGAGACGTGTTCGATTCCAATACACTGCCGGACAAGGTGTTCTTGCGGGCTCTTGAGCGAATCGCCAAGCTACCCGTGCCGGTGTATCTCCTGCCCGGCAACCATGATGCGCTTGATGCTTCTTCCATTTATCGACGTAGCGCTTTCGAATCTTTGGAAGACCGAGGAGTTTACGTAATTCGAGACAGCGAGCCCATTTCCATCCGTGACGGGGTGGAACTCATCGGTGTGCCAGTACGCGGCAAGTATTCGGCAGACGACATCGTGGCGGAAATAGCCACGGAGCTTGAGCCGGCCGATGGAATCCGAGTGATGGTCGCACACGGCCAAGTAGAAGGCTTTGGTGCTGATGCGGGAGCCACCATTGATTTGACCAGCTTGGAACAGGCTATTGACCGTGGGGCGTTGCACTATGTGGCGCTGGGGGATTCCCACTCCACGAGCCAACTTGGCCATGCTGGCAGAGTTTATTTCTCCGGCGCACACGAAACCACAGCGTATGACGACAAAGAACGGGATTCCGGCAATGCGCTAGTCGTCGACATCGCAGAGGACGACCCCGAAAAGGGCTCAGTTACCGTGGCCTCCCACCGAGTGGGGCGGTGGGCTTTTCATGCCATCGACATGGATATCACTGGCGCGGAAAACCTCGATGAGTTCTTTGCTGAACTGGACGGTATCGAGGCGAAGACAGACACAGCGGTGAAGTATTCATTGCGAGGAACCGTGACACTGTCAGAGTCGACTACCTTTGAAAACCGACTTGAGCAGTACCAACAGCTTTTCGCTGCACTTTATCGCCGGGAAAGTGGCTCCGATTTAACGGTGGTTCCGTCCGAGGGGGATATCTCTAATCTCAATCTCACCGGTTATCCGCTCATAGCTGCAGAAAAACTAACGGTCTTGAGTAAAGGGCGAACCGAGAGCGGTAGCCCCCTATCAGAATCTGAAACCACCGCAGCAGCTGATGCGCTTCGCTTGCTGGCCCGCCTAGCCGGAGAGAAGGAATAAATCATGCGTTTTCACGACATCGAATTACACAATGTGCGTGCGATTGATTCACTCTCAATCACAGGGCTCGCCGAGCGCGGCGTGGTAGTGATTTCCGGTGAAAACGAGTCGGGTAAGACGACAATCGCCAAAGCTATTCACGTTGCACTGACGACCAAATGGAAGTCCAAGTCAAGCGAAGCGCTTAGTCTGAACAGTCACTCCAGCCAGGAAAAGCCGCAGGTTAAGCTCCGGCTGGAGGTTGACGGCTACGAATTTACGCTGGACAAGATCTTTGGTGGCACCAAGGACACCGGCACAATCGTCACCGTCCACTCTCCGACAGCCGAGGTTTTCAAAGATGACCAGGCGGAGGAGTGGCTGGCCGCCCGAATGCACAATGCAGATACCAAGAACCTGTGGCAGGTTTTCGTTGCTGAACAGGGGCAAGCACAAAAGACTCTCTCCTTGGGCGGTTATGCACAGGTCACTAGCGCACTGCAGTCGGCATCGGGGCAGCGCGCGGAAACCGCAGAAGAGGTAGGCCTTTTTGAAGCCGTTGAAGCCGAATACGGCAACTATTTCCAAAAAAATGGCAAAGAGCGCAAGCAGCTTACCGACGTAGACAAGGAGCTGGCGGAAGCCCAGCAGGTGCGCGACGAAGCGGCGAAAAAGGTCCGGGAATTCGAAGCGCTCAATGAGGAAGCTGCTCGTAATGAAGAAAGCCAGCAAACGCAGCGGGCATCGTTGCCAGAAGCCCAAAACGAAGTCGAGCACTGGGGCCAGGCGCTAGAAGAACTCGAAAAGTTCAGGGTTGCCGTGTCCCAGGCACAGGAGGTCTCTGCAGCGGCGAAGCAGCAGCTGGACTTAGCTAAACAGGCTCAGCAAGAGCGCGAAGCTTTCATTCAGCAGGCACAAGAAGCCAAGGATCAGCATTCTGCCGCAGAGAAGAAAGTTGCTGAATTTAAGGAAGCGTTCGATAAGGAGGTCGCAGCTTTAAAGAAGGCGCAGGAAGATCGCGATGCGGTTGTAAACACGTACCGCGAAGCTCGAAAGGCAGAAGAACTGGCCGCAGCTGAAGTTGCATTGGGAGAGAAGCGCGGCTTGGTTGAAGCCCTGTCGAAGCGAGTGGAAAAACTCGATGCGCTCCGCGCGCAATTGGCAGAGCACAAGGAGGTAATTACTCGGAATTCCGTTACCGAAGAGGTAATGGAAAAACTGTTGACCTGCGAACGCGAAGTTGCAACAGCCACCGCTGTGCTGGAGGCGTCGAGCCCGAGTGTGCAGCTCTCGGCTAGTAGTGCGCAGGAGGTCATGGTCGACGGTGAGAAAGTGGGGCTAGCTCCGGAGGCTGAGACAGTTCAACGTGCGGTTACTAAGCCATTGGCCATCGAAGTCGGCGACGTCACGGTTGCTATACAGCCCGGAGACGGCTCAGATTCGCAGCAGCGCAAGCTAGAAAAAGCAGAGACATCGCTCAAAGAACAGCTTGAGGCTGCAGGCGCTGATTCCGTCGCGGAAGCACAAAAGGCATACACACGACGTCGGGAAGCGGAAAAAGCAAAATTCCAGGTGGAGACATCCATAACTGCGGTGTCCGACGGCGTGGAGTATCACCAGCTCACAGCAGAGTTGGACGATGCGAAGGAAGAAGCACGAGTACACGGCGAGCGGTATCGGGAACTTGCGGGCGAGGATGCGCCGACGGAGATTGACCTGGTATCGGCAAAGTCCCGGCTGGAAGAAGCCGCAGTGGGGCGTAGGGATGCCGAGTCGGAGCGCGACAGTGCTGATATGCGCTTGTCGAAGCTGGAGAAGCGTCCTGCACACGCCAACTATACGAAGGCCAGCAGCGAGCTTGAAGGGGCTCGGTCCGTCCTGAAGGTCCGCGAAGATTCGCTCACGGCGGCGCGAGAAAAAGCCTCGGATGCCGAGATCTTTGCTGCAGTGGAAAACCGAGGTAAGGACTATGAGGCGGCAGAAGAGCAACTGGCTGCGGCTCAGAAGGAGCTGGCGCAGCGGGATGCCGACGACGTGGAAGCATCGCTCGCGGGCGCTAAGCAGCGACGGGATGCAGTTGAGAATCGCCTGGCTGAGCTGGAAAAGCGTCGGCAAGAGATTCGGGTGCACTTGGACTATTTCGACAGCGCGAATGAGAAGCTGGCAGCTGCTGAGGGAGTAGTGGAGCGAACACAGCGAGATCGGAATTCAATGCGTCGACGTGCAGCTGCCGCCAAGACTCTCATGGAGGTAATGACACAGGCACGCGCGGCATCACGGAATACTCTGGCTGACCCCTTGCTCCGCAAGCTCGAAGAGTACGGCGGCGGTGTGTTCGGTGCGGGAACTCAGTTCACGATGAATGAGGACTTGCAGATTGAGTCACGGTCCAATGCCGATGGCAAGTTCGATGTCGATGAGCTATCTGGTGGAGCGCAGGAGCAGCTGGACATTCTGCTGCGCTTGGCTGTTGCCGGTGTCATGGAGGGCGGGCAAGGCGCTCCGGTGATTATTGATGATGCGTTAGGTTATTCAGACGAACACCGTTTGCGGCGGATGAATAATGCTCTTGCCAAAGCGGGGCGCGATATGCAGGTATTAGTCCTGACGTGCGATGAAGCCCGCTTTGATCGTGTGACGGGAGCGGAGTTTATGAAAATTCAGGATTTGGTTTCAAGATAGTAGGCTCTGTACATATGCAAGATGTTCCGTGGTTAAGTGATGAAGAGCAGCGGTTATGGCGCTCAATTCTGAACGCTAAACGGGCCGTTGACAGGGCAATCGACCTTCAGCTGCAAGATTCTCTCGATATTTCCACTGCAGATTTTTCGGTTCTGGTTGTTCTCTCCGAGGCTGAAGACAATGTAGTGCGCATGCGCACCCTGTGTGAATCCCTGGAATGGGACCGCAGCCGAATGTCGCACCAAATTACTCGCATGGAGCGACGCGGGCTAGTAACTAAGGAACGCTGCGCCTGCGATAACCGTGGTATCGATGTCACGCTTACTGAACACGGTCGAACCGTGATTGAGAAGGCAGCGCCGAACCATGTGAAGCTTGTGCGCCATGTTTTGTTTGATGTGCTCGGTGAAAATATCGACTATCAGGGGATTTCCGCTGTGCTCGATAAGATTGCAGAGACCGCCAATGCTACGGTCGCCGATTCAGTCGACGGAAAAGCAGAGTAGCCAAAGGTTTTTTGTGAGTGTTTTCTCATTTGTCTCCACTACGAGGCTCTCGCCATTAGCCTAGAGCAGTATGAACTCATTTGAATGGCTGAGTGATGATGAACAGCTCTTTTGGCAGTCGATGGTAGCTGCTTTTCGCGAGGTAGAGCGCAATATCGAGCGGAGCCTACGCACTCGAACCGGGCTGACGTTCGCGGACTTTACCCTGCTCATCGCCCTGCATGAGGTAGAGGATGGGATTCTGCATGTTGACAAGATTTGTGATCGACTGAAGTGGAACCATCCCCGCGCGCTGCTGCATACCAACAGGTTGGAAAAGCGCGGATTTATTCACACCGAAGACCACGGCGAAGACCCGGACTCGGATTATGTCGTCGTCTTAACAGGCGTTGGTCGGCACGTGTTTGCCGAGGCGGCGCCGGATTATGTAGACACTGTTCGCCAGGAAGTTATTTCACCACTTGCTGATGAAGACCGCGAAGTGATGCTGAGGTGCTTCCAGGCGGTTCTCGGAAGGAAGTAAGACTTCCACGCCCTGCTAGTAATACAACCACTAGCAGGGCGCTTTTTTCTCTACGTTTCAAGTTGTAAGGTAAGGCGTGCCTAATGCAAAGGGGTGAGTGTTCACTTCTCTTTGTGCACCCTAAGTACCAAAAACTACGCAGAAATAAACAAGGCAGAAACAAGAACGCATGAGAGTCAATATTTTCGCCAAGGCTAAAACCGCGCCAAGGACCAAAACTCTGGCCGCAATCGGGTGTGCAGCGCTGAGCTTCGTCGCTACAGCATGCGGTGCGGACGCAGAGTCGAACACGGCTGCCGACAACAAAGGAGAACTCACTGTCACTGATGTCGCAGGTCGCACTGTGACCTTCGACAAACAGCCGGAACGAGTCGTGCTCGGTGAAGGCCGCGCCATGTTTGTCACCGCGATGCTTGACCAAGAAAACCCGGGTGACCACGTTGTCGCCATGGGCAGCGATCTGCATTCGGGCGCGCCGTCGTTTGAAAACAAGCTTTTCGAGACGACCCCAGAGCTGAAAAACATGCCGACCATCGGCAATATCGCCAAGGGCGATGTCACAGTTGAAAACCTCATCTCCCACGACCCAGACGTGGTCGTCATGACCCTTGACCACAAGAAGGCCGCGGAACAGTCCGGTTTCCTCACCAAGCTCGATCAGGCAGGCCTGAAGTACGTATTCACCGACTTCCGCCAAAAGCCCCTGGAGAACACCGCCAAGTCCGTCGAGCTCCTCGGCCAGATCGTCGATGAGCAGGACAATGCCAAGAAGTTCACCGACTTCTACACAAAGCGAGTCAACGAGATCACCGAACGTGCCGCCAAGCTCGAAGACAAGCCAAAGACGTTCGTCTGGCGAGCAGCCGGCCTCAAGGATTGCTGCTCGACCGTCAACAAGTCCAACCTCGGTGACCTCGTCACAGCAGCCGGCGGTGAGAACCTCGGAGACAGCCTCCTCGACACCGAATCGGGCGACGTGACCGCAGAGAAGGTCCTGTCCGTCCAGCCGGAGAAGATTATCGCCACCGGTGGTTCTTGGGCGCTCGACCCGAAGAAGCCGGAAGTCCTGCCACACGTCGAACTCGGCTACACCGCCACCCCAGAGACCGCACAGCGCACTCTGGAAGGCCTGCTGAAGACACCGGGCTTTGACACCTTGACCGCACCGAAGAAGGGCGATCTGTACGCCGCCTTCCACCAGTTCTACGACTCGCCGTACAACGTCTTCGCCCTCGAGCAATTCGCCAAGTGGATTCACCCAGAGGAGTTCGCTGACCTCGACCCGGTTGCTGATTTCGCCGAGTTCCACAAGGACTACCTGCCCTTCGAACTCAGCGGCACCTTCTTCACCGCGCTGGAGCCGACCAAGTAACCCATCTTCCACCATTGAAGAAGGAATCCGATGACTTACACCAATCTGCACGCTCCCGCGTCAGGGCTTGACGACGAACCCCGCGAGTCCACCTCCACCAACGACAGTGGAGGTCAAGAGTCGCGGCCCGCCACCGAACAGCACGAGTGTCCGTCGTCAAGCACGACCTACGACTCTGCGCGACAGTACCGACGACGCTCGGCACGGAAGATCGCCATCATTGCGGTGCTGGTGGGTCTGGCCGTGTGTGCGTTTGTGGTGGCGACGATTGTGGGGCCGATGGCACTGAGCGTGGGGGACGTCGTCCGTGGCATCGTGAGCCCGAATGATGTGGACGAAACCACTCGTACGGTGCTGTGGAAGCTGCGTCTGCCCGCATCGGTGATGGCAGTGCTGATTGGTGCAGCGCTGTCGCTTGCCGGTGCACAGATGCAGACAATCCTCGATAACCCTCTGGCGGAGCCGTTTACGCTCGGTATTTCGGCTGCAGCGGCGTTCGGTGGGGCGGCATCGATTGTGCTGGGCTGGGTGATTATTCCGCATGCGCAGTTCAACCTGGCGGCCGTGGCCTGGGTATCATCCGTCGTCGCTGTGGCGATTGTGGCGGCGGCGTCGGTATGGCGCGGCTCGGGTAAGGAATCGATGATTCTGCTCGGCATTGGTCTGGTGTTTCTATTCCAAGCGCTGTTGGCGCTGTTGCAATACCGCGCGACTACCGAGGCGCTCCAGCAGATTGTGTTCTGGACGATGGGCTCGCTACAGCGCGCGAACTGGGTGGCCAACGGCATCATTGCGGCGGCGCTGCTAATCGCTATTCCGTTCACCATCCGCTATGCGTGGGCGCTGACGGTGTTGCGGCTTGGCGATGCCAGAGCAAAAGCCGTGGGCATCAATGTGGATAGACTGCGCATTGCGACGCTGATTGTAGCCTCGCTGCTGGCGGCAACCGCAGTGGCCTTCGCCGGCATCATCGGCTTCATCGGACTGGTCGGCCCACACATTGCACGCATGCTGGTCGGTGAAGAACAGCGCTTCTTTGCCCCGGCATCGATGGCGGCAGGCGCGGCGCTGCTTGCGGCAGCTCATGCGGTATCCATCACGGTGGTGCCGGGTGTGGCAGTGCCGATTGGCATCATTACCGCAATCGTCGGTGTCCCATTCTTTGTCGGCTTGGTTTTCCTGCGTAAGAGGACGGTGTGGAACTAATGGGGGTATTTCTCGATGTCAATGACGTAGCTGCAGGCTATGGCAAGCGAAAGGTGCTGCGCGGGGCGTCGATACGCACGCTGAAGCCAGGTACGGTGACGGGTTTGCTCGGGCCAAACGCTGCGGGCAAGTCCACACTGATGACCACGCTGGCGGGGATTCGAAAGCCCATGTCCGGGGAGATTGTTCTGACCCGTGACAATGAACGGGTTATCGGTTCCGAACTGCGCGAAGTCGTCGGCTACGTACCGCAGGACCTGCCCGCTAGCGCCTCACTGACCGCATTCGAATCGGTGCTGGTCTCCGGGCGGCGCGCCGGGCGTCTGCGGGTGCGTGGCTCCGAGATTGAGCACACGGCGGTGGCTCTCCGAAAGGTTGGCATTGAACACCTTGCCGACAGATTCGTCGGCGAGCTCTCCGGCGGTCAGCGGCAGCTCGTCGCCGTCGCGCAGATGTTTGTCCGCGATCCCGAGATCATGCTTCTCGACGAACCCACCTCCGCCCTCGACCTGCGTCACCAGGTGGAACTCCTAAAGCTCGTCCGCGCGGAGGTCGCCTCACGGAGCTCCTTGGCACTCGTCGCAATCCACGATCTGAATCTCGCCGCCCGCTACTGCGATGAGCTTGTCATGCTTCACGACGGCCACGTGGTTGCCCAGGGGAGTCCTGTTGACGTTCTCACTCCGGACCTTTTGGCCCGCGTCTATGGAATTCGAGCCCGCGTACTCGATGACGAGGGCGTGCCCGTGGTGTGTCCTATTGAGGAAGACCAGGTTTCTGAAGCCGCGTAGTGGAGATTTGGCTGGGGCGCGGGGCATTTCGCTAATCACCCCAGCCAAGTGGTAACATCGTTTCTCGTTGCACTTGTTGTACTTGTGCCACACGCCCCCGTAGCTCAGTGGATAGAGCGCCGGTTTCCGGTACCGAAGGTCGGAGGTTCGACTCCTCTCGGGGGCACGTTCTATCCCTCAAGTGATTAGGTTTTTCCTGGTTACTTGAGGGATTTTTGTTTTAGTGGCCACCTAGCGGAAACGTTTAGTTACCGTTCTTCCAGCGGAACAGCCTGGCGGAGGACTTCGAGTCGCCCATGACAATTCACCTTGGTGCTACTGGCCAGCAATAATCACAATCAGCGTGCGTGGCCCGTGGACACCTTCGACTCGGGCAAGCTCGATGTCCGAGGTTGCAGAAGGTCCCGAAATCATGGTGATGGGAGCGGTGGGATTGCTCTCGCGTAGACGGGAAATTGCCTCCGGGATGCCGTAGACAATCGTGGAAGCCGGCACAACACAGATGTGAATATCCGGCACCAAGGTCAGCGCGCGGCGGCCAGACGTGGCCGAACCGTCCAGAAAAATAGTGCCGGTCTCCGCGCAGGTGACAGCAGAGCTGGTGACAATCGCGTCGAGCTGGTCCAGCTCTTCGGCGGTGAAACCGGTATCGACGCGAATCTCGGTGGCGGCCTTACCTCCATCAGACTCCAGC
>ERZ1031329.54-NODE-54-length-47411-cov-34.555917_pt1 | contig 47411 bp, 45 predicted proteins | sample MGYA00518053_ERZ1031329 | MGnify/ENA primary metagenome ERZ1031329 (study PRJEB33718, sample SAMN03159840) | human skin metagenome | collected 2014-02-25 | study: EMG produced TPA metagenomics assembly of the PRJNA266117 data set (Human skin bacterial metagenome... | reverse complement strand
CACTATCCTCTTCGTCGGCAGCGTCAGATGTGTATAAGAGACAGGGGCGGGGCCGGGGGCGCAGTAGAACACCCGCGCCAGTTTAGACGTAGGCGGGGGCGTTGACGCCGAGTTCGAAGACTTCGTCGCTGCTCTCGATCAGCGACCGGTCGTGGGTGACAAAGCCGCAGGCGATGCCACGTTCCGTGGTGAGCTGGCGCAACAGTGCCACGATCTCCTGGGAGCGGTCGGCGTCGAGGGCGGCGGTGGGCTCGTCCGCAAGCAGGAGCGCTGGCTCGCCCATGAGCGCACGCGCGATGCCCACGCGCTGGCGCTGGCCGCCGGACATCTCGCCGATGCGGCGGTCGCCCAGACCCTCAAGGCCGACGGTGGCCAAAAGCTCCTCCGCCCTCTCCTTCCGGGGACGAAGCCCCCGAATATGGTCGGTGACCAGCAGCTGGTCCCGCACGTTCAGCGCGGCGATGAGGTTTGCCTGCTGGAAGATCATGCCGATCTTGTCGCGGCGCACGTCGTTGTCCACGATCTGGCCGTTGAGCTTCGCGGTGCCGGAGTCCGGCTGAATCAGGCCGGCCGCCACGGAGAGCAGGGTGGACTTGCCGGAGCCGGACTCGCCCACGATGAAGGTCATCTCGCCGGGCTTGGCGGTGAACTCCAGGTGGTCCAGCACGGTGCGCATTTCCTGGCCGTCCTTGAATGCGACGGTGACATCGTTGAGTTCGAGCATTATGCGACACCTCCAAGAGCCGCCTGAGGGTTAACTTTCGTGATGGAACGGGTGGCGATCAGGGCGCCGACCATGCCCAGGGCCCAGATGGCCACCGGGGGAGCGACCGCCGTGAGCGCGGTCAGCGAGAACGGCGCGCCGCCCTGCATGAGCAGGCCCAGGCCGAAGGCGGCGACGCCGCCGATGAGCGCGCCGAGCCCCAAAATCACCGCGGCCTGGCCGAGGGCGTCCTTGAGCAGGTACGTGTTGGACGCGCCGATGGCCTTCAGGATGGCCAGGTCGCGGGTGCGCTGCATCGTCCACACGGTGAGGAAGGCGATGATCACCAGCGCGGCGATGGCATAGAGGAAGCCCTGGATGAGCTTCAGCGAGCCCTGCTCCGAGGAGTAGGCCGGCAGGCCGTCGAAGGCCTCCTTCAGGCCCACCCCGCCGTCGACCTCGTGGTCTGCCAGCAGAACTGAGCCGTCGGCGTCGGTGTGCATGGCCGCCTGCCAGAAGCCGGTGGGCACCCACAGGACGGGGGAGTGGGAGAACGCGAGGTCCTCGCCGATCGCGCCGACGGTGATCTCGTTGCCGGCGACGGTCACGGTCTCGCCCTCGCCGACGTCGAGGGAGGGTGCGGCCACGGCTTCGTCGGAAAGCGTCTGGCCCCCTGGAAGTTCGGTGCCCTTAGGCAGCGACAGGATGGCCACGGCCGCGTCCTCGCCGTTGCCCTTGGTCATGAGCATCTGGCTGGCGCCGAGCGGGGTGAGCCCGTCGCGCGCCTCGACGCGGGAGGTGGTGAACGAGATGTCCTCCGGGTCCTGGAAGACCACAGACTTCGGGTCCAGCGCCTCCAGCGCGGACGTGTTCTGCTTGCCCAAGCCGGCGGTCAGGCCAGTGAGCACGACCACCAGCAGCGTAATCAGCGCCACGGTGCCTGCGATCAGCCCGAAGCGCCCCTTGGCTGACGTGATTTCTCTGATTCCTACGAACATGGTGTCAATCCTGCCGTCGACCTGCACCTTCATACATCGCGCGGGCGGTTGAAATCCCGGTCAACCGATCGGTTGATCTACGCTCAGACGCATGTTGTCCACCACCCGCCTGCTGGATTTTCTGCGCGTGAGCCTGCACGTGCTCGTCGCCGTGCTACTTGCGGTGGGGCTCGTGGGGCAGTTGCGTAGCGACGCGCCGGTGACCGCCCTCGCCCTGCCCCTGGCGTTCGCCTGCGTGTACATGGCCGGCACCGGCTGGCACTTCCACGGCAAGGGCTACCCGGCGTGGGCGCCCTACGCCTGGCTGGCGGCGGTGGCGGCGCTGTGGGTGGGGCTGGTGCAGATGTCCGAGGAGTTCGTGTGGCTGGAGTTCCCGCTGGTCATGCTGGCCTGTGTGCTGCTGCCCGCGTGGTGGGAGCTTGCGGCCGCCGCGGCGTTTTTGGCCGTGGCCCTTTCCGCCACCGCGCCTGGCGGCGGGCCCGGCGCGGTCATCGGCCCCACCATCGGCACCGTGCTGGCGGTGATCATCGTGCACGCCTACCAGGCGCTGCGCGCGGAGGCGGACCACTACCGGCAGATGGCCGAGGACCTCAAGGCCGCCCAGCGCGAGGCGGCAAAGGCCGAGCACGCGGCGGGTGTGGCGGAGGAGCGGGCGCGTCTGGCGCGCGAGGTGCACGACACCATGGCGCAGGGGTTGAGCTCCATCGTGTTGCTGGGCCGCGCGATGGACAAACAGCTCACTCAGGGCGACCCGGCGCGGGAGACGCTGGCCGTGATCCGCTCCACCGCCTCCGACAACCTGGCGGAGGCGCGCCGCTTCGTCGCCGAGAACTCCGCCAACGCGCAGGCCACGAAGCGCGAGACGCTGCCGGTGCGCCTGGAACGCCTGGCCCGCCACGCACAGGACCGCCAGCGCGCCCTCGGCGAGCAGCTCGAAGTCCGCGTCCAGGCCGTTGACCTGCCGGAACCCTGCGCGTCGGTGGCGGAGCGCGTCGTGCGGGAGGGCTTGAGCAACATCGTGCGCCACGCGGGTGCCTCGTCGGCGGTGGTGACCGTCGATAGGCTTGGTGCGACCGCAACCATCGACGTCTTCGACAACGGCCGCGGCATCACCGAGCCCGAGGGCTACGGCCTGAAGGGCCTGCACGCCCGCGTCGAGGAGGTCGGCGGCGAGCTCACGGTGGAGGGCAACGTCCTCGCCGCAACTCTGCCTGTGGAGGAGAAATGACGCTGAACGTCATGCTTATCGACGACCATCCGGTCGTCCGCGCCGGCCTGCGCGCCGTGCTCAATTCCTTCGACGGCGTGGAAGTCGTCGCCGAGGCCGCCGACGGCGGCGCCGAGGTGCCCGAGGGGGTGGACGTGGTGGTCTCCGACATCCAGATGCCCGGCGCGGACGGCATCGCGCTGACGCGCCGCCTGGTCGCCGCCGGCGGGCCGCCGGTGCTGATCCTGACCACCTACGACACCCAGGCCGACGTGGTAGCCGCGGTGGAGGCAGGCGCCATGGGCTACCTGCTCAAGGACGCGCCGGAAGATGAGCTGTACGAGGCGGTGCGGAGCGCGTCGCAAGGCAAAAGGGTGCTCTCCCCGCAGGTGGCCAACGTGCTGGCGGACCGGCTGGTCAACCCGGCCGAGGCGCTGTCCGCGCGCGAGATTGAGCTGCTGCGCGCGGTGCAGACCGGCGCCTCCAACAAGGAAATCGCCCAGCAACTGTTCATCTCGCAGGCGACCGTGAAGACGCACCTGATCCACATTTATTCCAAACTCGGGGTGGACAACCGCACCGCCGCTGTGGAGGAAGCCCGGCAGCGCCGGATCATATAAGCTTGCCACCATGTCATTCATTGAGCTGAACGCGGGCCCCTGGCGCGGGGTCGCATTCCTCAGGGGCCTCGGCGGCCCCGACGACACCCCCGCAGGCTGCAAATCCTTCGCATGGCGGCACGACGGCACCGCGCGCCTCGGCGGCGTGCTCGAGCGCGCGCAGGTGCAGGTGCTTATCGACGCTGAAGCGGTCCCCGACAAGATCCAGCGCGCCCAACCGGACGCGTTTGGCCTGCGCAGCGTGACCACCGAATCCGCGGGCGAGGCCTTCGTCTTCGCCGGGCGCATGTTCGGCCGCACCGGTGCGGTGGAAACCGACGAGCCCTGCGTGGCAGCGCAGCTGACCATCGCGCCGGAGACCGAACTGGCGGTCACGGTCTACGAGGAGTTCGAGTACGCCGTGGTCGCCCCCGACGGGGACATCACCGTGAACAACACCCCGGTGCCGCCGCACTCCGCCGGCATGCTGGACGCCGGCCACCGCACCCTGGGGCTGGTCAACCGCTCCGACAACATCGCCCACGTGCTCCTGCTCGGCGGCCAGCCGGCGTAGGTTTCCGGCTTTTGCCGAGAGATTTGCCACACCCCGCGCATTCACCCAGCGGGGCGCGGCTTCACACTGCATAATCGCAGCGTGCTATACATTTTCTTTGCCATTCTCGCCGTCATTGCCGTCGGCTACTTCATTGCCAAGAAGGTCCACGCGGCCTCCTCCATCTTCGCCGTCGGCGTCCTGCTGCTCATGATCGCCGCGGCCACCGGGCGCATCGACCACTCCACCGCGGACATCGAGTCCTCCGGCAACGCGTTCTACGACGAGCTGCTGATCATCGAGTCCCTGTTCAAGTCCCGCTTCGCCGGCACCGGCATGGCGATCATGGTGCTGTTCGGCTTCGTCGGCTACATGCGCCACATCGGCGCCGACGCGAAGACGGTGGTGGCGCTGTCCAGCCCGCTGCGCCGCTTCCACGGCTCCTACTGGCTCGTGCCCATCGGGTTTGCCGTCGCGACGCTGTTGTCCTTCGTCGTGCCGTCTGCCAGTGCGTTGTCGCTGCTGCTCGTGGCCACGCTGATGCCGGCGCTGATCGCCGCGGGGCTGACGCCGCTGACGGTCGGCGCGATCGTGGCCACCGCCTCCACCATCGCGCCGTCGCCGCTGGAGGCCGGCCTGATCCAGGGCGCGGAGCTGACCGGCCTGACAGTCACCGAGTTCACCTTCGGCAACGTGGCCAAAGCCACCATCCCCGCGCTGGTGGTCATCGCGTTTGTGCACATGTGGTGGCAGCGCCACTGCGACAAGAAAGACCTGGTCAAGTCCGGCGCCGGTGCGTCGGACGCCGAGCTTGAGGCCGCCAAGGACAGCGAGTCCGAGCGCCGCATCCGCGAAGCCGTCGAGCGCGCCGAGGGCCTGCCCGGCTTCTACGCCATCCTGCCGCTTCTGCCGCTGCTTCTGATCATCGTCTCCGCCGCCCTGAACCGCCTGGGCGTGGTCTCCTTCGAGGCCGGCATCCTGCCGGTGACCGTGGTGTCGCTGATGGTCACCATGATCATCGAGGCCATCCGCCTGCGCGATGTCAATTACGCCGCCGACTCCCTCCAGGAGTTCTTCAAGGGCCTCGGTGAGGGTGCGGCCGGCGTGGTCTCCCTGATCGTCGCCGCCGCCATCCTGGTGGAGGGCATCACGCAGATGGGCGTGATCGAGGCCCTGACCAACCTGGCCCAGGCCTCCTCCGGCGCCGCCGTGCTGATGGTGCTGGTGTTCGTGCTCGCCACCGCCGCGATGGCGCTACTTACCGGCTCCGGCGTGGCGCCCTACTTCGCGTTCTCCGAGATGGTGCCCGGCATCGCCGCCGACTCCGCCGTGTCCGCCCCGCAGATGCTCACCTCCATTTGGGCCGCCTCCAACACCATGCGCCAGGCCTCCCCGGTCAACGCCGCAGTGCTCATCGTCGCCGGTGCGCTGCAGGTCAACCCGATCGACGTGGTCCGCCGCACCGCCGTGCCGCTCGCCGCGGGCGCGGTGACTGCCGTCGTGTGCGCCTTCCTGTTCGTGGTCTAGTCCGTAAGGTTGCCGGTATGACCGTTTCAGTGCTCATGATCGTCGAAGGCACCTCGCCCGAAATCTCCCGCTGCGTCAACGTCGAGGAGACCATGACGCTCGGCGAACTCTCCCAGATCATCGACGCCTCCCTCGGCTTCACCGGCGCCGCCACCCACCTCTACGTCAGCCAGGAGGGCACGCAGCGCTCCGTCTTTACTGCGGCCCCCGGCCCCGGCGAGCACCCGGAAAGCGAGCTCACGGTCGCCGAGATGCGCCCCATGAACTACGTCTACGACCCGGCGGCCAACTGGAACGTCCACGTCGAGGTCCTCGGCCCCTCCAACATCGAGGGCCCTACGCCCATGCTTATCGACGCCGCCGGGCCCGACGTCGTCGAAGCCTGCTCGGGCCCAGAGCTGATGACCACATTCCGCAACCAAGCCCGCCTGCTGGCCGCCGGCATCGAGCCGGACCTGGAGACCATCACCTTGATGTTTTCCTACCTACCCGTCATGCCGCCGGAGCGGATGCTCGACCGCATGACGCAGGCGGACCCGGTGTCCGTGGCCACCCGCATCGGCAACGTGGCCGAGGAGATGTTCTTCGACGAGGTCGCCGCCGCCGACGAGCACGGCGACGGGCCCGGCCTGGCCCAGCACTTCGACGACTTCCTCCAGTCCCGCCCCGACCTGCTCCAGATCATCGACATGGACCCGCACCCGGAGCGCAACCCCACCATGATCAACGCCGTGACCGAGTTCTTCGGCGACATGCTGGGCGGGCCGGACGGGGTAGACGTTCCCGACGTGCCGGGCTCCTTCGACGACTCCCTCGAGCTCACCGGAGTAGTGGCAAAACTGTTGGAGCTTTTCACCGAGGGGGTCGCCCTGGAGCAGGGGATCCTGCCGCTCAGCACTGCGCAGGCAATCACCCACATCACTGAGATACCGTTTGCCGACGACGTCTCGGACGTGCTTGTCGAGTCTGGCCTGTTGAAAAAGCGCAGCGGCACCGTCACCCTCACTAAAGCAGGTAAAGAATACCTAGACAGCGATTTCCGCACGTCGTTCTTCAGCGTAAATTTCCGTCGCCTGTTCGAAGCGGTGGTGGGACGGGAGGACTGGGATGCAACGATCGAATGGTTCATCGGGGACGGTGGCGCCGCACCGCCGGAATCAATGGACTTCCTAATCCCCTGGCTTTACGCCTTCAGCGTTGTCGAGGAAATCCAGCCCGGGCGTTCCGCCCTTACCGCCGAAGGTCGTGAAATGATGCACGAGCATCGGGAGTTTTATCAACGAGGAAAACGCTACCGCTAGCCGCCCCCACTTCTCCCTCGTGGAATTAATTCACTAGCAGATGAACCAATCCCCGACACCGGACTCCGTGACCTGGGGAAAGTGAACAAATCAACCCTGCCAGGGAAACTAATTCACCCGCAGGCCGGTGGGCAGTGAACAAATTCCCAGCGGCGGGGCAGCGGCGGGGCAGCGGCGGGGCGGCGGAAGCCAGCCCCCTCACCCCACCACCAGGTACAGCCCCAGCCCGCCTGTGCCGAGCATCATCGCGGTCAGCAGAAACACGGCGGCGGCATTGGGTGCGCTGCGCTCATCGGCAAGCGCGGAGGCTTCGAAGCGGTACGCCCGCCGGTTCAGCGCCACGATCACCAGCGCGCCCGCCGCCAGCGCCACCGACGCCACCACGATCAACGCCGGGTAGGAACCAGCCCAACGCAACAGCGTGGCCGCGCAGACGAGCATGGCCAGCGCGGTGCGGGTCCAGCTCATGGCGGTGCGTTCGGCCTGCAGGCCGGGGTCGGCGACGGCGATCATGCGAGCAGGCTCACCGCCACAACCACCGCCGCGACGAACACCACCACGCACAAGACGGGGATGATGGCGGGGGCGGGCAGGGGCTCGTCGTGACGCAAAGCTCTCTCGATGCGCACCCACCGCACCGCCGCACCTGCGGAAATGGCCATGGCTATCAGGATGACCGCAGCGGCCGCGACCTTGCGCACGCCGGGTTCGATGCCGGGCAGCTCAAACGCCTCGAGGGCGATCCCGCCGGCCAGAAACGCCAGCGCGGTGCGGGTCCAGGCGAGGAAGGTGCGCTCGTTGGCCAGGGTGAATCGCGGGTCGGGCTCCCCGCCGTCGGGGAAGACCCGCCTGGTAAACCATCCGCGCTCGCTCATGCGCTCAACCCTAGCGCCGCCCACACGGTGAGCACGACCGCTCCGGCCGCGGCGATGCACCACAGCACCGTTGCGCGATTGCCTCTCGACGTCCCTCCGGCCAACCCCGCACCCAGCGCCGCCCCGGCGACGTTGCAGAGCACGTCGTCAGTATCGCTGTAGCCCCACGCGAACACGTACTGCGCAACCTCGATGCCCAGGCTGCACACCAACCCGACCAGCACCGCGCGGGCCACCGAGCCGCGGTACGCGATGAAGCCGACCGGGGTAAACAGCGCGATGTTGCCGAACAGGTTCAGCCACGGCCCCCACCACACGCGCGCGTACTCGAAGGTCTCCAGCGGGTTCAGGCGGACCTGGCTGAGCTGGTGCGCCTCCGCCGACCACAGCCCCGGGATGGACACGAACGCCTTACCCACGGTGAAGGCGAGCACGACCAGGGCAGTCACGACCACCGCCGCGGCGTGGGCGGCGGCGTTGTTGGCTTTGCTCGCTGTTTTCACCCGCCCCACCGTAGTGTCGGCTTATGCTGGCGGCCATGAGCAACAGCTTGATTGTCACTGAGAACGGCCCGGAGATCGTCGAGACGCAGGACGCCTACGCGGGCGAGGGCGACACCCTGATCAACGTGAGCCACTCGTCGGTGAACTACAAGGACGCGATGGCGCTGTCCGGCAACCGCGGCATCCTGCGCGAACTGCCGATGGTGCCGGGCATCGACGCCGTGGGCACCCTCGAGGACGGCACGCTGGTCACCGTCAACGGCCGCGGCATCGGCGAGCGCCGCCACGGCGGCTACACCCCGCAGATGCGTATCGACGCTAAAGATGTCACCCGCGTGCCCGAGCGCTTCTCCGCGTTCGAGGCGGCCGCGATCGGCACCGCGGGCTACACCGCCGCACTTTCGGTCGCTGGTCTGGAGCGCGTCGCGCTTTCGCCTTTCGACGGCCCCGTGCTCGTCACCGGCGCCACCGGCGGCGTCGGATCCATCGCGGTGCAGCTCCTGGCGGCACGTGGTTATGAGGTGTGGGCGTTGACGGGGCGCGTCGATAAGCATGGCGCCTGGCTGAAGGAACTCGGCGCCGCCGAGGTTGCGGACCGCGCCGAGTTCGCCGAGGCCGGCAAGCCGCTGCAGAAGGCGCGCCTGGCCGGGGTGGTGGACACCGTCGGCTCGACCGTTTTGGCCAACGCGCTGTCGCAGCTGCAGTGGGGCGGCGTGGCCACCGCCTGCGGCATGGCCGCCGGCAACGACCTGCCCGCCAGCGTCCTGCCGTTCATCCTGCGCGGGGTGCAGCTGGTGGGCATCAACTCCGTCGACGCGCCGAATACGCTTCGCGACGAAGCGTGGTCGCTCCTCGACGAGTCCGTAGACACCAACGCCATCCGCACCGAAGAAGTCGGATTGGATGGCGTGGCGGAAATTGGGCGGGCGCTGCTGGAAGGGCGGGGCAGCGGACGCGCCGTCGTTAAGCTGTAGCTTCTTTGGGCACCGGGCCGCCGGAAACCTGGCGGTACGCGTGCGCCACGGCCAGCATGGTGCCGGGCAGCGTCACAACAAGGCCGACGAAAAACAGCGCCGCACCAACCAGGTTAATCAACCCGGCGAGCACCACGAAGCCCAAAATCTTCAGGTAATTCGACGCGCCAGCCTTGAAACCGGCAGAAATAGCGTGGCCGAACGAGCCGTTATTATCCGCCGCGTACCACGTCTGGAACATGAAAAACGGCAGCACCAACAGGCCAATCACGCCCGTGACAGCCAACGCGCCCAGAATCGGGCGCACCAGGTTCCACATCTGCTCCGGGGTGACATCCTCAGCGTTATCCGGCAGCGTGGACGGGTCGATGGTGCTCAACGCGCCGAACGCGAGCACCATGAGCAGGATCATGGAGACGATCATCGCCACCACGCCGAGCAGCGCCGTCACACCCAGCGTCTTGCCGTACGCCGGCGCCTTCGCCTCGTTGTAGGTGAACTGCCTCACCAGCGTCTCCTGCAACGCCACGCCAATCATCCACGGCGCGAGCAGCAGCATGCCGATCGCGCTGATCATCGAGCCCGCGCCCGGCAAAAGCTGGCCCAGCACCGCCAGCGCCGTGTAGACCACGCCCAGCGGAATCCACAGCTTGGCGTTAGCGAACAGGGCCTTGCTGCCCCAGGTCAGCGCCTCCATGATCTCGAGCTTCCCGTTGCCCTTCACGTGGAACCAGCCGTTCGACGCCGGGTCGTTGATCGGGTGCGGCGTCGTGCCGTCACCGGGGACGTTGTCCGTGAGCTGCTGGCCGTGGAAACGCAGCGCGGAGGCACCGGCCATCGACGCCGCCGTGTTCACCTCGAACGCGTCGTAGGCGTTTTCGGTGTTTTGGGTGTTGGGGTTGCCGTAGGTGGGGTAGTTGCCGTTTTCCGGGTGGCTGCCTTCCGGGTGCTCCGGGTACGGCTCGTACCCGCCGCCGTTATAAGGGGTGGACATGCACTCATCCTTCGTGATCGTGGGTTCCGTTCACTTGGGACTTTATCAGTCACACCAGTCACAGACCCGGGCGGCGGGCGGGGCCGGGTTAGCCGGGTTCCTGACGCATCACGGCAGCCATTCGTGCCGACCTGGGGGTTTGCGGGCCGCCTGACAGATTCGGCCGCGATGTGTCGGGAGGAGTGGCGCGGGGCAGGCCCCGGCCCGCCCGATTTTCGCCGCCCGAGCAAATTCATTCACCTCGCGATGAATAGATCACTCTCGTGGGCGTAGCGACCTGGGGAAAATGAACAATTCAACCGCTCAAAAAGGGATTTGTTCACCGAGGAGGCCCCGGCGGGTGAATAAATTGGGGTCGGGCGGGCCGGGGCCGCGCGGCCGCCGCCCCAAAGCCCAAGCCCCCTACTTCACCACCAGGTTGACCATGCGGCCCGGGATGGCGATCACCTTCACCACGTTCTTGCCGTCGATGAGGTCGGCCACGCGCTCGTCGGCAAGTGCTGCGGCCTCGAGGTCGTCCTCGGAGGCGTCGGTGGCGACGTCGATGCGCGCCTTGACCTTGCCGTTGATTTGGACGGGCACTTCCACGGTGTCGTCGACAAGCCACTGCTCAGAGAACTCCGGGAACGGCTCAAACGTGATCGTCTCGGAGTGGCCCAGCACCGTCCAGAGCTCCTCGGCGATGTGGGGTGCGAGCGGCGAGACCATCTGCACCAGCGGCTCGACGGCGGCACGCGGCGCACCGTTCGGGTAGGTCTTGGTCAGGTAGTTGACGTACTCGATGAGCTTGGCGGCGACGGTGTTGTCGCGCAGGTGCTCGTAGTCATCGCGCACGCCGGCGATAGTGCGGTGCAGGGCCTTGGAGTCCTCGTCCGTGAGCGCGGTGTCCACGACCGACGTCTCACCGGTGGCCTCGTCGACGGCCAGGCGCCACAGGCGCTGCAGGAAGCGGTGCGCGCCGACGACGTCCTTGGTCGCCCACGGGCGGGAGGTGTCCAGCGGGCCCATGGACATCTCGTAGACGCGCAGCGTGTCGGCGCCGTACTCTTCCACCACATCATCGGGCGCGACGGAGTTCTTCAGGGACTTGCCCATCTTGCCGTACTCGCGGTTGACCTCTTCGCCCTGGTAGAAGAACTTTCCGTCCTTTTCCTCCACCTCGGCGGCCGGCACGTACACGCCGCGCGAGTCGGTGTAGGCGTAGGCCTGGATGTAGCCCTGGTTGAACAGGCGGCGGTACGGCTCCTGGGAGGTGACAAAGCCCAGGTCGAACAGCACCTTGTGCCAGAAGCGGGCATACAGCAGGTGCAGCACCGCGTGCTCCACGCCGCCGACGTAGAGGTCCACGCCGCCCGGATCATCGGCACCGTGCTCGTCGGGGCGCGGACCCGTCCAGTAGCGCTCGTTTTCGATGTCTACGAATGCTTCAGCGTTCGTCGGGTCGATGTAGCGCAGCTGGTACCAGGAGGAACCAGCCCACTGCGGCATCACGTTGGTGTCGCGCCAGTACTTCTGCTTGCCGTGGCCCAGGTCCAGCTCCACCTCGACCCAGTCGGTCGCCTTCGCCAGCGGCGGGGCGGGTTCGGAGTCGGCGTCATCGGGGTCGAAGGCGATGGGGTTGTAGTCCTCCACCTCCGGCAGCTCCACCGGCAGCATGTCCTCGGGCAGCCCGTGCGCCTGACCATTCTCGTCGTAGACAATCGGGAACGGCTCGCCCCAGTAGCGCTGGCGCGCGAACAGCCAGTCGCGCAGCTTGTACTGGATCTTCTCGGAGCCCCTCTGCCTATCGACGAGCCAAAGGATCGCCCGCTCAATAGCCTCACCCTTGCCCAGGCCGTTCAAATCCAGGCCGTTGTCATTGGCGGAGTTGATGTGCTCCGCGTCGCCGGTGAACGCCGCCTCGGAGACATCGCCGTCCAGCACCGGGGTGATGGGCAGTCTGAAGACGGTGGCGAACTCGTAGTCGCGCTCGTCGTGCGCCGGAACCGCCATGATGGCGCCGGTGCCGTAGCCGGTGAGCACGTAGTCGGCGATGAAGATCGGCACCTCCTCGCCGCTGACCGGGTTCACCGCATACGAGCCGAGGAACACGCCGGTCTTTTCCTTGTTCTCCTGGCGCTCCACGTCGGACTTCGCGGCGATGGAACGCAGGTAGGCATCCACTGCCTCGCGCGGGGTGGCGGCGCCGCCGGTCCAGCGGCTGTCTACGTCGGAGGGGTAGGAGGCGGTGACCAGCTCGTCTACAAGCGGATGCTCCGGCGCAAGCACCACATAGGACGCGCCGAACAGGGTGTCCGGGCGGGTGGTGAAGACCGTGATGTCGCCGGCGGGGGAGGCGAAGTGCACGTCCGCGCCGCGGGAACGGCCGATCCAGTTACGCTGCATGCTCTTGACCTTTTCCGGCCATTCGAGCAGGTCAAGGTCGTCGAGCAGGCGGTCCGAATAGTCGGTGATGCGCATCATCCACTGGCGCAGGCGCTTGCGGAAGACCGGGTAGTTGCCGCGCTCCGAGCGGCCCTCGGCGGTGACCTCCTCGTTCGCCAGCACCGTGCCCAGGCCCGGGCACCAGTTGACCATGGAGTCGGAGAGGTAGACCAGGCGGAACTCGTCGATAGCCTTGTGCTTCTCCGCGGTGGTCAGGTCGCGGAAGTTGCGGCCGTCCTTCGTCTGACGCGCGCCGGACATGAGGTCCTTGACCAGGTCCTCGATCGGGCGGGCCTTCTGCAGGTCCTCGTCGAACCAGGCGTTGTAAATCTGCAGGAAGATCCACTGCGTCCACTTGTAAAACTCCGGGTCCGTGGTGGCCACGGAACGGCGCGGGTCGTGGCCGAGACCCAGCATGGCCAGCTGGCGGCGCATGTTCGCGATGTTCGCCTCGGTGGTCACGCGCGGGTGCGTGCCCGTCTGGATGGCGTACTGCTCCGCGGGCAGGCCGAAGGCATCGTAGCCCAGCGTGTGCAGCACGTTCTTGCCCAGCATGCGGTTGTAGCGCGCGTAGACGTCCGTGGCGATGTAGCTCAGCGGGTGGCCCACGTGCAGGCCCGCGCCAGAGGGGTAGGGGAACATGTCCTGGACGTTGAGCTTGTCTGTGGGCAGCTCCTCGCCGGTGGCAAGGTCGCCGACCGGGTTCGGGGCATAAAACGTCTGGTTGTCGCGCCAGTACGCCTGCCACTTCTGCTCAATGGTGTTGGCCAGCTCGGCCGTATAGCGGTGCGGGGTCGCCTCAGTCATGGTTATGCAGTGTAGTTAAGGGCGTTTGGATGCAGGCGCCCGGCGCGGGGCCCGGGGCGGAGCAGGTTCTGGGTGGGCTCTCGGTGGGGGCGGGTTCTAGGTGGTTTTGTACGAATCGACAATTAAGACGAGCGTCCAGATTTAACACCGCAGGTAGAGAGCTTATGCACTGTTTCGCATGTAAACTTTTACAAAATCACAGATCCTGCCGCTCGAGTTCCGGCAGTCTCGACCCACTTTTCGTTGGCAATTACCAATAGTTGGTCTACCCGAAATTGTCCGCAATGCGGAGTCCGCAACCGCGCCAACGTACCGCGAGCCGCACCGCTATGGTCGCAAACATGCAGCTCTACACCATCGGTTACAGCAAGAAGACCGCGGAGGAATTCTTCAGCATTCTCCGGGACAATGGCGTGAAGCAGGTCGTGGATATCCGGCGGCACAACACAAACCAGCTCGCCGGCTTTACCAAGGAGTCGGATTTGCCGTGGTTCCTCGACACCATCGCGGGCATCGGCTACTCCCACGAGCTAGCACTCGCGCCCAGCGAGGACCTCATGCGCGCGTACCGCAAGGAGGGCTTGCCGTTCGACGAGTTTGCGAAGCAGTTGCGCGCCGAATATGCCAAGCGCACAATGCCCAAGCTTATCGACGGCTCCGCCCTCCTCTGCTCAGAGCCCGACCCCGGAGTTTGCCACCGCTCCGTGGCGGCGGAGTACCTCGCCGAGCACGGCGACTTCGAAGTCGTGCACCTCTAGGTGATTACCCCGCGAACATCTGCCAGATGGCCACGCCCATGATCACCACGCCCAGCACGAACACGAACCAGGTTTCGGGTTTGTTGGCGTAGCGCTGGTAGTCCTTGGCGTAGCGGAATAGCAGCATCGGCACGATGTACACCAGGAAGGTGATGAACACGCCGCCGACCACGGAGATGAGGTCCAGGATCGAAGGGTTGAGGATGCCGGCGATCACCGTGGTGACAAAAATGAAGACGTAGATGCCCCAGCGCAGCTTCTTCGGGTCCATACGCTCAGCGACGCCAGGGGCCACGGCACGCACCAGGTACGTGGTGCCTTCCTCGGCGCCCATGACGTGGCCGAAGTAGGACGACGCAATCGCGCAGAGGGCAACGATCGGGGAGAGGATCGCCAGGAACGGCGTGTGGGTCTCGTTGGCCAGGTAGGACAGCACGGGGATGTTCTGCTCACGGGCGGCGTCCATGCCGTCGGCGCCCAGCGCCAGGGTGCAGGACCACACGAAAAACATGGTGAACACCACCAGCAGGCCGGTGGTGATGAGCTCGGTCTTCGCCACGGCCTTCTTGGTGGACTCCAGGTCATCCGGGTACTTCTTCTGCACGTCCAGAGCGAACTGGGACATCGCCGGCATGTGGTTGAAGGAGAACACGAACACCGGCAGGATCAGCAGCATCGCCTTCCAGAACGGCACGTCGGACTCGTAGGAGCGGAAGCTGGCCAGGTCCCACTGGGGGATGAGGTAGAACGACACCGCGGCCAGCGCGATGATCAGGGGGTAGACCAGCAGGTTCGCAAAGGCCAGGGTGGCCTTCTTGCCCAAGGCGTAGGCGCCGGTGAGCACGCCGACGCACAGGATGGCCATGAGCCAGCGCGGTACCTCGGGGCCGTGGAGCTGATTGACCACGAAGCTGTCCATCGTGTTGGTGATACTCACGCCATAGATGAGCACGATGGGGTAGATGGACAGCCAGTACATCAGGCCCGTCATCAGGCCGCGGTTGCGGCCGGCGAGCGCGGTGACCACCTGCAGCACGTCCAGGCCCTTGACCGGGGAAGCGGCCACGATGCGGGCGTAGGTGCGGTGGGAGAAGAACACCATCGGGCCGATGAACAGGGTGATCAGCAGTAGGGGGACGAAGCCGAAACTGCCGGCGTCGATGGGGAGGAACAGGATGCCGGCGCCGACGGCGGTGCCGAACAGGGTGATAGCCCAGGACAGGGTGCCGCCGTCGGGGACGGTGCCGGACCGGTTTTCCTCCACCTGCCGCTTGTCGGCGCCGGTGAGGTGGTCCAAATTGAACTCTTTGCCCGCTGTGGTCAAAGGTACTCCTTAAGACGTGAGTGGTTTAAGCCACACGGAATCATAAAACACCACGACTCGCAGCAATAACTGGGGAGACCACGGGTGTACACCACAGCCTCTTGCGGACAGCCGTATCGGCGCAGGATATATTGACTATTGTTGTTTCCCGCCCCTGAACAGGAGTTTCCCATGAAGAAGTTCACCGCCGCCGCGGTTGCCGCCACGATGGCCGTTTCCCTGGCGGCCGGCCCCGCAGACGCCGCGTCCAACACCATGGCCGGCAGCAAGAACACTCCGGTATGCAAGCTTGAACTCGACAGCATCGGCTCCAAGAGCGTCACCCAGGAAATCGTGGCGGAGAAGGGAATCGAGGGCGTGGAGCTGAACAAGCTCACCGGCATCCAGCGCACCGCCGCGGTCGTCGGCGAGGCATTCGGTTCCACCGACACCGCGGCGCAGCATAAGGCCAACAACGTCCAGGCTGTACAGGCGTGCCTGGACGGCGAGGACTACAAGTCCGAGCCGCTGGATGCGGGCATCAAGGGCGGCATCATCGCCACCGTCGTGCTCGCGGTGCTGGGCCTGATCGCGAACTTCGCGCTGCAGTCCGGCGCGATCCAGTTGCCGAAGCTCGGCCGCTAGGCGCGCTGCGCCCACTGAACTACCGGGTCGAGCAGCGTTAGGTCCACACGGTCCGTGTCCCGGCCGTAGCTGTCCACCATCGCCTGCTCGTCCTCGGTGCGCTCGCGCTTGAGCCGCAGCGCGCCCACCAGCGCCTTCATCGCCCAACGGTGGGCGGTGGTCAGCTCCGAGTAATTCAACCTGCCAGGCAGGTAGAAGCGAGTCACTTGCCCGGCGCGGTCCCCGAGGAGGGTGCCGGGGGCGTCGTCGTGCCTTGCGACGTCGACAAGCGTCATGCCCACAGTGACCAAAGCCAACGGGCGATCAATCTCCGGCAGCGACTTGATGAAGCGCACGCCCGGGTGGGAGGGCCCGTGGACGGGGGAGAGGACGACGACAGGGCCGCCTGTGGCGTCGAGGGTGGCGGGCAGCTCGCGCGCGACCGTGCCGAGACGGGCGGCCAGCGCCTCGGCGTACTGACGGGTGGAGCCGTAGAACGTGGTGTAAAAGACGCTGGTCATAGCCTCATTTTACGGCAGGAACGGGCGCAGCTGGTCCACAATCCACTGGAGCGTTCCGCCCGCGCCGGCGAGCACCGCCACGAGCAGGCCGAGCACGCCCACCAGCACGCCGCCGGCGAAGGCGCCGACGCTGCTGCCCACGTTGGAGGAGCCGTCGCTGGAGGAGCTGTCGTCGGTAGGCTGCGGCTCCGCGGTGACGGTGGTCGGGACCGCCACGGTGGTGGTCGCGGTGGTCGGCGTGCCGGACACCGTGCTGGTGACGGTCGTCGGGACCGCCACGGTAGTGGTCACCGGAGCAGACGGAGCAGACGGCGCAGCGGAAGAAGGAGCGGTGGTAGTGGTCGGCGCCGGGGCCTTGCCGCGGGCGGTCAGCCACTGGTCCGGGCCGATCGGGTGGTCCACCATGCGGATCTCGCCGATGTTACCGAACCAGCCATCGACCTTGTCGTTATCCCAGGCGGAGGTGCCCAGCAGCCACTTGTCGCCGTTGCCGCCCATGCCCAGCGGGCCGTAGCCGTCGCGAAGGATCGGGGAGCCGTCGACGTACATGGTCACGGACTTATCGGCGGGGTCGTTGACCACGGCGATGTGCATCCACTTGCCCTTGGGCACCTCGTGGGTCCAGTTGGAAAAGCCCTCGCCGTTTTCGCCGTAGGAGTACCAGCGCAGCTCGCGGAGGCTGGACACGCCGAGCATCTGGATCGGGTCGCCGTCCTCGTCCTCGGGGTGGGTGATGGTGCCGGAGGCGTCGCGGATAAGGGCGTTGGACCACTTGTTGTTGTCGGCGTTCCAGTCTTCGTCGAGTTTGAGGAACGCCTCCATGGTGTAGCCGTTCTTGAACTCCTCCGAGTTGATGTCGGCGCCGGTGGCGGTTTCGAACCAGGCGGTGGAGTGCTTGAACTTCGGGTCCTTCCAGCGCAGGGAGCCGCGGTCCGCGGACAGCGGGTGCTTGTCGTCGGAGAAGGTCACCGCGTCGGCGCCTGTCGCTACGCGGTGGCGTGCGCGGGTCATGTCGTCGCCGTTTGCTACATCCGGGATGACGGCGCCGGCGGGGGCAGCTTCGCCGTCGTTAAGCAAAGTGCCCTCGACCTTCGTCTGGCCGGGGCGCCAGTGCACGACGGTGCCGTCCACGTACGCGTAGTCCTGCTCGTCTTTCGGCTTGTCCTTCTCGGTGACCTCGTAGGCCTTGTAGCCGTCCGTGATGGTCTGCTTGAGCACCTCGGCGTAGTCCGGGTCGTTGGCGTCGCCTGCCTTGAAGCCCGGCGCGAACGCCTTGAAACGCTCCGCAAAGTCCAGATCGATGGTGTAGGAGTCGCCCTCGCCCTCCATGATCAGGTGGTCAAAGGAGGTGAGCTGCTCGTACTTCTTGGACTTCACCCACGGCGAGTACGCGGTCATTTCCAGCTGATTGTTGGTGAGGTCGAACTGCAGCTGGCCCATCAGGCCGTTGCCGCCCAGGTAGGCCATCTGGTAGTCCTGCAGGATGTTGATCACGTCGTGGCCAGCGTCGTTCTTCTCCACGTGGTAGCCCGCGCCGTGGTGGTGGCCGGCGATGGTGAGGAAGATCTGGTCGTTCTTGCGGATCAGCTTGTCCCAGAGGTGCTCGCCGTACTCCTTGGTGAAGTAGGTGGAGCCGTCGCCGTTAATGCCGGAGATCTCGTGCGCGGTGAGGATCACGGGCAGCTCCGGGTGCTTATCGATGACCTGCTGCGCCCACTCCAGCGTTTCGTCGTTGGCGCGGAAACCGAGCGCGAGCACCAGGTACTTCTGCCCCTCGGCCTCGAAGATGTGGTACTCCGAATCCACGCTCTGGCCCGGGAAGGCGTAGCCGTCGCCGCCGTTGTGGATCTCGGTGGAGGCGGTGCGGCCCATGAACGTGGAGTTCTTCTTCGCGCGCTCCTCCGGGAAGTACTCGGTGAAGGCGGATTTGCCGTCGAACATGGTCAGGTCGTGGTTGCCCGGCAGCACGGAGTAGTTCACTCCGGCGTCCTCGAGCGTTTTCATCGCACGGTCCGCGATGTCCCAGCTGGCGCGGTCTTCCGGCTCATCCACCACGTCGCCCAGGTGAGTGACAAACTGTGTGCCCAGCTTTTTGTGGTTTTCAGCCAGGAACTCGGTCTGCACATCAAACGGGTTCGTGCCGTAGCGGTCGCCGAAGATGTCGCCGGCGGCCTCGGTGCCGTAACGAGCGTAGAACTGGGTGTCCGGCATGACGCCGAGGGTGAAGCGGGAGGCGAGATCCTCCGCGTTGGCGACAGGAAGTGGGGTGAGCAGGGCAAGGGCGGTAATTGCGGCGACGTGCTTGCGCATGGCGGTCCTTCGTTTCAGAGGGGAGGGAGACAGCTCAAAACGTAGCGCCCTCAGGTTTCGCTGCGGTGAAATTCAGGTGAAACTTATGCTTCTCGACGTCAGCTCCGCCCTGTCGCCGTTTCCCGCTGTTCAGCGAATTGTTCCGATATCTTTTCCCAAGCCACATTTATCGCCCCAGACACAAAACCGGGCCCACCCCACACAGGGGGCAGGCCCGGCCGTTAGCCGCAACGCTTACGAACGTGCGTCGACGTGCGGGAGCACCGCAAGCGGCGAGAGGTCCGTCAGCGACGCGATGCCACGCTCCTCGTCGCGGAACCATGCGCGGACGTTGTTGATGAAGCCCTTCATGGCTCACCTCCTTTCGTTACCAGGGGAAGGTTGTTAACCTTCCGTTCATTTCGGGGTAACTCTAGGTTCGCGTAAATAGTTTGTCAACACCAACGATTGGCGCGCGTCTACCATTTTGGCGTTTGAGAGCCGAGAAGGGGTCGTCATCAGGCAAAACCGGGCCCTGGCACACGCCAGGGCCCGGTAGAAATCAGGAGCGGGCTATAGGAAGGGGTACGGGTCCCACCCAGTGAGGTACTCGATGCGCTCGCGCGCGATGAGCAGGAGCGCGGCGATAACGGCAACGAACACAATGGCCAGGAAGATCCACCCCAGCACGCGGCGGCCGCCTTGCGGAGCGGAGCCGTCGCTGGCGGGAGAGAGGAAGTGGATGCTCAGGGCGTACAGGGCCGGCAGTCCGGCGCCGAGCAGGATGCCGACGGCGACAACGGAAAAAAGCGATTTCAGCAGTTCAAGCATGCGGGTTGTCCTTTCCGGCTAGCCGCGCGGGTGGTGGTCGTGGATGGTTGCGGTGGACCCCGGCGCGCGCAGACCGACGGAGGTGTCCACGAAGTCTGCGGGCTCGCCAGAGTCGCGGTGGGGCAGTTCGCTTGCAGACGCCCCTCCGGTGGTCTGCGCCGGCGAGTTGGAGTCGCCGTCCCAGTCGTCGTTGACGTTGTCCTTGTGCACCGGCTTCTGCGATGCCTGCCAGAACATGTAGCCACCGCCAATGAGGATGATCAGCGCCAGGGCCACGCCGCCCCACACGAGGTCGCCGCCGAGTTCAGCTGCCCAGTGGCCGATCCACCAGGTGCAGAAGGAGACGAATGCGGCAACAGGCAGAGTGGTGATCCAGGCCAGAGCCATGCGGCCGGCCACACCCCAGCGGACCTCGCCCTTCGGGCCGGTCAGGCCGGAACCGAGGATGGAGCCGGTGGCCACGTGGGTGGTGGACAGCGCCATACCCAAGTGCGAGGAGGTGAGGATGATCGCGGCGGAGGAGGTCTCGGCGGCCATGCCCTGCGGCGGGTGGATCTCCACCAGGCCCTTGCCCAGGGTGCGGATCACGCGGAAGCCGCCGGAGTAGGTGCCGATGGCAATCGCCAGGGCGCACGCCAGCTGGATCCAGAACGGCATGGGGTGGTCGGAGCCGAACTGGCCGGCGGCCACCATGGCCAGAAAGATCACGCCCATGGTCTTCTGCGCGTCGGAGGTGCCGTGCGCCAGCGCCACCAGGGAGGCGGTGCCGATCTGGCCCCAGCGGAAGTAGTTGTCGCGGTGGTCCTTTTCCGCATTGGCGGTGAGTTTGTAGACCAGCCAGGTACCGATCGCGGCGATGAGGCCAGCAACAAACGGGGCAAACAGGGCGGGGACGATGATTTTGTCCAGCACGCCCTGCCATACCACGCCGTCGAAGCCGATGGCAGCGATGGCCGCGCCGATCAGGCCGCCGAACAGCGCGTGCGAGGAGGAGGAGGGGATGCCGAACAGCCAGGTAAACAAGTTCCACATGATGCCGCCGGCCAGGCCGGCGAACACCACGAGGAGGAGGCGCTCGGAGTCGAGGGTGTCGTTGAGGTCGAACAGATCGAGTTTCACGATGCCGCCCGCGACCGTCTTCGCCACAGCGACGGAGAGGAAGGCACCGATCAGGTTGAGGACGCCGGCGAGCGCCACAGCCACCTTGGGCTTGAGCGCGCCGGTGGCGATGGAGGTGGCCATCGCGTTGGCAGTGTCATGGAAACCGTTAGTGAAGTCGAAGAACAAAGCGACGACAATGATTAATACGAGGAGGATTGTGATGCTCACGCGGGAGATTATGCGCCTGACTGAGAACAACCGAAACGTCCGGAAGCCAATGTTCGCGCAAAGTTCACCTGCGCGTCACCGTCCTAGCCCGCGATGATGTTGCGCACCGCCACGCCCATGATGACCACGCCGACCACGAACACTAAGATGGTGTCGGGACGCCGGGCGTAGTGCTTGAACGCCGTGGCCTTGTGAAACAGCAGCACCGGCATGATGTACACCAAAAACGCCACGAACACGCCGCCGACCACGGAGATCATGTCCAGGATCGACGGGTTGAGCACGGCAACAATCACTGCGGTGACGAACACGAAGATGTTGACTGTGAGGCGAAGCGTGGACGTCGAAAAGCGAGCTGCGAAGTTCGGCGCCACACTGCGCACGAGGTACGCAGTGCCTTCCTCCGTGCCGAGCAGGTGGCCGAAGTAGGAGGTGATGATCGCGCAAATGGCGATGATGGGGCTGATCCACGCCATAAACGGCGCGTGCGTCTCATTGGCCAGGTACGACAGCACCGGCACGTTCTACTCGCGCGCGGCGTCCATGCCGTCGGCGCCCAGGGCGAGGGCGCACGACCAGACGAAGAACATGGTGAACGTGACCAGCATGATCGCGGTGACCAGCTCCACCTTGGACACCTCGCGCTCAGTCGCGGCGACGTCGCCGTCCGTCTTCTTCTGCACGTCCAGCGCGAACTGGCTCAGCGCCGCCATGTGACTGAAGGAAAACACCAGCACCGGCAGGATCAGCAGCAGGCCCTGCCACACCGGGTAGGACGACTCGTACGAGCGGAAGCTGGCGAAATCCCAGCTCGGGATCAGGTACAGCGACACCGCCGCCAGCGCGATGATCAGCGGATACACCAGCACGTTGGCCAGCCACAGGGTGAGTTTCTTGCCAAAGGCGTACGCGCCCGTCATCAGCCCCGCCGAGGCCGTGGCCAGAACCCACCGGCTCACCTCCGGCCCGCCGAGCTGGTTCACGATGAAGCTGTCCAGCGTGTTGGTGATGGAAATGGCGTAGATCAGCACCGTGGGGTAAATGCCCAGCCAGTACACCAGCGCCGAGGCGAACCCGCGCTTTCGGCCGGTCAGCGCCGTGATCACCTGCAGCACGTCTAGCCCCTTCACCGGCGAGGCGGAGACGATGCGCGCGTAGGTGCGGTGGGAGAAAAACACCATCGGGCCGATCAGCAGCGTGGCAATCACCAACGGCCAAAACCCGAAGCTGCCTGCGTTGATAGGCAGAAACAGGATGCCCGCGCCCACACCGGTGCCGAACAGCGTGATCACCCAGCGCATGAACGAGCCGTCGGGTTCGTCGCCCTCGCGCTGCTCCTTGATCTGCTCGATATCGGCGTCCGAGAGGTTTTCCCGGTCGAACTCTTGGCGCGAGAGCTCGAGGTGCTCGTCGCTGTGTTGCTCAGGCAGCTGGGCGTTAGTCATGGTGATCTAGATTACTCATGGTGCCTTTGGGGCCGGTCTTTTGCATTCGCCTATCGACGGGCCTCCGGTTGTGCCCACCCCCACCCAACATCCAGTTGTTTGCCAGGTTGTGGTGATCTAGATTTTTAAAACGTCACCGTTTGATCTGTGCCCCGAAGGATCGCACCACCATGTCCCGCTCCCGCATCGCAACTGCCACGCTCGCCTGCGCGCTCGCCGTCGGCACTGTTCAAGTCCCCGTCGCTGAGGCGCAGTCGTCAGGGAGTTCTACCAGCACCGTCGACCAGCAAGGATTCGACAAGGCGACTGCAAAGTGGCAGCCGCTTTTCGACGACGCATCCGCCTCCCTCCAACAGGCCGAACGCGAAGCCAAAGCAGCGGAGGCACAGCGCGACGCCGCGAGCGCCGCTGTGCGAAACGCGGAAGCAGCAGTCGAGGAGGCGGAGGCTGCGCTGACTGCGGCCGAGGCGGAGCTCGCGCGCGCCGATGTGGAAAAGCGCAAGGCAGAGCTGGACTCCGCCGAGGAAGTGCTGAAGGAGGCGGAGCGGGAGCTCGTCGCAAAGCAAGAGCAGCTCGCTGCGGCGGAGGAAGACACTGCCGCCTTCGCCGAGGACGTCACCTTTGCGGAGGAAACGGCCGCCGCGGCAAACGAAACTGCAACCGCCGCTGCTGCTGTGAAGGCCGATATGCAGCAGGCCGCGGACTCCGCGCAGGCCAAGCTCGCCGACGCCCAGGCCCGCGAGGCCGCCGGCGCCGACTACACCCAGGAGGACTGGGAGCGCCTAGTCGCGGATGCGATCGTGGAGATCACCAACGAGTACCGCGAGCGCCACGGCATGCACCCGCTGGTCACCCACGACGTGTTCAACGACAACGCCCGCGACTGGAGCGGCGTGATGTCCGCTGACATGCAGCGCGACGGCAACGACTACTTCCGCCACGCCGAGTTCGAGGACTACGGGCACAGCGGGGAAAACATCGCGTACAACTGGCTCGGCTGGCCAGATGTCTCCCCGGCTACCGCAGACCGCACGCAGTGGGCTGAGCTTCCCGAGGCGCTGTTTACCCAGTGGCGCAACTCTACCTCGGGGCACAACGAAGGCATGCTCGACTCGAGTCAGACCGGCATCGGCGTCGGTGTGCGGGTCGCGCCCAACGGCCAAGCGTTTGCCACCATGCAGTTCTACCGGCTGTTTTACCCGAAAACGTCCTACACGTACGGCCCGGACGGCGGCTCCCGGAAGGCCAACGAGAGCGGTACGCCGTACTACGTCTCCGCCGGCGCGCGCGAGACGCTGCGCACCCCCGAGCTCACGGTGGACCTGGGCGATCGCAGGCAAGCGAACCCGACCTACGACGGGCTGAAGCGCGACGAGATCCGGGCCATCCAGACCCGCGTGACCCGCAAGCTGGGCGTGGCTGTCTCGCATGACTACGCCGCCGAGCTTTCCGCCGACGAGGCCGAACTGTCCGCCGCACAGACGGATCTCGCCGCCGCGGAGCAGCGGGACTCCGACGCGCAGGACGCCTTGGCGCAGGCCACCGGCGCGCTGGAGGACGCTGAGAGGCGGTTGCGGAGTGCCGCTGATAGGCAAGGGCTCCTGGAGGGCGAGCGGGATGCACTCGCGCGCGACGAGGCGGAGGCCCAGGCTGCGCTGGACGCGGCCGAGGCCGAGCTCGCGTGGGCGCAGGCCGCGGACCAGGACGCGCTAGCGGCGGCGGTGGAGTCCGCGCAGGAGCGCCTGACCGAGGCGGAGCAAAGTGTCGAGGACGCGTACGAGCTTTCCGCCGCCGAGCAGATGACCCTCGACGAGGCCGAGGACGACGTCGCCGAAGCCGAAGCCGAGCTGGCGCGGGTCAACGCGCAGCGCCCGACGCTGGCGCAGTACACCACCACCGAAACCAACACTGCGGCGGTCGTGCTGGGTGTGCTGGCCGCGCTGGCGGTCGTGGGCATCGGCGTGGTGGCGCTGGCGCCGCGCCTCGGCACCGAGCTGCCCTGGCAGTAGCGGCTCAGCCGCGGCGGCAACCGCCAAACTTACGCCGCTATCTTTGGTGGTTGCCCGCGAATGCCAAACTTATCGACGGCTAAAGTTGTCCCTAGTTCACCTAGCCGCCCGGCTGCAGAAAAGGACCCAACTATGCGTAACAAACTGATCGGTACGTCAATTGCTGCCGCCCTGTCGCTGAGTACGCTTGCCGTCGCGACTCCCGTGGAAGCGGAGCCGAGGTACGAGTTAGTCCAGCCCGTGGCGGTTACACCCTGGACCGAGGAAGTTCCAGTCCCCGTCACCGCTGAACGGGCGGCCCCGCCGAAGCAGGCGGCGGCACCGAAGCAGGCTACAGATACCGACGATGAAAGCCTGAGCAGCAAAGTCGGCAGCTTCATCGGCATGCTGGCGCTAGTACTTCTCTTCCTCGGCTGGTACGGGTGGAACAGCGTGTACAACCCGAACGGCCGCCACGCAGACATGCACCGTCAGTAGTCCGCCCCTACGCTGGCCGCACGCGCGCCCGCTCTAGCCGGTGCGCCTGCACAACCTTCTCCACGGCGTACACGATCTCCCGCAGCGCGCCGAACCCGGAACGCTTCGTGGTCAGATCCACTGTCACTTGCACGTCGCCGACCCACATCTCCAGCATTACGTCCGGCTCCGCCTTGTTGGGACCGAACAGCGGCAACGGAAAGTAGATGGTGCTGGGCTCGGGCACGATCTCGACTCCGCGAACTTCTTCGCACTCGAAATCCATGCGCATGTCCGCAAGACCTGCGCGCTTCGGGCCTCCAAGTGTCGGAAGCGTCACTTCACTGATTTCGACTCGCATTGCATGGGCTACTGCGCCAAGACGCACCGGCTGGGGCAGAGCCCACGAGATGCTGGTGCACAGCACCGGCATGAATTCCATGATCCCCTGTTCAGCCTGCTCACGTGCCGTAACCGCGAGCGAGTAGATGGAAGCAAACCTCGGCTCAAGCGACATCGCTTCCCTACACATCTCCGCGAGCATCCCCGCTGCACGCGCCGCCCTGTTCGCCGTCATCGCGTCGCGCAGCATCATCAACGGAACGCCCGCCATCACGGTGTAGCTGACCAGCTCTTCGGCGCGCTCACCAGTGACCGGCTGCCTATCATCCACAGGCCGCCACTGCTTCGCCGTGCGGTTCACCGCATCCACGACTTCCTGCCCGAGCGCCCGCGCAGTCGCGTTCAGCTCGCGCCCCGGATTCTCAACAATTACCCGGCCCCCAACGTGCGTTCCCGCCACCTTGGCCCCAATTTTCCAAGTTTTCATCCCCATGCCCAGCAGCCTACGTCGCACCCCGCGCGAGCACAGCCCCTCACGTGCTCATTTCAGTGGACATCCGCCTATCGACGCACCAAAGGTTGCCAACCCCAAACAGTTGGTGCGCACCCAATTGTCCGCAATGCGGAGTTGTCAGAGCCAGTCTGCGCCCTTGTCATCGAGATCGACCAATGGCGGCCCACCACAGTCGAACGCTGGTAGCTCATCCGCAGCATTTGACCCCGCCGATTCCCCAGAGAGCCCCAGTGCCTGACGGAGGTCGTTCTTTTCAGCCGCCACCTTGGCTGCCTCGAGAATGTTCGAGGAGAGATTGATGGAGGTACTCATGCCGCAGAGACTATTGAGCGTCAATGCTTCAGGCAATATCTCCATGCCCGGCAGTTTCAAAACTTGGCAGCCTCAAACAGTTGGTGCGTACCCACTTGTCCGCAATGTGGAGTCCGCAAGGGGCAACGCATCAAGGTCGCTCCACCCCGCCCCCTCCATGCACTACAGGTTGAAGGTCGTACCCGAGCACCGCAAGCACCTCGATCACCTTGCCGATCTCCGCCGTCGGCTTGCCATGCTCCAGCTCCCGGAGGAACCGGTCTGACACGTCTGCGAGCTCAGCGACCTCCAGTTGGGTCAGCCTCCGCTCCTTACGCTGGGCGCGCACAAAGCTGCCGAGTGCCTCTATGTCCACGTGTCACGTCTCCTCGCTGACCGTATGCTGTTACGGAACGTTCGCACCGAATCTGTTCCTATAGGCCGTGAGGTTAGCGCAAAACAGCGCATTTCGGTGTGTTCGCTCCGACTTGGAGGCACGCGCTCTCAATTTCAGATCGGCACGTTCGTTCCGCCGAGGGCAAGCTCGCAGGGTGGTCTCGGCCGCATACACGCAGCGATCTGTCTATCTACGCACCGGCTTAGCCCAGCGGCGCGTAGCCAAAGTCACCGCGCTGCACCTGACTGCGGGCATTCGGGTCGAAGGTTGCGCACAGGGCTGCCGCCACGTAGCGCACACCGCCTGCCGGCGAAGAGGAGCCGACGCGCTCGGCGCAGTTCTCCAGGGCTGGCAGGCCGATACTCTCCCCGGGCGAAGTCATGGAGAAGAAGGACGCGGCCATCATGGTGTTGCCATCGGCGCGCACGTATTCCGAAGAGCCCTTAATGGCTTGCCAAGCAATCGCCCCGACGGGATCGGTGCGGAACTGGTCCCGCTCAGTTGGGGTCAGCTCGGCGTTAGCAGCAGGCGCGGACAGTGTTGTGATGAGTAGTGCTGCTGTTGCAGCAAGGAGAGGAAACTTTTTCATAGGAACACTCTATCTCCCGCGCCACAGTTTTCCTCGGCATTGCCGACCCCGGCTTAACTGATGGCGCTGCGCAACTGTCGAATCTCGGCAGGCCCCACACGGCGCAATGCGGAGTCCGCAAGGGCCGACGCAGCGGCAACCTCCGTCACCTCAAGCTGAGTCGGTTTGGGTTTCGGATTACGCTCAACCACATGGGTTCGCCGAAGACGCTGCAGCTTTTCATGATGGACGGCACCGCCGCCGGGCCGATCAAGGCTTCAATTCGAAATTGGGTCGGGCGGGTGTATTCGATTCCGCGAACCGAGCTCAATTCGGAAGAGTTGCGCCGCCGCCCTGAGCTCAACCACCCGGCGGTGTACTTTCTGGTGGGCACAAACCCGGAGACGGATAAGCCACGGATCTACATTGGGCAGACCGCACCACGGCAGAACGGGGTAGCGTTCGCCCGCGCCGCCGAACACGCGCGCAGTGAAGACAAGGACTTCTTCAACCGCATCATCTACGTAGTTGTTGTGGATGACTCCTGGGGTGCCACCGAGATCACCTTCCTGGAAAACGCGTTCCACCAGCGCGCTATCAGAGCAGACCGATATGAGGTAGCGAACGGCAACACCCCGTCCGCCGGCAGTGTCAGCGAGGAGACGCAGGCAGAGCTCGACGAGTTCATCGAGAACACCAACCTGATCATCAGCGCATTGGGTATCTCCGCGTTTCAACCGAAGGCGACCGCGGGGAAGTCGTCGGCTGTGCACTCCTCAGGCACAACCCTGAATCAACAAGCAAAAGAGGAAGAACCGACGTTTGAACTCACCGTTCCACGGCATGGAGTACAGGGCCTGGGCCAACGCACCGCAGACGGCTTTTTAGTGCTGGCAGGTTCGACGCTCCGGAAAGAGCTTCTGCCCAGCGCCGCGCGAGGTGTCCACGCAACCCGGGACCGCTATGCGGACCAGATTCAAAACGGCACGTTGCTCTCAGATCTCGAATTCACAAGCCCATCGGCAGCTGCATCGTTTCTCGTCGGCGGTGCTGCGAATGGGCGAAGGCTTTGGCACCTCCAAGAGGAGCCAACCACCACGCTGGCGGATTGGGAGGACCGCGAAGGCGACGAGGCAGACCACCAGGCAGCGCAGCCCCAAACCCTCTAACCCTCCGGCAGCAGCTCCGACCGCTCGCCGACCGTGGTCACCACCAGCGCGTCGCGGGCGCGCGAGGCCGCCACGTACAGCAGCGAACGCTCACGCTGCAGGGCGGCGCGGGCGTCTTCCTCGGATAGGTTCTTCAGGCGGAAGCGCAGCGGCATAATCTCCATGCCTACGCCCATGAGGATCACGTGGGTGAACTCCATGCATTTGGCGCCGTGCATGTTCATCACGGAAACCTGCTCGTGGGAGGGCAACTCTGCGTTTTGGTTCATGCGCTTTGTCGATGAGAAGGGCTCATCCCCGCGTGTGCGAGGCAGACTGGCGTCTCGGCACGATCATGCTCATTGCCCGCGGCTCATCCCCGCGTGTGCGGGGCAGACCCGTCTTGGTGTGGGTGTATGAGGTCGTAGTGGGGCTCATCCCCGCGTGTGCGGGGCAGACCCGATCAGGTGGTGCCCTCACGCGCCGGCGCACGGCTCATCCCCGCGTGTGCGGGGCAGACCGCACCGATGTGGACGAAGGCTGGGAGGCCACGGGCTCATCCCCGCGTGTGCGGGGCAGACGGTCTCGGTGCTGCTCTGGGGTCATGGATTTGAGGCTCATCCCCGCGTGTGCGGGGCAGACTGCATGTGCGATCTCCTCCCTGGACAATGCCGGGGCTCATCCCCGCGTGTGCGGGGCAGACATCGAAGCCATCATCACCGCTCAAGCAAGCAACGGCTCATCCCCGCGTGTGCGGGGCAGACCAACAGGATGAAGAACCCATACCAAGCGGAACTGGGCTCATCCCCGCGTGTGCGGGGCAGACCCGTTGGACTCGCCCAACGTGTTTGCCCAGCTGGGCTCATCCCCGCGTGTGCGGGGCAGACGAGATCCACGACCTCACCTTTGACCGGGGCGAGGGCTCATCCCCGCGTGTGCGGGGCAGACTGGCCATTACCGCGGCCACCGCCCATCTCCACGGGCTCATCCCCGCGTGTGCGGGGCAGACATATTCTGAGAACGCACCTCTTGGAGTGCGTGCGGCTCATCCCCGCGTGTGCGGGGCAGACGGAGACACTATGAGAGACGCAGAAATACCAGACCGGCTCATCCCCGCGTGTGCGGGGCAGACGAGGGTGAGCAGCGCACCCAGTTCGAGATTGAGGGGCTCATCCCCGCGTGTGCGGGGCAGACGGCGACGAAGAACTCCTGTACGCAGCGCAAGACGGGCTCATCCCCGCGTGTGCGGGGCAGACAAATTGCCGATATACAAGAAACCGGATCGCACCGGCTCATCCCCGCGTGTGCGGGGCAGACGTTCGGGGTCGCGCCAGGACACCTCTATGAAGCCGGCTCATCCCCGCGTGTGCGGGGCAGACTTGCCGAGGAGTTTCTCTGCGCCGGTCTTGTCCGGCTCATCCCCGCGTGTGCGGGGCAGACGTGCCGGGGGCTGTTCGGCCCGTCTCGGCGTCGGGGCTCATCCCCGCGTGTGCGGGGCAAACCGGTAACGGTAGTGATTTCGCTTACAGGGTGGGGGCTCATCCCCGCGTGTGCGGGGCAGACCTACTGGGCGACAAGAACTACATCGCCGGCTACGGCTCATCCCCGCGTGTGCGGGGCAGACCTGACCGGCAACTTCACCAATATCGGTAACCGGGGCTCATCCCCGCGTGTGCGGGGCAGACGTCTGCGCCGACGGCTTGTGCGGCTGCAATGAGGGCTCATCCCCGCGTGTGCGGGGCAGACGTCACCGCGTCGTGGAACACGCCGTCCGGGTCGGGCTCATCCCCGCGTGTGCGGGGCAGACGAGGCCGAGTTCACTGGCCCGGACGGCAAGAAGGGCTCATCCCCGCGTGTGCGGGGCAGACTTGATGTCCGCTTGCTTGATGGAGACGGCGTACGGCTCATCCCCGCGTGTGCGGGGCAGACGGCACCATGTATCTACCGCTGAAACGCGGCACGGGCTCATCCCCGCGTGTGCGGGGCAGACGCGACGTCTTGGTCGGTGATTCGGCGACGTGTGGGCTCATCCCCGCGTGTGCGGGGCAGACGGCGTCCATGATGGAGGTGGCGTTGATGGTCAGGGCTCATCCCCGCGTGTGCGGGGCAGACGTTTTCGCGGTCGTATTCCGCGATTGCGGCCTGGGCTCATCCCCGCGTGTGCGGGGCAGACGTCCGAAAAGGGCTCCCGCCCTCGCTTCGCTCGGGGCTCATCCCCGCGTGTGCGGGGCAGACATGCGTGCCGCGGCTGACTGGCTGCGGGACAAGGGCTCATCCCCGCGTGTGCGGGGCAGACTCCTCCGACTCCTCCACCTTCGTCACAAGCTGGGGCTCATCCCCGCGTGTGCGGGGCAGACCCATTGTTTAGCTCACCTTCCATTTCTCGCCGGGGCTCATCCCCGCGTGTGCGGGGCAGACCTGCGCATCCACAGGCGCGGCGGGGGTTACTTGGGCTCATCCCCGCGTGTGCGGGGCAGACGACCGCGCCTACTGGGACTTCAACGACACCGAGGGCTCATCCCCGCGTGTGCGGGGCAGACGCGTTGTGTGGTATGCGAACGAATCTTGAAGTGGGCTCATCCCCGCGTGTGCGGGGCAGACCGTCGACTACGTCGTGGCCACCCGCGGCCGCTGGGGCTCATCCCCGCGTGTGCGGGGCAGACGGGATCCCAATTGCGCGCATCGAGCCCGAGGAGGGCTCATCCCCGCGTGTGCGGGGCAGACTCCTTGACGGCGTAGACGGGCTTACCGGCGTTGGGCTCATCCCCGCGTGTGCGGGGCAGACTAATCACGGCGTTCCGTGGTGCGCTCCTGCGTGGGCTCATCCCCGCGTGTGCGGGGCAGACTTTCCTGCGGACGGCAACGTGGTCAGGTTGCCGGGCTCATCCCCGCGTGTGCGGGGCAGACCTTTTCGGACTCCCACCCTCGCATTGCCGCCAGGGCTCATCCCCGCGTGTGCGGGGCAGACGCACCAGGGCAACCGTTAAGAAACTCTTGACAGGGCTCATCCCCGCGTGTGCGGGGCAGACTTCACCCGCAGGTCGCGTATGTAGTCGAACGGGGGCTCATCCCCGCGTGTGCGGGGCAGACATCGACGGGCGCGACCTATGCCCGAGCTGCTGGGGCTCATCCCCGCGTGTGCGGGGCAGACGGCTTACTCGCGCCGAACTTGCCCAAAATCAAGGGCTCATCCCCGCGTGTGCGGGGCAGACACTTGGCGACCAGCGATGTTGCATAGGCCGAAGGGCATTTGGAGACAACTCCGTCGCGCGGTTCTGAAGATACCCCGCGTCTGCGGGGAGCTGTAAAGCCGCCTTCTTACTACGGCTCATCCCTGCTCTGCAGGGTCAGTTTGGAGATCATACTGCACACGCCAAATCCCTGAGAGCCTTATATGTAAACTAGTAAGAGTGAGGCTTGGAGATCTCTTTTCTGCTACTCTAATTTTCAACAGTTATTCGACCGGAGTTCTCATGCCACATTCGACGAACCAAGCTGGCCGCCAAGACCAGACTCCAACCACCATCGACTCTTTCGTTCAAGAGTTAAGCCCACAAGCCCGGTCGCTGTGGGCGAAATCTGGCGATGAAACCGGTCACCTCAGCTTGGCCCAGCATCTAATCGACTCCGCCTGCGCCGCTGCTGCGGTTTACGACACCTGGGTTTCGGACTCCCTAAAAGAAAATCTTGCACAGAACCTGAGCCTGTCCGTTGAGGAAGTTCGACTCCTTTACATATGGCTCGCTGGAAATCACGACTTAGGTAAGGCGACCCTCACCTTCCAGGGTCAGCTCGACCTGAAACCGGAGTTCAGGCACCTTCTTTCACGCGTCGCCGATGCAGGGCTCCCCATCACCATGAGCGACCTTGAAACAGCCAGAAAGTCGATGCCGCACAGCGTTAGTTCGGGTCTGATTCTCCGGAGCTGGTTGGAGCAGAAGGGGTTTTCGCGCCGTCAGGCTAACTGGGTGTCGTCGACAGCAGATGCTCACCACGGGGTGCCTTCAGGCCCAGAGCGCGATGCTATTGGCACCGTGCTTTCCGAGTATCCGGCAGAGTGGCGTGCGGTTCACAACGAACTCATCGACGCAATGACAGAAACCGTCGGCGTTCACGATGTGCTGGAGTCCCTGAAGTCGCGGCGCAACCTCTTCGCGGCGGACGCGCAGATCCTCACCGGGCTGATTGTGATGGCGGATTGGATCGCGTCGAACCCCGATGCGTTCCCGATGGTTGTCTCTGGTACCCAAACTCAACGAGTGGAAAACGGCATGCGCGCCATCGACCTCACCGTGCCATGGAGCCCGGCTCAGCTTAACGACGACACCCACGCCCTGTTCCGAGACTCATTCGGCTGGCCGTCGACATTCCAAGCAAGGCCGATCCAACAGGCCATGGCCGATGTGGCAAAAACATGCACCGAGCCGACTTTGATCATCCTGGAGGCGGAGACGGGTGTGGGCAAGACGGAGGCCGCGCTGGCAGCCGCGCAGATCATCGCCGCCTCAAACGGGGCCCAAGGCATCTACTTCGCCGCCCCAACGATGGCCACGGCGAACGGCCTTCTGGAGCGCACCATGAACTGGGCCCGCAACACGACCGACACGGGCCAAGTGTCGTCGCTTTACCTCGCCCACTCCAAAAATCAGCTCTCCAAACCCTATCGTGAGCTGCGGTTTAGGGATGTCAACGAGGATGCCACCGACCCCGCCGCCCACGGCAACGTCGTTGCCAGTTCCTGGATGAGTGGGCGCCGCCGCGGGCTTCTTTCAAACATCGTGGTTGGCACCGTCGACCAGGTGCTTATGCTTGCGCTGCGACAGCGGTATTCGATGCTCCGACACGCGGCACTCGCCGGCAAGATCATCATTTTCGATGAGATTCACTCTTACGGGTCGTATACATCGGACTACCTCGCCACCACGCTGGAGTGGCTCGCGCACTACGGCGCGACGGTCATCATGATGTCGGCAACGTTGCCCTCCACAGAGCGCGAGAAACTCATCGAGGCCTACACCGGTAGTCCCGTCGAAGAGCACTCAGACGCGTACCCGCTCATCACTGTGGCCAGCGAAAAATCCCTGCGCTACGTCACACCGGAGCAGAGTCCGACGAATCTCGAAGCGCGCATCGCAATTATCGACGACACCATCACCGCCCTGGAAGAACTCCTCGAGCCTTTGCTTGTCGACGGCGGCGTCGCCCTCATCATCTGCAACACCATCGCCCGCGCCCAAGAGGCATATGGCGCACTTAACGCGGCTTACCCCGGCGAGGTTGAACTCCACCATGCAGGCTTTATGGCGTGGCAGCGCTCGGAGAAGGAAGACCGGATGCGCGAGGAACTCGGGCCGAAAAGCCACCGCGGCGACGGCAGGCCCTGGCGAAAGATTGTTGTTGCAACGCAGGTTGCCGAGCAAAGTCTGGACATCGACGCCGATGTCCTTGTCACCGATCTCGCCCCGATGGACCTGATCATCCAACGCATCGGGCGTCTCCACCGGCACGGACGCCCGGAATCGGATCGTCCGGAGCAACTGCGTAAACCACAGGTCTTCATCCGAGCGATCGAAAGTCGGGAGCCAGCACCGATAATCAACTCAGGCGCAAACGCGGTCTACGATCCCCTCATTTTGCTGAAGACCCTGCTGCAGTTGCCGACCGAATTTAAGCGACCTGACGACGTCGCCACACTCGTTCAATCGACATACAGCGACGATCACGAGGTCCCTGAAGGGTGGGAGGAAGTGTGGGCGGAGGCGTCGTCGCAAAGCGAACAGCGCATCGATCGTGCCCATCAGCGTTCGAAGTCTTTCCGGATTGATTCGCCACTTGACACGAATAGGCTGTACGACCTTTTCGGTGATCTCACCAAGGCAACGATTCAACTTGGTGATGAGGAGAAAGGCGCTGCTCAGGTCCGCGACGCTGAGCCGACGGTGGAAGTCATTCCGATACAACGGGCAGGCGATTTCTACACCCCATTTGACCGGGAAGATCAGATCGCCAGTGAAATGCCGCTGAACTACAACCAGGCGTTCCAACTCGCGTCAAGCACGGTTCGCCTGCCACTCAGGATGACACGATTCGATACTGATTTTGAAGCCGTTGTCGATGCACTCGAGCGTTCCACCCCCATGGAGTGGAACAACCACTACCTGCTGAAAGGCCAACTCGCCCTCTCACTAGACACAAACGGCGAGGCTGTCTTGGGCAGATTCAGAGTCAGATACTCACCCGAACTCGGGCTAGAAACTCTGTTCCATACAGGCGACCCTAATGTCGGAGGATGAAGTTAGATGAGAACCAAACCACACCACACACCAATACGAAGAAAGCGAAGGAGGTTGAAGAAATGAGCCAACAGCCACAAACCTCGCCATCGTTTGACTTGCTGGATGAACCGTGGATCATTTGTACGACCAACGATGGCCCCGCAACGTTGAGCATCCGGGAAATCTTCGACGGCAGTGCAACACCCGTCGCGGTCCTCGGGGATTCACCGACCCAGGACTACGCCGTTCTTCGCCTGCTACTCGCGATCTTCTGGCGAGCCCACCACCAGTCCGTAGCAAAGCAGCTCAGCACTAGGGCTGGGCGAAGGAGTTTCCGGTGGGAGGATTGGTTCGTCGATATGCGCCAAGCCCTGCTTGACCAAGGGCGCGACGAGACCGTCTTGGAATACCTGACACAGTACGAATCGCGCTTTGACCTGCTGCATGAGGAAACGCCATTTATGCAGGTAGCAGGCCTTCACACAAAGAATGGCGCAACGGCCGACATATCCCGCATCGTCCCCGATGCGGAGCATGACTACTTCACCATGCGCACCCATGAGGGGCGATCGAAACTCTCGTTCGCGGAAGCCGCGCGGTGGCTCGTTCACGCCCAGGCGTACGACTACTCGGGCATCAAGTCCGGCGCTGAGGGAGATCCGCGAGTCAAAGGTGGAAAGGGCTACCCAATCGGGACCGGCTGGTCCGGCATGACGGGTGGCACTGTCATTCGTGGCACCACGTTGCTGGAAACGCTGCTGTTGAACTCGACTCCGGAAGCTATCTACCTAAACAACATTGACGACCACCCCGTGTGGGAGCGGGAACCGGATACTCCGAGCCAACGCAACGACCGCGCTGGAACGATTGCAAAGCCTGACCCACCCTCTCCACGTGGGCCTGCGGACCTAGCCACGTGGCAGTCGCGGCGAATCCGCCTGTTTGCGGAAGGCGATTCGGTTGTCAACGTTCTGGTCAGCAACGGCGATCAGATCCCAGACGCAGGCAAGAATGTGTTCGGCGATCCGATGACTCCCTACCGATACAGCCCAAACCAGTCGAAGAAGGGGATTGAGGCTTACTATCCGCGCCCATACGACACGATGCGCACCATGTGGCGCTCCCTGGACGCGCTGATCGCCACAGGTTCTGATCCCGGTTTCGGCGAAAAGAATCTCGCGCCCAAACGACCCTCGAACCTGGTCAACCTCTCCAACGTCGCGGACGACCAGGGGACTGAAGAAGTCGCTGACCTCCACATCGTTTCCATGGAGTACGGGCCACAGAGCTCAACCGTGGGCACGATCGTCTGCGCAAACATGGGGCTCCCGCTGCAGCTGTTGCAAGACGACTCGCTGTCAGCAGCCCACCGCCAGTACGTGCGCGACGCGGCCGAAGCTACGAAGGACGCCGCGATCTCACTCGGCTGGTTTGCCGGCCAACTCAAGGTCGCAGCAGGTGGAGAGTACGTTTTCGACGCCGACGCGGCAGACCGCCTGTACACCGTCCTCGAGCCGAAATTCCTGTCCTGGCTGCGAAACCTGGATCTGTCGCAGATGGGCACGGAAGCGACTGGATGGCAGGTTGAAATTGAGAAACAGGTACTCCACATTGCGGACGAAGCCATTCGTGGTGCAGGGCAGCGGGCGCTGGTTGGGCGAGTCGTCGATGCACAAGACGACGACTCTGGGCGGATTGTCAACGCCGGTTCTCTGTACCGACAGTTGCGTTACCGCCTGAGCAAGGACCTGCCTCTGATCAAACGAGACAAGCCGTCCGAACGGGGCCAAAACACCCCGACCCCCGCGGCACAAGGAGAATCAGCATGACAAAACCCACACTTCACATCAGTATTGGCAGCACCGCTTCATACCTCCAGCGAAACTATCTGGACCGAGCCGAGACCGCAGCTGGTGCAGACGCACGACGCGTTCTTGCAGAACTCCGCCAAAGCGCGGCACGCAGTTTCGACGCCGACCCGTTGGCACTGCAAAGGGTGCTGATGCTGCTCGAGCCGCCCCTCACCGACGACGAGCTCGGTCGCGGCGATACTCCCTCGCCCTCGGAACTCGCGGCATACAACGCGCTCACTTTGTTCGCCCAGCACATGCAAAGCGCAACGAAACCAGTGCACACAACGGAATGCTCATTCGCACGCGCATGTGGCCGCCTGCAAACGCTCAGCGAATCCAACTCGATCAAACCCCGGTTTGATGCAATGCAATCCGCGCGCGACGAAGCATCACGCGTGTTGCACTTGCGATCGCTTGTGACGCTTTTGCGAAGCAAGGAGCTCGCATTCGACTACGGCAGTTTCGCCCGAGACCTGCGGTCGCTTCAGTATCCATCGCGTCGCGACGGTGTCCTGCTCCGCTGGGGTAGGGACTACGCAGTCGGGACGCTTCGCCCCAAGGCACAGCGCGCTGCTAAAGCCGAACCAGACATCACTTCCCCCTTCGCCGCCTCCTAGACACACTCACAGAAAGGTTCATCATGTCCATCGTCATTGATATCCACGCACTGCAGACCGTTCCGCCGTCCCTGATCAACCGAGATGACACCGGTGCGCCGAAGTCCGCAGTCTTCGGCGGTGTCCCACGTCAGCGCGTGTCGTCACAATCCTGGAAGCGCGCCATCCGCCGCTACTTTGAAGACAACTTTGATGCTGCACAGATTGGCGACCGCTCCAAGCGCCTCCCCGAAAAGATCGCTCTGCGCCTCGAACAGGCGGGACTCGAGCAGGACGAAGCAATCAAGCGTGTAGAGGACTTGTTCAAAGCTGCCGGAATCAAGACTGCGGTTGAAAAGCCGAAGAAGAACGACGACTCGGAAGATAAGCCCAGCCCGTACCCACGCACTGGCTACCTGTTGTTCCTCAGCCAGCAGCAGATCGATCACGCGGTAGAAGAACTGCTCGCACGGGACGGTGAAAAGCCATCCAAGGCCGAGGCGAAGGCAATCCTCGACACTGATCATTCGGTGGATATGGCAATGTTCGGTCGTATGGTCGCCGATGATGCCGCCTACAACGTGGATGCCTCTGTTCAGGTCGCGCACGCCATCGGTATCCACGGTTCGACCCCGGACTTCGACTACTTCACTGCAGTGGACGATCTTGCCGAGGAAGGCGAAGAAACTGGCGCGGGCATGATCGGCACGGTCCAGATGATGTCGTCGACAATGTACCGCTACGCAACGATCAACTTCGACGGCCTCAAGGACAATCTGGAGTCTGTCGATACTGCTCGTCTCGCCGTCGAGCACTTCATTGAAGCATTCGTGAGCTCCATGCCGACCGGCAAGATCAACACTTTCGCCAACCAAACCCTTCCGGAACTCGTGTACGTGGCTGTCCGCGACACCCGACCGGTCTCCCTGGTCAACGCATTCGAGGTTCCGGTTGAGGCAGACCAGGGCGCATCTCGTCGCAAGGTAGCAGCGGACCGTCTCGCCCAGGAAGCACGTGATGTGGAGTCCGTTTACGGATTCAAGCCGCTCGCGGCGTACGTCATGGGAATCGGGGAGACGGCCGACTCGTTCACCGAAATCGCAGAGAAGACCACACTGCAAGACCTGACGAAGAACATCAACGAAGTTCTCGATCGCGTCGTAGGTGACCAGTAATGACGCACTCCTTACTTCTCCTCCTCAAAGGACCGATGCAGTCCTGGGGCGATGAAAGCAGGTACAAGACGCGAGCGACGGCGACCACCCCAACGAAGTCGGGGATCGTCGGACTGATCGCGGCTGCTCAAGGGCGTCGTCGCACCGATGACATCGAGGACCTTGCCAAGCTGCGCCTGGCGGTCCGCGTTGATCAATCCGGCAGCTTGCTGCGCGATTACCAAACCGCTCAGCCTTGGCAGACACGTCCACAAGACCCAGCACAGCTGGTCACACGCTATTTTCTCTCGGACGCAGCGTTTGTAGCCGCTGTGGAGCACGAAGACCGCGCACTGCTGGAGAGCATGGCTGAGGCGCTCCGTACGCCTGCGTATCCGTTGTTTATGGGGCGCCGCTCTTGTCCTGTGCATCCGGGGTTGGTCATCGGTATCGAGGACTCCGACGCGGAAACCGCACTCCGGAATCACACAACCTGGTATGCCACCGACATTCATAAGCGGCGGGCACCGAAAGAGGTGTCTCTCGCGCTGTACCGCGACGCGAACGGTGCTGAACCTGGTGCAATTCCGCGACAGGACGTCCCACTTTCCTTTGACCCCAAGCACAGGCGCTACGGGTGGCGTGATGTTGTTCGCTGCCACGATGTTGTGCTTGACAACCCACAGGGCGTCGAGACGTCTACCGGTACAGATGAGTTCTTCGAGGCGGTGGTTCGCGCATGACAACGTTGACTCGTATCTCCCTCAACCCGGCACGCAGGCAAGGCGTAAAACTCCTGACCGATCCCCAGGCGATGCATGCTGCAGTCCGTTCGGCTTTTCCGCCCGACATCTCCCAGACGGAAGCGCGAGTGCTTTGGCGAGTAGACAAACGCCCTCATGAGCACGTGCTTTACATCGTCGGCCCGGAGAAGCCGACAGGGGCGCACATTGTCGAGCAGGCCGGCTGGGACACACGACCTGCCCAGTCTGCCGACTATGGGCGTTTTCTTTCCGCTTTGACCCGGGGCCAACGTTGGCGTTTCGAGCTCGTCGCCAACCCCACGTATTCCGAACCCCGTGAAGGACAGCGTGGCAAGGTGAAGCCTCATGTGTCTGCGCACAATCAGCTCAACTGGCTGTACAAGCAGTCCGAGCGTGCTGGTTTCTCTTTAGCACCGCGTATCGACGACAACGTCACCGACGAAGAACGGGCCCGGTGGAACATCGCAGATCAACCGCAGGTGCTCGAGCGGTGGACCGATGCATTTCGACGCGATAAGAAAAACCGCAAGACTCCACCGGTCCGTATTTCCAAGGCACGGTTCGCTGGCACGCTAGAGGTAACGGACCCCGAGCGGTTGCGGACCACCTTGACGCAGGGAATCGGTCGCGGGCGAGCCTACGGCTGCGGCCTGCTTACCCTCGCACCGGTGAAATAGTGTCTCCAACCCCGAACGAAGTGCCCATCACGAGACAGGCGCTGTCTCAGATGGGCAGCCGGATCTCGTTTTTGTACATCGAGCGTGCAGTCGTAAACCGCGACGGCAACGCGCTAACAATCACAGACCAGCGCGGTGTTGCCCATGTCGCCGCGACGCAACTGGCAGTTCTGCTCCTCGGCCCCGGGACCAGGATTACCTATGCGGCAATGGCACTTCTTGGAGACGCTGGTGTCTCGACCGTGTGGGTAGGAGAGCGGGGCGTTCGCTACTACGCGAGTGGAAGACCACCGGCGAAGTCATCACGAATGGCGGAGCTTCAAGCGGAGATAGTAACGAACCAGAGAAAGCGACTGGCGTGCGCAAAGCGCATGTACAGTCTGCGTTTCCCTGGAGAAGACCTCACCGGGCTTTCCATGACAAAGCTCCGGGGACGCGAAGGCTCTCGGATGAAGAAGGTATACGCCGACGAAGCGGCACGCGTTGGTATCAGTTGGAACCGGCGTGCATACGATCCGAACGATTACGACTCTTCAGATCCAATCAACCAAGCATTGACCTCTGCAAACTCAGCCTTATACGGCATTGCGCATGCGGTAATCGTTGGTCTGGGTTTTGTGCCCGCACTTGGAGTTGTGCATAACGGAACCGACCGCGCGTTTGTGTATGACATCGCAGATCTCTACAAGGCGGAAATCGCGATCCCAGCAGCGTTTGATGCAGTCGCCTCGGGCGCGATGAAACCCGGCGTCACCGTGAGGCGGCTCGTGCGCGACGCGGTAGTGGCCAAACGGCTCATGCCGAGGATGGTGAAGGACCTCAAGTACGTTATGGACGTAACTGACGATGACACGTTCTCGGATGCCGAGCTTTACCTCTGGAGCGAACTCGAGGTCATCGCAGCTGGTGTGAACTGGTCAGAACACGAGGGCGCACCATGATGGTTCTCGTCATCACCGCATGCCCAGCTGGATTGCGTGGAGACCTCACCAAATGGCTGGTGGAGATCGCGCCCGGCACTTTTGTCGGCAAGCCCTCCGCAAGAATCCGCGAACTGCTCTGGCAACGAACGACCGAACTAGTCAAGGATGGCCGTGCGCTGCTTGTCTATTCCAGCAACAACGAACAGGGGATGGAGTTCCGCACACACAGATACGACTGGGTTCCCACCGACTTCGATGGCCTCACCCTAATGATGCGCCCTGACACCCCAAGCGCCCACGCGCGCCGAACCGGCTGGAGCAGTGCTCGTCGCCAGCGCAAGCGATACAAATCTCGGTGATTATCTATCCGCCTACTCCGCCTGCGCCTCCAACAACGCCTCCCGTAGCTGCTCATCTACCGCGTAGATGAACAGGCCCTTGGTGCCGCGGGTCATCAGCACGTTGAGCTCGTTCTGCAACAGCGTCTCCCCGAAAGATTCGCGTGAACCGTCCGCAAGCACGCGGTTTTGCACCGCTTTCTTGTGGGCGGACTCGGACGGGTCGAACACGACGCGCCCGTCGCGGTACTTCACGGAAGGCCCGAGGATAACTCCCGCGTAGTTCAGGTCGAAGCCCTGGATGGTGTAGGTGGAGCCGATCTCGCCGATCGTGGACGGGGTTTCGGACCACGCCTTGCGGTAAGCGATGCGCCGTTCCCTGCGTTCCTCACGCAGTTGCAGGTTCCACGGCCGGCGCAGGTTGCCGGTCTCGTGATCCACGTTGACATACCACCAACCGTCGGCGTCCGCCTCGTTCTTCTTCGCCGCGCTGTACGGCCAGTCGTAGGTGGCAATAAGGCGGGAGAGGTTGTTCTCAACCGCGGAATCCTTCTCCCGGATCGCTTCATCCAAAGCACGTGGGTTATCGAAAATGCGTAGGTCATAACCCTTTGAGTCCGTGTGGAGCGGCAGGATCACGCCGTCGTCCACGAAGGCGCGGATCCAGTCGATAGTCTGCGTGTCCGCGTTCAGACGCATCTGGTTGGTCAGCCGGATCGGTGGCTGGGCCATGCGGTCGGCGAAGTAGTCCTCGACCGGCGTCTCCCAGTGCTGCGGGGTCTCCAGGGTCTGCTTCGGGTCGTACACCGCAACGACCACCTTCGCTCGGTCCAGGATCGCCTCAATCTGCGGCTGGTCATGGAAGTACCCAAGAGCTTTCTGCGTAAGTAGAAGGTGGGCTTCGTCTATGAGCACAACGTCCGCTGGGTCGTCGGGGGAGAAGCGGTTGATGAACTGGGTGGGGCTGTACACCCGCTCGCGGTCGCCGCGTTTGCGGGAGTCGGGGATACCCGCTTTCTTGATGATCTCCTTGTAAACAGCCAGCTGGCCACCGTCATTCTTGTGTCCGGAAACCAAATATCCATCAATGCCGGTGCCGTCCAGATCGAGACCGGCAGCCAGGGCACGGAAGCGTTCGTCCTCGTCCTCCACACCCATCATGATGCCGTTGAAGATGCTGCTGATCAGCACAGTTTTTCCGGATCCGGCCTCACCGGAAACCAGAATCAGCTTGTGGTCCAACGGATCATCGCCGACACCGCCCTCAAGCGTGTTGTTGACCGCCTCGAAGATCTGGTTCTGCGCGTTGAGCTGCTCCTCGTTCAGCTTCTGGAACGGCGACGCCTTGAAAGTCGCGGAGGACGTGATCGCCTCCTTCGACTCGAATAGGTCGGGCTCGACTCGGTGCAGCTCCTCCCACACCTCGTCGAAAAGCCGGTCCAGGTGCTCGAAGGTGAAGTAGTCGCGCTGCTCATTGGTTCGCCGGTTGTTGCGGCGTTCCACGGACTTGCACGATTCCAAGTAGTGCAAGAACCGGTTTTCCACGTCGAGAGTGAGGGACTTGTTGAAGTACGGGTGCCCGATCACGTACATCTCCACGTCGGAAGCGCCGAGAAACTCGCGCCAGTCTTCACGCGTCTTCGGGTCCTGATAGAGGTGCTGGCGGGTACGTTTCTTGATGTCGTTGGTTTCACCGACGTAGACCTTGTACCGGAACCCGTGCTCGTACTCGCGGCGGCTGCGCACCACGTAGACGGTGGGATAGTTCAGTTGGTGGATGATCCAGTCTGCGCGCTCGTCTTCGGCGCGCTCACCGTAGGCCGTCTCTAAACTGACTGCGAATTGGTCGTCGTACCGGACTCGTTGGATAAACGGCTTGGGAAAAGCGTCCATGGGGCATGCCTCATCTGCGTTATGCGGGGTGAGGACATGTCCGGCGGAAGTCCGTTGGGCCCGAAAGGGAACTAGTTCAACAGGGCGCGCAAAGCTTCTCTGGTCTGCGCGTCCGGGGAATACAAAATGGTACCGATCATCCCGCGTGTTAGCAGCACTTTGTACACGTGGCGCACCAGCAGATCGAAATCCTCGTCCGGCACCGTCTTCGGGTTGCGGAAATGCGGGTCTTTGTTGGCGGAGCGGACGGTTTCGAAGCGCCCGTCTCGCCACACTAAGTCCGGGCCGATGATCACGCCTGCCCAGTCGAACTCGAAGCCCTGGGCGGTGTACACGCAGCCAACCTGGTCGAAGCCGCCCTCTTGCGTCGCCCACAGCGCCGACGGGGGAGCGGTGCCGACGCGACGGTCTTCCTTGTTGTTCCACGGCCGGGCCCAGTCGCCGATCACCACGTCGTCCACCAACCCGTCCCGTTGAGCGTCGGACCACTGCCAGCAGTAGCCGGCGGAGATGCGGGCTGTGTAGCCATTGTCGTTCCGCTCACGCAGGCAGCGTTCGAGCTCCCACGGCGAATCGACGACCTCCACCACGAACGGGTCGTCGTCTGGGAGTGCGGCTTCAAACGGAGCGCCGTCGTTAAGCCCGAGTACCTGCTCCACCCACTCCACATACGCCGCGGACCCGCCGCACCGGAACTGCTCGTCCAGTTCGATGCGCACGACCTCGAGACCTTGCGCGCGGGCGAACGCTTCGATCTCGCGGACGGAGCCGAGCTCGCCTTTGCGCACGACCTGGTGGTCGTCGAGAAGAAAGACGGGCACACGAGCGGCGGAGATGAGCTCGTCGATCTGCAGACGGTCGCTGCGGTCCGCGGCCCTGGTGAAGCGGTTGTTCGAGGTCTGCCGGATGCGGTGTGCCTCGTCCGCGATCAGCACGTCGATCTCGTCCGGCAGCGCTTTGGTAAAGGAGTTGAAGTACTTGAACAGGCTCTGCGTGTCCTTGCTCCGGTGTCCCGCGACCTTGCGCATGGTCTGCGTGAACGACCTCGACCCGGTCGCGTGCAGCACCGCTTTGCCTTCTCTGGCCAGCTCGCCCAGCGCGGATAGCGCGATCGCGGACTTGCCGCTGCCCGGGCCGCCGGACACCACAATGACCCGCTTCGTGGCCCCCGCCCGGTGCACTTCGTGTCGGATCATGTCCACCGCCAGCTGCTGGTCGCCAAGAAGGATGAACTGTTCGCGGTCGCGCACCTCGTCCGCGGCGACCTGCATGAGCTTGGTCGACGGCCGCACAGCCGACCCCAGCAGCACCTCCGCACTGCCGCCACCGCTCAGCCGTTCCTTCAAGTAGGAGCGCAATGCTTCTCGACGCCCTCCGGTAAACACCGGCACATCCCCACCCCTGAGAATCCCGACCACCCCCTGGTCGCTATCAGCCCCGTGCAGGTATGCCACCGCGTCGACCCAGTCCTCGTGGTCGTGCAGGTTGACCAGGTAGTTGGTGAGGTAGCGCCGGTACCCGTCCACCTGACGCGCCGGGTGGAGCACCGGTTCTGGAAAGCCCGTCACGGAAACGAGCGCGTCGTCGCCTTCGAAGGGTTCTGCCGCGGTCCACTGCTTCAGCTCCACGACGACGAAGGACGGGTTCCCGGTTTGCGGGTGAGTGCCGGCCAGGATGACGTCCGCACGCTGCGACGTGAGCGGCAGCGCATACTCCAGCAGGACATCGACGGCGTCTAAACCAGCCGCTGCCAGATCCTCCGCGAGCGCCGGCAAGCTGTTGCGCCACGAGCGTTGTTCTGATTCCCCGACGGCAGTCTGGTAGTCGCTCATGTACTGCTGCAGCATTGTTTCCACCAGCGAATCGGGGTCGTCTGCGACCCGCATGAACTCCCGAGCGTTCAGGCGCAAGCCCGCCATGGCAGCCTCCGTGCACGACAAATCGTGCGACGTGGAGGCCTATCTGACCAGCGGGAAAGAAGCCTGTCGGGGTCGCGGTTACGTAAGCGAGGGTAGCAGCATCTGCGCCGTCGAAGTTCTCTTCTACGAACGAAGGGACTTCAGCGACGCGTCATTGCATCTACACGCTGACCTTGAGCTCTCGAAGAAACTCGAGCGTGTTGATGCAAGGCACATTGAACGCAGCCGCCGCATCTGGAATCTTCACCTTCCTCGTTCCTTGCGGAGCTGGAACCTCGTTCGTAACTACCGTTGCGTCATGACGATAAGCAGAGGCCACAAGCCAAGCATCTGCGATGTCAACGAACTCGTCGGTCGCAGCCTGGCTGTAACCGGGCACTCGTTTGTTCACTGCCCAGTCAGTGACCTCTTTATATGCGTCAACCTCTTCTTCGTCTGGGTGAAGAATCTGGGATGGCTGCAAATGGTTCAGGTACCAATTCAGCGTTGGGTGGGCCCACTTTTTCATTTCATTGTGGACCTCCACATGGAAATAGATTTCAGGGGAGAAGAGGCTCGTCTCCATCTCCATCCACAGCGATGGAAAAACATCCTTCGGATACACGGAAGCCATCTGGCCCAGAAAGTTTGTATCGACGAGGTACACAGATCACACCGCTTCCCCGTGTCGAGTCGCTGCGAGCTTTGAGAGCGTGGCATAGCTACTGGCACCGAGGTAGCGGGCCGCGTCTCTTTCCGTAATCTGCCCATGACTCCAGGCATGAGTAACCGTGTCGAAGAAACGGCCACCGACGCGCGAGCGCACCAATACGTGAAACGGAGGAGCACCACTGCTTTCGCGCTGTTCAGACGAGCTTCTTTTGAGCATCCCAACCACGTTCGCAGCCTCTTCGCGTGAGGTGAAGCCCAGCTCAACTAGCCGCCAGAGCATCGCTTCCCGACTCAGACCGAAGCGCTGCGAAAGCCGGTTAACGGAATCCAGCAAGTCTGCGTCAGCGTAGAGGCGCTCCACCGCCTCCGCCGGGGCGATCACCGCAGCAGCGAACCGGTTGCACCAACGCTCGACGTCCGCATGTTCAGAGTGATCAGAGATACCGGTGCGCCCAAGAACAACGTGGCCCAATTCGTGGGCCAAACTGAACAACTGGGCAGTTTTGGCATCCGCGGTGTTAACAAACACCAAGACGTAGCCGCCGTCTTCGATCGTGAAACCTCGGAACTCGCCGACGCTGAGCCTCCTCGAAGTTGTGTTCCCGACGATCGAGTTTCTCGCCACCAGGATTCCGTCTTCTTCCATGGCAGCAGCGAGCTCGGCTACTTTGTCGCTTCCCGGGAGTGGTTTGCCTCTCTCGATACCAAGAAGCTCCCTGGTTCGCTCTGCCATTTCAGCCGGATCCTGCTCGATCGTGGCCGAGGCATACATTGTCGGCGGGGCGATACCCTCCTCAGCAGCGAAATCGGCGTACCAAGCGAGCCTGTTCTGACTCGAGCGGATAGTCTCCCGCAAATCGGCGCTCACGGTGCCCATCGCCTTGTTCCCGACGGTCCGAAAGTCCGTCACACCCACTCGCTCACCCGACGGTTCATCCAATAGCAATCGGCCGAAAGGAATGCGGGCGAGCTTCGCGAGCTCCCTCGCCTGCTTCAGCGTCGGGCGAGTCTCACCCGAGTGCCACTGTGGAAGCTTGGGGAATCGCTTCTCCAATTCTGCTTCCGGCAGGCCAGTGCTATCCAGCGCCCACGCAAGCATGTGGGGCTGGATATTGACCCGGACAGCACTCATGGCTGGGAGTTTAACCTAGCCGTCGACACCCCACACCGCCGCGAACTCCGGCATCGCCAGCGCCCACTCCAACGACACCCGCTCCTGTTCCAATCGCTTCGCACCGGAGGCGACCAGGAACCGGCGGGCGCGTTCCTCGTCGTCGGTGAGGTGGGGGAGCACTCGGGTCGTGTCGCCGGGGTCGGCAACCGCGAGGTGCAGGAAGTGCTGCACCGTCTCCACGTCCATGGCCACGCTGACGACGGGGACGGGGGCGCCGTCGGCAGCCAGGCGGGTGCGCAGCGCGTTCAGGATGGCGTAGCCGTCCGCATCCGCGTCGCCCCAGTACAGCGCCCGGCGCGCCGCGCGCACCCACGGCAGCTCTGGCAGCGCGCCGGCGGTGTACCCGGAGCCCCACACCAGGACCGCGCCCGAACCCTCAGGAGCCTGGGGGAGTGCTAAGAACGTCTCCTTGTTCTCCACGACGATCACCAACAAACCGTCCGGCAACTGCAGCGACCCGAAGGGCACTGCCACATCCACCAACCCCTCAGCGGGCGCCAGCGCGCTGTCCAAGAACCGCACGCGCACCATCCTGTCGCCCTCAGCCAAGCCCAGGTCAGACACCCCGAGCAGGCGTTGCAGCAGCCCCCGGTGGGCGGCGATCCACTTGGTGTCCAGGCCTTCGATGGGCACGGCGCGGGCGCGCAAACCGGAGGATGGTTTCACGTGAAACCATCGCAGAGCAAGGCACAGGCGGGTGAAGTCATCGTCCGACATCACCAGCCACGACGACCACAAGTGCGCCGCCCGCTCCCGAAACTCCGGCCAGTCAGGGAACAACTCCACCAAAGCACCAAACCGCTCGCGGGCCAGCGCCACCTCCCCGGCGCGCCCCGCCACCTCGGCCACGCGGTCCCACCCGCTCAAGGTCACGCGCACAGGCACGTCCTGTTTGCCCAGACCC
>ERZ1031329.53-NODE-53-length-47844-cov-27.638306_pt1 | contig 47844 bp, 47 predicted proteins | sample MGYA00518053_ERZ1031329 | MGnify/ENA primary metagenome ERZ1031329 (study PRJEB33718, sample SAMN03159840) | human skin metagenome | collected 2014-02-25 | study: EMG produced TPA metagenomics assembly of the PRJNA266117 data set (Human skin bacterial metagenome... | reverse complement strand
GGCAGCGTCAGATGTGTATAAGAGACAGGAAGCGGACTGGGTGGGGGCCGCGCCTGCGGCGATGCGCTCGAAGGTCTCGGGGGTGGGGCGGCCGTACTGCTGGATGACCTCCGCTGGCGACTTCGCGTGCGCGAGGTCGCCGTAGCCTCGGCTGGTCAGCACCTCCCGCAGCCCGGGCGGCAGCTCAGTCGGCGTGTACGACGTTGTGGCCGGGGAGGGAACGTCGGTGCTGGCGTAAGGCGTCGATGGAAGCTTGCCTGCGTCCGGCAGCAGCCGGTTAAACGCAGGAATTGCCGGCTGGAGCCCGGAAGTGACGCGGGACGAATACGAGCTGAGGTAATCCGATTCGATCTGCGACTTAATCTTCGGATCTTCCGCGGCGGCGTAGGCGGCCGCGGCGGCGGAAGCGTACATACTCTCCGAGTCAGCGGCCATGCCGAGCGCCTCGGTGTGATTAGCGAGCGAACGCGAGTTAGCGACGTACTCCAAACCCGCATTCTGAATCTGGGTGACCTTCTTCATCGCCTCTTGGATCCAGACCGTGTCCGCGGACGAGCTCAGCGCGTGGTGGACGCCGTTGAGTTCCTCAATGGCGTCTTCGATGAGTTGGGCGTTGGAAGTCCAAAAGTCCGACGCCGAGTACGCCAGAGACGTATTGGTCAGGTTCAGATTCATTTCCGCGCCGAGCAGCGACGACTCGGACGCTGAGGACACCGCCGCGTTGTCGAACGTATTGGTCTTCGGGTCCGCGGCCTTAAGTTGCTGGAAGCCCTGGGCGTACATCGGCGTTAGCGCAGCAGCTGGGCCGCCGAGCGGTGCCAGCAGTGAGCCCATCATCCCGGAGAACGACTCATCCGTCTGCTGCGTGTTGGTCAACGCCAACCACAGGTTGTCCGCGGTGTGCTTCAGATACAGCGCAATCGCCTGGTTGGCCTCCGGTGCGCGCTCGTCCCCGATCGGACTGAGCCGCTCGCCCGCCTCGTCCAAGCCGCCCGCGTCGGAAAACCCTGAGAGGGATTGAAGTTTCCGAGTACCTCGGTTCGTTGAAATTTTCCTTGCGATTGCCCGTAGTTGGTTTACAGCGTTCTCGACCTGGCCGGAATCGAGGTTGATGAGCATTTGTTCCCCCACAGTTTGTGTACTTACTGGTGGATCGAACCTTAAGTGAGTTGGCCGTTGGAAGGAAGAGTTTGTCCACTGAAGTAGACAAACTCTTCACAGAAACTGCTTGGCCAGCTTTTCCAAGTTTGAAACAGCTATCTCGCAAACGTCGGGAGAAGATGAGTCCATTTGGATGATGCCTGCTGAAGATACAATCCCGCCTCTTTCTGTATCCACTTGCGCGTAGCAATCCAATTCCTTTTCACCCGGTGGTTGGTAGACGAACATGTTCGGAAGCCTTCGGGACTCATATTCCGTCAGTATCTCTAACCGTTCCGATATCACTGAAAATGAAGCGTCACTATTAGCGATTAATTCAGAATCAGCCTTCGGATCGGAATTGAAATAGCAAACGCTAAGCCCTTTAGCCAGCCCCGCGTACTCCTCCGGGATGGGCTCGACGTTGTCGAAGCCGGCGGCGGCGAATTCCTCGGGCGAGATCTCGGTGCAGGGGTCGAAGATGTCGTCGCCGAGGGTGTAGGGGTCGAAGTCGCCGATCTCGAGGGTGCCGCTTTTGAAGTGGAACACGGCGGGAGCATCCGCAGAACTGCGAGCAGAACTGTCGCCAGAACCTCCAGCAGAGCCGCCAACAGCACCGCCCGCGGCTTCGGCGCTGTGCTCGTTGTCCTGGTGGTTGGCGGTGGGGGCCGGAGGGGCGTCGATAGGCGAAGGCTCCGAAGCACACCCCGCAAGGACCCCGCATGCCATGAGCCAAACGATGTGGCGTTTCATGTACCCCTCCAATAAAAAAGCTTCCCCACCAGGACTCGAACCTAGAATGACGGTACCAAAAACCGTAGTGTTGCCGATTACACCATGGGGAATAGCACCGTTGATTGTAGACCAGACCCGTCAACTGCCAAAGACGGGGTTAACACTACGACGCTCTAAGCTAGGGCGCATGGCTCGTAGGCGAATGACGGCACCCCAGCGCAGAGATCAGTTGATCGGAGTGGGCAGGCAAGCATTCGCTGAGCGGGGGCTCGACGGTATTTCCATGGAGGAGATCGCGGCGCGCGCCGGGGTGTCCAAGCCCGTGGTGTACGAGCATTTCGGCAGCAAGGAAGGCCTGTACCAGGAGGTTGTGCGGCTGGAAATGGCCCGGCTGGAGCACACGATTACGTCGAACATTCAGGCCGGCCCGTGGCGCGACCGCATCGAGCGCGGCGTGCTGGCACTTTTGACGTACGTGGAGGAGGAAACTGACGGGTTTGTCATCCTCGCGCACGGGCAGCTGCCGGGGGAGGGGCGGACGTATTCGACGATCCTCAACCGCGTCACCGCGGAGGTGAGCTACCTGCTGGGGGAGGCGTTTAAGCACCGCGGGCTCGACGAGTCGATGGCGGGGCTGTACGGTCAGGCGCTTGTCGGCACCGTCTCCAATTCTGCGCTGTGGTGGCTGGACGAGCGCACGCCCGACAAGCACACCGTGGCGGCGCACATTTCCAACCTGTGCTGGAACGGGTTGCGGGGGATGGAGGCGCAGCCGCGCGTGTACGGAAGCGGCGAGGCGAGCGAAAGCGCGAGCGACGAGACAAGCGGCGAAACCGCAGAGAAGGATGCGTAAGACACATGACTGAAACCACCCCGCCCGTGTTGGGCGGTTTGCTCACCGCGGCGCTGACGGACCCGAAACTGAAAGGCCTGGTCACGCACGTGGGCGAGGATTCGCTGCACGTCACAGGCATTGACCAGGTGCGTTCCTGGGTGGCCGGTGCGATTGCGCGCGAGACGCCTTTGCTGCTGGTCACGGCCACCGGCCACGAGGCGGAGGACCTTGCCGCGGAGCTGAAGGCCATTCTGGGCGAGGAGAAGGTCGCCCAGTTCCCGGCGTACGAGACGCTGCCGCACGAGCGTCTCTCGCCGGCGCCGGACATTGTGGGGCGCCGTTCGAAAGTGCTGTGGGACATGCCGCGTGTGATCGTCGCGGCGGCGCGCGCGGTGTGCCAGCCGGTGCTGCCGCCGGCAGAGCCGATCAGCATCGCGGTGGATGAGGAGCGCGACTTCGAGGAGCTGACCGCGCAGCTGGTGCACTTCGCGTACAACCATGTGGACATGGTCGCGTCGCGCGGCGAGTTCGCCACCCGCGGCGGCATCATCGATGTCTTCCCGACCACCGCGCAAAACCCCGTGCGCATCGAATTCTGGGGCGACGAGGTCACGGACATCCGCTCGTTCGCAGTCGCGGACCAGCGCACCATTGAGGAGGTGCGCTCCGTCGAGCTGCACCCCGCGAGGCAATTGCTTATCGACGACACCGTGGCCGCCAAAGCCGACGACCTCGCGCGAAAATTCCCCTCGAACCCGACGCTGTCGTCGCTGCTCGCCCGCATCTCGGAGAAGCAGCCCGCGGACGGCATGGAAGCGCTGATCCCGGCGCTGACGGACAAGCAGTATTCGGTGCTGCCGGAGCTCATGCCCGCCGGTTCCGTGGTGCTGGTGACCAACCCGGAGAAGGTGCGCGCCCGCATCGCCGACTTGGAGGCGACGGACCGCGAGTTCCTCGAGGCCGGCTGGGAGGCCGCCGCCATGGGCGCCGAGGGCCCTGTGGTGGTGGAGGGACTGGACGTGTCCGCCTCCTCGTATCGCTCGTACGAGTCGCTGGAAATCTCCGCGTCCAAGGCCGGCAACGCCTGGTGGACTTTTGCCCCGCCAGGCATGTTCGCCGCCGACGACGCGGAGACGCTGCCGCTCGAGTTCGAGGCCGCGCCCGCGCCGAAGGGCGACCCGAAGGCAATCGAGCAGCTCTACGCCACCCTCAAGCTGCACATCGGGCAGAACCACGGCAAGGTCGCGTTCGTGGCTCCGGCGAAGGGCACGATCGACCGCATGGCGGAGCGCCTGCGCGAGCACGGCGTGTCCGCGCGCGTAGCCACACCAGGCTTGGAGCCGGTCGAGGGCGCGGTGACCCTGTACCAGGCTCTTTCCCACGCTGGCCTGGTCTTTGGTGGCCCGAACCTCGTCGTGGTCACCGAAACGGACGTGACCGGCAACCGCGTCGGCGACATCGCAGGTGCTAAACGACGCGCCCCGCGCCGCCGCAACCGCGTCGACCCGCTCGCGCTGCAGCCTGGCGACTTCGTGGTGCACGACACCCACGGCATCGGCAAGTTCGTGAAGATGGCGGAACGCACCGTCAAAGCCGGCGACGAGGACTCGCGCCGCGAATACATCGTGCTGGAGTACCAGCCCGCCAAACGCGGACAGCCCGGCGACCAGCTGTGGGTGCCAATGGAGTCTTTGGACCTGCTGAGTAAGTACACCGGGGGCGAGAAGCCGTCGCTAAGCAAAATGGGCGGCTCCGACTGGAAATCCACCAAGCGCAAGGCGCGCGCCGCGGTCCGCGAGATCGCAGGCGAGCTGGTGGAGCTCTACGCCAAGCGCCAGGCCGCGCCGGGCCACGCGTTCGCGCCGGACACCCCGTGGCAGCACGAGATGGAAGACGCCTTCCCGTTCGTGGAGACCGAAGACCAGCTCACCGCCATCGAGGCCGTGAAGGCGGACATGGAAAAGCCCACGCCGATGGACCGCGTCATCGTCGGCGACGTGGGCTTCGGCAAAACCGAGGTCGCCGTGCGCGCCGCGTTCAAGGCGGTCCAAGACGGCAAACAGGTCGCGGTGCTCGTGCCCACGACGCTTCTGGCCCAGCAGCACTTCTCCACGTTCAACCAGCGCATGGACGGCTTCGGCGTGACCGTGCGCGAACTGTCGCGCTTCACCACCGCCGCCGATTCGAAGAAGATCATCTCCGGGCTTGCGGACGGCTCGGTGGACATCGTCATCGGCACCCACCGCCTGCTGCAAACGGGCGTGCAGTGGAAGAACCTCGGTCTGATCATCGTGGACGAGGAACAGCGCTTCGGCGTCGAGCACAAGGAACACATCAAGGCGCTCAAATCGCACGTGGACGTGCTCACCATGACCGCAACGCCGATCCCGCGCACCCTGGAGATGTCGCTGACCGGCATCCGCGAGATGACCTCCATTACCACCGCGCCGGAGGACCGCCACCCGGTGCTGACTTATGTGGGCCCGCAGGAGGACAAGCAGGTCGCCGCCGCGATCCGCCGCGAACTGCTCCGCGACGGCCAGGTCTTCTACATCCACAACAAAGTCTCCGACATTGAAAAGACCGCCCGCCAGCTGCGCGAGCTGGTCCCGGAGGCGCGCATCGTGGTCGCCCACGGCCAGATGAGCGAGCAGGTGCTCGAGCAGACCGTGCAGGGTTTTTGGAACCGCGACTACGACGTCATGGTCTGCACCACCATCGTGGAAACCGGCCTGGACATCGCCAACGCCAACACCCTGATCGTGGAAAACGCCCAGAACATGGGCCTGTCCCAGCTGCACCAGCTGCGCGGGCGCGTCGGCCGTTCCCGCGAGCGCGCCTACGCGTACTTTTTGTACCCGAAGGACAAAACACTCACGGAGACCTCCTACGACCGCCTGGCCACCATCGCCCAGAACAACGATTTGGGCTCCGGCATCGCCGTGGCACAAAAGGATCTGGAGATGCGCGGCGCCGGCAACGTGCTGGGCGCCGAGCAGTCCGGCCACATCGCTGGCGTGGGCTTTGACATGTACGTCCGCCTGGTCAGCGAGGCCGTGGAAACCTTCAAGGGGCTCATGAGCGGCGAGCCCATCGACGCCACCGACAAGGGCCCGAAAGAAATCCGCGTGGACCTGCCTGTGGATGCGCACATCCCGGAAAGCTACATCAACTCCGAGCGCCTGCGCCTGGAGGTCTACCGCAAGCTCGCGGAGGCGCGCGATGACGATGCCCTGACCGCCGCCGCCGACGACATGATTGACCGCTTCGGCGCCCTGCCAACCGAGGTCGAGCACCTCATGGCCGTGGCACGGCTGCGCAACCAGGCCCGTCAGGTCGGCGTCGCGGACATCCTCACCCAGGGCAGCCGCATCAAGCTGCACCCGGTGGAGCTGCCGGACTCCAAGCAGGTGCGCCTCAAGCGCCTCTACCCGGGCGCGAACTTCCGCGCCGCGGCGAAGGCGCTGCAGGTGCCGATGCCGCGCGAAGGCGGGGCGAAGCGGGCGCTGAACGCGCCGAACCTGCGCGACCTGGAGCTTTTGCAGTGGGTGGCCGACTTTATGACGGAGATGCTCGACGCCCCGAAGATCTCCGTCGCGGGTGCTGCGGCGGATTCTGCGGCCGCAGACAAGGCGCCGAAGAAGAAGGTGTTCTCCGTCAGCGAGTAGCAGGGCTGTTGAGAGGCTTGCCTAGAAAAAGTGCGGCAGGATCAGCAGCATGCCGATACTCCACGTCAGGTGCGCCGCGATAGGGGAGTAGAGCCTGCCGGTTTTCACGGACTCGTAGTAGGTCACCGCCCCCAGCACGCCGGCGGCGAAAACCAGAAGCGGCACGCCCATCACGCAGGTGACCAGGCAGTAGGCCAGCGTGGACCACACGCCTGCCTGCACCACCGACTGGCCCATGCCGCGCAGCTGGCGTGGCACTGCGTCGCGGAAAACCATCTCCTCGCCGGCGCCGTTGACTACCAGCACCAGCAGGGTGAGGAAGTACCCGCCCTTGTTCGGGGTCTGCAGCAGCTCCGCCGCCGGGCCGGCCAGCAGCGGGATGTGCTGCACCACCAGCGCGCCGAGGACGAACACAACCGCGAGGGTGGCGCCGATAAGGGAGCCCCGGAGGACGTCGTAAAGCTTGCGGGGCCCCGCAAACGTCTCGCGGCTGCCCCACAGCCACCACGCGGCCGCGTAGACCACCGCCGTAAACGCGGTGGCCCAGTAGAAGCCGGGGGTGCCGTCGCCGGCGCGGCGCGCGAGAAACAGGCCGAGTGCGCCGAGCGCGCATGGCACCAAGAACAGCCATTTCCTGGTCACGTGGGGCTTTTGTCCGTCAACTTCCGCAAACACGGAAGCTAAGGTTACCGGCCCGCAGGCCAAGCATCCCCGGTTGTTACTTCACGGAGAAGATGATCATCTCGGTGTCGTCGGGCTTGCCGCGGTAGCGGCCGTCGTCGCCCGGGAAGTTGTTGTCCAGCGCGGTGAGGTAGCGGCCGTCCTCGAGCTGGACGATGGTTTCGACGCTGAGCAGCGCGAACTGGAACGGGTCGCCGACACCGTAGGCGCGGGCGTCGGAAACCATGCCGATCTTCGACGGGTTGGCGATGTCGAGCAGGTCCGCCATCAGTTCCTTTTTCACCGTGGAACCGGCTTCAGCGTCCGCGAAGTCCTTGACCTCGAAGACCTTTTTCAGCTGCGCGTCCGAGCCGCGGAAATCGTCGCGCTCGAGCATGAGCAGGCGGCCGTCCTTGGTCAAAAACGCGTCGCCGATCAGGGCGTCGTCGCCTTCTGCCAGGTAGTTCCAGGTCTTGCCGGTGTACTTGCCGGCTTCGGTGTCGAACTGGGAGATCACGCGCTCGCGCTTGTCGGTGGCGCTGTCCAGGTAGCCCTCGAAGATGGGGTACAAGTAGCGGCCGTCGGTGGCCATCGCTTCGAAGCCCTTGGAGTTGCGCAGGTTCGGCTGCTCATCCGTGCCCAGAGTCGGGTTCGACGGGCTTTTTACGCCGGGGTAGGGGTACGGGGCGTCGAGAAGCGTGCCGTCCTTGTCCACGTGCAGGATGTAGGGGCCGAACTCCTCGCCGACCCAGAAGGTGCCGTCTGCCGCGCGAACGAAGGACTCCGGGTCGAAGTCGGCGCCGGTGAGCAGGCGGTCCTTGGTGTCGTTGTTGACGATCTCCCACGGGATTGTGTTGTTCGGGTCCTTCAGCGCGACGTAGTCCAGCACGTCGATTCCGCCGACGTCCTTCGGGTCCTTCGCGGTCTCTGCGGTCTCCCAGTTCGGCTTCACCGTGTAGATGCGCAGCAGGAAGTCGGACGAGTTCTGCTTCGAGCCGAAACCGTTGTCGGGCAGGGCGAAAAACTCACCGTCGCCCTTTTCTATCATGCCGGAAAAGCCCGGGATGACCTGGCCTTTAAAGGGGTGGGTCTGGCCGTTGCCGTCGAAGGCGTCCTTGCCGGAATCCGGGCCCGGGGCCTGGTAGAGCGCCGACAGCTTCGCGCGGGCCTCAAGCACCGGCCCGTCGACCTCAGGGGCGGTCGCGGACGGGGCAGCACCGTTGCTCGAGCCGGTTGCCTCCGAGCTGCCACCGGCGGCGGCACCGATCGCGCCGCCGACGAGGCCGCCGACAACGAACGCGCCTGCGACAGCCGCGATGAGCTGCTCGAGATTGAGGTTCTTGATGATCTGGTCGAGCGGGGGAGGGAGCTGAATAGTCATGTGCCACTGCCTTTACTGTCGTTCAGAAGCTGAGCGCAAACTCAGGCGAAACTTAGTTTTCGCACAGTGAGTGTAGGGCGGGGAGGCCGGCTCCGCTCGGTGAAAACGGCCGACCGATTCCCGCCCGGAGGCACGGGGGAAGTACGATGTTTCCCCGTCGCCCCTATAGCCCAATTGGCAGAGGCAGCGGACTTAAAATCCGCCCAGTGTCGGTTCGAGCCCGACTGGGGGCACCACTACACGGCGGTGTATCCGCCGTCGGCGAGGTGGTAGGAGCCGTTGACGAACGACGCGTCGTCGGAAAGCAAGAAGCTCACCACCGCCGCGATCTCTTCCGGCTCGCCCAGGCGGCCAGCAGGATGCTTATCGACGAGTGCCTGGCGGGCCTCACCCTGCGCCCGCTGAATCAGCGGCGTGTCAATGTACGCCGGACCCACGCAGTTGACCCGGATGCCGGTGGCGGCGTAGTCCGCTGCCAGAGACTTGGTCAGCCCCACCACGCCGTGCTTGGCCGCGGTGTAGGCCTCGATGCCGCCGGCGCGGCCCACGGAGCCGTGGATGGAGGACATGTTCACAATCGCGCACTGCTCCGTGTCGCCCTGCGCGAGGAACTGCTTGAGCTGGTAGTGGCAACCGTAGGCCACGCCGGACAGGTTGATGGCGATGACCTTGTCCCACTCGGCCAGGTCCTTGTCCGCCAGCGGGGTGTGGTCGCCCACACCAGCGTTGTTCACTGCGAGGTGGAGCGCGCCGAACGTGTCCACGGCGAACTGCACGGCCACCTCGTTGTCCTGCTTGCTGGCTACGTCCTGGCGGAACGCGGCTGCGGCGCCGCCGTCCGCCTCGATTGCGGCGGCGACGTCTTTGGCGGCGTCGCCGTTGATGTCGGCGACCACCACCTTGGCGCCCTCGCTGGCGAGACGTTTCGCGATGGCCTCACCGATGCCGGAGGCGCCGCCGGTGACCAGCGCAACTTTGTTTTCAAACTTGCTCATGACTGCTCCTTGACCTTCCGTGGGAAATGAGATGCAGCCAAAGTGTAAGCAGCGACCGATCCTCCTAGGGCCGGTTTGAGGCAGTTACTTCTTCGCCGCGCCGAGCGCAGCCTTGATCAGCGGGATCTGCAGCGGCAGGCGTCCGATGGAAATGATCTGCTTCTGCCAGGGCTCGTTGCGCCACTGCCACGCCATCTGGAAGTTCGCCGGCCACACCGCTGCCAACAGGGCCGCGGCGAACTTGCCGCCGGCCGCGCGGGTTTTGGGATTCGCCAGCAGGGCAGCTGCGGCGAGCTCGGCCGCACCGGAGACGTACGTGTAGCTGCGTGCGGAGCCGGGGAGGGCGTCGGGCACGATGTCGTCGAAAGGCTGCGGCTTTGCAAAGTGCAGCACGCCCGCGCCGGCGAACAAGGGGATGAGGAACTTCTGCAACGGTGTCATTGGCCCGAGCTTACGCCTGGGCTGCGTTACAGCGCGCGGGCGACCTGGTCGGCCACGAAGGCGGACCCGGCGCGGGAGGGGTGGAAGACCATGTTGTAGCTGGCGGTGGTGGTGTCGACAAGTCCTGCGACCCAGCGGTCGGCGTCGCGGGCGCAGGTGCTGTGGCCGGTGGACTGGGCGTTGATGTCCAAAAACGCCGCGCCTACTTGGCGCGCGGCCTCGCGCTGGTTGTTACGGTGGTGCTGCTCCCAGCCGTGCACCGTCGGAGTGGGCACGCCGAGCGGAACGTTGGGCACCACGTTGAAGGCGCAGATTGCGCCGTTTGCTCCGGTCACCGAAAGCATGCCGGGGATGATGATCTTCGCGTTCGGCGCCACGGCGCGGATTTTCGCCGCGGCGGCGCGCATGTTGGCCAAGTACTGCTCGCGGGTGCGCGCGACATCGTAGGTGGTGCCGGGCTTGTCCAGTAGCGAGCGCCAGTGATCGTTGAAGCCGGCGCCCAACGTCACCGCCCGGGTGCCTGCGTTCAGCGCGCCGGTGTGCACAGCGTGGTCGATGCGGCCAAGCATTTCCCCAGAGGTGATGCCGGCGCACGACCAGTCCGCAACCGCGGCGTCGGTGCGTGCCCCGAGCTGGCTCGGCCAATTGCCCGGGCCGTGGAGGCATCCGGATTCACTCGGGTTGTTGCGGAGCACGCGTTCGGAGGACAAAGACAGGCTCGAGCCATCGGTGAACCGCAGCACGGTGTTGAGGTACTGGTCCGGGTTCGCGGCGAACGAGTCGCCGAAGACCACCACGTTGCCCGCGGGCTGCGCGGTAGCGGGGGAGGCGGTCGTGGCAGCAAGCAGCGCGACGAGGAATATGACGGTACGGCGGATCAGTTGGCTCACGCGGCCGATCCTATACGCCGCCTTTGATGTCGTTGTACGCCTCGAGTGCGACTTTGCGCGATGCTTTCACGTCCACCATCGGCTCCGGGTAGCCGGGCAGCAGCGCCTGTGGCGCCCAGCGTCCGACATACTTGCCGGAGGGGTCGAACTTCTCCTGCTGGGTCAGCGGGTTGAAGATGCGAAAGTACGGTGCGGCGTCGTCGCCCGAGCCGGCCACCCACTGCCAGTTGAACGGGTTGGAGGCGGCATCGGCGTCCACGAGCGTGTCCCAGAACCACTCCTCGCCGTGGCGCCAATGGATGCCCAGGTTCTTGGTCAGCCAGGAGCCGGCGACCATGCGCACCCGGTTATGCATGCGTCCAGTTTCCCACAGCTCGCGCATGCCGGCATCCACCAGCGGCACGCCGGTGTCGCCGCGCTGCCACTGCGCCAACTGGCCCAGGTGCTGGGCGGCGTCGACGTCCGGCTCCATCGCAGGATCCGCGAAGGCTAGGGCGTGATCCCACGGCGCCGCGTGCGAACTCCACGCCCACTCGAACCGGTCGAACTGGCTGCGCACGTTGCGCACCGCCAGATCCGGCAGGTGGTACAGGCGGTGCCAGACGAACTCGCGCCACACCAGCTGGCGCAAAAACGCCCACGCGTGGGGCGCGGCGGCCGGGTGCGCCTCCGCAAACGCCACCGTTTCGGCCCACACATAGCCGGGGGAGAGTTCCCCGAAGCGCAGGTGCGCACTCAGGCCCGAGGTCGCGCCGGGGCTCAAGTCGTTGTTGTCGTAGCTGTGCCCGTCCGCGAGCCCGTCCAAGAACTCGTGGAAGCGCGACAGCGCAGCCTCCTCGCCGGGTGTGTTGTGCTCGGCCAGGCCAGCGGCCCACGACGGCGCCTCCGGAACCACCAGCCGCGTGCCGCCCGGCAACGCCGGCGCGGAAATGGGCTGCGGCGGGTGCGCGAGAAGGTGCTGCTGCACGGCCTTGTAAAACGGCGTGAACACCCGGTACGGGGTGCCGGCGCCGGTGTTGATCTCCCACGGCTCCGCGAGCAGGAACCCGGGGAACGTGCGCGCGCCTACCGCGCGCTTGACCTCGGCGTCAACATCGACGGCGTCGTAGCGGCGGTTCCACGCCACCTCCGCGCCGAGCTCCCTGGCCAAGCGCGGGATGATCTCGCGGGGATCGCCCTGCTCGCGGATTATTGGGAGCTTCGTGCTTAGCGATGCCACACTGTGGTCGCGCCACCACGAGACGGCGCGGCCGAGTCGTCGGGGGCCGGAGGTGTCGTCGATAAGCACACCTGCGACCTCCCCGCGCGAAGCCGCCCACGACAGCGCGGGGTTGTCCGTGACGCGAAGATCGTCGCGGAACCAAACAAGGGTGGTGGGCATGTGCGTCTCCGATCAGTAGAGTCAAGGTCATGACTGATCGTATGAATGTGGAATCTTTCAACCTCGACCACACCAAGGTAGCCGCCCCGTTCATCCGGCTCGCGGACCGCAAGGAGCTGCCCAAGGGCGATACGCTGGTGAAGTGGGACATCCGCTTCAAGCAGCCCAACGAAGAGCACCTGGAGATGCCGGCGGTGCACTCGCTGGAGCACATGTTCGCCGAGCACGCCCGCAACCACGCGGACAACGTCATCGACTTCGGCCCGATGGGCTGCCAGACCGGCTTCTACCTCATGCTTTCCGGCGACGTCGCTGAGGAGGAGGTCGCCGAGCTGGTGGAAAAGACGCTCACCGACATCACCAACGCCAACGAGGTGCCGGCCGCCAACGAGAAGCAGTGCGGCTGGGGCGCAAGCCACGACCTGGAGGCCGCCAAGCGCGAGGCGCAGGCGTTTTTGGACAAGCGCGACGAGTGGGGCACCGTCTTTAAGTAGTCGGGTCCACCACCCGAATCTCCAGCGGCGCGGTGCGCAGGCGGTAGAGGCCTGGCACCGCGTCGAACACTGCGAGCAGCTCGTGGGCGAGCGCCGTGGTGGCCGGGACTGCGATGTGGTCGTCGGTGAGCTCCGCCGCCGACAATTGCGGGTCTAGCAGGAACCAAATGTCGCCGTTGAGCAGCGCAAACGTTCGCCAATGCAGGATCCGGTGGCGTGCCGCCCGGATGATTGCGCGCGCAGCCGCCGGGTCCAGGTCCACGCGTCCCCCGGCGTCGACCTCGAGGTAGCGGGCGTGCATCGCGCCTATCGACGACCCTTCGGCCCCCACCGCCTCATCCAACAACGCACGGGCCTGCGGATCGGCGCCGATTGGATCGCGGTCCGTGGAGCTCAGCCCCAGCGGCACGCGGTCGCCGACAAAGGCCGCGAACTTCAATGGGTCCCAGGACAGCATGTACTCCACGTCGTCGCCGTTGAGGCCGACGGCGTAGGTGAAGCGGATCCGGCCAGTGGGCCCGTCGAGCGTGCCGAGGACAGGGTCGGTTACAAACGCGAAACCGGCCAACGTGCCGCGCGGGTGGTCCAGCACGAGGTAGTGGCCCGGCTCGATGTCGTCGCGGGCGGCGCGGGCGAGCAGTTTCGCCGGCCACTCGTCGGGAAGCGCAGGCGTGCCCGGCACCCGCAAGGTGAGCTCCGTCTGTGTGCCCGCGGACGGCTGGGAAGACTCCACGCGGGACTTGCCGTAGGTGCAGTACAACACGTGGGGGACAGGCTCGGGCAACACGTACGCGTGGACCTCCAAGTGGCGGTAGGAAAACACGTACGCGTCCGTGCCACCGGCAGCGTGAGCGATGTGGCTGCGCACCACCTCGCCGCCGGTTCTAGGGCCGCGGCGGGCGCTGTCGAAAACTCCCATGGAATTCCACCATAACCCCGCCCCGGCGAGGTGGGCTTCAGCCGTGGTTTCAGCGAACACTGCGCTCGTGGGAACCTTTTTGGTAAGTGTGGCGTTATACCCGGTGAACTCTTTGGACTCTGGTTCAAGATCGGGTCCGGGACAAACGGTACGAAAAACCCATTGGAAAGGATTTGTGCGACGTGAGAAGCACTAACCCCGTTCTGCGCAACATTCCGGGGGCGGACGCGGACAACGGCTACCAGGATGGCCAGACCGCGACGCTGCCGGGGAGCGCGCGAGAGATTGATCAGCAGCGTCCGATGACGGTGGATGATGTGGTGACCAAGACGGGCATCACCCTCGCCGTGATCATCGCGTTCGCCGCGGTGAACTTCTGCATCTTCCTTACCGGCAACGTCAACCTCGGTGTCATCCTGACCATCGTCGGCGCCATCGGCGGCTTCATCACCACCCTGGTCAACGCGTTCCGCCGCGAGTTCGGCTCTAAGACGCTGACGTTGATCTACGCAGCGTTCGAGGGCCTGTTTCTCGGCGGATTCTCGCTGACCGTTTCCGGTTGGTTCTCCGTCGGCGGCGCCGATGCCGGCCAGCTGATCTTCCAGGCGATCCTGGGCACGGTGGGCGTGTTCATCGGCATGCTCGTGGTCTACCGCCGCGGCGCGATCCGCGTGACCCCGCGTTTTAACCGCATCGTCACCGGCATGATCTTCGGCGTGGCCATCATGGCGCTGGGCAACTTCCTGCTGGCAATCTTCACCGGCATCTCCCCGCTTCGCGACGGTGGCACGTTGTCCATCATCTTCGGCGTCGTCTGCGTCGTGCTGGCGGCCCTGTCCTTCCTGCAGGACTTCGACCTCGCCGACAAGCTGGTTCGCACCGGCGCTCCGGAGCGCGCCTCCTGGGGCGTCGCGCTCGGCCTGGCCGTGACCCTGGTGTGGCTCTACACCGAGATCCTGCGCCTGCTGTCCTACGTCAACGACCGCTAGGGCCTTTGCAGAAACACAAAGCGCCTCGCTTCCGGATCATCTCCGGGGCGAGGCGCTTTGTCGTGCGCGCGGTTTAGTAGTTGTTGTCCGGCACGACGGGCTGGCCGTCGACAGTCACGGTGGTGAACACCGGCTTGCCGTCGACGATCTCCGGGTTGCCCAGCACAACCTTCACGCCCTCTTCGCGGTTGTCCGGGGAGGTGACAACGCGGGTTGCGGTGCCCTCGGCGAGGTCCTCGCCCCACTGGTCCCAGACGATGTTCTCGAGGAAGTCGTCCTGGTTCTCGCAGTCCACCGTCAGGCGGTCCGGGCGCACCAGGTCGGTTGCGCCGCAGTTATTGAACACCGGTGCGGCGGCGACAGCGGCCTCGGAGGTTTTCTGCTCCTTCACGGCATTCGCCGCGGTGACGTTGGTCGCCGTGGCGGTGCTGGTCGCGGTGCCGGTGGTGGTCGTGGTGCTGGCCCCCTTCAGGGAGTTCGGGTCCTGGGTGGTGGCCGTGTCGACCTTCTCGGAGGAGGGGTTCTGGTGCGGCGGGGTGCAGCCTGCCAAGGCGAGAGCTGCCAGGGCGGCGACGCCGGCTACTGCTTTGCGGGAAGAGGTGGCAATCACAGGAATGGTCCTTCTGTATTGAAAAGAGAAACGTACTGGCTACTTCGCGCGGGGCGTGGAGGCCTTGACTGAATCATACGGCTCGGCCGAGACCACGGTGACGGAAATCTCGCGGCCGTTCGGTGCGGTGTACTTGCGGGTTTCGCCCTCGGCGGCACCGACGACGGCGGCGCCGAGAGGGGACTGCTCCGAGTAGGTCTCCAAATCCGCGTTGTCGGTGGAGGCGGCGCGGGTGCCGATGAGGAAGGTCTCGCGGTCGTCCTCGTCGCCGTCGTAGTAGACGTGCACGACGGAGCCGACGTGGGCGACACCCTCGACAATGCCAGCGCGCTCCGTGGTGGAGTTGGACAGGATCTCGGAGATCTGCTTGATGCGCGCCTCCTCCTGGTCCTGCTGCTCGCGGGCCGCGTCGTAGCCGGCATTCTCCTTGAGGTCGCCCTCCTCGCGCCGCTCGTTGATCTCGGCCGCGATGGCGGGGCGGTTATCAATGAGCTGCTGCAGTTCGGCCTCGAGCTTGGCCTTCATTTCGGGAGTGATGTACTGCTGCTGGGATTCAGCCATAGGGGTCTAAACCTTCCCTGATACGTGAAATCGGCCCGCCGCTAGCGGGCCAATGTGTGCAGATATACAGCCGGAAGATTACCACACGCTTTCCGGCTAGTTTCCGCTAGCGCGCTGCGTAGAAGCTGCTCTCCGGGTCCATGTAGAAGGGGAGATTCTCGGAGCAACCGTAGATGCGGCCAGACACCAGCGGCTCGCGCACCGGCAGGTCCACCGCGATGCGGGAGTGCTGCTCGCCGCCGGCCGGCAGCACCACCTCGCGGCGGCCCACCTCCGAATGCGAGTAGTCTACCGCAGTGACGATGCAGTACGCAGGCACGTCCGGGTTCTTGCGGTTGACATCGATCCAGAGCCGGCCCGTGTTGTCGTCGATACGCTCCTGCGAAATGAACTCCGCGCGAACGGGCTCGCTGAACCGCTGCATGATGGTGCGGGCGCCGACAAAGAGCAGGGCAATCATGAGCAGTGCGGCGACAACCGCGACCACTTTGCCGCCGATGGAGCCGCCGGCGCGGTTGGAACGGCCGTAGCGGTTGGCGGGGCGGGGGGTGGTTGCGGTGCTCACGGAAACGGCTCCTTGCAGGTGGTAAGGACTTCTGGGGTGATGGTACTAAGATGACGCGGAGGTACAGAACTGACCCCTACGAAAGTTGGATTGATCGAGTGACCGGGTTGCGTCTCATGGCGATTCACGCCCACCCCGACGACGAGTCCTCCAAGGGCGCCGCCACCATGGCCAAGTACGCCGCAGAAGGCAACCGCGTCAAGGTCGTCACTTGCACTGACGGCCGGCGCGGCGACGTGCTCAACCCGGCAATGGACCGCCCGGGCGTGCTGGACAACATCCTCGAGGTGCGCCGCGAGGAAATGGCACGCGCCGCGGCAGCCCTCGGCGTGGAGCACGTCTGGCTGGGCTACGAGGATTCCGGGCTGCCCGAAGGCGACCCGCTGCCGCCGCTGCCGGAAGGCTCGTTCGCGGTGCAGGACCCGGAAGAGGTGGCGGTGAAGATCGTGGAGCAGATCCGCGAGTTCCGCCCGCACGTGATCATCACCTACGACGAAAACGGCGGCTACCCGCACCCGGACCACCTGATGGTGCACGCGATTTCCATGATCGCCTGGGAGCGCGCGGGCGACCCGGACTTCGCGCCCGGCACCGGCGAGCCGTGGACGCCGCTGAAGCTGTACTACTCGCACGGATTCATCCTGCAGCGCATGAAACTGCTGCAGGAGCGCCTGATCCAGCGTGGGAAGCAGAGCCCGTACGAGCTGATGATTAAACGCTGGGAGGAAAACGAGGGCGACGTCTTCGACCGCGTGACCACCCAGGTGGAGTGCGCCGACTACTTTCCGCAACGTGCCGAAGCGCTGACGGCCCACGCCACGCAAATCGATCCCGCGGGCGCTTTCCTGGCAAGTCCGGTGAAGGACCAGCAGGACGTCTGGCCCACCGAGGAGTTTGAGCTGGCCGCGACCAGGATAGAAACCACCCTGCCGGAAACGGACCTGTTTGCCGGCATCGAGGAGGAAAACTAAATGTCTACGTTCACCATCGCCGCCGCCAGCGCCGCGAATTTCGTGCTGGCCCAGAACCCGGGCGAGACCCCGGTCGGCCCGGACTTCGGCAAAGCCTCGCCGATCGGGTTGCTGCTGCTGGTGGTCCTGGCCATCGTGGTGCTGTTTATCGGCTGGTCGTTTCACCGCCGCTTCTCCCGGTTCAAGCGCCGCCAGGCGTTCGCGGAAGCCCGCGGGATTGATCCGTTCGATGAGAAAGCCATCGACGAGGCCATGGAGAAAGCTGGCCTGAAGGACCAGCGGAAGAAAAATGCTTTCTAGCTGGCTAGAATTTATCCCGTGTCTGTCCTTTCGAAGCTGCGATACCCGCTGTACCCGCTGTATGAGGCGCGCCTGAAGCGCGAGCTGCGCGGCAAAAAGCGCCCGAAGCACATCGCCGTGATGGCCGACGGCAACCGGCGTTGGGCGCGCGAGGCGGGCTTCGAGGACATCTCCCACGGCCACCGCGTCGGCGGCGCGAAGATCGGCGAGCTCGTGCGCTGGTCCGCGGAGATGGACGTGGACGTGCTCACTATCTACCTACTGTCCACGGAGAATCTGCAGCGCACCACCGAAGAGGTGGAGCTGTTGTTCGACATCATCTCCGGGGTCATCGAGGATCTCGCCACGGAGGACTACACCTGCCGCGTGCGGTTGGTGGGGCATTTGGATTTGTTGCCGGAGGACGTCGCTAAGCGGATGCGCGAGGGCGCGGCCGCAACCGATACGAAGCATGGCCTCACCGTGAATATCGCGGTCGGCTATGGCGGGCGCCAGGAGATCGTGGACGCGGTGCAATCGCTTATCGACGACAAAGCGCACGCCGGAGTGCCAGCCACGGAGATGGCCGCTGAGATCACCGTGGAATCCATCGCGGAGCACCTCTACACCTCCGGCCAGCCGGACCCGGACCTGGTTATCCGCACCTCCGGCGAGCAGCGCCTGTCCGGTTTTTTGTTGTGGCAGGCGGCGTACTCGGAGATTTGGTTCACCGACATTTACTGGCCGGCGTTTCGCAAGATCGATTTCCTGCGTGCGCTGCGCGACTACTCGCAGCGCTCCCGCCGCTTTGGCAAGTAGCTAGATCTTGCGCATGCGCACGCGTTGGACGGTGTGGTCGTAGTCCTTGCGCAGCACCAGCGAGGCGCGCACGCGGGTGGGCAGGATGTTTTCCACCAGGTTGGGCAGGTTGATGGTCTGCCACAGTTCGCGCGCGGCGTAGGCGGCTTCGGCGTCGTCCATGCCGGCGAAGCTCTCGAAGTGGTTGCCGGGCTGCTGGAACGAAGTGTCGCGGAGTTTGAGGAAGCGCTCGATGTACCAGCGCTCGATGTCTTCGGTTTTCGCGTCGACATAGATGGAGAAGTCGAACAGGTCGGAGACCATCAGCGTCGGGCCGGTCTGCAGCACGTTCAAGCCCTCGAGGATGAGGATGTCGGGCTGGCGGACCTCCACGAACTCGTCGGGGAGGATGTCGTAGGCCTCGTGCGAGTAGATCGGGGCCTTGACCACAGGCTGGCCGGATTTGACCTCGGTGACAAAACGCATCAGGTTTCTGCGGTTGTAGGACTCTGGGAAGCCCTTGCGTTTCATGATCCCGCGCTCTTCCAGCACCGCCTTGGGGTGGAGGAAGCCGTCGGTGGTGACCAGGTCCACCCGCGGGTGGGAGTCCCAGCGCTGCAGCAGCACCTGCAGCACGCGCGCGGTGGTGGACTTGCCCACAGCCACCGAGCCGGCCAGGCCGATGATGAACGGCACGTGCCCCGGGTCGCCGCCGATGAATGTTTCGGTGGCGTTGGTGAGCTTTTGCCGGGCGCGCACCTGCAGGTGGATCAGGCGCGACAGGGGCAGGTAGATGTCCTCGACCTCCTGCAGGTCGAGGTTCTCGCCGATGCCGGAGAGCTTCTGCAGCTCTTCCTCGGTGAGCACCTGGGGCATCTTGGCGCGGCGCTTGCGCCAATCCTCGCGGTGGAAGTCGAGGTACGGCGACGAATCGGCTCGTGACATAGCCACCATTGTTGCACCCGCGCAAAAGGGGAATAAATCAGCCTTCTGGGCGTGCCGATTTTCCTATACTGCGAGAAGCCGTTATCAACGCGAAAAGAAAGGACCCGGTCGACGTGTCTGAAGACCTCCGCTACCAGGATCTGGCCACCTACGACCCAGAGGTGCACGCCGCAATTGTGGACGAACTGGCGCGCCAGCGCGACACCTTGGAGATGATCGCCTCCGAGAACTTCGTGCCGCGCTCCGTGCTGCAGGCGCAGGGCTCGGTGCTGACCAACAAGTACGCGGAGGGCTACCCGGGCCGCCGCTACTACGGCGGCTGCGAGCACGTGGACGTCATTGAGGACCTGGCGCGCGACCGTGCCAAGGAGGTCTTCGGCGCCCAGTACGCCAACGTGCAGCCGCACTCCGGCGCGCAGGCGAACGCCGCGGTGCTCATGGCGCTGGCGGAGCCGGGCGACACCATCTTGGGCCTGGACCTGGCGCACGGCGGCCACCTCACCCACGGCATGAAGATCAACTTCTCCGGCCGCCTGTACAACGTCGCCGCCTACCAGGTGGAGGAGGACACCCACCTGATCGATATGGCGAAGCTGCGCGAGCAGGCTCGCGAAGTCAAGCCGAAGGTGATCATCGCCGGCTGGTCCGCGTACCCGCGCCACGAGGACTTCGCGGAGTTCCGCTCCATCGCCGACGAGGTCGGCGCCTACCTGTGGGTGGACATGGCGCACTTCGCCGGCCTGGTCGCCGCCGGCCTGCACCCGAACCCGGTCCCGCACGCGCATGTGGTCTCCTCCACGGTGCACAAGACCCTGGGTGGCCCGCGCTCCGGTTTCATCCTCACCAACGACCTGGAGCTGCACAAGAAGCTCAACTCCGCGGTCTTCCCGGGACAGCAGGGCGGCCCGTTGATGCACGTCGTGGCAGCTAAGGCGACCGCGTTCAAGATCGCCGGTACCGAGGAGTTCAAGGATCGTCAGCAGCGCACCCTCGACGGCGCGAAGGTGCTGGCGGAGCGTTTGCTTGCCGACGACGCACGCGAGGCCGGTGTGTCCGTCGTCTCCGGCGGCACCGAGGTGCACCTCGTGCTGGTGGACCTGCGCAATTCGCCGATGGACGGCCAGCAGGCCGAGGACCTGCTGCACTCGGTGGGTATTACCGTCAACCGCAACGCCGTGCCGTTCGACCCGCGCCCGCCGAAGGTGACCTCGGGCCTGCGCATCGGCACCTCCGCGCTGGCCACCCGCGGCTTCGGCGAGGAGGACTTCCGCGAGGTCGCAGAGATTATCGCGGAGACTCTGATCAAGGGCGAAGCAGCCGACATCGACGCGCTGCGCGGCCGCGTTGAGGCCCTGGCGCGGAAGTACCCGCTCTACCCGGACCTCGAGGATTGGAAGATGCTCTAGTCCTCTTCGGCTTCTCCGGCGTCGGCGCTTGCGCCGTCGCCGCCGGCAACATCATGCCCGCGCTGCTCCGCGAGAGTGGCGCGGGCTTTTTGCAGCCATTCTGGCTGGTCGTCCAGCAGCGCGCGGATCTCATCGGTGGTCATGGCCTGGTCCACGCCGGCGTTTTTCAGCGCGGTCACCGTAATGCCCAGCTTGCGGGCGACTTCGGGGCGCGGGTGCGGGCCGGAAAGGCGCAGCTCCTGCAGCCACTGCGGCGGGTTGTCCTGCAGGTCGCGCAGCTCGGCGTGGGTCACGGCGCCGTCCTGGAACTCCTGCGGGGTGGCGGGAAGGTAGATGCCCAGCTTCTTTGCGGCGGTTACCGGTTTCATGGCGGTGCCGGAGGGGGTCTGATCAGTCATGGTCAAAACGGTAGCATTGACGGCCATGCTCACCATTGCCTTCGCCACCGGCACTGAGCCGGGGAAGTGGTTCCGCCGCTTCGAGGAACTCACCGGAAGCCGACTTGAGACGGTGCCGGCGGATGATCCGTTCGTGCTCGTCGGCAAGCAAGCAACTGCGGCGCTTGTGCGGCTTCCGGACGAACGCGTCACCGACGAGTACCACGTGGTGCGCCTCTACGAGGAGGCGGCTGGCGTCGCGGTGCCGAAGGATTCTGTCTACGCGGAGGTGGGGGAGGTCACCCGCGCGGACCTCGCGGACGAGATTGTGAACTTCGACGGGCAATCGCCTATCGACGACCTCCGGTCCGCCCTCCAAGTCGTCGCCGCCAACGTCGGCGTGGCCTACGCGCCACTGCCGCTGCTGAAGAACCTGGCGCGCAAACAGATCAAGGCGTTACACCTTCTGGGGGAGGAACCGGCGACACAAATCGCGCTCGTCTGGCGAAAAGCGGACGATTCGGACGCTGTGCAGGACTTTGTCGGTGTGACGAAGGGGCGAACGGTACGTTCTTCGCGGGGAAAAGCGCACCCCCGATCGGGTGCAAAGAGGACTCGAGGTTAACGCAAAGTTCATAATGGACGGCGCACTTATTTCAAGAATGAAAGGTATTGATTATGTTTTCCCGTAAGATCGTCGCTTCCGCAGCTGCACTGACCCTTGGCGCAACCGGCCTGGTTGCTTGCTCCAACGACGGTGAGGGTGAGCCGACCTCCACCGAGATCGTCTCGGAGACCGCTACCGAGACCGAGATCGTTACCGAGGGCGCTGCTGCTGACGCATCCGACGAGGCTGGCGCAGGCGCTGCTGCTGGCAACGCTGAGGCTACCGAGGAGATCACTACCGCTGACGGCGCAACCGCTATGGTTCCGGCCGGCGTGAAGGAGACCATGGATAAGTACGCTCAGCCGGAGTGGGGCGAGCCGATGGCGGTTGAGGAGACCGACGGCGGCTGGATCGTCACCTACGACAACGAGCACTACATCACCTGGAACGAGAACACCGGCGGCGCTCCGACCTGGGGCCAGATTGCTAACGAGTGGATCACCGACGTCCACCTGGACAAGAAGATGGGCTTCCCGGTAGCACCGGAGACCGAGAACGCTGACAAGTCCGGCTGGACCCAGGAGTTCGAGAACGGCACCATCGAGTGGACCCGCGGCGGCACCGAGGATGCCTTCACCGCAATCATGACCGAGAAGTAAATCGGCGGCCTACCTCGCCTGATTCCAAGCGCCACTCCGCTGCGGCGGGGTGGCGCTTTTGCGTTGCTGGGCGAGTGTTTGCGCGCCCCCGCGGGGATCTGGACAATGGAGCGCATGCAAAAATCGGACTTTGCCATCCGGCCCATCCGACCGGAAGACTATCCGCAGGTACGCGCCATCTATGAGATGGGGCTGCAAACCGGAAACGCCTCCTGGGAAACCCAGGGGCAGACCTGGGAGCAGTTCTCCCGCAAGAAGATCATGGAGACCGTCTTCGTCGCGGTCGACGCTGACGACGACAACAAAGTGCTCGGCTGGGTTGGCGCGGCGAAGGCGTCCACCCGCAGCGTGTTCCACGGCGTGGTAGAGGACTCGATCTACACCCATCCCGACGCCCGCGGACGCGGGATCGCCGGCGCGCTTTTGGACCACCTGATCCAGACCTGCATCAACTTGCACAAGTGGTCCATCCACTCCTGGATCTTCCCCGAAAATGAAGGATCCGCGGGCCTGCACAAGTCCCGCGGATTTGAAAAGGTGGGCACTTTCCACAACATGGCCCGAATGGCCTACGGCGAGCGGCAAGGCCAGTGGCGCGACTGCGACATCTGGGAGCTGATTTTGCCGATGTCGCGCGAACAGTAGCGCCGCTGAAAAGCTGCTAGCTCAAGTCCTCCTTAAGCGCTTCCTCGCGCACCGGCAGCAGGATGACAAAGGCGAGGACCGCCAGCGGCACCATGAGCAAGAACACCGGGGTGAGGCCGTCGTTGTAGCTGCTCAGCACCGCTTCCCGGATGGGATCGGGCAGCTGGGAGACAACGCTTGGGGTGAGGCTGTTCGCCCCGCCCTCCTGGAATCGGGCAGCGTAGGACTGGCCCTCCGGCCCCAGCTTTGCCAGCGCCTCCGGGAGGCGCTGCTCCAGGTGGTCGCGCATGTTGTGGATGAACAGCGAGCCTGCCAGGGACGCGCCGATGGAGGAGCCGATCTGGCGGAAGAAGTTGTTCGTCGACGTCGCCGTTCCCACGTGCTTGAGCGGGAACGAGTTCTGCACGATCAGCACCAGCACCTGCATGACCAGGCCCAGGCCGAAGCCGAAGATGAACATGTAGACGCCCAGCGTGGTCAGCGACGTGGTCACCTCGAGGCGGGAGAACAGGAACAGCCCCAGCGTGGTCACGAGCATGCCGACCAGCGGGTAGATCTTGTAGCGGCCGGTCCTGGAGATGATGAAGCCGACCGCCATGCCGGTGACGAGCATGCCGATGACCATCGGCAGCATCATCAGGCCCGCCTCGGTGGGGGTGAGCTGGTGGACCATCTGCAGGTAGGTGGGCAGGTACGCCAGGCCACTGGTCATGGCCAAGCCCAGCACCGTGCCGGCAAGCGTGGTCAGCACCATGTTGCGGTTTTTGAACAGGTCCATCGGGATCAGCGGGTTGGTGGCGCGCAGCTCCACAAACACGAATGCCACGGCGGCAACCAACGCGATAAGCGAGGTGGCGATGATCGTCGGGGAGGTCCACTCGTACTGGGTGCCGCCCCAGGTGGTGGTGAGGATCAGCGAGGCCGTGGCCACCACCATGAGCGTGGTGCCGACGTAGTCGTAGTGCATGCCCTTCGCGGATCCGCGGCGCAGGCGCAGCACGGCGGTGCACACGCACATGGCCAAAATACCCAGCGGGATGTTCATCCACAGTGCCCAGCGCCAGCCGGGCCCGTCGGTGAACCAGCCGCCGAGCACCGGGCCGAGCACCGACGACACACCGAAGACGGCGCCCATGACACCCATGTACTTGCCGCGTTCGCGGGCGGGGACCACCTCGGCGATGATGGATTGGGAGTTCACCATCATTCCGCCTGCGCCCAGGCCCTGGACGGCGCGGCCGATGATGAGTAGCTCCATGGTGTTGGCGAAGCCGCCGAGGGCGGAGCCGATCACGAACAGGCCGATGCCGGTGATGTAGAGCCACTTTCGGCCCAGAATGTCGCCGAGTTTGCCGTTGATCGGCATGGCGATGGTCATGGTGACCAAAAACGCCGAGATGACCCAGCTCATGTGGTCCACGCCGCCGAGCTCGCCCACGATGGTGGGTAGGGCGGTGGAGAAGATCATTTGGCCCAGCGAGCTCATCAGCATGGTGAGCAGCAGGGCCGAGAACACAATGCCGATGCTGGGTGCGGTGGCCACGAGCTGCTGGGAGTCGTCTCCCGCGTCGTGCGCCTCGCGGATTTCTACCATGTCAGGTCCTTTGCGTAGTTGGAGATGTCTTGTGCGTTTGCAAGGAGTTGAGGGATCGTTCCGGCTTCCTCCGGAGGGTGCCACAGGTAGCGGCTGACCGCTCCCTGGAACAGCACGACGATGAAGTGCGTCTCGTCCTCCAGCGTCCCGGGGTGCTTCCGGTCTTCGGGGAAGCGTTCGAAGTGGGCGTAGACGGCGCGTCCGACCTCGGTGAGGAAGCCACGTTTGCGGGTGGCTTCGGCGTGCATTAGGCCGGGGTTGTTTTCCAGCAGCTCGCGGCGGCACTTCGCGGCCGGGCCGTCGAAGCGTCCCGGTTCCACGTCGATGGAGCGGATGACAAGCTCCAGCACATTGTCGCTTTGGGTTTCCCGGATCGCGGCGAGGGCGTCCTCGCTGAACGCGAAGGGGAACGAACCCAAGATCGCCTCGTCCTTGGAGTCGACGTAATTGAAAAACGTGCGCCGGGAGATGCCTGCAGCCAGGCAGATGTCGTCGACGGTGACGTTGTCGTAGCCGTGAGCGTCCACAAGCCGGGCCGCCTCGTCGCGGATGCGTTGCAGCGTTTCGCGCCGCTTCTGCTCCCTGATTCCCTCATTTTGCACGGGGTGCAATATTACACCCCGTGCACATTATGGCAAGCCCGCTGAAAGTTCGCCTTCTACCAGCGCTTTTCCGTCCTCTAAGTAGGTCAGCTTCACAATGCCGGGCGTATGCTTCTCGACGTCCCAACGGCCCTTCCCGTCATTACAGCCCTTCGTCAACGGGATCGATTCGCCGCCTTCACCGATCAACGCCGTGCAGCCGGTGAGGGGGTAGGTCACCGAGGCGGTGCCGCCGCCGAAGGTCGCCACCGCGGGCCACGCCTTGACCTTCGCGTCATCTTCCAAGCTGTTCAGCGTTCCGGTGTAGGTGCCGGTGGGGGCCGAAGGGTCGTCGATAGGCGATTGCGGCTGCGCGGTGACCGTGACCGTTTCGGGGACGGTGCTTTCGGGCTCGGGGCGCGGGTTGGCGTACCAGTAGGCCGCCGCGAGCGCGACGCCGATGATGGCGACGATGAGCGCGAGCACCCCGCCGACGACCCACGGCTTGTTCGGCCCGCCCGCGGTGCGCAGCTCGGAGAAAGAATCAGGCATGGAAAAAGCCCCCAGCGAGTTGGTTGATGTGCTGGGGGCTGATTCTAGTTGCGGACTAGTTGCGGTCCGTGTTGGCCATGGACAGCACGTCGAGGCGCTTGTCCAGCTCCTCCTCGGTGAGCTTCTCGCCGTCCACGAAGCCCAGGTCGATGGTGGCCTGGCGGATGGTGATGCCCTCCTTGACCGCGTGCTTGGCAATCTTCGCGGCGTTTTCGTAGCCGATCGCGGAGTTCAGCGGGGTCACGATCGACGGGGAAGATTCGGCCAGGGTGCGCATGCGCTCCTCGTTCGGCTCGATGCCGTCGACAAGCTTGGTGGCGAACTGGCGGGCCGTGTTCGCCAGCAGGCGGGAGGACTCGAGGACGTTGCGCGCCATCATCGGGATGAACACGTTGAGCTCGAACTGGCCCTGGGTGCCGCTGAACGCGACAGCTGCGTCGTTGCCGATGACCTGCGCGGAGACCTGGGTTGCGGTCTCGCACAGCACCGGGTTGACCTTGCCCGGCATGATGGAGGAGCCCGGCTGCAGGTCCGGCAGGTGGATCTCGCCGAAGCCGGCCAGCGGGCCGGAGCCCATCAGGCGGATGTCGTTGGCGATCTTGTACAGGGACACAGCAACGGAGCGCATCGCGCCGGAGAACTCGACCAGGCCGTCGCGGTTGGCCTGCGCTTCGAAGTGGTTCTTCGCCTCGGAAAGCTGCTCAACACCGGTGAGCTTGATCAGCTCCTCGGTGACCTTGCCGCCGAATTCCGCCGGGGTGTTGATGCCGGTGCCCACGGCGGTGCCGCCGATGGCGAGCTCGCCCAGGCGCTCCAAGGTGCCCTCGACGCGTGCGATGCCCAGCTCGATCTGGCGGGCGTAGCCGGAGAACTCCTGGCCCAGGGTGACCGGGGTGGCGTCCATGAGGTGGGTGCGGCCGGACTTGACCACCTCGTGCCACTCGGTGGCCTTCTTCTCCAGGGACTCCTGCAGCACCTTCAGCGCCGGGATCAGGTCGTTCGCGGCGGCCTCGGTGGCCGCGACGTGGGTGGCGGTGGGGAAGGTGTCGTTGGAGGACTGGCCCATGTTGACGTGGTCGTTCGGGTGGACCTCAACGCCGTTGGCCTTCGCGATGGAGGCGATGACCTCGTTGGTGTTCATGTTCGACGAGGTGCCGGAGCCGGTCTGGAACACATCGATAGGGAACTGCTCGTCGTGCTTGCCGTCCGCGATCTCCTTCGCTGCGGCGATGATGGCGTCGGCCTTCTCGGCGTCCAGGTTGCCCAGGTCCTTGTTTACCTGCGCGCAGGCCGCCTTGAGCAGGCCGAGCGCGCGGATCTGCTGGGACTCCAGGCCGCGGCCGGAGATGGGGAAGTTCTCCACGGCACGCTGGGTCTGGGCGCGCCACAATGCGTCGACGGGCACCTTGACTTCGCCCATCGTGTCATGCTCGATGCGGTATTCCTGATCAGCCATTATTGTCCTTTACTTCTGTCGCGTGCACGTCGCGCACGGTAAGGTGCGCGCGTGCCTTTCCACTGCACGATTATGCCCCAACCGGATATGCCGAGGAGATGAAATGCCCGAACCGCAGGCCATGAAGACCCCCACTTTGAGGGACGCGGGAGTCGCGGCCGCCGCGATGGGGTCGATGTACGTTTTGCTCCTCGGCCAGGGGCTGATTTTGGTGCGCGCGGGCGTGTCCCGGACAGTGGCGCTGACGGTGCTGCCGGTTGCAGTGTTGGTCGCGCTGGCGGTGCCGACGGTGCTGCTCGTGCGCTGCATGCGGCGCCGCGGGCTCGAGCTCGGCTTCGCGCGCCTTGGGCGCCGAGGCTGGCACTTGCTGTGGCAGGCTCCGGCGGTGGTGCTCGGCTCTGCGGCAGCGACTTCGGTTGTCGCGCCGCTGTTCGGACTTGAGCCCCGCGGCGACTCCACCAGCGAGACCCTCGCCCGGGACTTGGACAGCGCCGCGCCAGTGCTGCTTTTGCTGGTGGGCTACTTGCTCATCGGGCCGTTGATTGAGGAGATCGTGTTCCGCCGCGTGCTCATGAACTACTTCGACACGCTCATGCCCGCGGTGGCGAGCGTGCTTGCCACCTCAGCGATTTTCGGAGTAGCCCACATCGCGCCGCCGGCGATCGTGTTCACCTTCTTCGCCGGCGTTGGTCTGGCGCTGGTGGCACGCTTCCACGGCACCATCACCGCCAGTTACATCGTGCACGTGGTGAACAACCTGCTGGCCAGCGCGGCGCTGATCGGCGCGTTGCTTTAGGCTGCGGCCTAGTTCTCCGGCTCGGAGTAGTCGACTACGGAGTAGTCCTGCAGCTTGGTCAGCTGGTGCTGGGACTCAATGAAGCGGACGGTGCCGGACTTCGAGCGCATCACCAGCGAGCGGGTGGTGGCACCGGACTTGCGGTAGGTCACGCCGCGCAACATGTCACCGTTGGTCACGCCGGTGGCCGCGAAGTAGCAGTTGTCGGAGGTAACCAGGTCGTTGATGCCCAGCACGCGGTCCAGGTCGTGGCCGGCGGCGAGGACCTTTTCGCGCTCCTCGTCGCCCTGCGGGGCGAGCATGCCCTGGATCTCGCCGCCGAGGCACTTCAGGGCACACGCCGTGACGACGCCCTCCGGGGTGCCGCCGATACCCATCGCAATGTCGATGGAGCTGGTGTCCTGCGCAGCGGCGATGGCGCCGGCGACGTCGCCGTCCATGATGAAGCGGACTTTGGCGCCGGCGGCGCGGATGTCGTCGACAAGCTGCTTGTGGCGCGGACGATCGAGCACGACCACCGTGATGTCGGCGGGTCGCATGCCCTTCGCCTCGGCGACCGACTTGATGTTCTCGGCGGTCGACTTCGTGATGTCGATCGCGCCGACCGCCTCCGGGCCGACGGCGATCTTGTTCATGTAGAAGGCGTCCTGAGGGTTGAACATGGAGCCGCGGTCCGCGGCGGCGATCACGGAGATCGCGTTCGGGCGGCCCTCGGCCATCAGGCGGGTGCCGTCGACTGGGTCGACAGCGATGTCCACGGCGGCGCCGTGGCCGGTGCCGACCTGCTCGCCGTTGAACAGCATCGGGGCTTCGTCCTTCTCGCCCTCGCCGATGACGATGACGCCGTCCATCTCCACGGAGTTGATCATCTTGCGCATCGCGTTGACGGCGGCACCGTCGCCTTCGTTCTTCTGGCCGCGGCCGACCCAGCGGCCGGAGGCGAGTGCGGCGGCCTCGGTGACGCGCACCAGCTCCATCGCGAGATTGCGGTCGGGGAAAAGATCGGACTGTTCGGTCATGGGGAGGCCTTCCTAAACATGAATCACAAAAAGACCCCTCTATTGTGGCACTACCAATCGTGTTACTGCCCGTTCTTCCCACCTTTAAGGGGGAAGCGGGGGCGCATGCCATACTGTTCGGCGTGGCTAGCAACAAAAAACCCCGCATCTTCCAGGACGGACGAGACATCGCGATCAACTCCGTGCTCATCATCGTGCTGATGGTCGTCGCTGTCGGCGCGACCGGGCTGTGCTCGTTTAACCCCGGCGCGCCCGAGCAGGGGCCGGTTCAGGAGGTCGACGCGGAGACCTTCCTCGACTTGGAGGCGCGCGGCGTGGACTTCCCGGTGCGCTACCCGGAGATGCCGGAAGGTTGGGTCACCAACTCCGCGCGCCGCTCCATGCTCGGCGGCCAGCCGGCGCCGACCGTCGGCTGGATCACCCCGGACCGCGGCTTCATCCAGCTCACGCAGACCGGCGTCGACGCGGAGGAAGCTGCAAAGGGCGCGGACGAGAAGCCGCGCACCCTGGACCGCTCCGAGGAGATCGACGGCCGCAGCGTTGAGATCTACACCTCCGAGGAGAAGGACGTGCGCGACCTCTGGGTCGTCGACGCGGGTGACGCCCGCCTCGTGCTCACCGGCGCAGGGGAAGCCAGCGAGTTCGAGGAGCTGATCTCGACCGCGCTGGCTACTGCTCCGATTCAGGCTGCTGACGGGAACTGATCGCTTCTTCGACGCGCTTTGAGGCGCCGTCGAGAAGCACCTCGCACCGCTTCGCCAGCGCCTCGCCGCGCTCCCAGTACTTCAGTGACTCGTCCAGGCTCATCTGGCCCAGCTCGAGGATCTTCACGGTTTCGACCAGCTCGTCGCGGGCCTGCTCGTAGCTTAAGGTGGCCGGGTCCGGCAGCGCGTTGTCGTTGGCTTGGCCGGTGCCGAAAGCGTTCTCAGTCATGTTCGTGTTCCTAATCTGCTTGCGTGGTGGACATGGAGGCGGCGGTAATGGAGCCGTCGCCGACGCGGATGCGCAGCTGCGATCCGGGCGGGGACTGGTCGATGGAGGTGACAACTTCGGCGTCGGAGCCGTCGCGGGGCAGCACCTGCACCACGGCGTAGCCGCGGGCGAGCGTTGCCGACGGCCCTAGCGCGGAGACCTGGGCGCGCAAGCCCCGCACGTGCTGCGTTTCGCGCTGCAGCAGGTGGGACACGTCGCGGCGGATCAGGGCGGTGGCGCGCTCGATCTCCTCGCGGCGGCGGGTAATGGCCATCATCGGGTCGGCGAGGGCGGGGCGCGTGCGCACGGAAGCCAGGCCGTTTCGTTCGCGTTGGACCCATCCGCGCAGGGCAGCGGCCATGCGGGCGCGTGCTTCGTCGATAAGCAATCGCTCCTGCGCCACATCGGGGACCGCGCGCTTGGCTGCATCGGTGGGGGTGGCGGCGCGCACGTCCGCGACGTTGTCCAGCACCGGGTTGTCCGGCTCGTGGCCGATCGCGGAGATCACAGGGGTGCCAAGCTTTGCGACGGCACGCTGCAGCGCCTCCTCCGAAAACGGCAGGAGGTCCTCCACGGACCCGCCGCCGCGGGCGACGATGATCACGTCCACCTCGGGGTCCGCATCGAGCTTCTCGAGCGCCTCGATCACTGCGGGCACGGTGGTCGGGCCCTGGACCGGGGTGTTGATGATCTCGAAGCGCACTTCCGGCCAGCGGCCTTGGGCCACGGTGACCACGTCGCGCTCGGCGGCGGAGCCGCGGCCGGTGATCAAACCGACCTTCGTGGGTAGGTAGGGAAGCGGTTTCTTGCGCGCGGGGTCGAACAGGCCCTCGGAGGCGAGCTGCTTGCGCAGCGCCTCGATGCGCGCCAAAAGCTCGCCGGCGCCGACGTGCCTGATCTCGGTCACGCGCATGGAAAACGTGCCGCGGCCCGGGTAGAAGGACGGTTTGCCCAGCACGACGACGCGGTCGCCGTCGTTGAGCGGCACCTGCATGCCCGTGAGCAGCGAGGTATCCGCGGTGAGCTGGACGCTGGCCTGATCCTGGGTGTCGCGCAGCGTGAGGTAGGAATACCGCCACGTCGGCTTGGTGTTGACCTGGGTGAGCTGGCCTTCGATCCACAGCCAGCCGAGGCGCTCGATCCAGCCCTTCACCGAGGTGTTGAGCTTGGACACCGACCACGGCTGCTCCGGCGAGCTCTTCGAATCTGCCACCGCATGCTCCTTTCCATTTGACTTCTGCCACGTTACCCGGCGAGCCGACACGGCCCGCCTATTGTTTTTGACGCTGATTAGTTAGGGTTGGTTCCATGACAGAACAGGGTAAAAAAGTCCTCCTCGCATCCCCCCGCGGCTACTGCGCCGGCGTCGACCGCGCCGTGGAGACCGTAGAGAAGGCCCTGGAGAAGTACGGCGCACCCGTCTACGTGCGCAAAGAGATCGTCCACAACAAGTACGTCGTGGAAACGCTGCAGGAACGCGGCGTGATCTTCGTCGACGAGACCGACGAGGTCCCCGAAGGTGCGCACCTGGTCTTCTCCGCCCACGGTGTCTCCCCGGCGGTGCGCGACTCCGCAAAGAGCCGCAACCTGCTCACCCTCGACGCGTCGTGCCCGCTGGTGACCAAGGTGCACAACGAGGCCAAGCGCTTCGCCCGCGACGGCTACCACATCCTGCTCGTCGGCCACGAGGGCCATGAGGAGGTCGAGGGAACCGCCGGTGAGGCCCCGGAGATCACGCACCTTGTCGACGGTGTGGACGGCGTGGACCGCCTGCCCGACTTCCCGGACGACCAGAAGCTGGTGTGGCTGTCCCAGACCACGCTGTCGGTGGACGAAACGATGGTGATCGTGGACAAGCTGCACGAGCGCTACCCGAACCTGGAGAACCCGCCGAGCGACGACATCTGCTACGCCACCCAGAACCGCCAGGCCGCGGTCAAGGAGATCGCCCCGCGCTGCGAGCTGGTCATCGTGGTCGGCTCCCAGAACTCCTCGAACTCCCGCCGCCTGGTCGAGGTGGCGTTGGAGGCCGGCGCGCAGGCCTCCTACTTGGTGGACTACGCGTCCCAGATCAAGGACGAGTGGTTCGAGGGCGTAAACACCGTCGGCGTGACCTCGGGCGCGTCCGTGCCGGAGATCTTGGTCAAGGAGCTGGTGGAGGAGCTCGCCCGCCGCGGCTACGCGGACGCGGAGGAAGTGACCACCACCGTGGAGACCATCACGTTCTCCCTGCCGCGCGATCTGCGCCTGCCGCGCCGCGAAACCCCGGCGGTCGCGCAGGGCTAAGGAGCCTAGCCTTTGTAGAGGTCCTCGCCGAGCCGGTCCGCAATCGAAGTGGAGCCGGACCGCGGGGACTTTTTCTGTGTCCGCTCGGCCCGCTCGGCGCGCTTCACGCTGCGCTCAGAATCGGCGCGGCGCAGAAGTTCGTCCACAGACACCGCCTTGGCGCGCTCGCGGGCGCGGCGCCCCTCGGAATTCGTGCGGCGGTTGCTGCGGTTGATCCGGGTGCGCTCGGCGGTCTCGCGACGCAGCAGCTGCTCGTTGTGGCGCTTGATCAGGCGGATGCGCACGAACGCGATGATCACAGATCCGATCGTGACCGCGAACAGCACCGGGAACAGCTCGGTGACCGGGTAGAACACCAGCAGCAGCGCGGCTTTGCCGGAGGAGCCGCCGGCCGCGATCTCGCTGCGCGACATCACCCAGCCGGCGACCACCACCGCGATCACAAACAGGATCGGCGCGCTGGCCACGTTGAGGAACAGCCCCCGCGGGTTGACCAGTGTGGCCACAACGATCACCGCGGCGGCGTAGAGGACAAGAAACGGCCAGCCGATCACCCCGGTGGACAGCGAAATCAGCACCCCAGTGAACAGCGCGGCGAAGATGATGCCAATGCCGGACCCCGTGGGCAACCCGTGAAACGTTGCGGACGGGGAGGTTGAATTCCGGTGAGAGACATGCGACACGCCAGACGAGTCTACTCGCCGGTGTGCTCGGCAGCGTGCCGGGCACGCGAAGAGACCGGTTTCAGCGCCGGCGCCTCTCCGCGCCGCGACGGCACTTGGGCTTCCTCCAGCTTGCGGGCGGTGACCATCACGCGCGAATCCATCGACGCCAGCGTGGCGTTGTAGGCCTCCACCGCCTTGTCTAGCGAGGCGCCGACCCGGTTGTAGTGCTCAGCCATGGTGGACAGGCGCTGGTGCAGCTGCCCGCCTAAGCGCTGGATTTCCTTCGCGGCGTCGTTGAGCGATTCTTGGCGCCACCCCAGCGCCACGGTGCGCAGTAGCGCGAACAGGGTGGTGGGGGTGGCGATGACCACGTCGCGGGCGAACGCGTAGTCCAGCAGCTCAGGGTCGATGGACAGCGCGGCGTCCAGGAACGGGTCCGCCGGCACGAACAGCACCACGAACTCCGGGGTGGGCTGGAACGCCTCGGTGTAGGACTTCGCCGACAAGGTGTCCACGTGCGCGCGCACCAGGTGGGCGTGGCGGCGCATGAACGCCTGGCGCTCCTCCGGGTCCTCGGTGCCCAGCGCGTCCAGGTACGCCTGGAACGGCACCTTCGCGTCGACGACGATGTTTCTGCCCTGAGTGAGGCGGATGATCATGTCGGGGCGGACGCGTGAGCCGTCGATAAGCATGTGCTCCTGGGTGTCAAAATCGACGTGCTCGAGCATGCCGCCGAGCTCAACCACCCGCTCGAGCTGGATTTCGCCCCAGCGGCCGCGGGTCTGCGGGGAGCGCAGGGCGGTGATGAGCTGGTCGGTGCGGTCGCCCAAGCGTGCCGACGTGCGCCCGATCGCCTGCACCTGGCCCGCCAGCGAGGATGCGGAGACGGCCTGCTGCTTGTCCATCTCGTCGAGCTGCTCGCGCATGTCTTTCAGCGCGCGGGCGACAGGCCGCAGGTCCTGCGGGGGCTGTTGCGGGGTGGAGCGGCGCATCCAGGCGGCGCCGGTGAACACGCCGGCGATGAAGCCCGCGAGAAGGCCGGTGGCGAGGATTAAAAGCACGGTGGCGGTCGACATAGCTGGCAGTCAACCACACCCGCCCGACACACTAGCGTTCGGGTTCGCTCATATGTTCGCTTGGGGTGTCCTTGCTGCTGTCGCCCGACTGCCACCCACGCAGCCGCCCAAGGCTAGTTTCGCGCAGCTTCCGCAGGCTGGAGGTGCCGAAGCGCTCGGTCTTCTCGTCGGCCTCCTCGTCGGCCACGGGCGCGTTGACCCATTCGCGCTCGCCGCGCCACTCCTGGCGCTTGTGCACCGACTCTTTCTCCACGATCTCTGCGATGACGCGGCCCTCGTCGGTGGCGAACTCGATGTCGTCTGCGCCCAGCTCGCCGGCGTTGATGCGCAACACCTCAAGCAGGTAGCGGTACACCACCGCGACCATCGCCGCGGCCGGCACCGCGAGGAAGCCACCGACTAGGCCGAACAGCGCGCCGCCGACGGTCACGGAAACAAGCACGATCACCGGGTGCAGGTTCATCGCGCGCGACTGCAGCATGGGGGAGAGGATGTTGCCCTCCAGCTGCTGGGTGGCCAGCACGATCGCCAGCACGATCAGCGCCTTGGTGAACCCGAGAGTCACCAGCGCAATCAGCACCGCCAACGCGCCCGCGACCACGGCGCCGACGATCGGGATGAAGCCCGCCACGAACGTGATCAGCGCGAGCGTGAACGCCATCGGCACGCCCACGATCGCGATGCCGGTGCCGATGACGATCGCGTCCACCAGCGAGCACACCGCCTGCGCGCGGATGAACCCGGACAGGGTGTTCCAGGCGCGGGTGAGCAGCTCCGTCAGGTACAGGCCGGTGCGGCCGCCGGTGGCGGAGCGCAGCCAGGGGAGGAAGCGGTGCCCGTCCTTGAGAAAGAAGAAGGTGAGCACGAACAGCACCATCAGCGTCACTGACAGCCCGGCAGCGGTGTTGATGCCGGAAAACACCCCGCCGGCGATCGCGCCTGCCTGGTTCTGGATCCACAGCGTGATCTCGTCGACGCCCTCGTTGAGGTTTTCCGGATCCAGGTTCAGCGGCGGGCCCTGCGCCCACAGCTGCAGCCGCTGGATGCCCTCAAGGGCCTGGATGTACAGCAGGCGCGACTGCCCCACGATGTCCGGTGCAATGAGCATGCCGATAAACGCGAGCACCCCGAAGAACAACAGCATCGTCAACAGGGCTGCGAGGCCGGAGGGGACCCTTTGGCGTCGTAAAGCAGCTGCGATCGGGGCGAGCACCGTGCACACGATGAGCGCGATCACGACCGGCAAAATGCCCGCCCAAAACGCGCCGATGAGCTGGCCCACCGCGTACAAGAACACCGCAATGACCAGGATGCGCAGCGTAAACTTCGCCGCGGAGGCGATCCAGTCGTTGAACACAACGTTGCGGTCCACGCGGTCTTCGCGCACGGGGGTCTGGATCGGTTCACTCACGCGCACCATTGTGCCCCATTGCATCTTGCTTTGCGACGGCCCACCTCACGGCCCCCTCCGAACCCTGCGCAAGCCTCCGCTAGGATGTTGCGACGTGAGCCTTACTCTTGGAATTGTCGGTCTGCCCAACGTTGGCAAGTCCACCCTGTTTAACGCCCTGACGCGCAACGAGGTGCTTGCCGCGAACTACCCGTTCGCCACCATCGAGCCCAACGTGGGCCTGGTGGAGCTGCCGGATCCGCGCCTGGACCGCCTGGCGGAAATCTTCGACTCGGAGCGCGTGCTGCCGGCGACAGTATCCTTCGTGGACATCGCCGGCATTGTCAAGGGCGCCTCCGAGGGCGAAGGCATGGGCAACGCGTTTCTGGCCAACATCCGCGAGGCGGATGCGATCTGCCAGGTGGTGCGCGCGTTTTCCGACGACAACGTCATCCACGTCGACGGCAAGGTCGACCCGTCTTCGGACATTGAGGTCATCAACACCGAGCTGATCCTCGCCGACCTGCAGACCATCGAAAAGGCCCTGCCGCGCCTGGAAAAGGACGGCCGCAAGGACAAGGACGTCGCCGCCCAGGCCGAGGAAGCCAAGAAGGCGCAGGCCGTGCTCGAGGGCGGCCGCACCCTCTTCGCCGCCGCCAAGGGCGGGGAAGTGGACCTGGCGCTGCTGCACCACCTGCACCTCATGACCGCGAAGCCGTTCCTCTACGTGTTCAACTCCGACGAGGACGTGCTCACCGACGACGCGCGCAAGCAGGAGCTGCGCGACCTGGTCGCCCCCGCCGAGGCCGTCTTCCTGGACGCCCAGACCGAAACGGAGCTTTTGGAGCTTGACGACGAAGACGCCGCCGAGCTGCTCGCCGCCGTCGGCCAAGACGAACCGGGCCTGCAGACCCTGGCCAAGGCCGGCTTCGACACCCTCGGCCTGCAGACCTACCTCACCGCCGGCCCTAAGGAGGCCCGCGCCTGGACGATCCGCAAGGGCGACACCGCCCCGAAGGCCGCCGGCGTGATCCACTCCGACTTTGAAAAGGGCTTCATCAAGGCCGAGATCGTCGGCTTCGACGACCTGGACGCGGCCGGCTCCATGGCCGATGCCCGCGCCGCCGGCAAGGTCCGCCAGGAAGGCAAGGACTACGTGATGGTCGACGGGGACGTGGTGGAGTTTCGTTTCAATGTAACCTAAATACGCTATGAATAGCGTATGACTACACGCGCTGCTATTTACCTCCGTATCTCGTTAGATGCTGCCATGGACGGCCTCGCCATCGACCAGCAGCGTCAGGACTGCGAAGCCCTCGCCGAGCAACGCGGCTGGGACGTCGTGCATACCTACGTCGATCAATCGATCTCTGCATCAAAGAAGGACGTGGACCGTCCCGACTACGACGCGATGGTGGCGTCCTTTGAGCGCGGCGAGATCGACGGATTCTGGAACGCTAAGGCGCGTTCTTATTTCACCGTGAATCGGTGCCATACTTCGACTGTGACCGTCAACGGCAGAACGCAACGAAGCATCAACACCCGCGGCGGCCAGAAGTCGATCGCCGAGCTTTCGGCAACGAATTTGCCGGGCACTAAGGACAGCTACTACTACAACTTCTGCTAGAACTCATGCGCATTCGACCCCTAGTACTTGGGCTTTTGAGCCTACTTCTTGCTGCAGTCATCGCGACTACTGGGTGGCTGCTGACAGCCCTGGTTGACTCCACCAAGCCCTTGTCCTTAGGGGTCGAATCAACCTTTAGTCTTGACTACGTCGAGCCTAAGACTTCACTCGCGGAGGAACTTGAGTCAGACTACGCACCGACGGTAATCCGTAACTCACTGGTTTCATTGGCCGAGCAGAACGGCTACTCCATCTACCGGCTGACTGGCACCGATGACGCAAGCGGGACTTCCCACGAGGTTTTCATCCCGCTGGAGCAAAATTATCCAGCACCGGAACGCATTCCCCGGCTCAACCGGCCGGATGCCTTGAGCCAAGCGTCCAGTGAGCTTGGGTCGCTGGATTACCACGGTGACTACGTCTTGGTTCCCAAAGCAACGGGTGGCAATGCGAACCACTTCTACGAATCGGCCAGGAATGACGGGCTCAGGCTAAGCGAAAAGACGCAGTTCCTTCACCTCATCCAATCGGTCGTATTCCGCCTGCCCGCGTTGGTGGCGATCCTGTTTCTATTTGTCGTTTCCCTTTTTGCCCTGGTATTTGTTCTTCGGGTTTCCGGTCTTAGATTGGCAGCGCTGCGCACAATAAATGGCGGGCACCGCAGTCAAAAAGGCAATTGGCGGCAATGGGCCTTTGTCATCCTCCCACACCTAGTTCTCATTGGCCTTGCGAGTACATTCCTCGCCCGCCAAGGAAGCTATTCTTTTGCCTTCCTGTTCCTCAGGTTCTACGCCGCCGGGATAGGCTTGGCCCTGGCCACCACCGGTTTGGCCGTAGCCGTCACCGCCCCATTGTTGCGCCGCGCAGTAGCGCTGCTGGGGCAGCGTGCCCCCGCAGAGAAGGCGGCGGGAAAAGCGCTGAAAGTAATTTCGGTCTTTACCTGCGTGACCTTTGTAGCAGCGGGTCTTAGCTCAGCGGCTGCGCTCCGCTCCTACCAGCAGGAATCCGAGGCCCAGCAGACCTGGAAATCTCTCGCGGAGTTTGGAGCCTTGCATTTTTCAGCCAACTTCGACGGCCCTGCTGGCCGCGCGGAAGGAGGCGAGCTCTTGCCGCCCAGTGTGCAGCAGAGCTTCCGCGACTTCGCGCTCAGCTGGGAACGGGAGCACGGGGCTGTCCTCAGCCATACTTTGCCGAAAGAAGGTACCGGTGTGCCGGACTCCTGCCCCGTGGCACTTGCTAACCGCCAATGGCACGATCTGCAGGATTATCAGTTCCGTCCCGGAGACGACAACCACTCGGTCGACTATTCCGCAGCCCAAGAGCATTTCGCAGCTTCCGTGGATCTGTGGGCTCAGGAATCCGGCGACCTGCTCCTTAAGTCTGCGCAAATTGGTCCGGTCAGTGCCGATCATGCGGTCGGATTCATTAGTGGAACAATGTCGGGGGAACTGGTTCCCGGCGATTGTTTTTACGTGCTTGAAACGGACGATCTATCCGGCTTCGACGCAGACTTCCTAAGCTCCACAGCTTCGAGTGAAAATTTGCTCTTCGCGGATTTCTCGGAACTGGGTCCAGAACTTACCGCTGCCGGCCTCGAAGGCTACGTGTACCCGGTACGCGCGGCCGATCGCGGTCTGGCCGAACTAGTAGCCAGCACGGCGCTGTTCTGGCTGAATATCCTGAGCGTCCTCGGAGCTTTGCTCGCCACGCTTGCGGCCTTGATAGTCCAGGCGCGCATCCAGCTCCGAGTTCACCGTCGCCTCCTGGTACTCCTCCACAGCGCTGGGCAATCACCGGACAAAACGATGTGGCGACTATTCAAAAGCCAACTGGTCAGCCTGACAGTTGTCGTCATATTGTCCGTCCTGGCTCCGCTACTGCTTCCCAACCCGTTCCTCTACACCTTCACCGCGCTAAGCTGCCTTGTCTTAATCGTCTACCTCGGTTTTGCCCGTCTCAGTATTTCTCAGCACATGTCCGCCTCCCCTAGGAGTCACAATGTCATTGGCTAGCCCCAATCAGTCCCCCACTCTGCCGCCGGAGATTTCCACCTCTCATCTCTGTCTCGCCGCGGAGTCGACTTTTTCTGTGGGGCGCAGCACGCGGATGGTGAAGAAGTCCCTCGTGGAAAATGCAACGTTTTCCCTACCCGGGCCAGGCTTTGTCGCCATCTGTGGAGCCAGCGGTTCCGGAAAGACTTTGCTGCTCAACACCTTGGCCGGGCTCCTGCCGCCGGCGGACGGCCTCCTCCGGATAGACGGTGAGAATGCCTCCGCGTGGAGGATGAAGCGGAGGCGGAGATTCTGGCGAGAACGCGCAGCGATAATCCACCAAGACCACGGAATCATTCCCGAACTAAGCTGCGAAGATAACCTCACCCTCGGACTATCCAGGAAGCAATACTCCAAAGAAGAATTGCTGCACTCCCTCGGCGAAGTCGGTCTTGATGTCCCCTTCGACGGGCCGGCAGCTATTCTCAGCGGAGGCGAGCAGCAGCGGCTGGCGATCGCCCGAGCCCTGCTCCGCGGCGCGGCTTATGTGTTCGCTGACGAGCCGACCGCCTCCCTCGACCCCACTAACCGCGACCAAGTTATCGCGCTCCTGCGGCGAGCTGCGGACGGGGGCGCACTCGTTCTGGCCGCCACGCACGATGCCGCAGTTATTGCTGCCGCTGACAGCACCTTGCGCATCAATGATCGCCAGGTCACAGTCTCCGGCTCTGCGCGGGATTAAATCGCGATGCCCGCGGCCTTGGCCACCTTCCGGTACCCGGCCGCATGGTCCGCGACGCTGGCGTGGGCGTTGAGTCCGCTGGGGTTGTCGAGCACGGGCCTGACCCCCGGAAAGTAGACACGTCGGGGGTTAGCTATGCTGCTTGGGTCAGCGTAGCTGATGTGAGTGCTTCGAAGTCATTGGGGGCTAGAAAGTTGCACCAGGAGTGCCGTCTGCGGGTGTTGTAGCGCATGCACCACCGGAAGACTTCTTGGCGACTGATGTCGAAGTGGTGGAGTTCCGTTTCAATAACTAGTGAGATTCGTTGATGATTCTCGTCGAGTGTTGAGTCAGGACTAGTGCCCGGCGCTTTTGCAAGGGGCCTACCCGCGTAGTTGTACATCGTCCGTCGTGCGCCGCTCCGCGGTGGGGAGGAGCCCGATGGGGCGCGGGACTATGCCCATGGAGACGTAGGTCGTGTCCGCCTCGGGGTGATGCGCCGCTAGTTCGGCTCGCTTCCACGACAGAACGAGGAGCCGGCGCGACGATCGACGTGGACGACGGCTCCGCCCAAGGGGACTGCTGCACGATCAGGCAACAACTTCAAATTCGTGCCACTAGGCGCCCCCGAACTGTATAGAGTGACGCCTACCGGGAGGGAGATTCGAGTGTCGGAAAGCGGACCAGAGAAGAGACTGAAGTTCTTCGGCCTCAGCGACTACGGAACCTTCTGGCAGGCCGACCGCCTCCTAGAGCTCGTCCGTGAATTCGATGCTACTCGTGGCGATCAAGGCATAAACGACATCGTTGAGTTGCATCATCTCGCGTTGTTCCTAGAACACAAAGTTCTCCCGAAGGACCTGGCCGAAGCAGAGCGAGACGCGCCTCTGGCGCACGTCCCCGAGATCCGGGAAGTCATCGGCAGGTTTTTCGGCAAAGTGACTGACGCCACCTTCTCAACGCTCGTTCAGGACGTTGACTTTCAGTACCGCACAGACGTCCTCGATCTCCTCGGAAAAAACAAGGTCTTCGAGCGCTGCACTGACTCGATCGTGCTTGCTGCACTTCAAGAGCAGAGTTTCCACCCGCACGATCTGCTCTCATGCCAGGCACTCGTGCGTGCCTACGACCAGGAGATTCGGGCCCTGCTACTCGATGAGCCGCGCAATGCTGAGCTGCTTGCGCGGAAGTTCCTCCAGTCCGAGGGGCGGGATCCAATCCATCTTCCGAAGAGCTTCACTCCCGCGGATCAGCGTGGCCTGTTTGACCGCTACCTCGATGAGGAAGAGCCCAACCTCAACTTCGTCAAGCTGATCGCATCCGCACGAGCTGACAAGAACACCGGCGTCGATGCACGACTGAAGCTAAAGGCTCGTCGCAAGGCAGATGCGCTCACGAAGAAGATGTTCGAGTCCACGGAGGGGATCAAGACCGGCTGCGAAGTGGGCATCTCGGCCGATCAGGTCGAAGAGGTCGTCCAGTCTTTGGACGGCATGGTTGGCAAGTACTCCTACAGTCGAACCTGGCTCACGGAGAACCTCGACTACCCGACTATCCTGAATAACTTTGTTCACCTGTTCCAGTTCGCCAACGACCACATGCTCCTGGAACTCCCTTCCTACGGAGCGCAACTTGGCGTCTTCGAGCGGTTCATGGGTACGCCGGGCAAGGGCGACTACCGGACGGGGGCGGTGTTCAGGCTCAAGGATCAGGCGTCCTTGCTCCAGACCTTGATGTACGAGCGCTTCCTCAGCTCCGAAGGTATAGAGCTCGAGTCGGTCATCGCTTGGTTCTTCACGGACTACCTTGAGCAGGAGTTCGGTGCCAAGGGGCTGAAGTACCGCGCCTCCAGCCCGACCGCTACCTACCTTGAGAAGAGCCGCCATCTGTTCTCAGAGATGGAGAGCGTCCTCAAGCAGTTCACGCTGCATGTCGACTACGGCGAGGTTGACCCGGAGCTGTTGACAATCACATCGGAGCAGCTTTCCTACGGCGACATCCCGAGTCAGGTTGTGGATAAGTACGCCTACGTTGCCAACAACGCGGACATCCAAGGAATTCAGCACCTGCTCTTCTCGGACCAATCCGGATTGGTGCACATCAGCAGCGATCTGGAGGCAGAGAGCTTCCTCCACTTGGTCATCGCCAATGACATCGCCTACGACCAGTTCCACGAGTACCAACAGCGCAACATCGACTTCCTGGTCGAGAAGGGCATCCTGACCGGAGATCGTGACCGAATTGCGTTTGCAAGCGCGCCACAATTGCATGTGCTCAAGGAACTCTGGGAGTACGAGGTGACGAGCTGTCTCCATCATTCGGCGGCCGGCCAGAAAGCCATTGACGAGATGGTGAGCGCCGGATGGCTGGCGCATCGATCAACGCTGCTCAGCGCCGCGGAGGTCAGCTACTTCAACTACTTCCTTAACGATAAGGAGTTCAGCAACGGACCTAGCCTGCGCAACCGCTACCTCCATGGATCACAGGCAGACGGTGACGACGACCGCGTTCACCGCCACACGTATCTAACAGCGCTCCGCCTACTCGTTGCGCTGGTCATCAAGATCAACGATGACTTCTGCCTGACGGATAACGCCGTGCTCGCGAAGGAATAGGGGCCGACCGCTGGCATGTCGAGCCCTCTTCAGATCCCTAGTATGTGGCGTCTCAGCCGGGTTCCCTGCCGGCGTGATGGCGCGGTACCTCCTTCGTGGCGTCCTGCAGGCTGACCCACGTCGAGGGTGAGCCTGTGTCCCCTGATCAGTAGCGAGCACTGACCGTGGGGAGGGGGAGCACGTGAACCCCGTGTTCAGATGTACCTATGTGCCGGAACTCGGTGGAGTTTAGATTCAACGTGTGATCGACCGCCGATTATCGGGCACGCTGGACTTCAGTTCATCTGTGGTCGAGCGGCCCAGGCGTTGACATTGCATTGCTGCTCGGTGTGGTCGCCCGCAGCCCGAGCGAGTGTCTCGCTCCGGCTGCGATCGCTGTGATGCCGGTCCATGACTGGACATCGCACTGGCCGAACTGGTTGTCGCCCGTTCCGAAGACCCTTCCGGTCTGGCTCAGCGCGAGCGTATGGACGGAGCCGGCCGCCACTGAGGTGATGTTTCTCCACGAGGACACCTCGCACTGGCCTCTGCTGTCGTCGCTGACGGCCACGACGGTGCCGTCTTCGTGTAAGCCGACGGTGTGTAGGTAGCCGGCAAAGACCCCGGACACGTGTGTCCACCGGGCGACGTCGGTCTGCCCTCGCTGATTGTTGCCAGTTGCGAGGGCTGTGCCGTCGCGTCGAACTGCGATTGTGTGCCAGTCGCCGCATCCGATCTCAGTTGACCATGATCTCGCTGTAGATTGTCCTACGTGGGGGGGCATGTGGTGGAGTAAAGATTTTCGACCTGACATCTGGCCGCAAGACAGGAAGGAGCCCGGGACCGGGAGTACGATGCCTAATGATCCTCTCAACCTCGACAAGGCCGGCGAGTGGGCTGGCGTGTGGTGGCTGCCGGAAGCCCCTAGCGAGAAGGTCCCGGGTGTCCTACGGTACGACCCGGAAGATGGTCTCTCTCTGTCGCTGATCGGCACCTTCGAGGATCGGATCTTGACGACGGACTCGTCTGGATGGACTGCTGTTCACGAAGGAACCCGCACCTGGGAAGTCATGCACGGTGTGGCCGAGCTCAGGGAGATCACACTGCTTGGCTGTGTTCCTAGGAGCACCAGAAGGACCATGGGTGCGCGAGTGGCGAGCCCTGATAAGCAGACCGTGACCGCGACGGTCGCCATCATCGGCGCGCATGTCAGCGGTGACGCGGATCCGGCGTTCGCTAGGGCAGAAGTCTCAGTCGAGGATCTGAGTCTCTGGGCGGCGTCTTCTGTGTTCGAAGGATCCCTCGGGGCTCCCGACGGCAAGATCGATGGGACCGGGCGTATCTCGGTGAAGCCGGTCGAGGCGCAATCGGTCGTGGTCGACGACACTGAGTATCGCCTTCAGCACACGCACACGCTTCCATTCTTCGACCAGCGCAAGGGAGGAAGCGTCGGACGTATGCGGGACACGGTGTCCATCTGCGTCGTGCCAGCCGAACCATTCTCTCTGAGTGTTGCTCTGCAGGAGGCGAGCCTGGTGCAGGACCTGATCTCCCTGGCGACGCATCGCGCGGCCGGAGTGATCTGGCTCCGACTGGAAGTTGCCGGGACCGAGTCGCACTTCCCTGATGGCCGCCCGCTGCCGCGCCGACGTGCCGATGTGCTCTACTCACCGGCCGCGCTTGGAAAACACGACGCGAAAGCCGTCGATCACCACCGAATGTTCTTCACCTGCGGCTCGATCCCATTTGAGGAGGTCATGCCCCGATGGTGCGAGGCCCATGGCCGCCTGGAGGCAGCGACAAACATGATCTTGGGCTTGCGCTACGCACCGGCCCGTTTTGTTGAGAACAATCTTCTGACGGCAGTCGGTGCTGCCGAGGTGTTGCACCGCAACCTCCGCATCGACGAGAAACCGTTCCCCAACGCGGAGTTCAGGGCGATGCGAGAGGCGATGCTGGCGCAGGTTCCCGATGAGCACCGAAACAGGTTCAAGGGGGCGATCCGCAACGACCCGACCCTCCGTGATCGGCTCCATGCCCTCGCCGCGCGACCCGATCAGGAAGCGATCGCACAGCTCTTACCGGATGTCGACCATTGGGCGAAGTGGACGACGCGCGCCCGCAATGACCTCGCGCACGAGGGCAGAACGCCCAACCATTCCATCGAGGAGCTGATCGCCGTCGTCGAGGTGACGACCGCGGTCGTAATCCTCAACGTCTTGCACGAGCTCGGGTTGCCGGCGGAGCGGCAGCGAGAGATCGTGCGGGAGCACCCGCAACTGAGGGCTACGTTCCGTACCGCTGCCGAATGGCTGGTTCCCTCACCAAACCCTTAGGTGCACTGCGATAGCCGCTACTTCGGAACCTCCGTGACGCTGCTGCCCGGTCGTTTAGTGCGAGACGCGTGTAAGCCTGCTCTATCGCTCGTTCGTTGAGTGCGTCATGGCGGGCGGGCGAGACGACCGGCTGTAAGTGGTGGCAGCGCGTCAGTGCCGCCTGGTGCGGCGGTGAGACGGGAGAATGTCGTCGGCCCTTAAGAACGCGGTGGAGTTCCGCTTCAATGTCAAAGCTCCATGTCGACGTGCTGCCGGGCCCGTTTCCCCCGGAAGCATGTCTGAGACCGTCATGACGCCTGAGACGCTTGCCCTACGCGGGATTCTCGTTGCGCGTCTTGACTAGTTCCAGGTGCTCATCGATCGGTACGGCGCGACCAACCCGAAGTTGTTCGGGTCCGTCGCGCGCGGCACCGCGTCTGCAGGATCGGACATCGACATCCTCGTCGGGATGGACCCTGCGGAGGGACGTCTCCTGATGCGTGCGTCTGGTCTGCTCGAGGAGAGTCGCGCTCTGTTCGGGCGCGATGGCATCGACGTGTTTCCTGCCCAGTTGCTCAGGCACCCGGTATCCGCTTCGACGCTCGCCGAGGCGGTGCCGCTGTGAGTCGCAGTCCGGCGAAGCCGTGAACCATCTTCCCGATGAGATCACCGGCGCGCACCCTGAGATCGTCTGGCCTCAGATTCGGGATTTCCGCAACATCCTGGTGCACCAGTATTTCGGCGTCGACATCGACGTGGTCCGCGATATCGTCGATACTCATCTGCCTCCTCTTGCCTAGGCGCTGCGGTGCCACATCTCTGCTAACTGACGGCGCGGCTCCAAAGGTTATTCGGCTACGGAACGTGGTCGAGTTTAAGTTCAATGTTAGCTAAGGGCCTTATTAAAAGCGTTTGGCAACACGCGCTCCTATTTACCTTCGTATCTCGCGAGACGCTGACGTGGATGGCCTCACCATCGACCGGCAGCGTCAGGACTGTGAAGCCATTGCAAAGCAGCGTGGCTTGGACGTTGGACATAGGACATAACTACGTCGATCAGTCCATTTCCGCGTCAAAGAAGAATGTGGCTCGCCCCGACTACGACGCCATGGTGGCATCCTTTGAACGCGGCGAAATCGACGCGATCATCTGCTGGGACCTCGAACTACCCGCCCCACGTCGGTGGGTAGTCCGATCAGTCGGACAAAACTACTCCCGCACCACAGCGTAATAAGGGTGCACCTTAAAAACATCCGGAGGTGGGGGTAACTCCCCCTCGTTGCCCAGAGACAAAATACGCCAGTGGCGTCTGTACGACGAGCCGAAGGTAGGACAAATTCCAATCCAGAGAGGTCTTGCACTGTTGCGGTGCGGTTGTCTTCTTTCTCACCGTATTGGACCCTGCGAGATTAATTGGATACGATAGGCCCATGTTGATTTCAGGTTCCGTTTTCATGCGGCCGCTCACCAGCCGCTAAGGCGGTTTTCTCCCTCCCGCAGGTTAGAAACCGCTCCGGTCCTTTAGCCGGGCGGCCATTTGCCATGCCCGGCTCCGTTTCAACTCCACGGAGCACACCTGATGTCTACATACGGATACGGCCGTCACGAACATGGCCAAAATTTTCTCACAGACCACAAGATCATCAACTCCATCGTCGATCTTGTAAAACAAACCTCCGGCCCCATCATTGAGATCGGGCCAGGAAGCGGTGCCCTCACTCACCCGATATCCCACTTGGGGAGGGCAATAACGGCAGTTGAGGTAGACGCAAAACTAGCTGCCAAACTCACAAAAAAGACCGCCTCGGCGTCGGTCGAAGTGGTCCATGATGATTTCCTCAACTTCCCGTTACCCGCCACTCCCTGCGTCATTGTGGGAAACATTCCCTTTCACCTCACCACTGCCATTCTTCGAAAGTTGTTGCATTCGCCGGCATGGACTGACGCTGTACTCCTCATGCAGTGGGAAGTCGCTCGCCGCCGGGCCGGGGTAGGTGCAAGCACGATGATGACGGCTCAGTGGTCCCCATGGTTCACGTTTCACCTTGGTTCCCGAGTACCAAGGTCTGCTTTCCGGCCACAGCCAAACGTTGACGGGGGGATCTTAGTGATCCGCCGGGTGGGTGACCCGAAGATCCCGATAGAGCAACGCAAAGCCTTTCAGGCGATGGTGCACACCGTTTTCACCGCCCGGGGACGCGGGATAGGGGAAATTCTCCGAAGGGCAGGGTTGTTTTCATCACGTTCAGAGACACAATCATGGTTGCGCTCGCGAGGAATCGACCCCGCAACCCTACCTCCCAGATTGCACACCAGCGACTGGATCGATCTCTTCCAGGTGACTGGTTCCTCTCCACCGCGCCATCGGCCCATTTCACAATCGGGAAGTAGTCAACGCCCTCCTCAACGGAAAAATCGAGGCCGGCGGCGGTAATCCCCCCACCACCAAAACCGAAATCCACCAGTAGTAGTGAACGACCCATGTTCGTCTACCGTGAGCCGCGTTATGGCAGTGACGTGTTCTCGTCGGGCACAGTCATAGTTCCCGGCGTTGCCAGCGACAGGGTTCTACACCCAGCAGCGGGACCGATCAAAATCACTCGCACGGGGAACGACCCTGCTGGTGGTTTCGATTTTGATGAAAGCGAGGAGACATAGCCCCTCGCCAACTCCCCGTAGCTGGCGAACAGTAGCTCCTGGCGCTGGCGCTCGTTGGTGAGTTTGCGTGCCACATCGAAAGCCTTATCGACTTCCCGGTCCAAGTTGTTGTGAGCCTTGAGCAGAATTGGGTCCATCGATAACGGGTTGTAGTGCTCCGCGAGTGACCGCTGGGGGTGCCGCTCGCGTGCCCGCAGCACCAACTGTCCAGCGTCGATGATTCGCTGCTGCGCCTTCTCATCTAGTTCACACAGAGCTGGTCCGCAGTTGTAGCTCCCGATGTACTCCGAAAAACGGAAAAAATAAATAGTGGGGATACATGGCGGGATCAAGCGGTTAATGCGCCACGATTGAATATTTGCTGGAGTATCTCACGTGGTGTTGCTCCGCCGAGGACTTGTCGTGGTGTGTCGTTGAGTTCGTCTTGTACCCAGGCGACGTGCTCGGGGGTTACTTCGGCGAAGTCGGTGCCCTTTTTGTAGAAACGGCGGCGGATCTCACCGTTGGTGTTCTCGTTAGTCGGCCGCTGCCACGGCGCGTGCGGATCGCAAAAGTACACCTCGCAGCCGTCTTTGATGCGCACACGTGCGGTTTCAGCCA
>ERZ1031329.52-NODE-52-length-48172-cov-8.787061_pt1 | contig 48172 bp, 32 predicted proteins | sample MGYA00518053_ERZ1031329 | MGnify/ENA primary metagenome ERZ1031329 (study PRJEB33718, sample SAMN03159840) | human skin metagenome | collected 2014-02-25 | study: EMG produced TPA metagenomics assembly of the PRJNA266117 data set (Human skin bacterial metagenome and... | reverse complement strand
TCTACACTATCCTCTTCGTCGGCAGCGTCAGATGTGTATAAGAGACAGGTGCAGCGGCTGGCGGATCGGGTTTCGGGAGTGTTCGTGCCCGCCGTCATCGCGATCGCCGCGGTCACGCTGGGTGCGTGGTTGCTCACGGGGCACGGTGCGAGTGAGGCGGTCACGGCTGCGGTCGCCGTGCTCATCATCGCGTGCCCGTGTGCGCTTGGCTTAGCGACGCCCACAGCGCTCCTGGTCGGCACGAGTGAAGGTGCCAAGGCTGGTGTGTTGCTGCGTGGCCCGGAGGTGCTGGAGTCGGCGCGGAAGGTCGACACGATTGTGCTGGATAAGACCGGCACGGTGACTACGGGCGTGATGGAGTTGACGGAGGTACCTCCCGCTCCCGAAAATCTGGTGCCGCTTGCCGCTTCGGTGGAAGCGGCGTCGCACCACCCGATTGCGCAGGCGATTGTGCGTGCGGCGGATCCGGATTCTCTACTCCCGGTTTCTGATTTCCGGGATATTCCGGGAGTGGGGGTTGAAGGCGTCGTGGATGGCCACCGCATCGAGGTCGGCCGCTCCGGGGAAAGTTCCGGGAGTGGGGGGACGGTGGTTGCGGTGCGCCGCGACGGCGAGCTCCTGGGCACGTTGGAGGTGTCGGATTCTGTGAAGCCGACATCGGCGGCTGCGGTCGCGAAATTCCGGGAGTGGGGGGTGCGGCCGATTCTGCTGACCGGCGACGCCGCCACCCCTGCGTTTCGGGTTGCGGATGAGGTTGGTATTGCTCGCGAGGATGTGATTTCGGGAGTGATGCCGGAGGATAAGGTCGCGACGATTGAGAAGTTGCAGGCCAGCGGCGCGTGTGTGGCGATGGTCGGTGATGGCATTAATGATGCTGCGGCTCTTGCGCAGGCGGATTTAGGCATGGCGATGGGCACGGGCACCGATGTGGCGATGGAGGCCGCGGATATCACGCTGGTGCGTGGTGATTTGTTGGCGGCTGCGGATGCGCTGCGGTTGTCGCGCCGGACGCTCCGCACGATTCGTTCGAATCTTTTTTGGGCGTTTTTCTACAACGTTTTGGCAATTCCTGTCGCCGCGCTGGGGTTGTTGAATCCGATGTTGGCCGGCGCTGCGATGGCGTTTTCGTCGGTTTTTGTGGTCGGCAACAGTCTGCGTCTGCGCGGTTTTTCTCCGAGTCAACCAGCTATTCAAAAAGGAGTAACTCATGAGTGATTCTTGTTGTTCGTCTCAATCGCATTCGCTTGACGACGGTTCTTGCTGCCATGACACCACTGATCCCGGTTATCTCGCGGAGAAGCGGCGTTATGAGTCCCGTATTCGTCGCATTGAGGGGCAGGTTCGTGGCATTGGTCGGATGATTGAGAACGAAGAGTACTGTATCGATGTTTTGACCCAGATTTCGGCGGTGAATTCGGCGTTGAAGTCGTTGGCGTTGACTCTTCTGGATGCTCACCTTCACCACTGCGTGGTGCATGCGGCTGAGGGCGGCCCGGAGGAGTTGGATGCCAAGCTGGAGGAGGCCTCGGCGGCGATTGCTCGACTGGCTAAGTAACTCCCGGAAAAACTCCGGGAGTCGTGAAGCGAAACGGCGGTCAGCGGTCGGAGGTCGGCTGTCGTCTTTTGCTTCCGGCTGTTGGTTGCACCGATTGCGCCGGAGCGCCGCTCGAGAGCATTGTTTTCCCTGGTAGGGGGCGTGTTTTGGGAAAATGGGGTTTGTTGGGTAGTCTTTAACGACGTTGGAGGATTCGACTAGCGGCCTATGTCACACGCCTGGAACGCGTGCGGGAGTCACATCCCTCGTGGGTTCAAATCCCACATCCTCCGCAGATTGAAAACCCCCGGTTATCGCCGGGGGTTTTCTTATGTTTTCAGCCATATACGCCACTCCCGGGAGTACAGTTAGTTTTGTACGTCGAAGCACGGAGTGGTCATTATGTTTAATAAGCGCCTGAGAATCCGAAGAGCCGGCCGAGACCGTACAGGAGTTCGTTTCGGCTCTTTAGGCTCCGGCCCGAAGGTTCGAGCTGCCATCGCGGCAGTGTCAGCTGCATCGCTTGCCACGCTGGTGGTGGGTTGTGGTTCGGAGGTTCAGCAGGAAGCGGCGCCAGTACTGCGGATTATGGGGCCGGCGGATGGTTCGGATCAGTATGCGCAGGCGGCGCAGAAGTGCTCGGATGCGTCGGGCGGGAAGTATCGCCTGGAGTATGACATTTCGGCGAAGCAGACTGATGATCAGCGTCTTCAGTTGGCTCGTCGCATTGTGGGCGGGGATTCCTCGTTCGACATTATGGGCCTTGATGTGACGTGGACTCCGGAGTTCGCGGAGGCGGGCTGGGCGCTCCCACTCCCGGAAGATATGGCTGAGCGGGTTGAGGAGGGCACGCTGTCGGGTCCGTTGGATACGGCGACGTGGCAGGATCAGCTCTACGGGGCGCCGCTGAATACGAATACGCAGCTGCTGTGGTACCGAAAGTCGCTGGTAGATAGTCCGCCGAAGACGTGGGATGACTTAATCGCGACGGGGGAGCGGCTTGCCGATGAGGGCAAGGCGTCGATGATTGGCGTCCAGGCTGCCCAGTATGAGGGCTCGGTGGTGTGGCTCAATTCGATGACGGCGTCGGCGGGCGGTCAGCTGGTCGCGCCGGATGGACAGTCGGTCACCATCGCGGATAACGATGCTGCGGAGCGCGCCCTGGACACCATGCACCGCGTGGCCACGGCGAAGGGGCATGATCCGTCGATTTCGCAGTCGGATGAGAACCAGGCTCGTCTGGCATTCGACCGCGGCGATGCATTTGCGCAGGTGAATTACCCATTCGTGTATGCCGGTGCGAAGGAGAAGGCGGAGTCGGGAAATCAGGTGGCTAAGGAGGTCTTCGAGGACATGGCCTGGACCACCTACCCGGCGATGGATGAGGGCACACCGGCGCAGGTCACGATTGGTGGCCTTAACCTTGCGGTGCCGTCGACGTCGAAGCACCCGGAGCTCGCTTTCGAGGCAATCGACTGCCTGCGCAATGAACAAAACCAGCTCAACAACGCGTTGAAGGGTGGCCTGCCGCCGACGTTGACGAAGCTCTACACGCAGGCCACAGATGAATTCAAGGCGGAATACCCGTTCTACCGGGAGATCTACGAGCAGTTGAACACGTTGGAGGAATCCGATTCGGCTGAGTTGACGCGGGAGGAGCGGGCGCTGTTGCCGTCGCCACGCACGGCCGGTGTGGTGACGCGCCCGAAGTCCCCTGCGTACCAGTCGTTGTCGATTTTGATGGCGTCGCGCATTAGTCCACCGGAGGATGTTGATGCGAAATCACTGGTCGGCACGCTTGATGAGGAGCTTCAGGCGGCCGTGAACTCGGAAGGCCTGGTGCCGTAAATGTCTGATAAATCTACGAAAACGAAGTCTGCGCTTTCCGACGGGCGCCGCGCCGAGCGTCGCCTCGGTCTGCTGTTGGTGGCTCCTGCGCTGATTTTGATGCTGGCGGTGACGGCGTACCCCATTGGGTACGCGATTTGGCTGTCGCTGCAGCGCTATGACCTGCGTTTCCCCGATGACCGTGAGTTTATCGGTCTGCAAAACTACGCATCCGTGCTGACCAGCAGTTATTGGTGGGAAGCGCTGGGTGTGACGGCCTTTATCACGCTGGTTTCGGTAGCGGTTGAGTTGGTGCTTGGCATGGCTATCGCGATGGTGATGTACCGCGCGATTTTCGGCCGCGGCCTGATCCGCACGGTGGTGCTGATTCCGTACGGCATCGTCACGGTGGCGGCGGCGTACTCGTGGAATTACGCGTGGACGCCGGGGACGGGGTATCTCGCCAATTTGCTTCCCGACGGCACCGCGCCGCTGACGGAGCAATGGCCGTCGATATTTATCATTATCGGTGCTGAGATTTGGAAGACGACTCCATTCATGGCGCTGCTGCTTCTTGCGGGTCTGGCGCTGGTGCCTGATGACGCGCTCAAGGCAGCCGAGTTGGATGGTGCGGGTTTCTGGCAGCGCTTTTTCAAGATCACCTTGCCTCTGATGAAACCGTCGATTGTGGTGGCTCTGCTGTTCCGTACGCTGGATGCTTTCCGAGTGTTCGACAACATCTACATTTTGACCAAGGGCAATAACGGCACTGGTTCGGTGTCGATTCTGGGTTACAACAACCTGTTTAAGGCGTTCAACCTGGGTATTGGTTCGGCAATTTCGGTGTTGATTTTTGTGTGCGTGGCGCTGATTGCAATTGTGTTCGTCAAGGGCTTCGGGGCCTCGTCGCCAGGCGCGGCCACGGGCAAGGATAATTAGGAGGCGATTGCTGTGCACAACACGGATAAGACACCGAAGCAACGCGTCGCATGGACAATCGGCATCGCCTTGGTGGTCATTTACGCGCTGGTGCCGGTGCTGTGGATTGCCAGCTTGTCGTTCAAGCCGACAACCGATCTGCACGATGGCCACTTCATTCCGCGCAATTGGACGTTGGATAACTACCGCGGCATCTTCCAGACCAGTGAATTCACCCGCGCGCTGATCAACTCGATTGGTATTGGGCTGATTACAACGCTTTTGGCGGTAATTGTCGGCACGATGGCGGCCTACGCTATTGCTCGCCTGGAGTTTCCGGGTAAGTCGGTGATTTTAGGAGTCTCGCTGCTGATTGCCATGTTTCCGCAGGTCTCCCTGGTCAGCCCGCTGTTCGACATCGAGCGCAAGCTCGGCCTGTTCGACACCTGGCCGGGCCTGGTTCTGCCGTACATCACTTTCGCACTCCCGATGGCGATCTTTATTCTGTCCTCCTTCTTCCGGGAGATTCCCTGGGAGCTGGAGAAGGCGGCGCAAATGGACGGCGCGACTCCGTTCCAGGCATTCCGCCTGGTGGTGGCGCCGCTGGCGATTCCGGGAATTGTCACCGCTGCAATCCTGGTGTTCATCTTCGCGTGGAATGACTTCCTGTTGGCGGTGTCGTTGACCTCAACGGAGGCGGCACGTACGGCGCCGGCGGCGATGGCGAACTTCACCGGCTCGTCGCAATTTGAGGAGCCGACCGGTTCCATTGCTGCTGCCGCGATTGTCATCACCATTCCGATTGTCATCTTTGTGGTTATTTTCCAACGTCGAATTGTCGCTGGTCTTACCTCCGGCGCAGTGAAGGGCTAAAGAAGGTTAGGGCTAAAAATGGCTGAAATTGAACTAAAGCACGTGTACAAGCGCTTTCCTGATGGTCACATCGGTGTGGAAGACGCGAATCTCAAAATCGACGACGGCGAGTTCATCATCCTCGTCGGCCCCTCCGGTTGCGGTAAGTCGACGATGCTGAACATGATTGCAGGGCTGGAGGACATCTCCGAAGGTGACCTGCTCATCGACGGCGAGCGCATGAACGATGTCGCTCCGAAGGACCGTGATATCGCCATGGTGTTTCAGTCCTACGCGCTGTACCCGCACATGAACGTCCGCGAGAACATCGCTTTTCCGCTCAAGCTGGCAAAACTGCCGAAGAAGGAGATCGAGAAGAAGGTCAACGAGGCCGCCGAAATTCTCGATCTGACGGAGTTCCTCGACCGCAAGCCCGCGCATCTCTCGGGTGGTCAGCGTCAGCGCGTGGCGATGGGCCGCGCCATCGTCCGCCGACCGAAGGTCTTCCTCATGGACGAGCCGCTCTCAAACCTGGACGCCAAGCTCCGCGTCCAGATGCGCACCGAAATTGCCCAGCTGCAGGAGCGCCTCAGCACCACCACTGTCTACGTCACCCACGATCAAACTGAGGCCATGACGTTGGGCGACCGCGTCGTCGTGCTGAAAAAGGGCGTTATCCAGCAAATTGGCGCTCCGCAAGAGCTCTACCACCGACCGGTCAACGTCTTCGTCGCCGGTTTCATCGGCTCACCTGCCATGAACTTCCTGCCCGCCACCGTGCTTGACGACGGTCACAGCGCCGACACCGCCCTGGGCCACCTGCCACTCCCGGAAAAGTTGGCTCCGGGCCGGAAGGTTATCGTCGGCTTGCGACCAGAGGCCTTCGAAGATGCCGTCCTGACCGGCGACAGTTGCGATGCACCAACAGTCGAGGTCGAGGTGTCCGTCCTGGAGGCGATGGGCTCCGAGCAGTTCATTCACTTCCCACTCCCGGAAATTGATTTGAAGGGGCATGCCGCAGCTGAGGAGGCTGGCCTGGCGGATAACCCGCATGCCATGTTGGTGGCTCGAGTCGATGCGGAGTCGAATGTGCGTCGAGGTCAGAAGATTACGTTGGCCATCAACACGGACAAGTTGAATGTCTTTGATTCTGAGTCGGGTGAGAACTTGGCGTTGAAGGCTAAGAACCAAGGCTAAGAATCAAGACTAAAACTGTCGGCCTGACAGTGGTGTGACTTTTTGTACGTAGCTGTAGTAGGCTGTCTTCACGGATCCCATGTGGCGTCCATCTCGTGAACTCCCCCAGGGCAGGAATGCAGCAAGGGTCAGCGAGCTCTGACGGGTGCGTGGGGTCCCCTTTTTTATCCCCGGCGTTCTTCTGGCACTTGTGGCAAGGTTTCGGGCACTTGTCGACGGTTTCCTGTGACCTATCGATGTTTTTTCGGCACTTATCCCCGCGATATTGGCCAGGCCATTTCACCTATCGATGAGCTATTCACTTATGGCCACGCTGCAGCGCATCGATAGGTGAATACCTTGGCCACAAGTGGTCGCGTTTCGCGTTCGCTGGTCTGGAAGAATACTGTGCATGAGCGATGCCGACGACACCCCAATCGCACCAGAAGTCACTGGGGAAACACTAAAAACGCAAGCACCAGCACCAACGCCAGTGTCAGAAATCCGAGAAACCCCGGCCCCGATGGGCGTGTGGGACTCCTTCCGGTTCGCTGTTTCCTCGCCGAAGCGCCTGCGCACCGAGCTGCTGGCTGGCGCAGCGGTGTCGTTCGCGCTGATCCCCGAGGTCATTTCGTTTTCCATCCTGGCGGGCGTGGACCCGGCGGTGGGGCTGTTTAGCTCGGTGATTCTGGCCATGGTGATTGCCTTCACGGGTGGTCGCCCGGCCATGATTACTGCTGCAGCTGGCTCGGTTGCACTTGTCGTCGCGCCGTTGTCGCGGACGTACGGGATGGATTACCTAATCCCAACGGTGCTGCTCGCGGGCGTGTTGCAGATTGCCTTTGCGGCGCTGGGCATCGCTAAGCTGCAGCGTTTCATTCCTCGCGCGGTCATGATTGGCTTTGTCAACGCGCTGGGCATTCTCATTTTCACTGCGCAGCTGGAACATCTCATCGATGTGCCGTGGTTGGTGTATCCGCTGGTCGCCCTGGGGATTGCGATTATGGTGTTTCTTCCCCGCGTGTTCACCGCGATTCCGGCTCCGCTGGTAACTGTGCTCGTCGTCACGCTTGTTGTGGTGGTGGCGGATTGGCGCGTGCCGAACGTGAGCGACATGGGTGAGCTCCCGGAATCCCTCCCGCAGTTGCTGATCCCGAATGTGCCCCTGACCTGGGAGACTCTGCAGCTGATTACGCCGTATTCGGTGGGCGTGGCGATTGTCGGCATCATGGAATCGTTGATGACGGCGAAGCTCGTGGACGACATCACGGATACGCATTCGGACAAGACCCGCGAGACGTGGGGGCTCGGCGTCGCGAACATTGCGGGCGGTTTCTTCGGCGGTATCGCTGGCTGCGCGATGATTGGTCAGACGATGGTGGGTGTGAAGGAATCTTCGGGACGCACTCGCTTGACGACGCTCTTTTCCGGCGTCTTCCTGCTCATTCTGGTCCTTTTGCTCAGTTCTGCAGTCGGTGTGATTCCGATGGCGGCGCTGGTTGCGGTGATGGTTGTGGTGTCGGTGGACACGGTCGATTGGCGTTCGATTTCCCCGCGGACGTTGCGTTTGATGCCGCGTTCGGAGACGGTGGTGATGCTGGTGACGGTCATCGCCACGCTGGCGACGGATAATCTCGCCATTGGCGTGATTTCGGGCGTGGTCGTGGCGTCGCTGATGTTCGCGCGCCGTGTCGCTCACCTGGTCAGGATTGAAGTGCTTGACGACGACCCCAGCGCCCACTCCCGGACGTACAAGGTGCGGGGTCAGCTGTTCTTCGCCTCCAGTAACGACCTGGTGTACCAGTTCGACTACACCGACCCTGCGCAGCGGATTGTCATCGATATGTCGGAGGCCGAGATTTGGGATGCTTCCACGGTGGCAGCATTGGATTCGGTGCGGGTCAAGTTTGCTGACCGGGGCAAAGAGGTGGAAATTATCGGCTTGGAGGGGCCGAGTAAGCAGCGTCTGGATGCTCTGTCGGGGAAGTTGTAGAAATCCCAATCCGGGGTATGCCTTACACTTGGTTGCAAAGCCGGATGCGGCGCGGGGAAAAGGTTTTCCGTGCCAGGTTTGTCAGGTTTTAACTTATGTCCGATACCTGGGAGGGTGCGTACACCATGGCCGTGGATTCCTTTGATGTTCAGCAGTTGGCGGCACACAAGGATGAGTTTGCGAAGGCATATGAGGAACTGAAGTCCCGTAACCTCGCACTGAATTTGACTCGCGGTAAGCCATCGTCGGAGCAGCTTGATTTCGCAAACGCCCTGCTGGGTCTCCCGGCGCCAGATTACATTTCGGCTTCTGGGGAGGACGTTCGCAATTACGGCAACGCCAAGGGCATTACTGATATCCGCGCTATCTGGGCGGAACTGATGGATCTGCCGGTGGAAAACGTCCTGGCACAGGATGCTTCCAGCCTGAACATCCAGTTTGACCTGATTTCGTGGGCCATGCAGTTCGGCAACGTCGACTCGGAGCGCCCGTGGAACGAGGAGCCGGTGCTGAAGTGGCTGTGCCCGGTTCCGGGGTATGACCGCCACTTTTCCATTACGCAGCACTTCGGCATTGAGATGATCCAGGTGCCGTTGAACGAAGACGGTCCGGATATGGATGTCGTGGAGAAGCTGGTTGCCTCTGACCCGCAGATTAAGGGCATGTGGAATGTCCCGATGTTCTCGAACCCGACGGGCGTGACCTACAGTGCTGAGGTCTGCCGCCGTCTGGTTGAAATGGAAACCGCTGCTCCGGATTTCCGTCTGATGTGGGATAACGCCTACATGGTTCACACGCTGACGGATGAGTTCCCGGAGATTCACAACGTCATTAAGTGGGCGGAAGAGGCCGGTAATCCGAACCGCGTGTGGGCTTTCGGCTCGACCTCGAAGATCACCTTCGCTGGTGCTGGCGTTGCTTTCTACGCTTCCTCGGACGCCAACTTGGAGGATTACCTCAAGCACGCTGGTATCCGCGGCATTGGTCCGAACAAGGTCAACCAGCTGGCTCACGCCAAGTTCTTCGGTGACGCGGAGGGTGTGCGTGAGCAGATGCGCCGTCATGCAGGTTCACTGGCTCCGAAGTTTGAGAAGGTGCTGCAGATTCTGGATGAGCGCCTGACGGAGTACGGCGTGGCAGAGTGGTCGAAGCCAACCGGCGGTTACTTCATCAACCTCGACGTGGTTGATGGCACCGCTCGTCGCGTGGTGGAGCTGGCTAAGGAGGCCGGTATTGCGCTGACCGGTTCTGGTTCTTCCTTCCCGCTGAAGCAGGATCCGAATGACCGCAACATCCGCCTGGCACCGTCGCTGCCTCCGATGGAGGAGCTCGAGGTCGCTATGGACGGCGTCGCTACCTGTGTGCTGCTCGCCGCCGCTGAGAAGGCGACTGCGTAGGCCAGGTAGGTCGAGTGGGTCGGGATAGGACTGTATGAACTTCGAAGAGACGAAGTTTTGGATCTCTGGGCTTTTCCCCGGAGAACCCCAGGTCGGCGAGTATGTGACGGAGCTGCCGGCCAGTGGTCGGCACGGGCAGGCGCACGATTCGGCTCCGCTTCGGGTCGCTGAATTCTCGCTTTACGACGAGCCGGACGGCCAAGCGAACGAGCGTCGTCCGGAAACGGCAGCCGCCACGGTGGAGCTGGGCCGCAACTACTGTGGTCTGACTGGCGCTGCACAGACGGATATCCGCGTGGAGCTCTTCGCCGTCGCTTACGCTGATTTTCCCGTGGCCACCATGGTCGCGGCTGCGGGAGCGCTGGTGGAGGAAGAGCCGGAGTTTCTCTCGCCAATTCCGGGCCGTGTCATCCCGAATGCGGTGCGGCTGGTGTCCGATCGGGTTGCCGAGGTGGGGGAGTCGTCGTCAAGCACTGCCTTTACCGTGGCGCACGTGCTGTGCACGGTGCCGTACGTGTGGAGCGACGGGGTACCGAATGTGTCCGAGATGCCGGGCAAAATTAACCTGCATGAGGGCGATGTGGAGTCGCCGCAGGGGCGCATGACCACGGTGACGCAGCTGGTGCCCATTACGGATGCGGAGCTGGAGTTTTATGAGCAGCAGGGGCCGCAGGCATTGATGCAGAAGTTGGCCGAAGTGGATGCTGACCTGCGGGATTGGTGCCGTGAGTCGGTTGTTTCCCAGGAGGGTTCGAACTAGCCGATGCGGGGTGGAAGGTAGGCTGAGCACGTGGCTCTGTATAGGAAGTATCGTCCGGCATCGTTCGCCGAAGTGGTGGGGCAGCGGCACGTAACTGACCCGCTGTCGGCGGCGTTGGAATCTCGGGATGCGCAGGGGCGTCCCAATCGTATTAACCATGCGTATTTGTTCTCCGGGCCGCGTGGCTGTGGCAAGACCTCGTCGGCGCGCATTATGGCGCGCAGTTTGAACTGTGCGGAGGGGCCGACGGCCACACCGTGTGGCCAGTGTGCGTCGTGTCGTGCGCTGGCGCCGGGTGGTCCGGGCAATTTGGACGTTATTGAGCTGGACGCGGCTTCCCACAATGGTGTGGAAGATATGCGTGAGCTGCGGGAAAAGGCTATCTTCCAGCCGGCGGAGTCGCGCTACCGCATCTTCATTATTGACGAGGCGCATATGATTACCGCTTCGGGTTTCAATGCGCTGTTGAAGATTGTGGAGGAGCCGCCGGAGCACCTCATCTTCATTTTTGCGACCACGGAGCCGGAGCGCGTGCTGCCGACTATTCGTTCGCGTACGCATCACTACCCGTTCCGGTTGTTGACTCCGCCGGATATGCGCGGGCTGCTTGAGCGTGTGGTCACGGCCGAGGGTGTGCAGGTGGAGTCGGACGTGTATCCGCTGGTCATCCAGGCCGGTGGCGGTTCGCCGCGTGACTCGCTATCGGTTATGGATCAGCTCATTGCCGGTTCCGGCACCGATGGCGTGGATTATGAAACGTCTGCGGCCATCCTCGGCGTCACTGACAGCGTGATCATCACGGATGCGATTGAGGCGCTGGCGGCAGGCGATCGCGCGGCCATGTTTAGCGTGGTCGGGCGTGTGATTATGTCGGGTCAGGATCCGGCGCGGTTTGCCTCGGATTTGCTTGGCCGGGTGCGTGATTTGCTGGTGCTGTCCGCAGTGCCGAATGCGCTGGAGCAGGGCTTGGTGGAGATTCCGGAGAGCCAGATCGACGGTGTCCTGGAGCAGGCGGGAAAGATTCCACCGGCTACCCTGACGCGTTTCACGCAGGTGCTCTCTGATGGTCTGCGTCACTTCCGCGGCGTGACGTCGCCGCGTCTACTGCTCGAGGTTCTCTGTGCGCGCATGCTTCTGCCCGCCACCGAAGACTCGGTGGAGTCGCTGCTTCAGCGCGTAGAGGCGTTGGAGCACGGCAGGCCCGCGCTTGTCGACGGCTCGGGGGCCGCAACCCCCGCAGCGGCACCGGTGCCGTCCGATGCGGCGGGGGCCGATGCTTCGCCGATGCAGGCTGCCCAGCCGGGGCAGTCTGGACAGTCGGCTCGGGAAGCGTGGCGCCAGCGGAATGCCCAACGTAAGAAGGGGGCACAGGCCCAGGGCAGTCGTGCTGGGCAGGCAGCGCCAGCGCAGGCACCGTCGCAACCTCAGCCTCAGCCGGAACCGCAGCCTAAGGTTCAGTCGGACCCCGCTGAGCAGCAATCGGCACCAGCGGCAGCGGTGGCGCAGGAGTCGGTAACTGAGCCGAAGCCTGCACCAGAAGCACCTACTGCGACCGCTGAGCAGCCTGAACAGCCTACGCAGGCTACGCCGGCCGAATCAGTTGAGCAGTCTCAGCAGACCGAACAACCGCAGCAGCCTGAATCGGCTGAGCAGTCGTTGTCCGAGGAAGAAGCTCAGGCAGAGAAGATTCGTGAGTTCCGTCGGAAGATGGCGGAGCATGCCCGGATTAGCGAGCAGCAGACTCGGGCGCAGCTTGCGCAGGAGCGTGAGCAGCAGACTCGTGAGCGTGAGGGTGAAGGCGGCTCGATGTCGATTGTCGAGGAAGAGCCAGTTGTCTCTTCCTCGCCAACGCACTCTGAACAGCCAACCCAGCCGACTCAGGCCGCACAGTCTGAACAATCAGCCCAGCCCGAACAATCAGCCGAGTCGGCACGGCCAACTCAGGCCGTCCAGCCCGAGCAGCCTGAACAGCCAACGCAGACTACTCAGGCACCAGAATCGCAGCCGGCACCGCAGGTTCAGCAAGCACCAGAGCCAGCACCGCAACCGGAACCAACACCACAGCCGGAGCCCGAACCTGCACCCGCCGGTATCGAGCAAATCCGCGAGCGCTGGCAGGGGATTCTCGCAGCTGTCGACGGACAGCACGCGTTCCCCATTCGCGTGCTGGCTGAACAGGCAGTGCCACTCGATGTCGAAAATGACAGGCTCATCATCGGGCACAGCACAGGAGCGCTCGCTACCAGGCTAAACACACCGGATTACGCTCAGGCACTGTCCGCTGCCGTGAAGCAGGTGACGGGCTTCAATGGTCAGGTGCACTGTGTCGTCGGTACGCGCCCGCGCGCACCGCGTTCAACAGCTACGAGTGGTGTTGCTGGGGAGGATGATTCGTCGTCAAGAGGTTCGTCCTCGCCGAACGACACCGCCCCTGCACCGACACCAGCAGCATCGGCACAGCCGAAAGCACCCGAGCCCGAGAAGTCGACGCAACCGGAACAGCAGGCGCAGCCAGAGCCAGCACCGCGCCCTCAGCGGTCGTCGGCCTACGCATCTGTTGCTGAGCGCCGCGCAAAAATCGAGGCTGCCAAGCGTGCTGCGATGGGGCAGCAGGCAGGTCACGACCAGCCAGCGCAGCCACATCAGCAAAGTCAGCCAAATCAGCCAGCTCAGCCGGCTCAACCGACTCAGCCAAACCCGAACCCGGTCCATCAACAGCCGCAACAGCAGCCAAACCAGCCGCAGCCGCAGTCGTTCCTGCGCGCGGCGCAGGCCAACGCCCAGGCAAATGCCCAGGCACAGGCCAATCAGGATTCGGGCTTCGGCGGCGTCCCGCTGCCACCAGAGCCCATGGAGGAGTTCGCTCCGCCAGAGGGCGCAGAGGGCGCAGGGGGCTACGGTTCGCGCACCCCGTCCAACGCCAACACCACCTACAACCCGGTTTCCCAAAACCCGCAGGACAACAACTACGAAGAGGACACCTCCGAGTATTTCGAGGCCGCGAACGAGGTCGGGTCGCTCGATCATCGTTCGTTAAAGGACGTGGTCATGGAGATGCTGGAAAAGGAGCTGGGAGCCAAACCGCTAGAAGACCGCTAGAGCCGTTAGAATGGGGCGGCGATGCGCGTCGTAAAGCAAGGGCGATGAGCCTTTAAGCATGCGCGTAATTACAAATCAGCACGTAAAAAGCACAATAGTTAGGAAAGTTAGTTATGACTCAGCCAGATATGAACGCAATTCTGCAGCAGGCACAGCAGATGCAGGCACAGCTGCAGGCAGCACAGCAGGAGATCGTCGCCTCCACCATCGTCGGTGAGGCTGGCGGTGGCCTGGTCAAGGTGACTATGCAGGGCTCGGGTGAGGTCACGGACATCGCCATTGATCCGAAGGTCGTAGACCCGGAGGACGTCGACGGGCTGCAGGACCTGGTCCTCGCTGCTTTCCAGGACGCTACCGCTAAGGTGCAGTCGCTGGCGGAGCAGAAGATGGGCCCACTGTCTCAGGGCTTCGACGGTCTCGGTGGCCTCGGTTTCTAAATTAGCTTTTCAGACCAGTAATTGTAGGTAATTATCATTGTTCGAAGGACCACTCCAAGATCTCATTGATGAGTTCTCGCGCCTGCCGGGCATCGGCCCGAAGTCAGCTCAGCGTATCGCTTTCTACCTGATGAAGGCGGAGCCGGAGGACATCGGTCGACTCCAATCCGCGCTGGGGCGGGTGCGCGAGGGTGTGCAATTCTGCCGGGTCTGCGGCAACATCTCAGAAAGCGACGTGTGCCAGTACTGCTCGGACACACGCCGCGACCGCGGTTTGGTGTGCGTCGTGGAAGAGGCGCGCGATATCCAGGCCATCGAGCGCACGGGGGAGTACAACGGTCGCTATCACGTGCTCGGCGGAGCGCTCGATCCGCTCGGCGGCATCGGCCCGAACGAGCTCAATATCCGCACGCTGCTGCAGCGTATCGCAGGCGTGCTTGACGACGTCGACGAGACCCAACCCCCCGAAATCCACGAGGTCATCATCGCGACTGACCCCAACACCGAGGGCGAAGCAACCGCGACCTATTTGGCCCGGCTGCTGCGGGATTTCCCGGATCTTGAGGTCACTCGGTTGGCCTCCGGCATGCCACTCGGTGGTGACTTGGAGTTCGTTGATGAACTCACCTTGTCCCGCGCGCTGACGGGCCGGCTGAAGGTTTAGGCTCGCCAACCGGCCGCGCGCGAAATCACAAAACTAGCGCTCGCTCTTCGGACGCGGCTTGGACAGAATGCGCTCTTCGCGCAGCTTATCCACAACCTCAAGGTCCAGAGGAGCCAAGCTCGACAGGTCCTGGTCGGTCGCGCGGGCCAGCAAAAGATCAGCCAGCTGCGGATTGCGGGCCAACACAGGTCCGTGCAGGTAGGTGCAGATAATCGAGCCCTGCACTGCGCCCTCGGCGCCCCCGGCCGGCGTGAGTGCAGAAACATCCACTCCCGGAGCAATCCCGGAGTCCGCCTGCTCCACTTCGGGGCCGGAGTTGCCCACGCCACGAACAACTCGACCAAGTGGCTTCGCATCGGCGCCCAGGGTCGTGCGACCCATGTGGTTTTCGAAGCCAGTCAGGGGGTCGGCGTCGACGTCGTCAAGCAAACCGTTCGTGGGATCGACGAGCGTGCAGATTTCGCCAATCGCGCGCGTGGGCAGCGAATCGGTGGTGCAGTTGACAAGGCCGAGACCTGCGACGTCGCGTCCGCCCGCGCGGAAAGAATTGCCGAAGATTTGGAAGCCCGCGCAAATCGCGAGGATCTGCTTGCCGGCATCGGCTGCCTTTTTGATGCCGCCGTCGTTGATCAGGTGCTCCACCGCGATGGTCTGCGCGACGTCCTCGCCGCCGCCGACGGTGTAAATATCCAGGTTGGTGGGGACGGCGTCGCCCAGCTTGATCGGGACAATCTCGGCGTCAATCCCACGCATCCGCGCGCGTTGCCGCAGCACCAGCGCATTTCCATCATCGCCGTAGGTGCCCAGCACGTCCGGGAGGATCAGGCCGATAGACAGCTCGCTCATTTACTTTTCCTCCTGTGCTCGTTCGATGTCGCGCTTCAGATCGCGGAAGGCGGTGTAGTTCGCCAGCACCTCAACTCGGGTGACGCTTGACGACGACCTCCGCGCCTCACACGACCGAATCGCCTGCAGCGGATTTGCGACCAACCTCGCATCGATGCCCGCATACAGCAACCGCACCGCGAGGTCAGTTCCGCGTTCGCCCGCGGACAACACATCCATGCCGTCGAAGTCCTCGAAGCGGACATCCCACAGCCAGGACAAGTCTTCGCCGTCAGCGACGTGACCGTTGACCGCGATGACCACTGCATCCGCAGTGCGGTCGACCATGGACAGCGCCTCTTGCCAGCCGGCTGGGTTCTTGGCCAGCAGCATGCGCACGTGCTTCTCGGCGCCCTTGTCATCCCGCACAACCATGGTGGAGTAGCGGCCCGCAACGTTGTCGACGGTCTCGGTGGCTCGGAGGGATTTCTCCAGGTCTGCGCCCATATCGACAGCGCCCGCGATTGCCAAGGTGGCGTTGCCGCGGTTGGCGTTGCCCGGCAGCGTGAGGTTCATGGGCAGGGTGTCGCCAGCAGGCGTGATGACTCCCTCCGCAGTGATGCGGTAGTCCGGCTCTGGGCGCTTGAACTCCGAGCCGTCCGGGAGTGGCTTCACGGCATACCAGTTGGGGCCGTCCTGGATGATGGGCCCGCCGGTGCGCGGGGAGGAGGTTGCATCGTTGGTCCAGCCGCCGCCCGCGGAGACCCAAATAACCTTCTTGGCATCCCACGCAGCCGACGCGATGAGTGGGTCGTCGCAGTTGGCGATGACCGTCGCCTGCGGGTTAGCGTCCACCGCAGCGCGGAGTGTGGCCTCAATCTTGTTGATCTCGCCGACGCGGTCGAGCTGGTCGCGGGAAAGGTTCAGCAGCACCAGGACCTGCGGTTTCAGATCCTCTGCAATGTGCGGGACGTGCAGCTCATCGACCTCCAGGACCAGGCTGTCCGCATCGGGAGTGGCGAGCAGCGCGGAGATAATACCCGCGTCCATGTTGTCGCCACCCTCGTTGGTGGCCACGTTGTGGCCAGCGGCGCGCATGGCGGCCGCGAACATGCGGGTGGTGGTGGACTTGCCGTTGGTGCCAGTGATGATCGCGGCCGGGCGTCCCTTGCCGAGGGAGGACAGAATGCGCGGGTCAATCTTTTGCGCAATCAGGCCACCGATCATGCCGCCCGCGCCGCGACCGGACTTCCGGGAAGCCCAGGTGGCGGCGTGAGCGGCGGATGTGGCGAACCGTGCGCGCAGGCGGGCGCCGGTGCCGCGCAGGCCACGAGAACTATTCGAGTCGCGGGAGCCACTCGAAGCAGTACCGTGCGGGCTGGCATCCGCGCTATCAGCGGAATGCGATTGCGGAGAGGTGCCATTTGTCATGTGTGTAAATATTACGCGCACGAAAGGGCTAGGCCTAAGAAGCAGGCCTGCGAGGTCTGATGGAGATCTGCTCGTGGCGGGTTTGAAGTCTTCTTAGGACATTCTGGAGACCCGATTGTTGAGGATGATGCGAGCAGGTTGGTTTTCGGGAGGTAGGCGGTCATGCGGTGGAAGAAAGGCAGGAAGGAAAGAGATTGTCGAGGTGAGAAAGCGTATTTGAGGAAACACATGCAAGCCCTGAATCAAAAACGAGTTGTTCTGATTCAGTCGTTGTCCTATACTCGCCACTAGGAGACAAGGGGGAAGAAGAATGGCTAGCACAGAAAGCAACTTCTTCGGTGCGCGCTTGCGTCAGATGCGCACAGATCGTGGCATGACCACACGTGATTTGGCTGACGCCACTGATGGTGTGGTGTCGCAATCTGCAGTTAGTCGCCTGGAAAATGGCAAGGCGGCTTACTCTCTTGAGCAGGTGATGGCGCTTTCATGGGCTCTTGGTGTGCCTCTGGATGAACTTGTGGAGGAAAACCCGGTCAGCCAGCGTGTGCAGGCCGTGGCCCGCACTTCACAGGATGACGCGAGTGTTAAGGATGTTAAGGAAGCGCAGAAGATGCTTTTGCCCTACCTGCAGCTTCGAGTGCTGCTAACTCAAAATTAAGGAGGGCTCCCCATGTGCAGTGCGAGCAAGGAGGGGCTCGACCTTGCTAAAGGGTTCCGCAAGAAGCACGGCCTAGGAAATGATCCAATCGCTGACATCACTAACTTTATGCAGTTGGTTGATGCAGATTTTATGATTCTGGATTTGCCAGCCAATGTTGATGCACTTGCTTTGCGTGACCCTGTGACGAGAGCGACGGTCATTGGAATTGCGCAGTCATCCGTTCCTTATCGTCAGCGGTTTACCGTTGCGCATGAAATTGGGCATTTTATTTCCGATGATTTCGAGTCGTCGAGAATAGTTGCAGATGATGAGCGCCCTGAGCCTGGAATATACGTCTGCGGCAAGCGCGATCATCAGGAAGTTCGTGCTGATACCTTTGCTCGTAATGTGCTCTGCCCAACTGATGGACTGAAAAAGGACCAAAAACTCGGTGAGCTTATCGGTGGCGGTGACGTCCTTGCTGCGTTGTCCCATGTCGTTCGCAAGTATCAAATTTCGCCAGGGGTGGCACTTATTCAGATGAGGCACGCTGACCTCATTAGCGAAAAACAATCAGACGAACTCAAAGGAGTATCAGCCCCCACTCTGGCTGCCCGGTATGGATGGAAAGCTGACTACGACCGTGCGGTAAAGGTCTCCGCACTGGCGCAACCATCGGCGCGGTTGGTGAAAGACGTCTATCGCGCTTACAAACAGGGGATAGTCGACCTTCCGAGCATCGCTTTTGCTGAAATGAGCAGTGTCGACGAGGTGAAAGAACAGATAAGTGCATCGCAGTCACAGTTACAGCCATTGATGCATGATGTGAATGCACAGGATCAGGACGTGGCTGACACGGAAGCAAATCCCTTCGCAGAACTGGACGCTTTCTTCGGCGATGGTCCCGATAGTTCAGAAAGCACCCAATAGACGATGGCCGGTCACCTCTTAGTAGCTGATACAAGCGTACTTCTTAATTTCGTGTGTTCGAAGAATCACCAGTATTTGCTCGACTTCGCAGGCAATAAAACCATCAGTATTCCGGGCGCAGTCAAAACCGAGTCAGTTGTTAGTCTCATCCTTCACTGCGTCCGGCGCCATCTCTCCAACCAGTCGCAAAAATGCCTCATCGGAAACAATCGGAATGTCCTTCCGGTGGGCATGCATGGCCTTGCCCGTCAGTTGATCCGGCGTCACATCCGCAGGTCGGTTACACACCAGCACCGACGATTCCCGCGTGACCTTCTCCGAGTACGCGAGCCCAGCTCGCACACCCGCCGCGATCAGCTCATCCGGGTCCAGCGACACCTCTGGCGCCACGACGAACTCCATGCCCGTCGCGAGCTTCCGTCCCGGCGTATAACGGCCGGGGTTCTCCACGGGGCGCGGCGCTTCCATCGCGTCGACACGCACTGCCGAGCGCTGCAGGCCCACAATATCCTCGCGCAGCTGGTCGGGCGCGTACATGTTCAGGGTTGTACCCTCATCGAGCCCGCCCTGTGCGCGGAAGAGCGCAAGCGTGGTGGTGACGTCATCCAATGTCCGCACGCGCTCCGGCACCGAGATGCCAGCAATCGATGCCTCGGGCGAAGGCACATCCAGGCCGTAGGCGCGCGCGACGGCGCGCAGGCGTGCGTCGTCAAGCCGTTTGCCCTGGCGGCGCGCCGTTTCCAACGTATCGGCAATCCGCGCGGGCGCCGGAATCCGCGCGACACGAGTACGCGTACGACGACGTCCCCGCTTGTTCCGCGCGGAGCGCTCACGATTCGCTTGACGACGGGCCCTCTTAGCCTCGGCGACTATAAAACCCCAGACCAGCGGCGCATTATGAGCAACCAGCGTGCGCCCATCGAGCGCGTGCGCGAGCTTGGCCTGGATCACCCCGAACCTCGGAGCCCCCTCGAAGTCCTCGGGCTCGAGGCCGTGTAGGTGTGTCGGGCCGGGATCTTCGGTGGGATCGATGACGACATGCCAGGTGTCCACGATGTTGCCGTTGCTGTCGGCGGTGGACACTCCCAGACTGACCAGTCGAGACGTCTTGGGATGGATGCCCGTGGTCTGGATGGACACGATTGCGTAAGGAGCGTCCTCCGCCGACGAGAACTGTTTGTGCTCGTCAGCGGCCTTTGTTGCGGCGGTCTCGGTTGTGGTCGGGATGGTTGCGGTTGCGCTGGTCGTGGCTGTGTCGGTTGTGGCTGCGCCGGTTGGGGCTGCGTCCGCTGTGGTGGAAGCCGGTGCAGGAGGTGGCGTTTTCGCGTTCGATCCCGACGCGCGTTGAGAACGACGACGATTCCGCCGCCTCCTCTTCGTTTTAGAAGAGGCCCCAGTCGCTTTGCGCTCCTCGCGCGCCGATTCAGTCATGCCTCAAGACTAGCGGGTGCTCTCACCCGCGGAGAAAGTGACTAGGCTTATGACACTTTGAGCACAAATTTCGCCACGAAAGTGTCATAAACCGGGTCAGTAACTTGGGCACTATCTCGGCCTCAGGCTCAGAAGGACCGTGGGTCCCGGTCACACGAGTCCCATAAATTACGCAAGACACACAAGTCCCAAAGCTTCTCCCCCAAGGGGTGCTCAGCCGAAAAGGAATGGAACCGTAAGGACGATTTCCGCGCCTTATTAAATAGAGGCCACGAAATAGAGCCACAAACCAAGGCCACGAAATAGAGCCACAAAACAGCGCCACAAAAATAGGGACGAAATAACAACCACGGGGCAATAACCATAGGGGCGGGGAGAAGTGAGCAACAAGAAACGCAAGCAACTGGTGGCGGACCAGTTTGGAATCATTAGGCCGGATGACCAGCCGGGGAATGGATATCGCGAGGTCGCAAAGCAAGCGCGGGCCGGTCATCTGGAGCGGCTTTGCCGAGGTCACTATGTAGCCGCGCACGCTTGGGAAGGGCTCCACCGCGAGAAACGCCTGGCTATTACTGCTTTGGCGGTGGTCTCCGAGACGTCGTCAGGCGTTATTTCGGGAGCTGCAGCGCTGGCCTTGCACGGTTCGTGGGTGCTGGTGCGCGATGCGAAGATTGTGGTGGTTGGCGGGAGCCAGCAGTTCCACGGCATCGACTACTGCATGCGCCTGCGCTCGGAGATCCATCTGGACCACACGCAGGGGCTCGCGGACCGGCGGGTCGCGGTGCTCGCGCGTGCGGCCTTCGATGAGTGCCGCGTCCGGTTCAGGCAGAAGGGGCCGGAGTCCGTGTCGTGGCGGGCGGCGGTGTTGGCTGTCGAAGGTGCGCTGCGGCATGGCACCACGCGCGATCAGCTTGAGGAGATTCCAGCGCATTATCCCAGCTTGCGGGGCCAAGAGCTGTTTCATCGTGCGCTTGCAGTCTGTTATGGTCGCTGCGAAACGCCCGGTGAGGCGATGACTAAAGCCGCGCTTCTGGAGCTCGGTCTGAAGTTCCACGAGCAAGCCGAAGTCTGGACCCGCGGCACCAGCCACGCGCCACCGCATTTTCTCGCCCGCGTGGATTTTTATATCCCCGACCTGCTGCTTGTCGTGGAGTTCGACGGCCACATCAAGTATTCGGCGAGCGAGGTTGCTCCGACGCCCACGGCTCAGTCTGAGCTGCTCACGCGGGAGACCTACCGCGAGCGTTCACTGCGCGCAACGGGGCTGGATGTCGCGCGGGTGGTGTGGAAAGAGGTGGAATTGCACGCACTTCGCTTATCGACGCTCCGTTCAATCCTCATTGAGCGCGAACGCGTCGTAGCCGCAGGTGGGGTGACTTTCCGCGCGGATGTGCGCAATGCCGGCCCGTTGATTGGGTAATTGGGGAGTTGGGTAATTGGGGAGTTGGGGAGTTGGGTCGGGTCACTAGGTATCTGGGCCCAACTCCAATAAACCCAGCCCAAAAAGAAACTGACTAGGTTTATGACACTTTGAGCAAAATTTTTGCCACGAAAGTGTCATAAACCTAGTCAGTAACTATGTGGAGTTTAAGCCAGTGCGCGGTTGACAGCGCTGGTGACCGCCTTCAGCGATGCGTAGGTGATGGAACCAGCGATGCCGGAGCCCCAGACCTTGGTGCCGTTGACATCTGCGAGGACGTAGGCTGCGGCCTCGGCGTCGTCACCTGCGGTGCGAGCGTGCTGGACGTACTCCTGAACCTCGACGTTGATGCCGAGCTTCTCCAGAGCGTTGGCGTAAGCGGCCAGCGGGCCGTTGCCGACACCCTCGACGGTCTGCTCCTTACCCTCGTAGACGATGTGAGCCTTGATCTTGGTGGCATCCGACTCGTTCTGAGCTGCATCGACAGTCAGGGCGATCTGCTCCAGCGGAGCCTCGCGGTCCAGGTACTCACCTGCGAAGATATCCCAAATCGCCTTGGAGTTGACCTCGCCGCCCTCGGCGTCGGTGACTGCCTGCACGACAGAGGAGAACTCAACCTGCATGGAGCGCGGCAGGTTCATGCCGTGGTCCGTCTTCATGATGTAGGCCACGCCGCCCTTGCCAGACTGGGAGTTCACGCGAATAACGGCCTCGTAAGAACGACCAACGTCCTTCGGGTCGATGGGCAGGTAAGGAACCTCCCAGGTCACCGCGCGCAGGTCCTCGTCGGAAAGCTCCTTGACGGCAGCGCCCGGGCGGACCTTGTCTGCCATTGCGTCGAGGCCCTTGTTCACGGCGTCCTGGTGGGAACCGGAGAAAGCGGTGAAGACCAGGTCGCCGCCGTACGGGTGGCGCTCCGGAACGCGCAGCTGGTTGCAGTACTCGACGGTGCGGCGGATCAGGTCGATGTCGGAGAAATCAATCTGCGGGTCGACACCCTGGGTCAGCATGTTCAGGCCCAGGGTGACCAGGCAGACGTTACCGGTGCGCTCGCCGTTGCCGAAGAGGCAGCCCTCGATGCGGTCGGCGCCGGCCATGTAGCCCAGCTCGGCGGTGGCGATGCCGGTACCACGGTCGTTGTGCGGGTGCAGCGACAGAATGATGGAGTCGCGGCGGTTGAGGTTGCGGTGCATCCACTCGATGGAGTCTGCGTAGACGTTCGGAGTGATCATCTCCACGGTCGACGGCAGGTTGATGATGATTGGGTTCTCCGGCGTCGGGTCGATGACATCAACCACGGCGTCGACAACTTCCTTGGCGTACTCAACCTCGGTGCCGGTGTAGGACTCCGGCGAGTACTCCCAACGCCAGTTGGTGTCCGGGTAGTCCTTGGCGATGGTCTTAATCAGCTCTGCAGCATCGGTCGCAATCTTCTTAATTGCGTCCTTGTCCTTACGGAACACAACATCGCGCTGCAGGATTGAGGTGGAGTTGTAGAAGTGAACGATGACGTTCTTAGCGCCAGCGCACGCCTCGAAGGTGCGGCGGATCAGGTGCTCGCGAGCCTGAACCAGAACCTGGATGGTGACGTCGTCCGGAATCATGTTCTTCTCAATGATCTCGCGCACGAAGTTGTAATCGGTCTGGGAAGCGGACGGGAATCCGACCTCAATTTCCTTGTATCCCATCTGAACCAGCAGCTCGAACATCCGGCGCTTGCGCTCCGGGCTCATCGGATCAATCAGCGCCTGGTTGCCATCGCGCAGGTCGACGGCACACCAAACCGGTGCCTTAGTAATGCGCTTGTCCGGCCAGGTGCGGTCCTTCAGCTGGAAGTCCTGAACTTCCTGGTCGTAAGGCAGGTAGCGGTTGGTTGCCATCTGGGAGTTGCGCTGCTTATTCCAAGCAGGCTGGCCTTCCGGAATCTCGCCAGCAGGAGTGGAGATTACAGAAGGGGCGGAAATAAAAGCGTCGGAGGGGGTCATGTTGAGGGCCTTTCTAATTCGGACTTTTCTTGTAGGCCGGCACAACTAACCCCGCGACGGGGAGCCGGCCTTAAATCCAAGCCCCGCCGCGGCATAGAAGTAGTAGTCCGCGTTGCATGTGATGTACCTTACCCCTTTGTTTATATGATTTTCATCATTCGGGGGTTTTAGTGGGGGAAATGTCCTCGGGTTTCTGTGCCGTAAGGTTTCTGCGCCGTGGGGCTCCGTGCAGTGAAAGGCGTTGCCGACGGCCCGCACCCAACTCACCTCGCCCAGTCCGCCTGCTCATTGCGCTCAGTGCGCCCACTCATCCCACTAACCCCGCCTGCTCATCCCGCCCAGCTCAGCCATCCGCTCCACTCACCCCGCCCATCGATAGTTCTAAAACTAGTACCAATGTATTTAGCGGATTAAAGATGATAGCGTCCTTAAGGTGCAAACTAGCTGGTCTATTCTGAAGCGAGACTTGCGCCGTCTCCGCAATAGCCCAAGAGTGTGGGTGATCATCATCGGCGTGATGATCACCCCTGCCTTGTATTCCTGGTTCAACATCCCGGGCTTCTGGGATCCGTACGAGCACACCGAGAACATCGGCGTGGCAATTGTGAATGAGGACAAGGGCGCGAGTTCCTCGGTTACCGGAAGCCTCAATATCGGTAACCAGGTAGTCAAACAACTAAAAGAAAATCATGAACTGGGCTGGCAGTTCCCCGATGCCGAGAAGGCAGACCGAGATCTAAAGCGCGGCAAGGTCTATGCCGAAATCACCATTCCGCCGAATTTCTCGCAGGAAATGGTTGATCTGATTCAGGGGCAGGGGCATCCAGCAAAGCTGAAATACCGCGCTAACCAGAAGATCAACGCAATCTCGCCGCACATCACGGCGCAGGGCGCATCCGGTATGGATGGTCAAATTTCCGCTTCCTTTAATAAGGAGATTGCAAAGGCGGTCACCGAGCAGGTCAAGGAAGCTGGCGGCCTGCTGCAGGGTCGGTTCGATGCGGCCCGTCTCAATTCCGCTGATGCTTTCCAGGATGTTGCTGATGCGGTTGCCAATAGCCGCGATGAAGTCGGCGCTATCCAGGAGCAGATTGGCGATCTGCAACCGACGATTGCGCAGATTAAGCAGACTCTCGGCAGTGTGGACACGGCCCTCGATGATGCCCAAGATGCGTTGACGCAGGTGCAGGCGATTACTGGCGAGCTCAACAACGAGGTCCTGAATTTCTCCGCGGATCTCAACGACGCCTACCTGCAGGGCAGTACCGCCCTGGTAGAGGGCACCGGTAACGCCAATGCCGCGATCGGCGCGATGACCGGCAATCTGCAGGGCGCAATTTCCCGTTCGGATTCCGCGACGGCTGCGGCGGAGGATATCGTCAACCAGGCGGATCAGGTCATTGGCGGCCTGAATTCCCTGTTGGATGCCAGCCCGCTAAACGGCCCGGATAAACAGGCAATCCAGCGCACCATCGATGCGCTCGACGAGAGTAACGCGACCAATAAAGAGCTGGTGGAGGGCCTGAAGAATGTCTCCGGCTCGGCGCAGGGAACTCTCGACTCCCTCAACGCCACCAGCGAGGCGTTGGCGCAGGCCACTCAGGACGGCAAGGCTGCCTCGGATCAGATCCGCCAGGCTTCCCAGGACGCACTCCCGCAGTTGAGCACGGCGCTTAATCAGCTCAACGCGCGCGTGGGTTCGTACGCGGCGGCGCTTGGCGCGCAAAAGGACACCGTCCAGGAAACGTCCGCGCTTCTCGACGCTACGAGTGGGCAACTTTCCGCCGCGAATCAGGTCCTCGAGAGCTTCAAGGCTGACCTTGATGGCGTACGCGATGGCCTGGAAACCGCGCGTCTCGATGTTCTTACCCTGGGTACTACCGAAGAGCGCGAAGCCATGAACATGGTCAATGACCTTGACCCCGAGGGAATTTCGCAGTTCCTGAGCGATCCGGCCGAGATCCAGACTGAGGCCGTGTTCCCGGTGGATCACTATGGCTCGGGTATGGCGGCGCTGTTTACTAACCTGTCGTTGTGGATTGGCGCGTTCATCCTGATCGTGATTTTCCGCGTGGAAGTTGATGCGGACGGTTTCAAGGAAATCACGGTCGGCCAGGCGTACCTGGGCCGCACCTTGCTACTGGGCATCATCGCTATTTTCCAGGCGCTGATTGTCTCCATCGGTGACATTGTCATTGGTGTGCAGAATGTCAGTGCGGTTGCGTTCGTCCTCACCTGTGTCGTGGTGGAGCTATGTTATCTCGCCATTATTTACAGTATGGTGGCGGCATTTGGGCACGTGGGACGCGGTATCGCCGTGGTGCTCGCGTTTATTCAAATCCCTGGTGCCGCCGGTCTCTATCCAATTGAGATGACTCCGGACTTCTTCCAGGCCCTGAATCCGTTCTTGCCGTTGACCTACGGTATTGATGCTCTCCGCGAGACAATTGGTGGTTTTTACTCCAATTATTACCTGAAGAACATGCTCACCTTGATGGTCATGGCAGTGGTCGCCTACGTGGTTGGCTACTGGCTGCGCCGCAGCTTGTCCTCGGTCAACGTCTTGGTTAATCACCAGCTTGAAGAGGGCGGTCTGGTCAACAACGAAGAAGTCCACCTGGTCGGTAGTGGGTACAAGCTCAGTGACCTTGTCTTTGCGCTGCGTAACCGCGAAGAGTATCAGACGCGAGTCGATGAGCGGATGGAGAACCTCCGTGGCAGCTACGCGCTGTTCATGCGCATTGCCATTGGTGTCGCAGTGGTCGCCCTGGTGGTACTGGGTATTCTGGCCCGCAACTACCCGGATCAAAAGGCCCTATTCTTCGGTCTAGCCTGCCTGTTCGTGCTGCTCTGCCTCGCTTACATCGCGGTGCGCGAGTACGTCAAGCAGTCTGTGATTCACGCCCAGGAGCTCAGCGAGCTGTCGGAGGAAGAGCTGCGTGCCTACATGGAGCACCAGACTTCCCATCCGCATGCGTACTCGTTGGAAAATGCTGGCGATACGTTTGAGCCACAGGCGAAGGTGTCGTCGGCAAGCGTGAAGACTTCCCCAGAAGGTGAAGCCTAATGAGAAACGTTCTTGAAATTGTGCGGAACGACTTTCGGGTGATCCGCCAGAACACGATGACCGGCATCATGGTTTTCGGTCTGGTGCTGATTCCGCTGCTGTTCACCTGCTTTAACGTGCTGGCCAGCTGGGAACCGTTTGAGAACACCGAGAAGCTGAAGATTGCGGTCGCCAGTAATGACCGTGGCCATCGCACGGATATCGGTGCGATTGACCTCAACTTGGGCAATGAGGTGCTGTCGAAGCTGAGCCGTAATCACGACATTGACTGGCGGATTACGGATTCCGATGACGCCATCGATGGCACCAAGTCCGGTGACTACTACGCGGCAATCGTGCTTCCGGAGAACTTCAGTACCGAACTGATGACCTTCTACGTCCGCGGTACCAAGGCGCCGAAGCTGACGCTCTATACGAATGAGAAGAAGAACGCGCTGTCGTCGATCATTACGGGCAAGGGCGCGAGTGGCGTTATTCAGGAAATCGATAAGAACTTTACGCAGGTCGTCGCCAGCGTTGGTTTGGGCGCAATCACCTCGCTGGATGAGTACCTGGACACCTCCGACTCCAAGCAGGCACTGACGCGCGTGCAAAACCGCGTTGATGACACCGCCGCGCGGCTGCGCACCGGGGCGCAGACTGCTCGTTCGCTGTCCACGCTGGTGGAGACCACCGTGCCGCTGGTGGAGACCGCGGATTCCATCTTGGAAAACGCTGGTGCGCGAATGGACATTCTGCGCAACGGTTCGGGTGACGGCAACGTCGCCGGCGATCTGGAGGCCGCGGTCGGCAATGTCCGCGACTCTGTCAGTACGGCGCTCGACGCAACGCAGGCGAGCTACGAAGGCGTGCGCGACCGTGTCAACGAGCTTGTCGACGGCACCCAGGCCACCAGTGGCGCCACCGCAGATACCTTTGATGCGATGGCAGCCAAGTTCGGCCAGCAGGCCGACGGCCTGACTGCGATGCGCGACCGCCTGGAAGACACCGTGGGGGCAGTGGTTCCGGGTGTCGCTAAGCCGGGCTATGACCGCGCAATCTCCGACTTGAACACCTCAATCGCTCGCACCCGCGGCCTGCAGGAGAGTTTCTCCGCCGTGGCGGCGGATTTGCGTGGTGGCCGGGATACGGGATCGTCGATAAGCCAGGCGAAGGACGCTTTCACGGCTGCGATTGCCGCTGTGGAAAATGCCAAGAACTCCTACGAGCAGAACCTGCGCCCGCAGATCGACGCGCTGTCGGAGCCGGTGTCGCGACTGAGCAATGACATCGAGGTCATTGGCGAGGACATTCGTGGCATCCGCGGTACGCTTTCTGGTTCGCCGGTGGATACGCTGCGTAAGACCAGCGCTGCCACGATGGGCTTGAGCAACCGCTTTGATGATCTGGCCGCTCGCTTCGATGAGATCCACAACGCGCTGGAAGAGGCGAAGGACACTGGTGACCTCTCCCGCATTGCCGCGGCCATCGGTGATGATCCAAGTGCCCTGGCAGCGCAGTTGGCCGCGCCGGTGCAGGTCGAGGAGGACCCCGTCTTCCCAGTCCAGAGTTTCGGCGCGGGTATGGCGCCGTTCTATGCGACGCTCGCACTGTGGATTGGTGCGCTGCTGTCGTCGGTGCTGATTCGCACCACGGTGCGTAGCCGCGGCGCTCAGAAGGTCGGCGATGAGGTCGGTGCTGATGAGGTCGAGGCTGCGGTCGATGATGCGCAGAGCGATGAGACGCTCGATGATGCGCAGAGCGATGCAGTCGCTGAGGTCGGCGATGACGCTGACGCCGAGGCCGACGAGTCCAGCGACGAGCAAATCACCGCTGCCCAGACCGATGACTACACCCGCGCCGAGAAGTACTTCGGCCGGTTCGCCACCTTCGCCACTGTTGGCCTGGTTCAGGCCACGCTGATGGTGCTGGGACTCCAGGTGTACGTGGGCATCGATCCCGCGCACCGATTCTTGATGCTGCTGGCCGGTTGGGTGATCTCGCTGGTGTTTATGATGATCGTCTTCTCGTTCGTCTTCACCTTCGACAACGCCGGCAAGGCCATCTGCGTGCTGTTGCTGGTGATGCAGGTTTCGGCCGCAGGTGGTGCGTATCCGCTGCCACTGGTGCCGCAGTGGGTTCAGAACATCAGTCCTTGGTTGCCGGGCACCTACGCGGTTGATATCTTCCGCAGCTCCATCGCCGGTATCTACGAGGCTGACTACTGGAAGCTGATGTTCATGTTGGCGCTGTTCATCATCCCGTCGCTGATTCTGGCGCTGGGCCTCCAGCGCATCTTTGAAAAGGGAATCAACGACATCAAGAACGCAATCGGGGAGACGAAGGTGATGGCCACCTCGTAAGGAGGCCTAATCCTCTGCCTCGTCTTCCTCCGCTTCGTCGCTCTCGCGCTCGGCCTCCGGTTCGCCCTTGCCGTCGCGCGAGAGCTTCCGCAGCCACCAAATCAGCAGCGCAATGATCACCGCCGCTGCCGCCAGGATGGCCCACATCCACCACTGCCACTGCGAGCCGCTGCCGTCGAACACAGACTCCTCGTCAGGATCCATCGGCACCTGGTGCCCCGTCACCAGCAGTCGGTGCGTGTTAATGCCGTAAGGCGTGCACGTAATCAGGGTGATTAGGTCTTCTCCGGGGGCGCGTCGTAAAGCATCGGTTTCATCCGGCTTTACGACGGCTACGTCGTGGACCTCATACTTCAACTTGTGACCCGCGACTGCGATGTAGAACGCGTCGCCCTTTTTGACCTTGTCGAGGTTGTCCCACAGCGTCGCATTTTGCAGACCCGTATGCGCCGACAGCGACGCGTGGCGACCTTCACCCTCGCCCACGCCGCCGACCGGGAAGTCGGTGCCGTAGAGGTGACCGACACCGCGCGAAAGCGACTTTTCCGACGTGCCGTGGAAAATGGGCAGGTCAGAGTTGATGGACGGGATGACGATGCGGCCGAGTGCGTCGGTCTCGGCAAGCACGTCGAGGTAGTGCCGGTAGCGCTGGTACTCCGGGGAAGACTCGTCATCGGAGGTGGTCCAGGCGTCGCCGGGATTGATCTCTCCGAGGCTGGCGTTGTACTCGTGGGCCTCGTTCCAGGCGGTGTCCAAGACCTCAGGAGGAGCGGATTTCTCCAGCTTGGAGTACTCATCTGCGGCGCGGGCCTGCAGGAAATTATTCCACTGCGTTGCGACAACCGGGTACAGCAGCACTCCCAAACCACCAATGATCAACAGCAGAGCGATGATGGTGTTCGAGTTGAGCTTCTTGCCCTTTTGGGGCTTTGCTTGGGGTTTGGATGCGGCGCTGGTGCTGTTTGCGCGTTCGGACTTCCGCTTAGATGTCGGTTTAGATGCCCGCTTGGAATGGGAATGACGCCCCATCGAGTCCTACCTTTGGTGACCTTGTGCATAGCGGCCACGGGGGTGTCTCTCACCAGGGATAGTTCCCGGTCAGGGATAGCCAGGCCGACAAATCGCTAACGACTTAATAAGTGCAAATACCAATGTAGGTGATGCGGCCCGGGAGAGTTGAACTCTACTCACCGCGCTGCGGCATCGGTGGAATCTGTGGTGGTGCTTGTGGTGATTGTGGTGTCGGTGTTTGCGGAGCTTGGGGCGCTTGTGGAGGCTGTGGCGGTGGCTTCTGCCGGCCGAGCTGCCAGGGCAATAGTGGCAGAAATCATGGTTGCCAGTGCGATAAACAACGCCACCCACTGCACACCAACTGCCTGGAAGCGTTCACCAAGAACGATGTATCCCAAGCTGAAGGCAACAATCGGCTCCACGACGGTCATAGCTGGCAGTGAAGCCTGCAACGGTCCCGCGTTAAAAGCCGCCTGCTGCAGGCCGACGCCAATAACCGCCAGTGCCACCAGCAGCCAGAGTTCCCAGGCCAGTAGGAGTTGGACGAGTCCGTCGTTGACATAGGTATCGACCACCGACTTAGATAGCAGCGCGACGAAGCCGTACAGCCAGCCGGTTGCCGTGCCGAGCAGCAGGGCCTTCGGGTTCTGGCGTAGCACTCCGCGCTGTTTCGTGTCTGAGGCGCTACCCGTGCTGTTGTCGGTGCTGGAGCGGTCTGCGATGGCTGGGCTGTCACCTGCGTTGGAGCCGCTACCTGTGCTGGAGCCGCTACCTGTGCCGGTATTGGGCCACTGAACTGCAGCGGCGTACAGTCCGCAGGTGACCACGCCACCGACGGCGAGAGCCCATCCCCACAGGTAGGTGGGGATATCGGTGGAGCCGGCAGTCGGCTTGCCGAGCAACACCAGCGTCGCCACCGCAAAAGTAAGCGCCACGGACCAAATCATCTCTGACCGCGAAATCCGCCGACCATTGACCTTCGCCGCCAGTGGGAGCGTGAGCATCAGCTTCATGACCAGCAACGGTTGCACCAGGAGCAACGTGCCAAATGCCAACGCCGCGACTTGGAATACATACCCGGCAATCGCCAGGCCCGAGCCCAGCCACCAGCGCGGCAGTTTCAGGGTCTTCGCCACTCCGCGAAGTGTGCTGGTGCCCTCTTCCAGTGTTCCGGAGAGGTTGTGGCGGATGACGGTTCCCCACGCGATGCTGAGTGCGGATAGCAGTGCCAGTATCGCAGCGAGAAGGTCATTGTTCACGTAGGGAATGCTAGGCATGCAACACTTGTCATGTCCACTTCGCAGGGGTTGAGCGGGGCAGTGTTTGGTGCCCGCAGCGCCTCGGGGATTAGCTGGCGGATTAGTTGGCTCGGCAAAGAAGCTGACTGAGCCCGGAGTTCGGGAGTGAAACTGACTGAGCCCGGAGTTCCTGGCACAGTACCGAGAGTTACTGACCTAGTTTATGTCAGTTTTGACAAGTTTCAGGGCATATTTTTGTCATAAACTCAATCAGTTTCACATTTGCAGCCCGCTGGGAGTGCGCCGCAGCCCGCAGCTGCGCCCGATTCACACCCAACCCACAGCCCAAGCACCCCAAACACCCCAGCCGTCACACCCTCACCGTGCAGCCGCGCTCACCCCACGCCCAAACACACCGCAAACCCACGCCCAAACACTCCACAACCCTCCATGTAGCCACTGCGAGATTCGTTTTGGTAACCCGCTATGTAATTGCGAATGCAACTCAAGTAAATTGAGTCAATAATAGTTACGTGCATATAGTTGCCTAGTTTTTGGAGGTTGCCGACCATGGCACTGGTTGTGCAAAAGTACGGTGGTTCATCCCTGGAGAGCGCCGAACGCATTCGTCGTGTTGCAGAACGAATTGTGGAAACCAAAAAGCAGGGCAATGACGTCGTGGTTGTCTGCTCGGCAATGGGCGACACCACCGATGAGCTTCTGGACCTCGCTGAGCAGGTCAACCCGGTCCCGCCGGGACGCGAGATGGATATGCTCCTGACCGCCGGTGAGCGTATTTCCAATGCGCTGGTCGCTATGGCGATTGCAAGCTTCGGTGCCTCGGCTCGGTCTTTCACCGGTTCGCAGGCCGGCGTAATCACTACGGAGCGTCACGGTAACGCCCGCATTATTGAGGTCACCCCGGGCCGCGTTCGGGAGGCTCTCGATGAGGGCCATATTTGCCTGGTCGCGGGTTTCCAGGGTGTGAACCGCGAGACTAAGGACGTCACTACACTGGGTCGCGGCGGCTCGGATACCACTGCGGTTGCTCTCGCAGCAGCGCTCGATGCGGATGTCTGCGAGATTTACTCCGACGTGGACGGCGTGTACACGGCGGATCCGCGCATTGTGCCGGACGCACAGCGTTTGGACAACATTTCCTTCGAGGAGATGCTGGAGATGGCCGCGGTCGGCGCGAAGATTTTGCAGCTGCGAAGTGTCGAATACGCCCGCGCGTTTAATGTTCCGTTGCGTGTGCGTTCGTCGTATAGCAATGAACTTGGCACCCTTGTTGATGGATCGATGGAGGATATTCCTGTGGAAGAAGCAGTGTTGACTGGTGTGGCGCATGACCGCTCCGAGGCGAAGGTGACCGTGCTGGGCATTCCGGATGATCCGGGCCAGGCGGCGAAGATGTTCCGCGCGGTGGCGGACGCGGAGATCAACATCGATATGGTGCTGCAGAACGTCTCGACCATCGCGGACAACCGCACTGATATTACTTTCACTTGCCCGCGCGAGGACGCTCCGAAGGCCATGGCGCTGCTGAAGAAGCTGCAGGCTGACAATGACTGGAAGGACGTGCTTTACGACGATCACGTGGGCAAGGTCTCCTTGGTCGGTGCTGGCATGAAGTCGCACCCAGGTGTCACGGCAACCTTCTGTGAGGCACTGGCTGACATCGACGTCAACATCGACCTGATTTCCACCTCTGAGATCCGCATCTCGGTGCTGGTTAATGACCAGGATGTCGATAAGTCTGTGAAGGCTCTGCACGACGCTTTCAATCTCGGTGGCGACACCGAGGCTGTTGTTTACGCTGGTACGGGTCGCTAAGGAGTTCTCATGACCACGATTGCTGTTGTTGGTGCCACTGGCCAAGTTGGCCGTGTGATGCGCACGCTGCTGGCGGAGCGTAACTTCCCGGCGGACAAGGTTCGTTTCTTCGCTTCTGCTCGCAGTGCGGGCAAGGAGCTGGGTTTCCGCGGCGAGAAGATTGTCGTCGAGGATGTCGCGGCCACTTCCGATGAGGATCTGAAGGGCATCGACGTTGCTGTGTTCTCTGCGGGTGGCACGCTGTCGAAGCAGCAGGCTCCGCGTTTTGCTGCCGCTGGCGCGATTGTTGTGGACAATTCCTCGGCATGGCGCAAGGATCCGGAGGTCCCGCTGGTGGTCTCCGAGGTCAATCCGGACGCGCTGGACGAGATTCCGAAGGGCATCGTCGCCAACCCGAACTGCACGACCATGGCGGCAATGCCTGTGCTCAAGCCGCTTCACGACGAAGCCGGGTTGCAGCGTCTCCGCGTTGCGTCCTACCAGGCCGTTTCGGGCTCTGGCCTTGCAGGCGTGAAGGCGCTGGCTGGCCAGGTGCGCGACAATGTCGACATCCTGGAGCAGCTGACCACCAATGGTTCGGCACTGGCTGCGGAGGACTTCGGTCCGTACGTTGCTCCGATTGCTTTCAACGCGCTACCGATGGCCGGCAACATGGTTGATGACGGCACTTTGGAGACCGACGAGGAGCAGAAGCTTCGCAATGAGTCCCGCAAGATCCTGTCTATCCCCGAGCTGGCTGTTGCCGGTACCTGTGTGCGTGTTCCAGTCTTCACTGGCCACACCCTGGTGATTCACGCTGAGTTTGATTCGGCCCTGTCCGTTGAGCGCGCCACTGAGCTTCTGAAGGATGCTCCGGGCGTCAAGGTCGTAGATGTCCCGACTCCGCTTGAGGCTGCCGGTATTGATGAGTCTCTAGTTGGCCGTATCCGCGTTGATCAGTCCGTGCCGGAAGGCCGCGGCCTGGTGCTCGTGGTCGCAGGTGACAATCTGCGTAAGGGCGCTGCTCTGAATACCATCCAGATTGCGGAGTTGTTGGTCGCTGGCCAGTAGTTAATCGCAGTACTTGAGAGCGCAAAAAGTTAAGCCTCGGCACTTAGGTGCCGAGGCTTTTCTGCTGGAAAAGGCGAGCCTGGTTTGGGGTGTCCAAACGGCTAACAATGTGATGCGTAACACGCGACGTTTGGGCATAAGCGCAGGTTAAAATTTGCCGTTATTCTGTTTCCAATTTCCTGGCTGAAGTGCGTTGAATTTCTATATTGTGACCGTTTTTCATCACCGGTACGGTTTTCGTGTGAGCACGGCAGTGGCCGCAAAGGAGAAGGCGAGAAGCCCTTTACCTTCAGCTCTGGGCATCGCGCCACACCATCTATCTACACTTCATTTTTCTAAAGGATCATCATGGATAACCTGTGCAATATCTGCGAACTGATTTCCTGCTTGCCAGCACCGGCTCCGCTGCCGGTACCGGAGTTCAACGTGAACTTCCCGGAGGGCCCGCTGGTTCAGGTCGACTCCCTGTTCCCGAATTTCCACTCTCTGACTGAGGGAGGCAACCTGGGTCTGCAGAATGTCGGCGGCGATCAGGACAACGCTCTGCAGAACGTCGGCGGCGACCAGGGTCTCCAGAACGCTGGCGGCGACCAGCTGAACGGTGGCGACCAGGTTGGCGGCGACAAGCTGGATAAGGGTGACAAGATCGGCGGCGACCAGGTTAACGACAAGGGCCAGATTGGTGAGCGTCAGTCCGGTTTCCAGACCGGTGGCCAGGATCAGAGCCTGCAGAACGTCGGTGGCGACCAGGGGCTGCAGAACGGCGGCCAGGAGCAGGGCCTCCAGACTGGCGGTAAGAACCAGAACGGCCTTCAGACTGGCGGTCAGGAGCAGGGGCTCCAGACCGGTGGTAAGAACCAGGGCGGTCTGCAGACTGGCGGTCAGGAGCAGGGTGCCCAGACCGGCGGCAACAACCAGGGCGGTCTGCTGGCCGAGGACGGTGCGGGCGACAACCTGCCAGTTGACCTGGACCTCACCGGTGCAAAGGCTATCTAAGGCCGCCTAAGTCGATGTAGGCACTGCACTACAACTACACTGCGTAGCTATTAGCTCTCGCGGCTATTGATCCGTAACAGCGCACGAGCGCCTTCTCACTCCTTGTGGAGTGGGGAGGCGCTTTTTGTGTTTATAGCTGGCGACGTTGGGTCGATCCGAGTTACTGACTGCGTTTATGTCAAAAATGGCCCGGAAAATGGCCTGAAAGTGTCATAAACTCGCACAGTTTCACATTTGCAGTCCCCTATTCAGTCGCGTTTTACATAACGTGATCTGCTGGAATGTCTTGAATCAGACCCATTTGTGTCTATTAACCGCGGATGGAGAGGGCTGGGGTGGAGAGGCAAATATTTATGTAGTCGCAATTAAGCCATAATTATGTGGCTTATTAAACGGCGGCCGGGGAGCTTATTGCAAATAGTCTTGAGATGTTATTTTTGCTCTTAGGGATTTATTGGGTCGCATTTTCATTAGGTGGGGGTGAGGTGTTGGCTGTGCCGTAACTCACAATTATGAAAATCGTGACATGGGAGACATTCTAACCCAAATTAATGGGTGGGGATTCATTGAAAAAACTTCATATGCGCAGGTTGATGGTGATTTTATGGGTTGAATGGCTAGGTGTCATGGAGAAAAGTGGAACTTTGGCATGTGTGTGGTATCCAAATGTCTACCCCAGAAAAAATATGCAAACAACAATTATTGCTATTGAAATAAAAGACAGTAGGGGTGTCAATTAAATGGCTCAACAAACATAAAATGTATTTGTTATATTCAGGGGCGGCCAACGCTATAAATGAGAATTAGAAGGCGATGTCAACTGGGCTACCTGTGATGGGGGCTGGAGACGCTTATGCGTGGTCATTGATTGTTAATTGAAGGCTGGAAAGGTAGCGAAAGGTGTATAACGCACTGAAATCGAAGGAAGGGGGAGGGCTCATGTTCGGTCGTTTTACAAACGAGAAGCGCTGGTTGGCGCTTTTTAGCTTCGTGGCTGTGCTCGCTCTTTTCTTCGCTAAATCTCCGATACTTGCGCATGCGCAGGAGCCAGAGGACACTGGCGAAACCCTGACGATTCAGAAGATTTTGAGTGTTCCTGGAACCGTTGAGGGTGTTGAAGCCAATGGAAATGTCCGTAATTTTGGGCCACTCATTGCGGCATTTGACGAGGCTGCAACTCCATTTGGTAGCCACAAAATGGGTTACTGCATTGAGGCCAGCGTCGCCGGTGATCTTTATGACACCGGTCGTGTGCAGAACTTCAGTCAGTTCTCGCGCAGTACAGATACCAATAACAAGCTGCGGAACGACTTTGACCGATACCGGAAGCTCAACTGGATTGCGCACCACGGTTCTCCAGCTGTTGGTTTGGATGAACTGGGGAAGGCAGCTGGAGTTAAAGGCCGTCTGAATGTGCTGGATGCCAATAACGCAACTCAATTCGCTCTGTGGCACTTCTCCGATGACATTGACTTCTCCAAGGGCATTCACAACCCATCGACGAAGGCTGTCTACGACTACCTCACTGGTCCGGCTAACGTCGGTCAGGGCACCGTCGATGGTACGAACCGCACTGGCTACATTTTCAACAATGGTAAGAAGCAAGACATCATTGTGATTGACAATGTCACGCCGTCTTCCGGTGAGGTTCCGGCTGAACCGACGAAGCCGTCTGAACCAGAAAAGCCAACCGAACCGGAGAAGCCAACTACTCCGACCACTCCTGCGGAGACCACGACCCCATCCGAGTCGACCAAGCCGTCCGAGCCGGAGAAGCCGACCACGCTTAAGCCGTCGATCTCCACTCAGGCTCGCCTGAACGGCAACAAGATTGTTGCGGGCGCTGTAGTTAAGGACATCGTGAAGTTCACCGACCTGGTGCCGGGTAAGAACTACCGCCTGGACGCCACTCTGGTGGACAAGACCAATGCCGATCGCGTCTTGGGCACCGGCAGCGTCGAGTTCACTCCGGAGACCTCTTCGGGTGAGCAGGCTGTCATGATTACCGTCTCCGATGATGTGGATGAGCCGGTTTCCGCTGCTGTTGCATTTGAAAAGCTGACCTCGACAGAGGTCACCGCCGATAGCCAGGACAACACCGATGGTCAGCCGGTAGAAATCGCCTCCCACGAGGACATTAACGACGCAGCTCAGACCGTTCACGGCGAAAAGCCGGAACAGCCGACGACCTCCGAAGAGACCCCGACGAGCGAGGAGACAACCGAGGAGACTACGGAGCCGTCGTCCAGCGAGACCGCTACTTCTGAGACCAGTGAGTCTGAGGCTCCGACGACGTCGGAAAGCGAAGAGCAGTCGAGCTCTTCGACGACTACCCCTAACGCCTCCGAGTCCACGAAGCCGGCTGCCCCGACGGAGCCGACCGAGCCGACTGACAGCACTGAGTCGCAGACCACGGAGCCGACCGAGCCGACTGAGACCACCGAACCGTCTAAGCCGAGCGAGCCCGCTGATACGCCGCTGGAGCCGGAGCTGCGCACGGTAGCGGAGCTTCAGGGCAACCGCATTGAGGCTAATGCCAAGGTTGTTGACACCGTACATTTCGAGGGTTTGGTGCCTGGTAAGAACTACACCCTCTCCGGTGAACTGGTTAACAAGGCTGATGGCTCTGTCATCGGTCATGGCGAGGCGACGTTCAAGCCGACGTCGGCAAGCGGTACTGTGACTGTCACTCTCGAGGTGTCTGATTCTGTTAAGACTCCTGTTGCTGAGGCCGTCGTATTCGAACACCTGACCTCTGATGAGGTTGACTCGATAGGTAAGGAAAGCGCTGGTCAGGTCAATGAGATTGCTGACCACGCAGATATCAATGACGCAAGCCAGACCGTGACTGGCGACGTTCCGGAGAAGCCGGAAGACACCCCGACCGAGGAAAGCGAAACTCCGTCCGAGGAGACGACCGCACCGGAGACCAGCTCGACTGAGCCGACCACGTCCACGGTTCCGGCAACGCCTAGCGACGATGAGCCGTCCGAACAGCCGGAGACGACTCAGCCGGAAGAGCCGTCTGAGACGACAACTCCGTCTAAGTCCGAGTCCGAGAAGCCGAGCACGCCGTCCAAGCCGTCGAAGCCTGCACAGCCGGAGAAGCCGACTAAGCCGTCCAAGCCTGCTCAGCCGGAAAAGCCGAGTAAGCCGAGCAAGCCGACGAAGCCTGCTCAGCCGGAGAAGCCGAGCAAGCCGAGCAAGCCGACGAAGCCTGCTCAGCCGGAGAAGCCGAGCAAGCCGTCCAAGCCGAGTAAGCCTTCCCAGCCGGAGAAGCCGAGCAAGCCGTCCAAGCCGAGTAAGCCTGCTCACCCGGAGAAGCCGAGCACCCCGGCGCAGTCGGAGGACAACCCAGCTATCACGACTACTGCCGGTATTGCCGGCAAGGGTCTGGTTGAGAAGGGCGCTGTCGTCATCGACACCGTGCACTTCACCGGTCTGAAGCCGGGTACGAAGTACACCCTGACCGGTGAGCTGATGTGCAAGGAGACGGGCAAGTCCACTGGCGCTAGGAGCCGCCTGCACTTTGTGCCGACGGCATCCGCAGGCACGGTTGATGTTCCGATCATCATTACTGACGGCGACTGCGCTTCCCAGGTTGCTTTCGAGACTCTGACCGATGCCAATGGCAAGGAAGTTGCTGTTCACAAGGACATCAACTCTGCTGAGCAGACCGTCACGAATGGCAAGACCCCAGAGAACACGCCAGCTGAGCAGCCGAAGGATGAGGGCGAGCAGAACACGCCTAACGACGATTCCTCCGCACCGACCAGCGACACTGCCACCCCGAACACTGTGATTAATCAGCACTCGGAGCAGAACAACACCAACGTCACCATCATCGGCGGCACTGGCCAGGATAAGCAGAAGAACCACGGAAAGCCGTTGGCTCCGAACTCGGAACGACGTGCAATTAGTTCGGTTCCGTCTGGCCCGACCGGTTTGGCTACTCACGCTCTGCCGACGGTAGCCACAAACTAAGGAGATTCCATGACTGATCAGTTTGGCTCGGACGAGACCGGCAAGGAACCTGGAAACACACCAGGATTCGAACCAGGTATCGAACCGGAAACCGAAACCGGCGCATTCGGCCACGTTGATCCGTTTGACCAGGATCAAGACCAGGCCGACGGCCAAGCCGAAGACCTACAAAGCGTGCCGTGGTGGAAGCAGCCGAGGGTGTATATCGCCGCTATCGCATTAATCGGCGTAATCGCTCTGCTGGTGATTGCTCAACTGAACCGCAATGATTCGGCGCTCGATGGTGCGCAGGAGAATCTGCCTACTCCAGTGCAGGGCTCCCGGGGAGCTGTGCACGAGATGGAGATGCTCATTGACGGTAAGTCGGCTCCGATTGATTTCGTTCAGCTGACTGATCAGGGATCTCTGATTCCGCCGACCGATGTTTCGCGCCTTGGCTGGTATTCCGCCTCCGCGATTCCCGGTGAGAAAGGTGCAGCTGGATCGTCCGTCATTACCGGTCACGTCAATGAGGTGGACCAGGGCGATGGCTACGCTGCACGTTTCGCGGATCTGAAAGCTGGTGACACTGTCACGGTGAAGGTGGATGGCGAAAGCCGCGACTTCACCGTGAGCCACGATCCGGTTCAGGTGATCAAGGGCGCTCAGATGCCCGAGGTTGTCAACGATGCAGTTGGTGAGAACCGCTTGGTGCTCATTACCTGCGGAGGCGAGTTCGTCGGCGGCACCTTGGGATACGCCGACAACATCATCGTCGAGGCCACCCCGGTGCGCTAATCCAGTGCGTTAGGGCGCTAGGGCACTATCGGCGCAAGTTTCGATTCATTGACCAATTTCATTGGCTGCGGCTGTTGAATGTCGTCGAACAACGGCGGCGCCGACAGTCGCAGAAAAACACAGAACAACTCTGCAGAAACCCTGCAGAAACACTGAAGATAAGGAAGTACCTATGAGTATGTTGAAGAAGATTGGTGTCTGGGGTGTGGGTGCACTTGTGCTTGCCGCTCCGGTTGCTACTGCCGCACAGGCGGTAGCTGCACCTGCAAACTCTGCTGACACTGCAGCTGTCGCCCCGGGCAAGGGCGGGTTCCTGCACTCGGGCAAGCTGGCCGTCAACCGCTACGTCTTCGAGCTTGAGCATCGCGATGGCAAGGACTACGTCAACATCACCTTCACCGGCGATCACAGCGCTGACGTGCAGATCATGCCGGATGGCACGACCCCTGAGGGTAAGAAGAAGGTCGATCAGATCGGTAACGTCCTCAAGCTCAACGGCTACAACGATGTTCACTACTGGGCGGTTCTCTAAACGTCCCTTGTGACGCCACAGCGCGCCTCGTGACGGTTTCTGTCTCTGTGCTTTTACAGGTCCTAGCACAGGGCGGTGCGTCGCGGGGCGTTTTGCTTCAAACGTTTGGCTTTCGCTTGACGACGTTGTTGTGACAGTAAACACGAGAAGGTTGATAAGGACTCATTTTCCAGGTGTGTGCTGTGGCGATAATGGTTACGCATAGGAGCCATCGCTATGGTGCATTTGACTACCCCCATTTTTGGGTGTGTTTGATTGTGTGGGAAATTGGGAGGATTTTCGGGGGGTGAATGGAAAATCGCTGTGACCTCGATAGAAGGATATTTATATTCGACAGTTCTTATGTTTGCATAGGTTTCTTAGATGCTTGGTTCGGCGGTGTGTATCCGGCAAGTATCGGCTGGAAGTGAAACGAGTTAAGTTATTTATAAGCGGTTCACTGAGCGTTGTTAACCGAACGAGCAATGGGCTTGGGCTGCAATGTTTCGACCAGTAAACATTAAAGTTCATAACGCTTAGGCTTAAAAGGTTAGACAGGCTGGTCTTTTTCTTAAGGAAAATCTCAGTTTTGGCAAGTCGGGGAACGATGGTGTCGCCGTCTGGAGTGAATCGCGAGACGTATTGAAGCGTGTCGCTTCATTTTGGACTTCTGTAAAGGACCTGTTTTCGTGAATAAGTTCTCTCGTACCGCCCGCTCGGTAACCTTCGCTGCCATCGTCGGTCTGTCTATGGGCGTCTCCGCCCCGGCTGCAATCGCTCAGCCTGAAGGTCCTGCTGTTGAGCAGGGGGCTGTCAATAAGGCAAACATCGATTTCAACAAGAAGGGTTCGATCACCCTCCACAAGAAGAAGGGTGCTGAGTCGAGCACTGCGGCTACCGGCCAGGAGATGGAAGGTGTACCGGGCGAGCCGCTCGCTGGTGTGACCTACAAGATCACCAAGCTGGATTACGACCTGCAGAATGGTGACTGGTCGACCTTCCCGAAGAACGCTGCCGATGCAAAGGGCCACGAGACCGGCACGACGTTTGAGCAGACCACGGGTGCCGATGGCAAGGTGTCCTTCGAAAACCTGGAGCTGGGTATCTACCTGGTCGAGGAAACGAACGCTCCGGCTGGCATCGTAGCTGGTGCTCCGTTCATCGTCTCGGTTCCGATGGTCAATGAAGCCTCTGATGCATGGAACTACGACGTCGTTGCTTACCCGAAGAACACGGAGACCAAGACCGAGAAGACCGTCAAGGATGCAGATAAGCACATCCAGGACGCATACACCTACACCATTAACGCTGACGCTCCGACCTGGGGTGAGGGCAAGAGCCTGACTGCTTTCCGTTTCGAGGATCAGCTGGATCAGCGTCTGGACTTCCAGCAGGTTACCGAGGTCAAGGCTGGTGACGAGGTTCTGGTTGAGGGGGACTACACGGTCAACAATCCGGCTGAGAACGGAAACAAGCTCGTCGTCACGCTGACCGAGCAGGGTCTGGCCAAGGTTAAGTCGGGCGCCAAGATGTCCTTGACCTTCGAGGTCAAGCGCAAGGAGGTTGGTGACACCACTGAGCTGAAGAACCAGGCCGACGTCATCTTCAACAACCCGAATACCGGTAACGAGGTCACGAACAAGACCAATGAGGTCGTGACCTACCACGGCAAGCTGAAGGTTGTGAAGAAGGACGGCAAGGAGGCCGGTAAGGTCCTGGAAGGTGCTGAGTTCGAGCTCTACCAGTGCACCTCGGCAACTGAGCTGGGTGAAAACCCGTTGACAGTAAACGGTGCGGACAAGTGGACTACCGGCGCTGACGGTACTTTCACCATTGATGGTCTGCACCTGACTGACTTCGAGGATAACAAGGAAGTCGCTCCGGTAACCAAGAAGTTCTGCCTGAAGGAGACCAAGGCGCCGGCTGGCTACGCACTGCCGGAGAATGCCGTCACCGAGATTGAGTTCACTCGCGACAACGTAAAGGCAACCGGTGAGCTCGAGGGTGACGATGAGGTCACTTTGGTTTCTGAGATTGAGAACATCAAGCAGGACACCCCGAACCTGCCGATGACTGGTGGTGCCGGTGTCGGCATCCTGGCTGCCATCGGTGCAGCTATCGTCGCAGCTGGTGCATGGTTCGCTCGCCGCGGATCGAAGAACTAAACCCGAGTATGTACTCGGTGCCTTAGAGCAACTATCACTCTAAGGACGGTGAAGCAGGGTACGCGTTGTGTACCCTGCTTTGCCTAGCGCACTGTGGTCAGTGCGCTGCTGTTGTGATTGATTTTGGTTGTCTGCGCAGTGGCAATTGGCGGCGGGTTTGGTGTATCTGGCTGTTGAAGGCTGTGCGTATTTAGGAATCTTTTGGGGAGTTGTCCCGTGGAACAGTCGTCTGCTTCGGTAGTCGAGCTGGATGCTAGCCAGCAATCAGAAAAACCGGCCCGTAAGAGCCTTACGCTGCCCGCAATTATCGTTGTAATCGGCTTGTTGGTCATGCTGTACCCCGTGGTGTCGACAGCATGGAACAACATGAATGCGTCACGTGCCGCGCGAGCGTATGCGCAGTTGGATAAAGATATTCCACAAGATGTGAAGAACACACAGTGGGAACGTGCGCATGCGTACAACGAGGGTCGCGATACCGGCCCAATCCTGGACCCGTGGTTGAACCGCATCCATGCGGATAATCCTGAGTACGCAGAGTACTTAAATCAACTAAATGAGACCGAAGCGATGGCTCGGTTCATTTTCCCATCCATCAATGTAGATCTGCCTGTACTGCATGGAACCTCGGATGAGACCCTGCAACGTGGTCTAGGTCATTTGTATGGATCTGATTTGCCGGTCGGCGGCGTCGGAACGCATTCGATTATCACTGGACACACTGGTCTGTCGAACTCAACAATGTTCGACCATTTAACTAAAGCCCGTGAAGGTGACGCCTTTTATATTCAGGTGTCCGGTCACCGGCTTAAGTATGTAGTCGATCAAATTAAGGTCGTTCTGCCACACGAAACTGACGACTTAAGGCCTGTGCCCAATCAGGACTACGTCACGCTTATTACATGTACCCCCTATGGCATTAACACCCACAGGCTTTTGGTGCGTGGCCATCAAGTGCCGCTGAATGAAGCGGATGATGAAGTTTTCAGTCAGACCCACGGTGCAGGTTGGCAGTGGTGGATGTACACCTTGCTTGTAGTCGTGCTTGTGCTTGGCACCGCTTTTGCCTGGTGGGTATGGCGTCAACGCCAGCTGGAAGATACTGACGACGCCTTCGGCGAAGACAATCACGACGGCGACATGGCCGAAGATTCCTTTGATAACTATGACGGCAATCAGGTGGACGAGAGCGTTACTAGCCACCGAGCTGGCGGTCGCCACAGGCGCACGAGAAAGCGAACTGAAAAATCGGATCCGTCGCAGCCGCGATCAGCTTCCGAACAAGACGGAGACGATGAAGATCGCTGGTGGGAGCATGACAATGATTAATAATCGTAATAATCGGCTGAACAGCGTGGTTGCAGGAACCATTGCGCTTGCTTTCACCTGTGCTGGCCTTGGGACAGGTGCGGGTATCGCGCAGGCGGTCCCTGTCGCAGGCCGCGACGGCGTGGCGGGGGTCGAGCAGTCTGTTGGCACGAATGTGCTGAAGATTCGTTTGACCAAGGGAAACCCCGATGATGACGGTCAGACTGTCGCAGGTTCCGTTGAGGGAGTGACCATTCACCTAGACCGGTTGGAGGGGATTGACCCCAAAAATCCAGCGGATATGAAGCGAGTGGAATCGGCCAGCCTTGACGAAATCCAAAAATGGAACAAGGACTTAAACCTTTCCAAGGTGACAGATGCTAACGGCGAGGTTCAGTTTTCCGGGCTTGTCGACGGCATCTATCTTGTGACCTCAAGTGCACCGGACGGTAACTACCGTGAAATCAACGCTTTCCTGGTCGCAGTACCTTTCCACACAGTGACGGAAGACCCCAACCCGGTTGAAGGCGTCATTGTGGCGAAGTCGCATACGCCGGGTAAAACTCCACCACCGACGACGCCTCCGACAACTCCACCTAAGACACCGCCGACGACGCCACCTAAGACACCGCCGACGACTCCGCCGGACACACCTCCGACGACGCCGGAGGATGGAACGACTACTCCAGCGACAACGCCTACTACTACGCCCACCAAACCTCCGAAGAAACCGGTTGGCGAATCGGCGTCAGGTTCAAGTCAAGGCCAGTCTTCATCGTCAGGGACATCAGGTTCTCTGGCGCTGACAGGTGTGCAGGTTGCTGGATTGGTGGCGGCAGCTGCCGCATTAATTGGTGCGGGCTTCATCATTATTGCGGTGAGCAGGAAGAAAGATAAAGGAAGTGAGGGACGCTAATGTCCTGGACAATGTTTAGCAAGCCAAAATCCGCGCGGCGAAATATGCGCGTGATGGCATCGGTCGCTGCGGCGCTGACCCTCACTTTCGGTGTTGTCATGCCAGCAGGCATGCCAGAGGTGGCTGGCGTTGTAGCGGAAGCACAGACCACTGACATCGGTGTGGCGTTGACTTCAGGCGACCAGTTAACCGTTACCAGCGGTGATACTGCGAAGTTTGAAGGAAAATTTGCCAGTGATGCAACTCTCAGCGGGCTGGAGATTACCGCAGATAGTGCCTCTGATTTGGAGTTTGCCGATGGCAAGTATTCGTTGACCGTCAATGGTAAAAAGATTGCTCTCCGTGAGGGAGACAATCTAGGGGTCGATGTTTCTTCGAATGCTGTGAAGTTCAACATTACGGGGTTGAACTCTAAGGTCACCGATGGGGCAACGTTTGTTTTTGAGACCCCTGAAATTTCGAGTGGCGCTATTTTCAGCAATACTTCGGTAGCAGCATTAGGCGAGATTGCTCAGAGTTCGGAAGCCCCTAAGCCAGATAATTCGGAGTCCGCTGAACCAGCCGAGTCTTCTAGCGCGATCGAGCAGGAAGATACCTCTGTTGCGACTGATGCACCCGATGTTCCGGGAGCGGAGGCCGGTGAACCACCGCTTGAGGTGTCAGAGCCCTCCCCTGAAGATCCGGTAGCAGCACCTCGTGCTGCACAACCGCAGCGTGCGCCACAGAGGATGGCGGCACCTGCGGCAGCCAATGCTGCCTATAGCTTTAGGATCGACAAGAACAACGGAGATACGAACGGTAGTGGGTATGTAAACAAAGGCAGCCGCTTCATACCCAGCTTCGTAATTCCCGCAGACCAGTTGTCGAATGGGACGATTACTCTCCCCAAAGACACGGAAGTCATTCTTGAAACGAACATTGATAGTTACATGTCTAAGGACTCGGCAGACATGATTGTTTACTACACGGGTACGAATGGAGGATGGTACGAGACCAAAGCTACGTACAAAAGAATCAACAATAAGAAGTACCAGGTAATCCTGCCACAGATCTCGATTGGCGGTCCTGCGCAGATTCAGTTTATGGGGCTGCATCGTGGTCCGGCCAACACCGTGTATTCGGCGACGTTCAACCTTCCCACGCCACCGCCAATTCCGAAGTGCGAAAATCCGACCCCCGAGACGGAAGTAGTGGGCAAGGCTGCGCCGCGTCAGCTGACGGCTGAAGAGTTTGCCTACGGCAGTCCGGTGTACGTTGTCACTGGTACGCCGAAAGATCTTAAGCGCGATACCTCGATTTTGAGCCGACAAATTAATCAAGGTAAGGCCTACCAGGAGGTTGGCCGATCGCCGTGGGTGTATAACTCCCTAATGTACGACCCTAATGACAACTGGCTCTACGCAGTAAGTCAGAAGCGTGGTCTGAATGGTGACAACTGCTATCCAGCAGGTAATCTGCTTCAGATTGATCCCGGAACCGGTCAAGTCCACAACCTAGGTCCGATTAAGAAACCGGGAACGCAAACCAGCGCATTTGAAACTGCAGGCGACCGTGACTTCTCGAACGCGGGTGTCTGGACCGAAAACGGTTACTTTGTGGCAAATGCATCAACATCCGGTAGCCGTAAGTTCTACCGTGTGAACACGGATAATTCCACAGCAGAGCGGGTATTCGGGAACCAAATCTCATTTGCGGAGGACTGGGCAGTACTCCCCGACGCACCACGGTACATGTGGGGCTTCCAGAGTAAGGCCGGTTCGAAGGATAGGGTGATTCTGGAGCGCATCGACACTGCAACAGGACAAATCTCTACCTGGGATTTGACTAATTTGACCACGCTTGATGGGCGCCGAATTGTGTTTTCGTCGGCATCGTGGGGTAAGGCTTGGACTTACTCAAACGGAAACCTAGGTTTCGGCGCGGGTAGTGACCAGGCTGGTCAAAATGGCTTTGAGCTAAAGATTGATAATCCTTCTTCCAGCCAGCCGACCTTTGAATTGGTTAACATTCTGAATAATCTTCCGGATTCGTTCAATACTGATGCGGCCTCTAGCCTGGTGGCACCTCCGCCAGAGTTTCAGTCGAACCTTGCTGTGAAGAAGCTCCGCTCGAAGACGGAAATTATCAATGGTGTTCCACGGACTTTCTGGACGATTACGGTAGAAAATACGAGTGATCATCCGAGTTCCGGTGGCACCTTCTACGAGTACCTTCCAACAGATACTCACTACGGTGTAAACGCTAAGGAGCCGACTGCGAAGTTCGAGGGTTTTGGTCCTGGATCTACGTTGGTTAACGGACGTAAGCCTGGCCCAGACCAGATTGGTGTCGGCAGCGGCATTTTGGCAGGTATGAATGCGCAAGGATCATCCGGCGGCGAAGGAAAATACATGACCGGCTATGTCGGTACGGTTCCTGGCCATGCGAAGGTTGAATTCGTTGTATCTGCTCCAGTGCGTACAGATGAACACGGCAACCTGAAGACAGTCTGTAGCCCCAACCGAGTGAAGCTCGTCGCAACGGACTCCGAGTCGGGTCCGGGTGACGCAGATAATGTCTCCACCGAAGCTTGTGTAGACAAGGTTGCGGTAGATACAGAACCGCAGCCGGTACCGGGCACGCAGAATGAATTTACTGCAAGGTACAACGTGGTCGTGGAGTACCCCAAGACTCCGGGATACGAGTCGAACGAAGTCGTCTATGGACAATTGCTAGACACGCCGAAGTTTGTCGGTGCGGCGACCGTCACCGGGGCAACGGTAGTGTTCCGCGACGAATTTAACCGCCTAAGTGAGCCTAGGGAATTCCGAGGCCCAGGTCCGTATGCACTAAATGGCAACAACACTCCGAAGATTACGAAACCAGAAGGTGTTGACGGTAGCACCGGCAAGCATGTCTATGAGGTCACTGTTCGTTTCACTCTCAACGCATCGAAGTTGGATGAAACATCTGTGCCTGAAGGACACCCATCAGAGCCGTCCGGTAACTACCGTTGCTATGAGGAGAATGGTCTCTACGAACCCAGCTTTGGCCTTATGAATGAGGCAGAAATGGGCGGTTGGAAGGATACCGACTGCATTCCGTTGACCCCTCCAGAAAAGAAGATGGGAGTCTTCTTGGAGAAGGTCAGCTACAACCCGGATGCGCCGGATCAGATTCAAACCGGCGGTCTGCTCGACGGTGCAGAGTTTGCAGTTCACCGTGCCGACCCCAATGGTGCGTTGAACTTGAACTCTGACGGAAGTGTCAACCTTGATACAAACCCAGTAGTGCGACAGTCTCAGACAAACACTGCGGGCCGTGTTGAACTCCAGGGCCTGGATGCGCCGGGTGTTTACTACCTGATTGAAACTAAGGCACCGCAGGGTTACAACTTGCTCGTTGAGCCCATTAAGTTCTCCACGGCGTGGGATGAAAAGGGCAATGCGATTATCGAAGTTCTCTCCGGTGGTGGTGTCGCAGTGTCAGGAAACCAGTGCGATAAGACTGGCATTCCAGAGTGTGATTCGAAGGTAGGCATTTTGCAGATTGCCGATGTGACCAAGGGCGAAATGCCTAAGACCGGCGGAAGTGGTGTGGCACTGTGGGCACTGGCTGGCTGTCTCTTATACACACATCCGAGCCCAAGAGACCGCGGCTGAAATAGTCTGAC
>ERZ1031329.51-NODE-51-length-48207-cov-7.682381_pt1 | contig 48207 bp, 47 predicted proteins | sample MGYA00518053_ERZ1031329 | MGnify/ENA primary metagenome ERZ1031329 (study PRJEB33718, sample SAMN03159840) | human skin metagenome | collected 2014-02-25 | study: EMG produced TPA metagenomics assembly of the PRJNA266117 data set (Human skin bacterial metagenome and... | reverse complement strand
CGCCTGACTGAGGCGGATATTAACGCCACCGCCCGTGAGATTCGGCTGGCTCTTCTGGAAGCCGATGTCTCCCTCGAGGTTGTCCGTACCTTCATCAAGCGCATCAAGGAACGCGCTAACGAAATTATTGGCAGCCAGACGGTCAACCCGGCCAACCAAATCATTGAGGTTGTCAATGAGGAACTGATCAATATCCTCGGTGGCGAGACTCGACGTCTCAATATGTCGAAGCAGCCGCCGACAGTCATCATGCTGGCCGGTCTGCAGGGCGCTGGTAAGACCACCTTGGCCGGTAAGTTGGCCAAGTACCTCACGAATCAGGGGCACACCCCAGTTCTCGTCGCCTGTGACCTGCAGCGCCCAGGTGCGGTGCAGCAGCTGGAAATCGTGGCTGAGCGTGCAGGCGTGCCGTGCTTCGCACCGTTCCCGGGCACCAGCCTCGATTCCACTCATGAAATGGGCACCAGCGAGGACAACCCGGTTGACGCCGCGTTCCGTGGCCTCGCTTATGCTCGCCAGCATCGCCACGATGTGGTGATTATCGATACCGCAGGTCGCCTTGGTATCGATGAGGTGCTGATGAAGCAGGCCCGCGATATTCGCGATGCCATCAACCCGCATGAAGTTCTGTTTGTCATCGACTCCATGATTGGTCAGGACGCGGTAGAGACCGCTAAGGCCTTCCGAGACGGCGTTGACTTCACCGGCGTTGTCCTGACCAAGCTCGATGGCGACGCGCGCGGTGGCGCTGCTCTGTCTATCCGTGAGGTCACCGGTAAGCCGATTCTGTTCGCCTCCACGGGCGAGAAGTTGGAGGACTTTGACGTCTTCCACCCAGACCGCATGGCCAGCCGCATCCTGGGCATGGGTGACCTGAAGACGTTGGTTGAGGTCGCTTCCAAGGAAATCGATCATGAGCAGGCTGCAAAGTCCGCCCAGAAGATTGGTTCGGGCGAGTTGACTCTCGAGGACTTCCTCGAGCAGATGATGATGGTCCGCAAGATGGGCCCAATCGGCAACATCCTCAAGATGCTCCCCGGCGGCGCGGAAATGTCCAAGGCCGCGGAAATGGTCGATGAAAAGCAGCTTGACCGCATCGAGGCGATTATCCGCGGTATGACTCCGGAAGAGCGCGAGAATCCGAAGATTCTGAACGCTTCACGACGTCGTCGTATCGCCAACGGTTCCGGTGTGTCTGTTTCGGAGGTTAACCAGCTCATCGAACGCTTCAATGAGGCGCGGAAAATGATGGCGCAAATGGCCGGCCGATTTGGTATGGGTGGTGGTCGCCCATCGAACCGCAAGGCCAAGCGTGGTCGAAAGGGTAAGGGCAAGAATAAGCGCAAGGGCGCTAACCGGGGACCGACGCCGCCGAAGGCAATGCGCGGTGGCGGAATGCCCGGTATGCCTGGAATGCCGGGTATGCAGGGTATGCCTAGCATGGCTGAACTGCAGAAGCTGCAGAAGCAAATGGGTAACCAGCTGCCAGAAGGTATGGAGGACTTTGACCTCAACAATCTCGACTTCGGGAAGGGCAAGAAGTAGCAGGGACTAGAAGTAGCTAGTCCCGCAAGGCCTTCTGAATCTGGCGGTCCATTTCAGGACTGAAAGTGGCCGCTAGTTCATCGGTGATGTGATTGCTGTCGCGGTAGACGTAGATATTGCCGATGACTTTACGGCAGGTGGTCGGACCGCAGAAGATGTCGGAAAAATCTAGACTGTGCCCGTTGGGGAAGTTCGCAAGAATCTCCTCAGCGGGATTTTCTGCATTTAGGGCAGTTTTGCGGTGGATAGTGCAGTCTTCTTCCGCTTCTTCGCACACGCTGGGGGAGAACTGGTCCAAGTCCTCCCGTAGAGCCCACGGGTTATCGCGGATGGCGAAGAAATCAATTCCGCGTTCTTGTAGCGCAGCGAAAAACGAGACATAGCCATCCGGTGTGTAATCGCCCGGCTGCGGGGGGTCCGCCTGGAATAAGGGCCTGGTCGAAGTGGTGAAAACCATCTCTGGTTGAATCTCATCAATTTTCTGCAGAGCCTCGAAAGTCCAGGCCACGCAGACATCGCCGACTCCGTGGATTGGTTCTAAGGTCGCGGGACAGCCCTGTCGAAGGAGAACAACCACTCGGTACCCGTTGTTTTTGCCGTAGGCATCGATTGGGGCGAACCAGTGTTCCATGTGCGAGCCCCCGATGATGACGATCGATTCACTAGCATCCGGATCACCATAAACACACGGCTGGGTCTCATCGCGCCAACGGCGATTCGGTGGGAAGTATCCGACGTCCTCACCGCCTGTCGCAAGGCAGCCATCGAGGGCAGGTTCCGGCCAAAGGTCAGTGATGAAATCGGTATTCGGCTTTGTGGCTGCCTTGGGGACCTCGTACCCGTCGGTAAGCGCGAGTGCACCTGGATAGACTGCTGGATCTAGGCCGGTGGCGGAGGCGCGATCGACGCGTACCTGTTGCACGTTGACAAGGCTGGCCATGCCGACCAATGCAATGACGACAACAGTGCCGACCACCGCTTGACGACGGGCCGGGCGACGATGCTTAATTGCGTGAATTGCATCGCCGACGACGGGCTGAGTCCGGGTCGGTCGGCGAGTCGATTGAGCCAGCGGCAGCTCGACATACTTGTTGGTGAGCTTGGCCAGAATGAAGGAAACGACGATCACTGCGGTGCCGAGCTTCAGTCCCGGAGTATCGCGGTTTAGGTAGTTTATGGCCAGGATGAGAAGAGGCCAGTGCCACAGGTAGAGCGCGTAGGCGCTCTGGCCTATTTCGCGCATTGGGCGGCTGGCTAGGAACTTGGAGATCCAACCCGCCTCGGGGCCAGCGATAATAATTAGCGCAGCACCTCCGAGGGGCCATAGCGTCCAAGGGCCTGGGAACTGTGCGGCGCCGTCGAAGATGAAACCGGTGGAGACCACCAGTGCGAGGCCGATGCCTGCTAACAGTACTCGTAGAGGCTTGGGCATGGGGATGGAGCCCCGGACAAGAATCAGTCCGAGTAGTGCGCCGAGACAGAGTTCCCAGAGGCGGCTGACAGTGGAGTAGTAGTTCCACCCCTGGTCCTCGGAGTGCATATAAAAGGCATAGGCAAGCGAGCCGAGAGTAATAACTGCCAGCAACGGGGTGAGGATTCGGCGGAGTCTACCGCCAGTAGCGTCGGTACGCTTCGCCTCCATTGGTGAGGTGACAGTCCCGACAATCCGGGATGAGCGCGTCATCCAGGCGAGTAGGAAGATGAGCAAGATTGAGCCGAGGTAAAACTGACCCTGCACCGACATTGACCACAGGTGCTGCAGTGGGGAAGTTTCGCTCTCTGCGGCAGCGTAGTCCGAGCCCTGGAGTGCCAGTTCATAATTTTGGTAGTAGAGCAGGCTGGCGCGGAGTTGCTGGGCAATGTCGATGGTGCGAAGTGATGGAATGAAGTAAATGACAAACAGGGTTGTCGCGAAGAGGACCAGCACCAGTGTCGGGATTAGGCGACGCAGCGTGCGCCAGATGCTCCACCATGGATTGATGGACTGCCGGGGGTTGATGGCATTGCGGTACTGCGCGCCGAAGAAGAAAAACCCGGAGAGCAAGAGGAATACGTCCACACCACCGGAAACGCGGCCGACGTAAACGTGGAAAAGGACTACGAGGGCAATTGAAATGCCCCGTAGTCCGTCCAAGTCATACCTATACTGGGTGCCGGTGGTTTTCATAGAATGTTACGTTACCGCACTGTCAACGACGTCCAGCTTTAGTGGGTGTGCAGCGTTTCGAGTGCGCAGTTTTGTTAATTTCCAAAAACTGCTGGTAACATACCTCAAGTTGTCTCAATGAGAACCCTCAGCTGAGGCACGACTGCGAATTCATCGGATCCGGCCACGGCCGCCCGGTGGTCACGCGCAGTGTAAATATCCCAAGGGCAAAACCGGTCCGAGGCACTTCGGTAGTTATTACTCGTGAGCTCGGATGCATAAGTATTGTCCAGTGACATAGAAGAAAGAGGAAATCCTCATGGCAGTCAAGATTAAGCTGCAGCGCCTGGGTAAGATTCGTACCGCTCAGTACCGCGTTGTCGTTGCTGATGCTCGTACCCGTCGCAACGGTGCGGTTATCGAGAACCTGGGCATCTACCAGCCGAAGGAAGAGCCGTCGATCATCAAGATTGACTCCGAGCGCGTTCAGTACTGGCTGGGCGTCGGTGCACAGCCGACCGAGCCGGTTCTGGCTCTGCTGAAGGTCACCGGCGACTGGCAGAAGTTCAAGGGCCTCGAGGGTGCTGAGGGCACTCTGAAGGTTGCTGAGCCGAAGCCGACCAAGCTCGAGCTGTTCAACAAGGCTCTGGAAGAGGCCAACAACGGCCCGTCCGCTGAGGCCATCACCGCTAAGCGCCGCGAGGCCAAGGAAGCAGCTAAGGCTGCTAAGGAAGCTGAGGAGGCCGCAAAGGCTGCCGAGGCTGAGGCTGCTGAGTCCGAGGCTTCCGAGGACGCCGAGTAATAAGGACGCTGAGTACGCCGCTTAGCTAATCCGGGCGCTACCTTATACTTCAAGACGAAGTGTTAGGTGGCGCCTTTTTTGCTTTACGCGGGTGTTTTACAGAGCCTTTATAAGAGAGGAAGTGTGCGCGTGTCGGTAGCTGACATGGTGCTTATTGGCCGAGTAATTAAGCCCCACGGTGTACGCGGGGAAGTCGTCGTCGATGCGACAACGGATGACCCGGAAGGGCGTTTCGCAGTCGGGGCCACGCTGTTGGGTGTACAGGCCGGCCGTGAGGAACAGCTGACTGTGAAAACGGCACGCCCACACCAGGGGCGTTTGCTGGTTCGCTTCGAAGAGATTCCGGGGCGCAATGAGGTCGAGCGTCATCGGGGTATGAAGTTTTATGCCGAGCCCATCTTCGAAGACGAGGACTTTTACGACTTTGAGCTCGTTGGCCTGCGCGTTGTCCACAACGGCACCGATATCGGCGAGGTCACTTCTATTGTTCGTGCTCCCGCTCACCGTCTCCTTGAAGTCACGCTTGACGGCGGCGGCCGGGAGGTTCTTATCCCTCTGGTAGAGGAAATCGTTCCGGAAGTAGACCTTGAGAATTCTACCGTCACCATCACTCCACCGGAAGGACTGTTGGAGCTGTGAGCTTACGTCTCGATGTAGTCACAATCTTCCCGGAGTACCTCGAGCCACTGCGTCATGCGCTGCTGGGCAAGGCAATCGAACAGGGCATTTTGAGCGTCGGAGTGCACAACCTGCGTGACTGGGCGCCAGGTGTACATCAAGCCGTGGATGACTCGCCCTACGGCGGTGGCCCCGGCATGGTTATGAAGCCGGATGTCTGGGGTCCCGCCCTCGACGAGGTCGCGACGCTGAAAGCGGAGCAGTCGCTGACATCCGCTGTGCCACATTTGGACAATGTCCGCCATGATCAGAAACTGGGTTTGGCCGAGGAATCTTCCTATGCTGCAGCGGAAGTGCCGTCGTTAAGCGAAGAAGATTCAGCGAAGCCCCTGCTGATTGTCCCGACCCCGGCGGGCGAGCCGTTTACGCAGCAGATGGCGCAGGAGTTTTCACACGAGGAGCACATTGTGTTCGCCTGCGGGCGCTACGAGGGCATTGACCAGCGCGTTATTGATGATGCCGCTAATCGTTACCGCGTGCGTGAGGTCTCTATTGGGGACTATGTGCTGATCGGCGGGGAAGTAGCGGTGCTGGTGATTGCCGAGTCCGTCGTGCGGTTAATCCCAGGTGTGTTGGGCAACCGCAAGAGCCACGAGGAGGACTCTTTCTCTGACGGTCTGCTCGAAGGGCCGTCCTACACCAAGCCGCGCGAGTGGCGTGGACTGGAAGTGCCGGACGTTCTCCTCAGTGGCAATCACGCGCTGGTGGACCGTTGGCGGCGCGATCAGTCACTCATTCGCACGGCCGAGCGTCGTCCGGATTTGCTTGCCGACGTCGACCTCAGCGCCCGTGACCAGGAAATAATTCAAGAGGTCATTGGGGAAGTAACCGAGGAGAACTGCTAGTGGCACGTGTTCGAATTGCGCGACCCCGGCACGTCATTGGTTGGTTAGCTGTCCTAGGGGCACTGGCGTGGTTCACTCAAACGCAGCTGGCGGGGAGCGTAGATCAGTCGTTTGCGGGCTGGGTCAGTGACCTGCATGGGGCACGGGATGGCCGCGTCGATAGTTTGATGCTGACTTTGAGCGAGATTATCCGGCCGATTTACGTCGCGCCGGTCACACTTGTTGCTGCGGCACTCCTATGGTTCCGCTTCCGTGCGTGGGCGTTGCTACTGCCGGCGTCATTCGGTTCGTCGATTGCGGTGACTTATGCCATGAAGTGGTTTTTGGACCGCGACCGACCGGGCGAGGAGTTCTCGCTGGTCAACCTGCACGATGCGGCGTTTCCTTCTGCACATGTGGCAGCGGTTACCTCCAGCGGCATGGCCGCAATGCAGCTGGCCATCCCCGTATTGCGGCGCACAGCCCGCAAGCTGCTCGACCTGGCCATCATCGCGCTTATCGGTGCTGTGGCACTGTCACGCGTGTGGGTCGGGGCGCACTGGCTCACCGATGTTATCGGCGGCCTCATCGCCGGAGTTATCGGCTTAGCAGTTGCGCTGCTAGTTCTTAGGAGATGGCCACGAGCACGGCGCTACGCGCTGCCTTAGTCTCCTCGTAGAAGGCCACGAGTTCGCGGTACCGCTGTGTCGCAGTGGCTTCGTCGATAAGCGAACCGTTGTCTGTGATGCGGGCGTCTAAGTCGATGTTTGCCAGCGTCTGGTGCACGTCGCCGACGCGATCGGCGCGGATGACTGCAGACAGCGGCTTGCGGCAGACGCGGTCGGCGCCGAGGATGGCCTCCGCCAGCGGGTCGCCGAGCGCCTGGCCGTCGATGGGATTGCCGGTCAGGGTGCGCAGCAGGGACTCCCAGTCCGTGTCGATGTCCAGGGCGTCTTCGTCCGGAACGTCGACGAAGTGCTGCAGAATAATCTTCTCCGCACCGTCGTTAACAAGCCCCGCCGTGCCGCCGTCGCTGGTCGCCGCAGGTGCTGCGACCTCAACTAACCGCGCTGCCTCCTCATCGGAAATGCGCAGGTATTCGGCACAGAGTTTCTGCTTCATGGGGCTCCTTTTCCGGTGTTTACTGCGAGCCTTCTGTGGGGCGTTCGCCAATTGGTACTTCCACGATAGTAAAGTTGCCCGGGTGATTTCATCAGTAATTGCCCGAGAACTCGCCGCCACTGGTGCAGACGTTGCCGAAAGTGCCGTCGCCGCCGCTATCAAGCTTCTCGACGAAGGCAACACCGTGCCTTTCATCGCCCGCTATCGCAAAGAAGTAACCGGCGGGCTCGATGACACACAGCTGCGTTTCATAGAGGAACGCGTCGTCTACCTGCGCGAACTAGAAGAGCGCAAGCAGACGATTCTCGCCGCCATCGAAGAGCAGGGAAAGCTTAACGACGACCTCAAGGCCGCCATCCTCGCCTGCGACACCAAGGCACGGTTGGAGGATCTCTACCTGCCGTACAAAAAGAAGCGCAAGACCAAGGCCGATATTGCGCGTGAGGCCGGGTACGAACCGCTGGTGGAGGAGCTACTGGCCGACCCCGCCGCGGATCCCGAGACTCTGGCCACTAAATACGGCGAGGCGGCTGGTAAGGATGCGAAGGACGCTCTGACGGGTGCCCGTGCCATTTTGGTCGATCGCTTCGCTACTGATGCCGATTTGGTTGGCTCTGTGCGTGAGCAGGTGTGGTCTTCCGGTTCTGCCGCCGCTGCCGTGGTGGAGGGCAAGGAGACTGCGGGCGCGAAGTACCGCGACTACTTCGAGCACAACGAACCGCTGGAGACCATGCCCAGCCACCGTGTGCTGGCCGTGCTGCGTGGAGAGGCTGAGGGCATCCTGACTCTCAACATCGATGCGGGTGAAGATGAGACCTACGAACACATGATTCGTGAGGCCTTTGAGCTTCCCGACGGCGGTGCCTCCAAGTGGATTGACCAGGCCGTTCGTTTCGGCTGGCGTACCAAGTTGGAGGTCTCCGCTGCCCTCGATGCCCGCACTCGCCTGAAGGAGCGCGCCGAGGCTGAAGCCGTGGATGTCTTCGCCCGTAACCTGCGCGACCTGCTGCTGGCTGCCCCTGCTGGTCAGCGCGCCACTCTCGGCCTGGATCCGGGATACCGCAATGGTGTGAAGTGCGCCGTTGTCGACTCCACCGGCAAGGTGCTCGACACTGCCATCGTCTACCCGCACCAGCCGCGCAATGACTGGTCTGGCGCCAAGGAGCAGCTGGCCACTCTCTGTGCCACGCACCGCGTGGAGCTCATGGCTATCGGCAATGGCACCGCTTCCCGCGAGACCGAAACCCTGGCCCGCGAAATAGCCGATCTGATTGCTCAGGCCGGAGGCCAAAAGCCGACCCCTGTGGTGGTTTCTGAGGCCGGTGCCTCCGTGTACTCCGCATCGTCCCTGGCCGCAGCTGAGTTCCCGGACATGGATGTCTCTCTCCGCGGTGCCGTATCGATTGCCCGCCGCCTGCAGGACCCGCTTGCCGAGCTCGTCAAAATCGATCCGAAGTCCATCGGCGTCGGGCAGTATCAGCACGACGTTTCCCAGACCAAGCTCGAGCACTCTCTCGATGCCGTGGTGGAGGACGCCGTGAATGCTGTCGGAGTGGAGGTCAACACCGCTTCCGCACCGCTGCTCGGTCGCGTTGCTGGCGTGTCCTCGACCGTTGCGGACAATATCGTCGCCTACCGAGACGAAAACGGCGCCTTCACCTCCCGAAAGGAACTGTTGAAGGTTCCGCGTCTCGGTCCCAAGGCCTTCGAGCAGTGCGCTGGCTTCCTGCGCATCCACGGTGCCACCAACCCGCTGGATGCCTCAGCTGTGCACCCGGAGTCCTACCGCGTCGTCGACGCCATCGCAGCGTCGGCTGGCGTCAGCGTCCAGGAGCTCATCGGCAACTCCCGCGTCCTGTCCAAGCTGCGTGCTGCAGACTTCGTCGACGAGTCCGCAGGTATCGGTCTGCCCACCGTCCAGGACATCTTGACTGAGTTGGACAAGCCTGGCCGCGATCCGCGTCCCGAGTTCGTCACCGCCACCTTCAAGGAAGGCGTGGAGAAGGTCTCCGATCTTCAGCCCGGTATGATTCTCGAGGGCACCGTCACCAACGTCGCGGCCTTCGGCGCCTTCGTCGACGTCGGAGTCCACCAGGACGGTCTCGTCCACGTCTCCAACATGGCCCGCGGTTTCGTCTCCGACCCACATGAGGTCGTCCGCTCGGGCGAGGTGGTCAAGGTAAAGGTTCTCGACGTTGACGTCGAACGCAATCGCATCGGTCTATCGCTCAGGCTTGACGACGATGCCTCGGATGCCAAGCCAAAGCGTGGCGGCGGTCGCCGTGAAGGTCGTGGTGATGGTCGTCGTGGTGATGGTCACGGCAAGGGGCGCAAGCGCGGTTCCCAGAACAAGAAGCAGGGCGGTTCCATGGCCGACGCGCTGCGCAGGGCGGGCTTTTAGCGCTTGAGCTTTTGGCGCATAGCCTATTAGCGCATAGCCTGTTAGCGCATAGCGTCGATGCGGCTGTTAATCTCTCCCGCGACAGTCGCAGCCATTCCATCCGGTACGACGATGGTGTAGTTGGAGCCTGAGGTCTCAATCTTGACGGCCTCGCCCGACCGGGCCGCAACGCTGATGCGACCGTCATTGCCGAGGCGAAGGCCAATACCGCCACCATCGGCCCAGTTATATTTCCCCGGTGCCGCGTACTTAACGGTTCGAAGCTCGATGCGGTGCTTCATCTTCAATGGTCCGCAACCGTTAAAAATAGTGATGGAATCTGTCTTTGGGGCGGTATCTAGTGTCATGCCGGTCTCATATGCAATGAGGAATAGCGGCGTACACAGCAGGAAAATAATGCCGAGGTTTGGCAGGAACACTGCGAGCGCTACAGACACCACGCACCAGACTGCGAGGGCGACCTTGACCCCCTTAGAGATGGTCACACTGACATCGATGGGAGTTGGGTCTCCTTCTCGGTGGGGCAACTCTGGCGATGTAGGTTCGGTGACCGTGGCGTCGGTAAGCGAGGAGTAGTCCTTGAGGCGGCGCGTCACGAATAGGGCAGCTACTAGGCCGATGATGATGCCGGCTATTGCATAGACCCAGCCGATTCGGGCGGTCATAGGATCCGTCGTGTCGAGTTGCGGGATGATAATCGCGAATTCAATGCCGATTAAGAAGCCGCACAGGGCGAGATTGGTTATTGCAATTGGCTTGCGTACGACAAGCGGCGTTCTGGTCTTGGCGGCGATCCAGCCGATCTGTGCACATGCGATGACGATGATGGCCGTAATCAAGGTGCTTTGAATCGGCGGCATGAAACCATCCGGCGTGTCGCCGCCGCTCCAGTGCGTTGCTATTTGTTCCGGTAGCCGATCGGAAATAGCAATCACCCACAGAAGCTGTGCAATGGCCAGAACGCACGGGGCGATGATTGTTCCTCGGACAATCCAGGGGTCAAAGCGTGGAACTTGCTGCATGGAGACAATCTAGCAGTTGGGGGGGGAGGATGCTTTGTGGCAACGGTCGGGGCGGTCGGCGGCGGTCGGCAACGGTCGGCGGCGGTCGTTCTTGGCGTGCTGTATCAGCGTGACGTTCTAGCGCGCCGTCTTAGCGTGCGCGGACTGTCGCAGGAATATGCCCCTCACGGCATTCAATAACGCACTCGAAAATACAAGCGAAAAAAGTTCACCAAAGGGGTTGTGTAATCGAACTAGCGTGCTAAAATAGGGGGTGTCAAGAACAAAAGTGTTCGAGCTTCCCTTCTTGGTGTTGGGCTAGTGGTATTCACTGGTCACCGACACCGAGTGGGGTTGGGGCTTTGGGGGAACAATGTCTGAAAAAGATAGTCCGGCCAAACAACCGTCCGATGTTTACCAAGCGGCTCTGCTGCCTGAAGCGCCGCAGTTTTTCCACGAGTCATCAACGAACCAGTTGGCGGTGGCGGGCATCCAACGCAACCGCTTGGAGCTGGGTATAGCTTGCGGTTGCACGCCGAAGTCGCTTGAGGTTGATGTGGATGCATACATTGCTGAAATCGCGCCCGAGTTGGGTATTTCCCGCGGAAGGGCGTTGGAATATGTGGAGGTTGGCATCCAGCTGGCCCTGATGCCTCGGTTGGGTGCTTTCGTCAAGGCTCGTGCGCACTTACCTTTTCGGCATCTGCTCACTATCGCTCGTGCAACGGCACCGCTGCAGAATCCGGAGGTGCGCGAGGTTGTTGAGGAGGAGATTGCACGTTTTGTCATTCCTCGCAGGCAAGGTGAAGTTCTCCGGGGAGTTCGCAGCCTGCATAAGTTCCTGCAACGGGTTATCGAAGAAATTGAACCTCAGCTTCGCCCCAAAAACCTTCCGGGTGATGTTGATCCGCTGCTTCCCGCAGAAGAACGCGAAATAGTAGGAGAGAGCATCGGTTTTGAAGACGGCGACAACTTCGCGGAAGTTTTTATGGAGCTGGAAAAGACCCGCGCTCTCGAATTTAAAGCCACTCTCCAAGCTATTTCCACCTCGGCGGGCTGTACTCGCGTCGAAGCTCTGACGCATCTCATCCGTGGTACCGCCGAAGCAAAGATTGTTCTCAACCTGTACTGTCCCGCCACAGAAGAACGCCCTCGCACTGCCTGGCTCGGTGGCGTGGGGTGGATCTCGCAGTTGGCAACGCAGGCGTGGATTGACAAGGTTACGCATATCCGCTTGCTTGCCGACGAAACCGCGGAGGGCTACGCCCCAACCGAAAGTCAGAGGGCCTTCGTTAAAGGTCGGGACGGCACGTGTCGTTTCCCAGGCTGTGATGTGCCTGCGGAGCTCTGCGACATTGACCATATTGAGCCGTATGACAAAGAGCGCCCAGCCGAGGGCGGGGCAACGGAAACGCCGAACCTCCACTGCCTCTGCCGCCGACATCACAACATGAAAACGACTGGTCTGTGGAATGTTGCACGTGATCGAGATGGAGTGGAACTGTGGACGTCGTCAAGCACGGGCAAAAAGGCGGTGAGCCTGGAAGATGGGCCGCTCGCTGGACATGGGCGCTACACCTTTAACAAGCGTGGTCTGCGGATAACGCAGGCACTGGAAGAATATAACCAGTACCGCCAAGAGCTGATTGAACAATCGCAGAAGCTGGTCGAGGAAGCGCGCAAGGGCGAAGACACCGACACTCCCGACACGCCTGACATCGACACGCCTGACACCGAAGAACCGCCCAACGCGAATGAGTTTGGTTTCTGACCAGGGGGTGTGTAATAATTTCCAGGTTGTCTTTATAGGCAGCTTTACCTGTTTCGGGCATGAACCGGCCGAGCGTCCCTCTGTGGGAAAGCGCCGCCAGGGTCCTCTGTCTATGCAAAAAGTAAAGGAATAAGTTTCCATGAACATTCTTGACAAGGTTGATGCAGCATACCTGCGCGACGACATTCCGGAGTTCCGCGCTGGAGACACCGTCGAGGTCGACGTAAAGATTGTTGAAGGTAAGACCGAGCGTGTTCAGGTCTTCAAGGGCGTCGTTATCCGCCGCCAGGGCGGTGGCGTCCGCGAGACCTTCACCGTCCGCAAGGTATCCTTCGGTATCGCTGTTGAGCGTACCTTCCCGGTGCACTCCCCGAACATCGACGAGATTCGCGTTGTCTTCAAGGGCGACGTTCGCCGTGCGAAGCTGTACTACCTGCGCAACCTGCGCGGTAAGGCTGCACGCATCAAGGAGCGCCGCTAGTCTTTCGGCGCAAAATAATCCCCATCGAGTGTTGAGCTCGGTGGGGATTTTTCTATCGCGTATAGTCTTTTCCCATGACCGACGACGATTCGCGCGAACAGACTGACGGCCAAAAAGAAGACCGTACTGAAGGCTTGAAAGGCTTCCGGAAACTTGACGAGGAGCCTGAAAAACACACTCCGTGGTACATCGAGATTCCAATCATTATCGTGATTGCCCTGCTCATAAGTGCCGGTGTGCAGTCCTTTATCGGCCGCGTCTACGTGATCCCATCCGAGTCGATGCAGCCGACGCTCAACGGATGTGTTGGGTGCACCGGTGACCGCATTTGGGTGGATAAGGTTTCCTACCAGTTCTCAGATCCCAAGCCCGGCGATGTTGTCGTCTTTAATGGCCCGGAGTCCTGGAATAGTAACTACGTGTCACAGCGTTCTACTAACCCGGTGGCGAACTCGCTGCAGACGGTTGGATCCTGGATTGGCCTTGTCGCCCCGGATGAAAATGCGTTGGTCAAGCGTGTGATTGCCACCGGCGGGCAGACTGTGCAGTGCCGGCCAGGAGATCCCGGCATCATGGTCGACGGCAAGATGACAGACCAGGATTTCATTAAAACTCCGGCAGACAAGCCGGTGGTGGATAATCTTGGCTCAGAGCAGTGTGGTGGTCCTTACTTCGGGCCGGTAACAGTGCCGGAGGGGCATCTGTGGGTCATGGGTGATAACCGCACCAACTCCGCGGACTCTCGCTATCACATGGGTGACGAGCTGCAGGGTACTGTGCCGCTGGATAACGTCGTCGGCAAGGTGCAGGCAATCATTCTGCCGTTTAACCGAATCGGTGGCGTCGATGATCCGGACATCCAGCACAACTAAATCCAGCACAACTAAATCCAGCACAACTAGTCAGCACAGTCTGCTCGCGCCGCCGGCGCCGAAACTGCGGAGGTTGAAGCAGTCGCGCACGATGGAGATCGCGCTGGCAAAGCGCGGCTTTGGGCCTGTAGCTGGGGTCGACGAGGCTGGCCGTGGCGCCTGTGCAGGCCCGATAGTTATCGCCGCCTGCTGCCTTCCCGAACGCCCCATCGCAGAGCTGGATAAGCTCACGGATTCTAAAAAGCTCACGCCAGCCGCACGCGAACGGCTCTTTCCGCTCATCCAACGCTTCGCCACCTCTTTTTGCGTGACGACGATCCCCGCGTCTTACATCGACCAATTCGGCATCCAGGACGCGAATGTCACTGGAATGCGCCGCGCGGTAGCCGGGTTGGGGCAGCGCCCTGGCTACGTGCTTACCGACGCACTCAAGGTGTCCGGCTTCACGGCACCCTATTTGCCCGTGATTGGCGGTGATTCCGCTTGCCGATGTATTGCTGCTGCGAGTGTCTTAGCCAAAGTCACCCGCGACCGCATTATGGTTAACCTATCGGAGAAGTATCCGGACTATGGTCTGGCGGGGCATAAGGGCTACGGCACGGTATCGCATATGGAAGCGATTTCACGCCATGGCGCAACCCCGGAACATCGGTGGTCATACCGCAATGTGCGCTTGGCGCACGCGGAGTATCTTGAGCACAACGAATAGACCAACATGTACAAAAAGAGCAACATGTAAACACTCGAAGGAGCCGTCGCGGTCGTGAGCGCAGAAGATCTAGAAAACTACGAGGCCGACGTTGAACTATCCCTGTACAAGGAGTTCCGCGATGTCGTTAGTCAGTTTTCGTACGTTGTTGAGACGGAGCGCAGGTTCTACCTTGCCAACGCTGTGGAGCTAATCCCGCACAACAGCGAAAACGAGGTCTACTTCGAGCTGCGGATGTCGGACGCCTGGGTGTGGGATGTCCACCGCCCGGCGCGGTTTGTCCGCTACGTGCGCGTCATCACTTTCAAGGACGTCAATATCGAGGAACTGGATAAGCCTGACCTGCGACTGCCGTAGATTTTATAGCTTTTCATCTCTTGGTATGGCTAGCTGTTAACAGTTATCCACAGTCGAAAAATAATCCACAGTTAGGGCCTTCCGAGCATCCATCGGAAGGCCTTTGTCATGCCCGCTGTGCAAGAGTGTTTCCGAACTGCCAAGGCGGCAAAAGTCTAGGCAGTAAACAGCCTAGGCACAATTCAACGGGGAACCAGGGGGACCGGGGGCTATGACACAGAACTTTGAAGAACTGACAACGAGACAGCTCGGCGCGTTTGGGGAGGATTTCGTCGCTGAGATGTTGGAGGATCAGGGGTGGGAAATTATTGCTCGGAATGAGCGCGTCGGACGCTATGAGCTCGATCTTATTGCTGAAGACGTCGACGGCAGGCTGCATTTTGTGGAAGTAAAAACACGGCGCAGCTCGCGAAGTAGTCAGTTTGGGGACGGCAGAGAGGCCATCACGGCAGCAAAGCTTCGTCATTTGTACAAGGCAGCGGCGCAGTGGCGGTCAGAAAGCTCTACCTACTGGTTGGAGTCCGTAGTTATCGACTGCGCAGAAGTCACAGTGTCCAGTCCTTCGTCCGGTCCTCCAGTCGTAGCGGTTACGTACATTCCCGCAATCTGCGACGCGGCGACCATGTGGGACTGCTAGATGACTGTCGGTACAGCTCTCGCAGTCAGCCTCAGCGGCATTGAGGGAACTATTGTGCAGGTCGAAGCCGACGTTGGGCGTGGCTTGCCGGGAATGTATATCGGTGGGCTCGGCGATGCCGCCGTCGGGGAAGCCAAGCATCGCGTGCGCACGGCGGTTGCTAACTCGCAGCTGCCCTGGCCGAAAACAAAAGTCGTGGTTAGTCTGTCGCCGGCGCATATCCGCAAACACGGCACTAGCTTTGACCTCGCCATCGTCTGCGCCATCCTAATCGCAACCAGGGATGACATCGAGGCTCGCGGTCGTCTCCGCCACACAGTGCTCATTGGCGAACTCGGGCTCGACGGTTCCATTCGCTCGGTGCGTGGAGTGTTGCCGCAGGTCCTTGCCGCCCGCGAGGCCGGTGCCCGTTGGGTCGTCGTGCCCGCCGCTAACGCCGCAGAGGCCGCGCTTGTCGACGGCATTGCCGTCTGCACCGCAGCCGACCTCACACAGCTATGGGGCTGGGTACTCACCGGATCAGGTTTGACGACCGCACTTAACGACGATCCCAGCGAACAATCCTTCTCAGTAGACCTAGCCGATGTCGATGGCCAACCTGAGGCCCGCTTCGCCCTCGAGGTAGCGGCAGCAGGTGGGCACAATCTGTTCATGCAGGGTTCTCCGGGAACTGGAAAGTCCATGCTCGCTGAGCGCTTGCCCACGATCCTGCCGCCATTGCAGAAGTGGCAGCAGCTCGAGGTCACCGCGCTGCATTCGGTGGCCGGAGCTCTCGATACTACGGACACTCTTGTCCAACATCCACCGTTTGTGGCACCGCATCACAGCGCGACTGTGGCAGCGCTAGTCGGCGGCGGTGCTGTGCCCAAACCCGGCGCGATTAGCCTTGCCCACCATGGGGTGCTCTTCTTGGACGAAATCACCCTCATGCGCCCGGCGGTATTGGATGCGTTGCGGATGCCGATGGAAAACGGGGTGGTCGTCCACCTGCGTACGCACCATCGAGTGACCTTTCCGGCGAGAACACAACTAGTCATGGCGACTAATCCGTGTCGGTGCGGGGCGGCGTATGCCAGCGAATGCACCTGCTCTAGTAGCGAGCGAGCCAAGCATGGTCGCGCATTATCGGGCCCGCTACGCGATCGCATGGACCTCAACGTCACGCTCAGTCCTGCCGGAGCCAAGCTGGGCATTGAAAACAAAACAAACAATGAGCCCTCCGCAGCCGTTCGTGATCGAGTACAGGCCGCACGTGACCGTGCCGGCCACCGATGGCAGGCCCTGGGGCTTGCCGAAGAAGCAGCCGTCACCAACGCGAGTGTGCCACGCTCGCTTCTCCGTCGTCACGCGGGACTGGACGAAGAGGCGATGGCGTTGTTGGACTTTCAGTTGAGGAACGGAGAGATTACCCAGCGGGGAGTGGACAGAGTAATCGCAGTGGCGTGGACGCTCGCAGATCTCGAGGGGGTCGACGCGTTTACCTTCGAGCATGTGCAACGCGCCTGCCAACTGCACGCCCGCGAGGGCGGCTAATTCAACGAGCGGCTAATACAACCGAACCATTATCAAGGGGGAGAAAATGGACGAAATTCACGCGTGGGCTTATCTGAATCGTGTGGTAGAGGCGACGCATCCGCAGATTGTGCGGCTCGTGACGGAGTTTGGGCCGGTAGAGGTAGCGGAAAGGATCAAGGCTCGCGCCGGGCTGCCGGAAAGTCTACTCAATACGACGCAAGCGCGGGCCCAGGTTGACCAAAGCGGCCACGATTTGGAGCTGGCGGCAGCGATGGGGTGGCGCCTTATTTATCCGGGACACCCAGAGTGGCCGGGGGAGCTGCTGTCCTGCTTTACGACGCTCGAAGTCCGTGACCGCGCAGATGCGCCACCACTTGCGCTGTGGGTGCGTGGCCGTGACTTGCGGGAGATGCTCAGTGAAGCGGTGGCGATTGTCGGAACGCGGATGGCCAGCAGCTACGGGACACAAGTGGCGGCCCAATTCGCGGGGCAGTTCGCGAATGCGGGGGTTAGTGTCATCAGTGGTGGTGCGTTGGGGATTGATGCCGCGGCGCATCGAGCTGCGCTCGACGCTGGCGGCACTACGGTTGTGGTCGGAGCGGGTGGTGTAGGGGTTGACTATCCGCGGGCGCATGCAGAACTCTTCGACCGGATTGCAGAGCGGGGTGCGCTGGTCACGGAGTATCCACCGGGAGTGCGACCTGCGCGACATCGGTTCTTGACTAGGAATCGGCTGGTAGCGGCCCTATCACGAGCAACCACGATCGTCGAGGCGGGCTGGCGTTCAGGGGCGCGCAACACAGCGCACTGGGTAGTGAGGTTAAACAAGCCCTTGGGAGCAGTGCCGGGACCGGTGACGCTGCAAACTACCTCTGGCTGTCATGACCTAATCCGCAGTGGCGAGGCTGTACTGGTGTGTAGTGCCGACAATGTGCGGTCGCTGTATCGGTCAGTTGGCACAGTGAATGAGGATGCTCAGCTCGAATTGTTGTGGGAAAAGTCGGCGGTGCAGAAGCTTTCTCGAAACGAGCTCGCTGTCTTCGACTCCCTGAATTCTGCGGAGCCAACGCCAGTGGGTGAAGTCGCCGCGCAGGCGGGATTAGCCGTAGCGCTTACGACACATTTGTTGTTGGAGCTGCAGGGACAGGGGCTGACCAATCGAGTTGAGGGTGGGTGGTTGCGCCAGGAACAGAAGCGCTAGTGAGGCATTAGTAAAACCTTCTGCAAAGAAACTCGAAAAAATCTTGAATTAGATATTGCAATTCTCTGTTCACTCAGTAATATAGGCAAGGCAAGCCTAAGTAACTGTTACGGAAACGGGCTTGTGACATGGGTGAGGCAATAGGGCAGTGGCTCTGGCGAAAGTCGGAGTCACTGCCTTTTCCGCTGTCTGGTGAGGTCTCGCTGTGTGCATCTACTAAGGTCAGAACCGTGAAGCGCGCAACCGATAAAGATGACACGGCTGAGCCGGATTTTGGGTTATCCGCCAATATTGAGGCCGTACTCATGGATTTTCTCGATGAGCTGACTTATTCCCGCAGACTCTCCGGCGCAACCGTCCGCGCCTATCGAGCCGATCTCATCCCCCTCCTCGCCGGCCTGAACCACATCAGTGAACTCTCCACCCCTGTCATCCGTGCGCACCTCGGCGCGAAGCATGCGGAGGGTGCTGCGCGGTCATCACTGGCTCGCTTAACGACGTCTATTCGGCAGTTCTGTAGTTGGCTTGTAGCTCGGAAACTTCTCGATGCTGATCCGTCGCTGCGGCTGTCAACACCGAAGAAGCATCAGCATCTCCCGGAAGTGCTCTCGCCGGAGAAGGTTGAGGCAGCAATCGAGAAAGTCTCTTCTGAAGACGGCGCAGTAGCGGCACGCGACTTGGCCATCGTGGAATTGTTGTATGCCACTGGGATGCGTGTAGAGGAGCTGTGCAAGGCCGACGTCTCTGATGTCGACTTCTCCCGCCACATCATCTCGGTAGTGGGTAAGGGTAACAAGCAGCGCATCGTGCCCTTTGGGGCGCCAGCGGAGGCGGCGCTCAAAGGCTGGCTCCAGGTGCGTGGAAACTTTCATGCTTCCGCACAGGCCGAACATGCGCTTTTTCTCGGTGTGCGTGGAGGTAGGTTGAATCCGCGGCAGGCGCGCCGAGTTATTCATAAATGGGCTGATGTTTCGCCGCATGCGCTTCGGCACTCTGCGGCCACGGCCATGGTGGAAGGTGGCGCTGACTTGCGTGTGGTGCAGGAGATGCTCGGCCATTCGAGTCTGGCGACCACACAGATTTATACCCACGTCTCAGCGGACCGCCTTCGTGAAGTACATAAGCGGGCACATCCGCGCGCTTAACTGCGCACGGGCTTGAGTACGATTGGCCTCCGCTGTATCAAATCCAACGGATTGAGATAGTCCTTGCCGCGCAGCGCACCCCAATGCAGGCCCGGTTCGGGATGTTTGGCGTTGGCCACAAGATGGCCAATCACCTGGCCTGCGGCCACGTGGTCTCCCTTTTCTAGTGCGGTATCTATGGGCTGATAGGTTGTGCGGATGCCATCGGCGTGCATGATCGACACGGAAGTCATTCCGGCGATCGAACCGGCGAAATGCACCACACCGGGAGCTGAGGCGTGGATTGGCTGGCCCGGGGAGGCGTTCAGGTCAACTCCGCGGTGCCCAGGCTGCCAGCGTTTTTCCGGTGGGGCGTAGTCGCGTAGAACTTTGCCGTGGACAGGGAAGGTATGCGCAATAGTGGATATTGGTTCGCCGGTAGCTGCAGGTGGGCTTGGGGGTGTTGTTAGCGCGACAGCGAGCACGAATAGCGCTAATGTGCGCATTAGCGAGCGCCTGAAACTCTGCTTGGTCGTCATGCGCGATAGTGTGGCGGACGCTGCACTCGTCGACAAGCGGCAGTGCATTGCAAACGGTTCTAGCTGTGGATGACTTTTTGCCCTGTGGATAGCAGGGTGTGTCAGATATTGCGACCTGCGCGATGTATCAGATAAGATGACGCTCGCGGTGTCTGCCTTAATGGGCGGTCATTAGCACAAAGACTACGCGCGCGACCCATTCCGGCTGGTTCACGGGTGCTCGGCAGGATATCTGTCGGGTGTGAGGCAGCGGGGGAGCGCTAGGGCACAGGGAAAGCCTGTGCGTGAACTGTAACCACCTATATCGGATAAGAAAGGAAGGGAAGCAGCCGCAGCCCTAGTCAGGCTGGACGTGAGGATCTTCCCTGAATATGACATGGCTGTTGTATCCATGCGAGAACTGCTCGATGCAGGTGTCCACTTCGGTCACCAGACCCGTCGTTGGAACCCGAAGATGAAGCGTTTCATCTTCACCGAGCGCAATGGCATCTACATCATCGACCTGCAGCAGACCCTGACCTACATCGACGAGGCTTTCGAGTTCGTCAAGGAGACTGTCGCTCACGGTGGCAACATCCTGTTCGTCGGTACCAAGAAGCAGGCTCAGGAAGCCGTTCAGAACGAGGCAGAGCGCGTTGACATGCCGTACGTCAACCACCGCTGGCTCGGCGGTATGCTGACCAACTTCGCCACCGTTTCCAAGCGCCTGGCTCGCCTGAAGGAGCTTCAGGCAATGGACGCTGCTGAGAACGGCTACGAGGGTCGCGGCAAGAAGGAAATCCTGATGCTGACCCGTGAGCGCACCAAGCTGGAGCGCACCCTGGGCGGCATTCGCGACATGTCCAAGGTTCCGTCCGCACTGTGGATTGTTGACACCAACAAGGAGCACATCGCTGTCTCCGAGGCTAAGAAGCTGGGCATTCCGGTTGTTGCCATCCTGGACACCAACTGCGACCCGGATGACGTTGACTTCCCGATCCCGGGCAACGACGACGCTATCCGTGCTGCTTCCGTGCTGACCCGCATCATCTCCACCGCTGTTGAAGAGGGCCGCAAGGCTCGCGCTGAGCGCGAGGCCAACGCTGCTCGCGAAGCAGCAGGCGACGCTCCGATCGAGTCCGCCGCTGAGAAGACCGACCAGGCTGCAGAGATGGACGCCGAAGGCTCCACTGCAACTGAGACGGCATCCGCTGAGTAAAGCTGAACTTTCTAACCACCACAAGTTCTAACCACCACAAGGAGGAACGCCCAGCATGGCGAATTTCACTGCTGCTGACGTCAAGAAGCTCCGTGAGCTGACCGGCTCCGGCATGAAGGCTTGTAAGGACGCACTCGTCGAGACCGACGGCGATTTCGACAAGGCTGTCGAGATCCTGCGCATTAAGGGCGCAAAGGACGTCGGCAAGCGTGCAGAGCGCACCGCTGCCGAGGGCCTGATTGCTGTTTCTGGTAACACCATGATCGAGGTCAACTCCGAGACCGACTTCGTTGCCAAGAACCAGGAGTTCATCGACTTCGCCAACAAGGTCGCCGACGCTGCCGCAGCAGTCAAGGCAAACTCCCAGGAAGAGCTCGCAGCTGCTGACCTCGACGGTCAGACTGCAGCTGACGCTACCCAGGAGCTCTCCGCAAAGATCGGTGAGAAGCTGGAGCTGCGTCGCGCCGCTACTCTCGAGGGCGACAACATCGCTGTCTACCTGCACCGCCGTGCAGCCGACCTGCCGGCAGCTGTCGGTGTTCTGGTTGCTTACACCGGTGAGGGAGAGGGCGCTGCAGAGACTGCTCACGCAGCAGCTATGCAGGTTGCCGCTCTGAAGGCTCAGTACCTGTCCCGCGAGGATGTCCCGGCTGACCGCGTCGAGGCAGAGCGCGCTGTCTACGAGAAGATCACTCGCGAAGAGGGCAAGCCGGAGCAGGCTATCGCCAAGATCGTCGAGGGCCGTCTGAACGGCTTCTACAAGGACGTTGTTCTGCTGGAGCAGCCGTCTGTCGCTGAGAGCAAGAAGACCGTTAAGCAGCTCATGGAAGAGGCTGGCGTTACCCTGACCGGTTTCGTCCGCTTCGAGGTTGGTCAGCACTAATTCGCTGTAATTTGTGCTCTAGCCTCTAGCTGTTAGCTAGTGTGAATGCCCCATCCGGTTGTTTCGGGTGGGGCATTTTGCTGCCATGTTGCCGACAATGCGGAGCGTCAAGTGTGCCTTGCTGTCGTGACCGGGTAGACTCGTCTGCGACTTTTAAACGGTGTGAGAAAGGTGCATGGTCATGGCAGAATCTGTCGAGCGCAATGGCTTCAAACGTGTGATGCTCAAGCTCGGTGGTGAGATGTTCGGTGGCGGCAAGGTTGGCGTTGACCCGGACGTGGTGCAAAACGTTGCCCGACAGATTGCGGAAGTTTCCCGAAAGGGCGTCGAGGTCTGTGTCGTCATCGGCGGAGGTAACTTCTTCCGTGGCGCACAGCTTCAGCAGCGCGGCATGGACCGCGCACGGTCTGACTACATGGGCATGCTGGGCACTGTCATGAACTGCCTGGCTCTGCAGGACTTCCTCGAGCAGGAGGGCGTGGACTGCCGCGTTCAGACTGCAATCAACATGGCACAGGTCTCGGAGCCGTACCTGCCGTTGCGTGCTAAGCGCCACCTGGAGAAGGGGCGCGTGGTCATCTTTGGTGCAGGTATGGGTATGCCGTACTTCTCCACCGACACCACCGCAGCCCAGCGCGCCCTGGAGATCGGCTGCGAGGTGCTGCTGATGGCCAAGGCCGTTGACGGTGTCTACTCGGCCGACCCACGTGAGGTGCCGGACGCAGAGCTGTTCGACGACATCACCCACCGTGAGGTTCTGGAACGCGACCTGCGCGTTGCGGACGCCACCGCTTTCTCCCTGTGCATGGACAACAACATGCCGATTCTCGTGTTTAATCTGCTTACCGACGGAAACATTGCGCGCGCGGTAGCCGGTGAGCAAATCGGTACTCTCGTCCACAGCTGATAAATTTGTTCGTAATACGTTCTTTCCACAGAACGCTCTAGAACTATCTAGAACCCGCGTAGAAACCCGAGGTTAAAAACACAATGATTGATGAAGTCCTGCTTGACTGTGAAGAAAAGTACGGTAGCTCCGTAGAACACTACCGCGAGGAGCTGACCCACATTCGCACTGGCCGTGCGAACCCGACGATGTTCAACGGCGTTATTGCGGAGTACTACGGTGTTCCGACTCCGATTACCCAGATGGCTACCATTTCGGTTCCAGAGCCGCGCATGCTGCTGATTAAGCCGTATGAGCTGAGCGTCATGGGCGACATCGAAAACGCGATTCGCAACTCGGACCTGGGTGTGAACCCGACTAATGATGGCCAGGTCCTGCGCGTAACTATCCCGCAGCTGACCGAGGAGCGCCGTCGTGAGATGGTTAAGGTCGCACGATCGAAGGGCGAAGACACCAAGATCGCGATTCGCAATGTCCGTCGTAAGGGCATGGAAACTCTGAAGAAGATTCAGAAGGACGGCGACGCTGGTGAGGACGAGGTGCAGGCAGGCGAAAAGGAGCTGGACCAGGTCACCAAGAACTACGTCGAGCAGGTGGACTCCTTGGTTGAACGCAAGGAAGCGGAACTGATGGAGGTTTAGGCCTTCACATTCAACCGGGAGAGGGGATTTGAGGCGCCAATGCCAACGTCGAAGCCAGCGTCCAATAAGGAACGTGTTCTAGACGAGCTACGGCTTATTAAGCCACGTAACTCAGCAGGCCGAAACTTGCCGGTTGCAATCACGGTGGGCGTAGCACTTGGTGCAGTCGTCATCATCGGCTTGCTGCTGGGGGCGCTCGCTTGGACCGTTCTGGTCGCCGGGGCGGTTGGTCTCGCAACCTGGGAGGTCTGCGAGCGGCTCCGTGAGTCCGATTGGCAGGTCCCTCGCCCGGTACTGATTCTCGGCGGACAACTGATGGTGTGGTTGTCCGCCTACTGGGGGATTGACGGTTTGGTGATGGGTCTGGCCGCGACCCTGATGCTCTTGCTCGTCGTCCGCCTGTTCTTACACGGGATGGCCGAAGCGCCACGGAACTGGCTGCGGGATGTCGCCGTCGGTGTTTTCGTGATTATGTGGATTCCATTCTTTGCCGCGCTAGCAGTGCAGCTGGTACGCATGGACAATCCCTGGGGAGTTGATCCTCGTCTGGTCATTGTGACCTTCATGATTGGCGTTATCTCAAATGACGTCGGAGGCTATGCCGCTGGTGTAATGTTCGGAAAGCATCCGATGGCCCCGAAGGTAAGCCCTAAAAAATCCTGGGAAGGGTTCGGCGGCTCTCTTGTACTCGCCACCATTACTGGAGCGCTCTGTGCGATCTTTATGTTGCACGCGCCGTGGTGGCAGGGCATCGTGCTGGGCATCGCCCTGGTTATCTCGGCCACGCTTGGTGACCTGATGGAGTCCCAGTTCAAACGAGATCTGGGGATTAAAGATATGTCCTCGATTTTGCCGGGCCACGGCGGTCTGATGGACCGCCTGGATGGCATGCTGCCATCAGCCGCGATGACGTGGCTGATATTGCAGCTTTTCAGCCTAGTTTAATTTGGCTGGTTCAATCGGCCTTTAGTTGCCGCCCTTACGAATCTGGCGGCGCAGATCAAACATTCGCCAGCCACCGATGAGTGCGGTGATGAGGGCACCGAGGATGGCAGCGAAGAGCATTCCGACGCCGACTGGGAAGTTCCAGGTCCAGCCGAACAGGTTTAGTGCGGTCTCCTGCTGATTCTGCAGAATGAACACCAGCAGTACGATCAGCAAAATTGCACTGATGACCAGGCCAATCCACATTGAGCCCGCAGTAGTCTTTTTCACCTTGCGCCGGCCAGGGGCGGGCGCTGGCTCCGGTGTGGAGTCCTTCTCTGTCGTCGTGTCAACGACTGGCTCTGGAAGGTTGTCCTGCTCAGGTGCAGGAGCCACGGAATCATTTGGGGAGTACGACGGGGCATCGTCGAAAAGCGGACTGTCGTTATTCGGCTGATTAGCGTTAGTCATACCTATTATTCAACACGTTTTAGCAGGTATGTACCACTTGTAAAGGTCTACTTAGTTACGGCTGCCTAGACATTCATTAGGCCAAAACCGTTATTACATGCGAAAATGGGTGCCATCATGGCATCTTCACTTCCAATCGTTCTTAAAGCTCCACGTCGCGGCATGCCCGCGACCCATTTTGCGGACCTCGATGTTGAGGAACGGAAGGCTGCGGTCAAGGAACTGGGCCTGCCGGCCTTCCGTGCCGATCAGATTGCCCGGCACTATTACGGTCGGCTTGAGGCTGACCCTATGACGATGACTGACCTACCAGAAGCAGATCGTCAAAAGGTCAAGGACAGTCTCTTCCCACCTCTGTTGACTCCGGTGCGGCACATCACCTGTGACGACGGCGAAACCCGTAAGACACTGTGGCGTGCAGGTGACGGTACGCTGCTGGAATCCGTGCTGATGAAGTATCCAGGGCGTGCGACCCTCTGTATCTCCTCACAGGCCGGCTGCGGTATGGCATGCCCATTCTGTGCGACGGGTCAGGGCGGTCTGCAGCGTAATCTCTCCACCGCGGAGATTGTTGACCAGGTTCGTGAGGCCGCTGCCACTATGGCAGCTGAGGGCGGTCGTCTGACCAACATCGTATTCATGGGCATGGGCGAGCCGCTCGCGAACTACAAGCGCGTTCTCGCCGCCGTCCATCGCATTACGCGGCCCTCGCCGGAGGGATTCGGCATCTCGATGCGCAATGTCACCGTTTCTACGGTCGGTTTCGCGCCGAACATCCGACGGCTTGCCGACGAGGACCTGTCAGTAACCCTCGCAGTGTCTCTGCACACTCCGGATGACGAGCTTCGCGACGAGCTGGTACCGATCAACAATCGCTTTACAGTGGCCGAGGTACTTGATGCAGCTCGCTACTACGCAGACAAGACAGGCCGTCGCGTATCTATTGAGTACGCTTTGATTCGTGATATTAACGACCAGGATTGGCGTGCAGACCTGTTGGGTAAGAAGCTCCACAATGCTCTGGGCTCACGTGTCCACGTCAACCTGATCCCGCTCAACCCAACTCCGGGTTCGAAGTGGGACGCCTCCCCGAAGAAGCAGCAGGAGGAGTTCGTCCGCCGCGTACAGGCCCAGGGGGTACCGTGCACGGTCCGCGATACCCGTGGCAACGAGATTGCGGCAGCGTGTGGTCAGCTGGCGGCCGAAGAGGTTTAGTCGCTGAATAGCAAAAGATCCGCACCGAATTCGGTGCGGATCTTTTTGTGCGCTGTAGCGCTATAGAGCTGTTGGTATAGAGCTGTTAGGCCAGACTTTCTGCAAAAGCGGCTAACTCTACTGGTTCTGGCCTTCCGGCAGGCGGTTCCAGGAGCGCAGCTGAGAGTCGGTCAGGTTAGCGTAGACGCCAGTGCCGTTTACCTGGTCGCGTGCCCACTCCGGCTCAATGTGGCCTTCCGGCTTGTTGTGACCGGTAACGGTGCGGACCTGAGAACCCTGCGGGGCGAACAACTGCAGCAGCAAGCCAATAGCAATCAGGGCGGCGATGGCGACCAGCCACCAGTTCTCGACGTTGCCCTTGTGGTTACCAATGGTCATACCCAGCAGGAAAATCACGGAAATCCAGCCGGCCTTCTGCATAGCGCTCTTGCTAATGCCGTGCCAGCCCCACTTCGCCGACGGCTCGTCGAGGGTGCTGACGCCGCGGTAAATTTCTTCCTTTGGCTCGTGGTTGCTCACTTGAAAGTCCTCCTGTTAACACTTTCGGCGAATTGCACTCTATATGCACTTCAGCCTATCTGCAGTTTTGCTGAAAGCGGCTGAGCGCATTTTCAGACAATCTTGAGTATCGGGTGTAAGGATACCTTAGAACTTGCTGAAATTGGGACTCAGCCCGGCCGGAAACTGTTCGCCGGTGTGCTCGTTTGCCCAAAGTGGGGGTAGGGTGAGCACTCGTGACATTTCTTCTTGGAGTTTTACTCTTCGCAATCGGCATCGCGGTGACAATCGCCCTTCACGAATGGGGCCATCTCACCGCAGCTCGACTGTGTGGAATGCGAGTGCGTCGGTACTTCATTGGCTTCGGCCCAACGCTGTTTTCCTTCAAGCGGCATCACGCTGCGGCAGGAGGGCATGACACCGAGTATGGAGTAAAGGCAGTTCCGTTTGGCGGATTCTGCGACATCGCAGGCATGACCGCAATGGATCCAATCGATCCTGCCGAAGAGCCCTACGCCATGTACAAGAAGCCGTGGTGGCAGCGCATTATCGTGATGCTCGGTGGGGTGGCGATGAACCTCATCGTTGGATTCATCATTCTTTACTTCATCGCAGTGACGTGGGGTTTGCCCAACATGGGTAAGGAAATGGCTCCGCGCATTCAGGCGGTACAGTGCGTCTCGCCGGCACAGCGGACCGACGGTACTCTTGAGCCCTGCACTGGTTCCGGTCCTGCAGAGCGCGCAGGGCTACGTGCCGGAGATGTGATTGAGAAGATCAATGGCACCAAGATTACGTCCTACCCCGAGGCTGTGTCTCTTATTGGCAGCTCTGCAGGTGGCGACATCAAAATGACTATCGACCGCAATGGCAGCACCCAGACGGTCACGGTCACCCCGGAAGTCGTCAAACGCAAGACTAACGACGGCCAGGACATCGACCAGCCAGCGATTGGTATCGCCTTCCAGCGACCAGAGACTATCCTCCACGAGTACAACGCAGTGACCGCCATCGGCGGTGCGGCCAGCTTCACAGGCAGCCTTTTCGGGGCGGTTTGGAACGGGCTGCTCTCCATCCCGGAGAAGGTTCCCGGTGTGGTTGCGTCCATCTTCGGCGCTCAGCGTGATCCGGCCAGCCCGATGAGTGTCGTCGGTGCTTCGCGTGCCGGCGGTGAATTGGTGGAGATGAACCAGTGGCCTTCATTCTTCCTACTGCTGGCCAACCTCAATTACTTCCTGGCCGTGTTCAACCTCGTGCCGTTGCCGCCACTCGACGGTGGCCACATCGCCGTTGTTATTTATGAACGCATTCGCGATCGAATTCGCAAGGCATTCGGTAAGCCAGCGCTTGGGCCTGCCGATTACACCAAGCTTATGCCAATTACTATGGCCTTTACTGCGGTTTTGCTGGTCTTCGGCGTTCTGGTCATGGCCGCTGACGTGGTCAATCCAATTGTGCTGAACCGCTGATAGTAGGTTGCGGCGTGCCAGCGTCGTCGTAAAGCAAAGCGGTGCTAACGTCAGCCCACATGGAACAAACTTCGCGCCGCAAGCCCCTGCTTCGCAGTATCTCGGCTGTGGCAATCACGGGTCTGGTGTTGTCATCCGCCGCGTGTACGCCGCGGCCTGACACCGGGCGCGAGGTGCTAGAGGAATTCCTGGGGGCGCTGGCGGGAGGGGACGTTGCTAAGGCGGCGGCACTGACTGATTACCCGGACTCCGCTGAAGGGGATCTGAAGGCGGCCACTGCCGGACTCCAGCCGGAGGGGCTTGAGTATGAGATTGCGGGTATCGATTCCAGCTCGAATCAGTCCTCGGCCGAAGTCGCCATGAATTGGCAGCTACCGCATCAGCGACGCTGGGGATATGACACCACTTTCACACTGACCAAGACTGAGACTGGGCAACGGGATTGGGCATTGCGCTGGTCGCCAGCATCCCTGCATCCACAGCTGGGGCGTAACCAACACCCAGAATTGCGCACTATCGCAGCTCCACGTCCATCTGTGGTTGGCTCGGACGGTGCGGCCTTGCTCGAGCCAGGGACTGTGCACCGGGTAATTCTCCATCGTGATGGGGCGAAGAATGTGCAGTCGTCGATTAATCGGGCGGCGACGGTTATCAATAATGAAATGCCGGAAAATGGTCCGAAGCTTGACGCGCGAGCAGTGGGGGAGCAGGCGGCTGGTGGGAAGGGTAACTTTTCGTTGATTGTGCTGCCGGGATCCACGCCACAGCGAGTCAAGGATGAGCTCGCGGACATCGACGGAATTTCTGTTAACGATGAAGCGGCGATGGTGCGACCCGACCCGGGGTTTGCGCCTGATTTGATGAGCCGCGTGGAAAAGCTAGTGGACACTGGTGATCACGGTGCCGATGGTTGGAATATCGTGGCGGCCAACGAGGGCGGAGCAGTCGTCGGCACGCTCTATGAGGTGTCTCCGGATGTAGCGCCGGCAGTGCAGGCATCAATTAGTAAAAAGGTGCAGGACGCAGCGCAAAAGGCAGTCGATACGCGGCAAGATGCGAAGGCAATGCTGGTGGCTGTACAGCCGTCTACGGGCAAGATTCTGGCGGTAGCACAGACGGCGGAAGCCGATAAGGACGGCGACCTTGCGCTGATGGGACAGTTCCCGCCGGGATCGACGTACAAGATTGTCACTGCCGCCGCAGGTGTGCAGCACGAGGGGCTAAATGCGGGATCGACTGTGCCGTGCCCAGGTTCGATGGAGATCGGGCCGCGTATTGTCACCAACTACAACGGAAGTGGTGTCGGGAATACCTCGCTGAGCGATGCGTTCGCGCGGTCTTGCAACACCACGTTTGGCAACATCGCTCACCAGTTGGAGCCAGGGCAGTTCAAGGAGGAGTCCAAGAACTTCGGCATCGGCATAAACTATCACATCGCGGGCCTCGACACTATTACCGGCAGTGTGTCTGATGGCAGTGATGAAGTCGAGCGTATCGATGCGGGCTATGGACAGGGCAGTGACTTGGCCAGCCCGTTTGGCATGGCGCTGGTTTCCGCGACGGTGGCGGCCGGACGCACTCCGACACCGTCACTCGTGCCAAGCGCGGGAACCTGGCAGTCGCAGGTATCAAAGCCACTGCCGCCTGAGGTTTTGAATGAGGTTCGCACACTCATGCGGGCGGTGGTGACCTCTGGTACTGGTTCGGCCATTGCCGGTCGAGGTGAAGTCTATGCAAAGACCGGTGAGGCCGAGTACGCTGGCGGCTCCCATGCTTGGTTTACTGGCTACCGCGATGATTTGGCCTTTGCCACGCTCATCGTTGGCGGTGGTGGTTCGGAGCATGCCGTGGCGATTACCGATGCCTTCTTCGCCAATATGGATGAAGGTTCGGGGGACGAGGGCTAGAGCATTTCTGGCTTTGAAACCGGCACAGGCCGAAAGGCTAATCCGGGGGTAGGGGTAGAGTATGTTCCATGACTCAGCGTTCTCCACTTACTCAGCAAAAGTCCACTCCAATTCGCACCGTTCCGGCACATATTGAACGGCCGGAGTACGCCTGGAAGGACGAGGTTCAGGAAGGCGTCGGCGAGCCGCTGGTACAGACTCCGGAAGATATTGAAAATATGCGAGAGGTCTCTCGCATTGCTGCCAACGCGTTGGTGGAGGCCGGCAAGGCCGTAGCTCCGGGCGTGACCACGGATGAGATTGACCGGGTGGTGCACGAGTACCTGTTAGATCACGACACCTACCCGTCCACGTTGGGGTACCGCGGTTTTGAGAAGTCGTGCTGCGTGTCTCTCAATGAGATTGTCTGCCACGGTATTCCGGATACTCAGGTTATTGAAGACGGCGATATCGTCAATGTCGACGTCACCGGATACAAGAACGGTGTCCACGGCGACACCAACGCGACTTTCCTCGCCGGCAATGTCTCGGAGGAGCACCGCCAGTTGGTGGAGCGCACTTACAACGCCACCATGCGCGGCATTAAGATCATCAAGCCGGGCCGTGAGATCAATGTCATCGGCCGCGTGATTGAGTCCTACGCTAAGCGTTTTGGATACAACACCGTTCGGGACTTCACCGGTCACGGTGTTGGGACCACGTTCCATAATGGTTTGATTGTCCTGCACTACGATGAGCCGAGCCAGGACACCATTTTCGAGCCGGGCATGACCTTGACTGTCGAGCCGATGATTAACCTCGGTGAGCTGCCGTACCACATCTGGGATAACGGCTGGACTGTGCAGAATGATGACTTCAAGTTCACCGCTCAGTTCGAACACACGGTGCTGGTGACCTCCGACGGCTATGAAATCCTCACCCTGCCGGATGAGCAGAACGTGCCAGGCCAGTTCCAGACTGGTTGGAAGCCCGAGGCCTAAGCGGTGCAGGCTCCTGCAGCTCTGATTGCCGGCTGCACCTCAGATGCCGGTAAGTCGGTTCTGGTCGCCGGCATGTGTCGGTTGCTCGCGCGACGCGGAGTGCGCGTCGCGCCCTTCAAGGCGCAAAACATGTCCAACAATTGCGCTGTCACGCTCGACGGCGGCGAGATTGGGCGCGCACAGGCTCTGCAGGCGTTGGCCTGTGGGCTGGAGCCGGATGTCTCCTTTAACCCGGTGCTTCTCAAGCCGGGCTCGGACCACACCAGTCAGGTGGTGGTGAAGGGCAAGGCCGATGGGCATGTGAGCGCTCTGACGTACCGGTCGCGGAGAAAAGCGCTGCGCGGAGTAGTTGCGGAGACTTTGGAAGAGCTGCGGGGGCAGTTCGATGTCGTCCTGTGTGAAGGCGCTGGCAGTCCTGCCGAGGTCAATCTGCGAGAGTCAGACATCGCCAACATGGGGTTGGCAGAGCTCGCTAATCTGCCCGTAGTGGTCGCCGGTGACATCGACCGCGGTGGGGTGCTTGCACATTTCGTCGGCACGCATGCAATTCTGAGCCCCGAAGACCGCGCGCGGATTACCGGTTTTATCGTCAATAAGTTCCGGGGCGATGTTTCGCTGTTGACGCCGGGATTGGACGTAGTGCGTGAGTACACCGGCGTGCCCGTACTCGGCGTGGTGCCTTTTATTCCAGGGCTGTGGATTGATGCGGAGGATTCGCTCGGTACAGTCGCTGGTGCGTCGGTAGGGCCGGCGAACGCACCGCTGGGCACGGAAACGTTGTCCGTGGCCGCCATTCGCTTGCCGCGCGTGTCCAACGCCACCGATATCGAGGCGCTTGCCTGTGAACCAGGGGTACACGTGCAGTGGACGGTCGATCCGTCGGTTGTTGCTCGCGCCGACCTGGTCGTGTTGCCCGGGACGAAGTCGACGGTCGCTGATCTCAAGTGGTTGCGCGAGCGTGGGCTTGACGACGTGCTAGAGAATCGAGCCGCCCGGGGGCTACCGCTGATTGGCATCTGCGGTGGGTTCCAAATGCTCTGCGACACCATTGCTGACTCGGTGGAGTCGGCAGTCGGGACCGTGAACGGGCTTGGAGTGTTCGACACCGACATTGAATTCGCGGGGACGAAGACACTGGTAAGTCACCCGGATGGCTCGTACGAAGTGCACAATGGGCAGGTTGTGCGAAGCAGTGAACGTCCCTTTATCACTGAGCCTGAAGAAGGGGCGCGGCGTGGCATGGTGATGGGCACGCACCGCCACGGCTACCTGGAAAATGATCAGGCGCGCCGTGAGTTGCTGATGGAAGTGGCAGTTGCCGTCGGTCGGGACGGCTTCGAGGTCAGCTCTACTACTTCGTTTGCCGCAGAACGGCTGCGGCAGGTCGACATGTTGGCCGATGCAGTCGAGGAGTACCTGGCTGGGCCGGCATTGGCCCAGGCCACAGGCATTGAGCAGCTGGGCTAGTTATCGAACTCCAGGCCCAGGATGGCGTTTTCAATCAGCTCGGGCAGCGCTGGGTGAATCCAGTGCTGGCCTGTGACAACTTCGCGCACATCCATCTCGAAGCTCATGATTTGGATGCACTGCTGCACTAGAGTGGCAGCCTGCTCGCCGATGAAGTGCGCACCCAGCAGGCGGCCGGTGGCGCGGTCCGCAATCAGTTTGGCAAAGCCGTCGCGATCCTCCAGTGCCCAGCCGTAGGCAACGTCGCCGTAATTCTGTATCTTCACGGTAATGTCGGTGCCATTTTCCGCAGCCCAGGCGCGAGCTTCGTCCTCGGTCATACCGACCTGACCGATCTGCGGATGTGAGAAGACTGCCGACGGAATGTAGCGGTGGTCAAATTCGCGCAGGTCGGATGGGTTCAGCACGTTGTGGAAGACCACCTTGGCCTCATGGTTGGCAATATGCTTCAGCTGGTACGGGCTAGAGACATCGCCTAAGGCCCACACACCTTCGGCAGAGGTGCGACCGTACTGGTCAACCTTGATGCGACCATCGTCGTTCATCTCCACACCACCGGCTGCAAGATCCATACGGTCACCGTTGGGGATGCGTCCGGTTGCCACGAGCAGGGCATCGGCTGCGAGCTCCGTGCCGTCGTCAAGCGTGGCCGTGACGACCTCGCCCTCCTGGGAGAGTTCAGTGATGGAGGTGTTCATACGGATGTCAATGTCGCGGGCGGCAACCTCGTGGAAACGCTCAGAGATAGCGGCATCTGAGCCACGCAGCATGACATCGGAGCGCACCAGCATGTGCACCTTCGTACCGAAGGATGCGAAGACGTGGGCGAACTCGCTAGCGATGTAGCCGCCGCCGACGACAATCATTTCGCGCGGGAGCTTGTCGACGCGCATGATGCTCTCGTTGGTGTAGTAATCCACCCCGGAGTCTGCGATGAGGCCCGGGACATGCGGGCGGGAGCCTGCAGCGATGATGATGTTGTCGGCTGTGATGTCGACGGTTTCCTCGCCGATGCCAGTGCGAATAGTGCGGGGGCCGACGAACGTTGCGTGGCGGTCGTAGACATCGATATTGGGAGTCTCGTCCCCGCGCCGGTATGCCTCGCCGCCGTCGGCAATCTGGTCGACTCGCTGGGCGAAAACGCGATCCTGGATTTGCTTGAGATCAACGGAGTTGAAGGTGCCGTGCACGCCCAGGCGGCTGGCCTCGCGGATGTTGCGGGCGGCATCAGCGGCCAAAACGAACATCTTGGTGGGAATACACCCAACGTTGAGGCAAGTACCGCCGAAACGTCCTTCCTCCACCAGAGCGATACGGACATTGTCGTAGTCCGGGGCCGGAATGGAATTGCCGGACCCTGTTCCGATAATGATGACGTCGTAGTGGCGTGGGGTAGCCTCAGGCGAATTCTCAGTGGTCACAAGCACTCCTAGCATTCTGGTCAAACTAGTTTGGTTCAACCGTACTGAATGCTGATTTATTCCGAGCTCCTATTTTGAGCTGCCTCCCGGATTGACCGTGGTAAGGAACTGGAAGGTCTCATTGAAAGCGCGATCTAATGCTTCGGGCGCGGAGAGATACACGTCGTGGAGGGCACCCGGAATCGCGACGTTGCGAGCCTGTGGGCCCAGGTGGGCAGTGGCATCGGCAATTTGTTCAGTGTTGAGAACAGAGTCAACGCGACTGAGCTCCGGGGTGTAGTCGGAACCGAGAAGGTAGTTGTCCGAGTGGAGGACGAGCGTCGGCACGCCGGTGTCGATACCGCGGCTGACACGTTGTTGGCCGACGATGATGGCATTGAGCCAACGCCAGTTCTTGTCATGGCCAGCCAGCGGCTTGAAAGTACGGTTGTACTCCCAGCGTCCCTGGTGATCGGCGCTAATGGATTTGCCATAGCCGCCCGCAGACTGCACCGGAATAAGACTGTTGGGGCGAATCCGCGACATAACGCGAGTCACTAGCGAGTACACGGGAGCCTTTGCCCGGGAAACGTGCAGAGTTAGCCACGGTGAGTTCAAGACGGCAGCCGTGACGGAAATATTGGGTGCTTGCGGGCAATGGCCGCCTGTGCTTCGTAGCCAATCGAGCCAGAGAACGGCAATCAGACCGCCAGTGGAGTGCGCATTAACAGTGACAGTTGTATGACCGGCGTGGTCTAGCACCGCGAGTGCGCCGTTGAGATCCTCGAAGTAATTCGTTAAATCGCTGCAGCCGTGCCAAGTCTGCCCCGGTTGGTGAGCGCGCCCGCACTTGCGCAGGTCAATAGCGTAAAAGGCGTAGCCTTCGGCGTGGTACCGCTCCGCCACGTGCTTCTGGAAGAAATAATCCGACATCCCATGAATCCATAGAACCGCCGGACGCGTTTGGAAGTCGCTTGCCGACGAGTCGGGGCAGTAGCGAACCAAAACCGCGCGTACGGATCCCTCACCGTCGGGGTCCTGGCCGAGTTCGATGACATGGTGGCTGTAGCCCTCGCCTAGGTTATCGGGGTTAAAGGTGGGGGTAACGAAATCGGGAATATCGGTAGTCACAGGGTCAAGCCTAGCGCCGATTACCGGGGGTAGTGGGAATGTGTGCCACAATAGATTATGGACTGAGACGGTAGCTCTCTTTTGCGTCTTTAGTTGTGTGCGCGCATGTGAGCGAGCGCTAGTTTGAATCACTAATCAAGTTAGTAAGGATGTTGACAGCAAAATGGCTGATAACAAGCTTCCTGCTTCCAGTGGCGACGAGGTAGATGTCGTCCTCATCGGTGCAGGTGTAATGAGTGCGACGCTGGGTGTGCTGCTCAAGGAGCTCGAGCCATCCTGGTCACAGGTTCTGTTCGAGCGTCTCGATCAGCCCGCCAAGGAGTCTTCCTCCCCGTGGAACAACGCTGGTACCGGCCACTCTGCTCTGTGCGAGCTGAACTACACGCCGGAGAAGAACGGCAAGGTCGATGTAACCAAGGCTAAGCTCATTAATGAGCAGTTCCAGGTTTCCCGTCAGCTGTGGACCTCGCTGATTGAAAACGGCACCCTGACTGATCCGAAGGAATTCATCAATCCAGTTGATCACACCACCTTCGCTCAGGGCCCGGAGCAGATGGCGTTCATGCGTCGTCGCTACGAGGCACTTGAGAAGGAGCCGCTGTTCCACGGTCAGGAGCTCATTGAGGATCCGGACCGTTTCGCTGAGTACCTGCCGCTGATGTCCGAGGGGCGTGACTTCTCCAAGCCGGTCTCCGCTATTCGTAACCCGAATGGTACGGACGTTAACTTCGGTGCACTGACCAAGCAGTACCTGGCCGCACTGTCCGATATGGGTACTGAAATTCGCTACGGACACGAGGTCACCGGTCTGAAGCGCGACGGTTCCAAGTGGATTGTCACCGTGAAGAACCTGCACACCAAGGACGTTCGCACCCTGGTTGCCAACTTCGTCTTCGTCGGTGCCGGCGGTGACGCGCTGCCGCTGCTGCAGAAGGCTCGTATTAACGAGATTCGTGGTTTCGGTGGCTTCCCAGTCTCCGGCCAGTGGCTGCGCTGCACCAACGAGGAAGTTATTGCCCAGCATGACGCCAAGGTCTACGGTAAGGCTTCCGTCGGCACGCCGCCTATGTCGGTTCCGCACCTGGACACTCGTGTTATCGACGGCAAGCGTGGTCTGCTCTTTGGTCCGTACGCCGGCTGGAACATGAAGTTCCTGAAGAACGGTAACAACCTGGACCTGATTAAGTCTCTGCGTCCGGCCAACCTGCCGTCCATGATGGGTGTTGGTGTCCAGGAGATGGGGCTGACCAAGTACCTGATTACTGAGGTTCTGAAGGACTTCGACGCACGTATTGAGTCCCTGCGTGAGTACGTCCCGAACGCTCGCCCGGAGGACTGGGAGCTGATTGTCGCTGGTCAGCGAGTCCAGGTCATTAAGCCGATGAAGGCTCCGGTCTTCGGTACCCTCGAGTTCGGTACCGCGGTTATCAACTCGTGGGACGGCACCATTGCCGGCCTGATGGGTGCCTCCCCGGGTGCTTCCATCGCTCCGGCCGTGATGATTAGCCTGATTGAGCGCTGCTTCGGCCGCCACATGGGCAAGTGGGCTCCGAAGCTGAAGGAGCTCGTCCCGTCCTACGGCACGCACCTGGCTGATGACCCGGCTCTGTTCAAGGAGGTCTGGGAGGCTTCCCAGAAGACCCTGAAATTGGAGCGCTAAGCACTCCGCTGAAGAGCTTCAAAGAGTTCAATTAAGCCAACATTTTCTACCCCGCTGTGAGCCATCCGCTCGCAGTGGGGTAGAACTGTGTTTATGGAAAAAATCACGTCAGCTACCACTGCACAGACAGAGCCCACTTTTCCCTTTACTGCGATTGTCGGGCAGCAGCGACTACAGCTTGCGTTGATTCTGACCGCCCTATCCCCGGAGATTGGCGGCGTGGTAATCCGCGGTGAGAAGGGCACAGCCAAGACCACTACGGTCCGCGCATTGGCGCCATTTCTCAGCGGATCGTTGGTGAACCTGCCACTCGGCGCTACGGAAGATCGAGTCGTGGGCTCCATTGATGTGGAGACCGTCCTGACGACCGGACACGCACAGTTCAATCCAGGACTACTCAGCGCGGCTGACGGCGGCATTCTCTACGTCGACGAGATTAACCTGTTGCCGGACCACCTCGTTGACTCCGTTCTGGATGCTGCAGCCACCGGACGTGTGGTTGTTGAACGTGACGGCATCTCGCACTCTGCTACCTCCAGGTTCGTGTTGGTCGGCACGATGAACCCGGAAGAGGGTGAATTGCGTCCCCAACTTCTCGACCGCTTCGGTCTCGCCATCGACGTCACCGCCTCCAAGGATCCGGCTGTCCGCGCGGAAATCGTCGCCCGCCGCCTCGACTTTGACGCCAATCCGGAGAACTTCGTCACGCGGTTCGCCACCGACGACGAGGCACTACACGCTCGCATCGATCGCGCACGCGCACTGCTTAGCGACGTCGAATTGACTCCCAGCATTCTCGGTCAAATTGCCACCGTGTGCGCTGCTTTTGATGTGGACGGGATGCGTGCCGACATCGTCATTGCGCGTACCGCCCGCGCCCACGCTGCCTGGCGAGTAGCCGGGGATGAGTCGGCGCAGCCGGAACCGGGCAATCCAATTGAGATCACTGCGGAAGACATCAGGGTAGCTGCAGAAATGGCACTGCCGCACCGTCGTCGCCGTGACCCCTTTGATGAACCAGGATTGGACCAGGAGCAGCTCGATGATGCTCTGCAGGATGCAGAGGAGCAGTTCCGAGATGACCAGAATCAGTCAGAGTCGGATCCGGAGTCGGATCCAGAGCCTCAGGCTGAGCAGGCCTCCCAGTTCGACTCCAACTCCGAACCTCAGGAGCCACAACAGTCGAGTTCTGCGGGATCGAAGGGAGGTCGCGCCGCTGAAGGCGCCCCCTTTCGCCGTTCGTAAAATCAGCGTTGACGGTGTCGGTCAAGGGGATTCCGGTCGGCGTTCCAAGGCCATTGGGCCCCGAGGCAGCACCATTGGTGCCCAGCGGGGAGGCCATGGTCTCCACGTGCCGGCGACAGTGCTGGCGGCGGCCAATCGTGGCGCCCGCATTGGCGACTCCATGATCCCCCTGGAACCGGAGGACGTTCACGGCGCTATCCGACAGGGAACTGAGTCCAATCTGGTCGTCTTTGTCGTGGACACCTCAGGTTCCATGGCCGCACGCGACCGACTGGCAGCTGTCACCGGCGCGGTCACTTCGCTGCTGCGTGATGCCTACCAAAGCCGCGACAAAGTCGCTGTCATTACTTTCCGCGGGAATAGTGCCGAAGTGGTTTTACCACCGACGAAGTCTATTGACACCGCAGTGCGTCGCCTCACAGATGTCCGCACTGGGGGCCGAACCCCATTGGCCGAAGGATTGCTGAAGGCACACGAAGTGGTAGTTCGGGAAGCTCATAGGGAGCCGACACGGCGCGCAATCATGGTGTTGCTCTCCGATGGCCGAGCAACAGGTAAAAATGGGCTGCAGCAGGCGAGGGCCGTGGCCGCAAAGATCCGTCGTCAAGCGTTGGCGGCGACGGTGGTTATCGACTGCGAACGCTCACGCGTGCGTCTGGGGCTAGCACAGGAACTCAGTGTCGAATTAGGGGCGACCTGCATAAACCTTTCCGAGCTCAATGCCGAGGCCGTGGCGGGTGTGATCCATGCCTATCATCGAGACCATGACACAAGGAAAGCTTGACCCCAAATCAATTCCCAACGATGGACTGACCACCAGGCAGCGTCGCATGATTCCGATTACTGCGGTGCATACGGGCCCAGGTAAGGGAAAGTCCACCGCGGCATTCGGTATGGCGATGCGCGCGTGGAATCAGGGGATGAATATTGGTGTCTTCCAGTTTGTGAAGTCGGCAAAGTGGAAGGTTGGCGAAGAAGCTGTCATGCGGCGGTTGGGCGAGCTTCACGACGACACGGGAGAGGGCGGCCCGGTCGAATGGCACAAGATGGGCGAAGGCTGGTCTTGGTCGCGTAAGCAGGGCACTGAGGAGGATCATGCTGCAGCTGCTGCCGAGGGATGGCAGGAGATTAAGCGGCGCCTGGAAAATGAGGTGCACGATTTCTACGTCCTCGACGAGTTCACCTACCCAATCAAGTGGGGTTGGATTGATGTCGACGATGTGGTGGAGACATTGAGGAACCGTCCCGGCCGCCAGCATGTGGTGATGACTGGCCGCGATGCGGATCCGAAGCTCGTGGAGGTCGCGGATCTGGTGACGGAGATGAGCAAGATTAAGCACCCGATGGATGTCGGACGTAAGGGACAAAAGGGCATCGAGTGGTAGCGCCTGGAATTGTCATCGCGGCGACAGCTTCAGGCACGGGAAAGACGACAATCTCCACGGGCCTGATGCGTGCACTGTCGCGTCGTCACGCGGTGGCACCTTTCAAAGTCGGACCCGACTATATTGATCCTGGCTATCACGGGGTAGCCGCTGGTCGTCCCGGGCGCAATCTGGATTCCTTTATGTGCTCGCCTGAGATGATTGGGCCGCTCTACGCACACGGAGCTGCCGACAGCGATATTGCGGTGGTCGAAGGCGTTATGGGGCTTTTCGACGGCCGCATTGGTGACGACCCACTATCGGTTGAGGGGTCGACGGCCGAGATTGCCTCGCTGTTGGGACTTCCGGTGGTGTTGGTTATTGATGCCCGGCATATGTCGCAGTCGGCGGCGGCTGTTGTCCACGGTTTCTCCACGCTTCGCACTGACGTCCGTGTCAGCGGCGTGATTATTAATCAGGTGGGCAGCCCGCGGCATGCGGACATCATTACCCGTTCTGTGGAGGCCATGGGTGTCGAGGTGCTCGGCGCTATTCCGCGAGTGACTGATATTGAGGTTCCCAGCAGGCATTTGGGGCTGGTCACTGCAGTCGAGCAGGGTGAGCAGCTAGAAGCGGTCATTGAATCGATGGCCAACTTGGTGGAGACGTACATCGACATCGACCGGATTATCCAGCTTGCCCGGCAGCCCTATCCAGCTGAGCCATGGGACCCTGCACAGTTCGTTGCACCGCTGGCTACTCAGCGCCGAGTGCGCGTGGCAGTCGCGGCGGGTCCTGCGTTCTCGTTTACCTATGCAGAGCACCGTGAGCTATTGCGGGCTGCTGGAGCCGAGGTCGTGGATTTTGACCCATTGGTTGACGAACTGCCGGAAGCCGAAGGCTTCATCGTGCCCGGTGGATTCCCGGAAGAGCATGCCGACGCGTTATCTGTTCGTGCTGACATTCGCCGCGATCTACGTCAGGCTGCCGACGATGGTGCGCTGATTCACGGTGAATGCGCGGGGCTGCTCTGGCTGCTTGAAGATCTCGGCGGGCGCCGTATGTGTGGCATCATCCCGGGGCGAGCGCACATGGCACGGTTGAAGTTGGGGTACCGGGAGGCTGTGGCGCTGACTGATTCTGCGCTGTGCCCGGTAGGTACGCGCGTGCGCGGTCACGAGTTCCACAAGACAGCCCTCACCGATGACACCGCAAGTGTCGCTGCTGCGGCCGGGTGGCAACCAGCCTGGGGTTGGCGTGGATATCAAGGCGAGACAGTTCGCGACGGCTTCGTTTCCGAGTCTGGGCGGATTCATGCCGGTTACCTGCATGTTCATCCGGCGGGTGCGCCGGGGAACGTTAGTCGCTTTGTTGCTTCGTGCGCCGGGTAAAGTATTAGCTATGAGTTTGCTTCTCAAAGACTACGGCGTGTTGGTGATTGGCGGTTCCACGGCTGCAGAGCGCGTGATTCCTCGGTTGTTGGACTCTGGCGCTGATGTCACTGTGTGTGAGGGTGGGGAAGTAACAACTGCGATTGAGGCCTGGGCTGCAGACGGCCGTATTACTTTGACCCGCACTGGTTTTACCGAGGCGATGAGCTGGGGCAAGGCTCTCATGGTCTGCTGTGACGAGTCGTTGCTGCGCGAGGTGACACTCGAGGGACACCGCCGAGGTATTCTCGTCGACGATGAAACCGGGACATCCAGCCCGCTTACTCCTGTGGCGCTGACCGGCCGTCGCGCGTCGCGCGCTGGGGATCTCGCTGGGCAGGTCGCACTCGTAGGCGGTGGCCCGGGCGATCCCGGTCTGATTACCGTTGAGGGGCGTCGCCTGCTCCGGCTTGCCGACGTCGTCGTTGCAGACCATCTCGGTCCACTGTCGCTGCTCGGTGACTTGGAGCCGGATGTCGAGATTATTGATGCCGGCAAGCTTCCTTACGGTCGCGCCATGGCTCAGGAGCGCATCAATGAACTGCTAGTTCATCGTGCCCGCGAGGGCTACTTTGTGGTCCGGCTCAAAGGTGGCGATCCGTACATTTTCGGCCGCGGTTTTGAAGAGCTTCAGGAGCTGCAGAAGGCAGGGGTACCGGTTCGAGTTGTGCCGGGTATCACCTCGGCACTGGCGGTACCGGGGACGATTGGCATCCCAGTTACCATGCGTGGCGTCAACCACGAATTCACTGTCGTGTCCGGTCATGTCCCACCGGGGCACAAGACTTCGCTAGTCAATTGGGATGCGCTGGGCCGCATGCACGGCACTATTGCCATCATTATGGGAGTTAAGAACGGGCCGAAGATTGCCGAGGCCCTGATGAAGGCCGGCCGCAGCCCGAAGACTCCGGCTGCGGTCATCCAGGACGGCACGCTGCCGAATCAGAGGTCGCTGCGCTGCACGCTCGGCGAGCTTGGCGAGAAAATGGTCGAAGAGGAAATCAAGCCGCCCGCCGTTATCGTCATCGGTGAAGTCGCCGGTCTGGATGAGGGCGATGAGTAAGAGCAACAAGTCGAGCAACAACAAGTCGAAGAAGCGTGAGCCAGAGCAGCAAAAGGCAGGACTTGTTACCCGACTGCTTGCCGACGATCAGCTGCGTAGCGCTATCTGGATGGGCGCTGCGACCTTCCTGGTGTTCTACCTCGGAGCCATGATTATCTTCCGTCTCCTTCTTCTCGGCGGAGAAGGCTCGCGATACGACAGCATTTTCATCGCGGTCATTGCGCTCATTGCTGCCATTGTGGCAGGCCGGAAGCGCTACAACGACGACATTTAGTTTTCCGGGACGCGGAAGATGAGGGTGCCGTCGTCAAGCGAGACGTCGTATCCTGCGGCGCGCGCGATATCGACGGCCTCTGTGGGGGAGGTCGGTGCCGTATCGGAAAGGGCGATGGCGCGGGCAAATAGGCCCTTGTAGTGCTTGTTGAAGTGGCTGACGATTTTGCCCTCGGCGGTGAGCACGGTCATCGTTGTCGCGCTCTTGACTTTGCCCAAATTGGCGTAGGTGCCGGAACGAAGGTCGATGAGGAAGTCGACATCTTTGAGAGCCTCGGTGATGGCGGTGCCCCAACGGCGCTTCATCGTGGGGGCTGCGTCGGCAGGCTGATCCGCGAAGGGGAGCTTGACCGTGCCAGAGAGACGGTAGCGGGGGATGAGGTCGTCCCCGCCGATGACGCCGAAGAGCGCTGACCCGATGGCGAGTCGAGCACGGCCGGTTTCCGGCAGATCGCTGGGGGAGAGTGCGTCGTAGAGCACCCCGGTATAGCGCTCGAGAGCCGGCATGGTCGGCGACTCTAGGAGTGCGACATTAGCTGTGACTTCGTCAGCGAGACGTGGCCCCAGTTTCAGTGTTTCCATCGCGGCTTCCCTGTTCGCACTTAACGCCACGAGATCGGCTGCAATGCGCTCGCGGATGGGGTTGAGGGAGCCGAAGCTCAGCGAGGAAAAGTCCACTGCGGGATGGCTGCCACCAGTGGCTTTGGTTTCAGATGGGGGTAGGACTACGAGCATGGGCACCATAGTAGTGCCCCGCATGTTGCGAAGAACGATCGACGGGTAAAATCAGCATTCATGATTACGCGAATGTCCCAGCTATTCCTACGCACACTGCGCGAGGATCCCGCTGACGCCGAGGTCCCTAGCCACAAGCTGCTCGTCCGTGCCGGCTACATCCGGCGAACTGCCCCTGGTGTGTACTCCTGGCTGCCACTGGGCTTGAAGGTTCTGCGCAACGTAGAGAAGGTTGTGCGCGAGGAGATGGAAGGCATTGGTGCACAGGAGCTGGCATTCCCTGCACTGCTCCCACGTGAACCGTACGAGGCGACGAATCGGTGGACCGAATATGGCCCCGAGTTGTTCCGTCTGAAGGATCGCAAGGGCGCGGACTACCTGCTGGGGCCGACGCACGAAGAGATGTTCGCGCTGGCTGTCAAGGATCTTTTCAGTTCCTACAAGGACTTCCCGACGACGCTGTTCCAGATTCAGACCAAGTACCGCGACGAGGCCCGCCCGCGCGCGGGTATTCTGCGTGGCCGCGAGTTCGTGATGAAGGACTCCTACTCCTTCGACATGGACGACGAGGGGCTGGAGAATTCTTATCAGCTGCACCGCGGTGCCTACCAGCGTATTTTTGACCGGCTGGGCATTAAGTACGAAATCTGCCACGCTACCTCCGGCGCTATGGGCGGTTCGGCCTCCGAAGAGTTCCTGGCTGTTAGCGAAAATGGCGAAGACTCCTTCGTAGTCTCCACCGACGGTGAGTACGCCGCCAACGTTGAAGCCGTGAGAATCCCGGCAGTCGAACCGCAGCCGATTGAGGGACAGCCGGAGGCGAAGGTTTACGAGTCTCCGAACTGCACCACCATTGCCGCGCTTGTTGATTGGGCCAATGGCGCGGACCTCGGACGCGAGGTCACCGCTGCCGATACTTTGAAGTGCGTTCTCGTCGCCGTCGACCCGAAGAAGGTCGATAAGGAGGGCAACGCCCTGCCGGAACAGCTCACCGCAATCCTGGTTCCCGGTGACCGTGAGGTCGATGAAAAGCGTCTCGAAGTCGCATTTGAACCGGGTGAGGTGCGCTTGCTGGAGGACAAGGACTTCGCAGCCAATGACTTCCTGATTAAGGGCTACGTCGGCCCGCAGGGGCTCGCCGATCACGGTGTGAAGGTCCTAGCTGACCCACGCGTAGCCGAGGGCACGAATTGGATTGCGGGAGCCAACGAGGAAGGCAAGCACATCGTCGATGTGGTCGCTGGCCGGGACTTCCAGATTGACGGTATTTGCGATGTCGCAGAGGTGCGTGACGGCGACCCGGCTCCGGAGGGGCATGGCACGCTAAAGATCGAGCGCGGCATCGAGATTGGTCACATTTTCCAGTTGGGCCGCAAGTACACCAACGCCTTTGAAATTGACATCCTCGATGTCAACGGTAAGCGTGCTCGTCCGACGATGGGGTCCTACGGCATTGGTGTGTCCCGTCTGGTCGCTGTCCTCGCAGAACAGCAGTTGGATGAAAAGGGCCTCAAGTGGCCAGTTGCCGCAGCACCGTACAAGGTTCACATCGCTGTGGCCGGTAAGAACGCCGAAGCAGCTGAGGCCGCTGAACGGCTGGCGGAAGACCTCAGTCAGCAGGGCATTGAGGTGCTTTTCGACGACCGTCCGAAGGTCAGCCCCGGTGTGAAGTTCAAGGACGCTGAGCTGCTGGGTATGCCGTTTGTGGTCATCTTTGGCCGTGGCTACGCGGACGGCAAGGTGGAGCTGCGTAACCGCCTGACCAACGAGACCGACGAGGTCGCCGCTGACGGCATTGCAGCTCACGTCGCGGAGCTGGTACGCAAGGCCTAAGCCGGCACAGGCTTAAAGTGCCGGCAGCGTTAGAGTCCCGGCAGCGGCTCCAAGTTGTTGCCACCTAGCGCTGCCGCTCCGGCGGCAGCCACGCCAGCTGCCTGTAGTGCGAACATACGCATCCGAGGGTTATTGGCAGCGAGCAATACGTCTTCCCACGCCTGGGCGCAATAGCGCTCCAACGCAATCATGTAATCGACGGGTGCCGTATCCGGTGAAGGAGCATCTTCCGGCATATAGCCAGGTGCGCTCTCCGGCACCTCAACGTCGGAATCCTCCAAAATTAGCCGGGCACGATCGCGCAAAATACGGTGGCGCTCGCCACGAGCCAAAAGAGCAGTAGTGGTATCGCCTCCGACACGTGGTGCGGCGACGCCGACACCGTAAATCATCATGTATTCGGCTTGCAGTGCCTTAGTCATCTGTTCTTCGGCACCCGAAATTTCATCCCTGTCACTGGGAATCAATGGGACAAGCTCCTCCCACTCAGCGCCCGCAGCACGCAGTGCGAGGACCATACCGCCATCGATAGCCGTGGCAAGGCGTGCAGTGTGCTCCTCCCGCAATGCAGTGCGTGAATCCAGAGCCTTCGTCAGTACTGGACTATTTCGCGAGTCCGTGAGCAGTAATTTCGCATCGACACCGGAAGCCAGGGATCCTGGGACTGCGACGTCTGAGCCACATTCATCGACAGGTTTACCATCCTTGTGGGCGCCGCAGGCGCGTGTGATTTCCTTATCCAGTTCGGTAACCTGCGCGGAGCGCACAGCTGCGAGGTCAGGATTGGCGTCGATAAGCGAATGTGCATCGCGCGCCGCCAACGCGTGGAGAACCTCAATGGCGTAATCCGGGCGTGGTGCCACCAGATGCGAGCACGCGGAGAGCGCGGGAAGTGACCCCACGGCGAGGGCAGCAGCGAGGAAGCCACGGCGCGAGAGAGTACGAGTGCGACGCGATGCGGAAGCAGAACTGGGGGCGGGAGGTTCAACAGTCACCTCACTATGGTGCCACGGCGGGCGGCACTTTGTATCAATGCGGTGTGTGGAAAGTGCCCAGGTGCGCAATTCCTAGTACTTGACCTGTAGACTCTACGACTATGGCGATACCCGCACCCGAGAAAATTGAACAGTTTGTGAGCCCGGCGCTCGCACAAATCGGCCTGGATGTGGAAGATGTCAAGGTCGTTCGCGCCGGCGCAAAGTCACAGGTCATTGTGTTGGTTGACGCAGATGAGCGTCCTGACCTCGATGTTCTGGAACAGGCCACGCATGAAGTATCTTCCGCTCTGGATGCCGCGGAGGCACGTGGTGAAGCCGACTTCGGCACTCAGGGCTACACCTTGGAAGTTTCCACTCCTGGTATTGACGCACCGCTGACTCAGCCTCGGCACTGGCGTCGTAACCGTGGTCGCATTGCGGAAATTTCGCTTGCCGACGGTTCCGCGATTGCAGCCCGCATTGGTGCGCTGTCGCCGGATGAAGAATTCATCATTCTCGTTACCTCTAAAGGGCCAAAGGGGCGGTTGAAGGCTGTTGGTCAGCGTGTCCAATTAACCAATGTGGCCCGTGCAGTGGTACAAGTTGAATTCTCTAATCCGCCCGCAGCCGAGAAAGATTTTGCGGGACTAGACTATGACGATGCCTTGACCAGGCTGGAGGATAACAAGTGAAGATTGAACTAGCTGCCCTGCGAACCTTGGAAAGGGAAAAGGGGATTCCTGTCGACGAAATGCTGGGACTGGTCGCCCGGGCATTGCGTGAAAGCTACCGCAATACCACCGCACCGGCACAGTATGCGCGCGTCGAAATCGACCGTGAGACCGGTGACGTCATAGTTTTTGCCCAGGAGCGAGACGACGAGGGCAATCTCATCTCCGAATGGGACGACACTCCGGAGGACTTTGAGCGTACCGCTGCATTCGCTGTTCGTCAGACGATCCTTTCGCGTCTGCGGGATGCGGAAAGCGACAAGGTTCTCGACGAATACGCAGACCTGTCTAACCAGGTCATTTCCGGCGTGGTCCAGCGCGATGTCTATGCCAATGAAAAGGGCATTGTCGTCGTCCACATCGGTTCGGAGGCCAACGGTCGCGACGGTATTTTGATGCCGGCTGAGCAGCTGCCAGGTGAGGAACTCAAGCACGGTGACCGCATCAAGTGCTACGTCGTCGGTGTGAACAAGACACCGCGGGGTGTTGCGATTCACCTGTCACGCACGCACCCGGAGCTCATTCGTAAGCTCTTCGAACTTGAAGTTCCGGAAGTTGCCGATGGGGCAGTGGAATTGATTTCGATTGCACGCGAGGCTGGTCACCGCACCAAGGTTGCTGTACGTCCCACGGTCAAGGGGCTCAACGCTAAGGGCGCCTGCATTGGGCCGCGCGGTCAGCGTGTGAGCTCGATTATGAATGAGCTCAAGGGCGAGAAGATTGACATCATCGACTACGACGAGGATCCGGCGAAGTTCGTTGGTAACTCGCTGGCGCCAGCCAAGGTCGTTAGTGTCAAGATTTTGGACATGGATGAGCGCCGTGCACATGTTGTGGTGCCCGACTACCAGCTCTCGCTTGCTATCGGCAAGGAGGGACAGAATGCGCGTCTGGCGGCTCGTCTGACCGGCTGGCGAATCGATATCCACTCCGACGCGGAGTAGACGCAACGTCAGCGTCCCAGCGATTGCAAAAGTGGCGGGAAAGTGCCTAGGGGGTTGGCACTTTTCCGCCTTTTCGGGTTATGCTGGGAAGTGGCCAAACGACAAGGCGTGATTTTCTTATGCGAATTTTCGCGCTGAATTTCTTAGCAGGAAGGTGGGTGCGTCAGGAGTATGACGACTTCGCGGGTGATAAACCCGAATTCGACAACTCATACACCTGCACCCACACGTACCTGTATTGCAACTAAGCAGCGCCGCAATTGCTCGGAGCTGCTGCGCATTGTCGCTACCACCCGTTCAGATGGCTCAGTAGCCGTCGTTGCTGATCCGCGTCGTCGGATGCAGGGACGAGGTGCCTGGATTACCCCAACACTAGAAGCTTGGGAGATCGCCGACAAGCGCCGTGCATTTGGCCGCGCACTGAAGGTATCTACGCAGGTAGATGCGTTTCCGGTTAAACAGTTTATCGCCACGCACTACGAAGCGGCGGAGGGTTTCGCCCCCGCTGACGATGTGCGTGTCGCTAAGCAGGGAGGCAGGAAAAATGACAACAGAAAGACCTGAACACTGATGAGCACACGATGAAGCATCAGCGATGAACGGCAATAGATAAGAGGGAGCCCTGCAGGCGCTCTCGGTGCGCGGACGAATCCGCCATCGGGCGCTGCTCGGCCCCCCACTAGTGAGGAGAGCAGTGTCCGGAAAGCTACGTGTCCATGAGCTCGCTAAGCAGCTCGGGGTCACCAGCAAAGAACTACTCGCCGAGCTGAAGGCTCAGGGCGAGTTTGTTAAGACCGCTTCTTCGACGGTGGAACCACCCGTCGTCAGGAAGATGAAGAAGGTCTACGAAGAGAAGAATGCTGGTGCAGGTGCTGACGCATCTGCACAGGCCCCAGCTACGAAGGCTGCAGCTAAGCCTGCTGCTAAGTCGGGTGCGAAGCCAGGCGCTAAGCCAGGCGCTAAGCCTGCTGCACCAGCGGCGGCAAAGCCGGGTGCCAAGCCAGCAGCTAAGCCAGGCGCCAAGCCGGCTGCACCAGCGGCGGCAAAGCCGGGTGCCAAGCCAGCTGCAAAGCCAGGCGCTAAGCCGGCTGCACCAGCGGCGGCAAAGCCGGGTGCCAAGCCAGCTGCAAAGCCAG
>ERZ1031329.50-NODE-50-length-48781-cov-29.694906_pt1 | contig 48781 bp, 47 predicted proteins | sample MGYA00518053_ERZ1031329 | MGnify/ENA primary metagenome ERZ1031329 (study PRJEB33718, sample SAMN03159840) | human skin metagenome | collected 2014-02-25 | study: EMG produced TPA metagenomics assembly of the PRJNA266117 data set (Human skin bacterial metagenome... | reverse complement strand
AGATCTACACTATCCTCTTCGTCGGCAGCGTCAGATGTGTATAAGAGACAGGTGCCCACTCGACGGCGTCCAGGGGCAGCGATGCGTCGTAAGCGTCGCGAGCCTCGGCCAGGGCGGCCAAATACTCGCCGTACTCCTCAGCGGTCCAGTCGGCATCCTTAGCCAGCCCGGCCAAACGAGCGCGGTTGGAGCAAATGATCACCGGCTTCGAAGCCTCACCCGACTCCTGCTCCCCGGCCAGGAAGTACGCCACGGCGGACGCAAACTTCGGCGGCAGGCCAGTCGCGACCAAAGCGCCGTAAGCGTCAACGGCACCCACACCGTCAAGCTTCCGCACCGCCGCCAGGAGCTGAGACGCCTTCCCCTTATTGCGCAGGAACGCCTGCATCTGCATCACCTGGTTGGACTGGCCGGCAACGTAGGCGAAGCAGGCGCCCAGGAAGTCGATGATCTGCTCACGCGCAAAACCGGACTCGCGCACGTCCTCGCCGAACGCGAACACTTCGGAGCGGGTGATAGAGGCGGTGGCGTCGTCGCGGAACGGCGGTACGCGGCGCAGGTGGTGCGGCCATCCGGTCTTCCAGCGGATGGGGGAGAAGGTCACGGAGTCGCCGAGCGCGTCCTGCGCGGTGGGTTTGACGGTCTCGAGGGCTTGAGCAATCTGAGTCATGCGCTCCATCTTAGAGCCCTTAGACTTGCCCACCATGACCGCAACCGTCCTGCTTCTCGACCCCCGCTGGCCCTCCCTCATCCCCCTGCATCTCGCCGGCCGCATCAGCGGCGATGTCGCCTTCACGCCTGAGGTGCCTGTCGACGTCCGCTGGGCCCTCAACGTCGAAGGCGGCCCGGAGAAGTGGCTGATTTCCACCGACCCGGACGATCCGGAGGTCCTGCGCTGGCAGGAGGACGGCGCGGCCACGGAACGCGTCGCTAGTCTCGACGACCCGGTGTTCCAGGCCACCCGCACGATGCACGCCGCGCGCCGCCGCGGCGAGTGGGAGCAGGCGATGACGCACGAAAGCCTCCTGCCGTTTCTGCGGGAGGAGGCTGAGGAGGTCGCGCAGGCAATCGAGCACAAGCTGCCTATCGACGATCTAAAGTCCGAACTGTCCGACCTGCTGCTCCAAGTCCTGTTCCACGCCGAAATCGCGCAGGAGTCCGGCGCGTTCGATTTCGGCGACGTGGCCGACGCGTTCGTGCAGAAGATGCGCCGCCGCGCGCCCTATCTTTTCGACGGTTCAACCGGCCCCGTGGACAAAGCCACCCAGGACCGGTTGTGGGAGGAGGGCAAGGCGGCCGAGAAGAGCTAGCGCAGCGCGCCGATGTAGTTGCGGATCTCCGGCAGGTTGGCCTGGGAGGACATCTGGGAGCTCATCTCGAAGAACTTGTCCATCGGGGTGGCCGGGTCGGGTTTGACGATGCCGCACTCCAAGGCGCGGTCTGCAAGCGCGCCGACCGTGGACGCGGACACGAGGCGCAGCGTGGCGTCGGTGCCCACGACGTTGTTCACGTTGGAAACGAGCTGGGAGCGGGTGGTGTCCGGGCCGACCATCTTGGTGGAGGTCAGGCCGACGCGCAGGGCGTCGCAGTTGGCGGTGGCGATGTTGCCGTTGAGCAGCTTGATCAGCTCGAGCGACTGCGTCTGAGCCTGGGCGGTGGCGGGGGAGGCGATGGCGGCCGCGGCCATCAGGCCAGCGGCGGCAAGGGTTGTGATACGGCGCATTGTGAGGGGGTCCTTTCGGGGAAGAAACTAGGTCGCGAAGCATCATACATGTTAAACAGGTGACAGGTGTGACAGATGTGCTCCATCACCGGCGCGTTCACCATTCGCAAGCCCCCGCGCGGTAAACTCTCCGGTCATGTCAGCAGCCAGGCGAGTAGCGCGCGGGTGCGGCTGCGCGGGTGTGCTCGTCGCGGCCGCCGCCGTGGTGATGGTGGTCGCGCTGGTGGCGTGGCTCATCGCCGCGTTTTCCACCCCGGACCGCCACGAGCCGCTGCAGCCGGTGCCCACCACCATGCCGCCGCCGGCCGCCGAGGCGCCCCCGCCTATCGACGTCCACGGCCCCGGCCGCACCTCCGACCTGCTCTTTGACTGGTCGCAGGATATCGGCAACGCCACCAACGTCTCCGGCCAGGCCATCCGCGCCTACGCCAACGCCGCCCTGATTGCCAACGAATCCTGGCCGGCCTGCAACCTGCAGTGGAACACGCTCGCCGGTATCGGCTGGGTGGAAACGCGCCACGGCACCTACACGGGCCGCTTCGACAACTCACAGTTAAACCAGGACGGCTACCCAGAGCCGCCGATCATCGGTCCGAAGCTCGACGGCGACGGCTTCGCCCACGTCACCGACACCGACAAGGGCGCCTTCGACAACGACCCCGAGTTCGACCGCGCCGTGGGCCCGATGCAGTTCATCCCCGAGTCGTGGGCGCGCTACGGGCGCGACGCCAACGGCGACGGGCATCCGGACCCGCAGCAGATCGACGACGCCGCACTCGGCGCCGCGAACCTTTTGTGCAACTCCGGTGGTGCCACGCGCGACTTGGCCACGGAGGAGGGCTGGCGCCAGGCGATTTTCGCCTACAACCAGTCCAACGACTACGTGGCCAGAGTCCGCGACGCTGCGGCGAACTACGCGCTGAACCAGCCGGCACACCGCTAGCCAACCCCGGGCTAAGCTAGTACGTGGTAAGACAGCACTCGACCCACGCAAGGAGTCACCATGGCCGACATCATGCACATCTTCGCCCGCGAGATTCTGGATTCCCGCGGCAACCCGACTGTGGAGGTGGAGGCGCTGCTCGCGGACGGCTCCCACGGCCGCGCTGGCGTCCCGTCCGGCGCGTCCACGGGCGAGCACGAGGCGCACGAGCTTCGCGACGGCGACGAGCGCTACGCCGGCAAGGGTGTGCTGAAGGCTGTCGAGAACGTCAACGAGACCATTGCGGACGAGTTGGCGGGGATTGAGGCGGACGACCAGCGGATCGTCGATAGGCTGATGCTCGAGCTTGACGGCACCGACAACAAGAAGAAGCTGGGCGCGAACGCCCTTCTGGGCGTGTCCATGGCCGTGGCGAAGGCCGCCGCTGATTCGGCCGCGCTGCCGCTGTACCGCTACATCGGCGGCCCGAACGCGCATGTGCTGCCGGTGCCGATGATGAACATCCTCAACGGCGGCGCGCACGCGGATTCGGGTGTGGATGTGCAGGAGTTCATGATCGCCCCGATCGGCGCGGAGACCTTCACCGAGGCGCTGCGCATGGGCGCCGAGGTTTACCACGCGCTCAAGAGCGTGCTGAAGTCCAAGAACTTGTCCACGGGTCTTGGCGACGAGGGCGGCTTCGCCCCGTCCGTCGGCTCCACCAAGGAAGCCCTGGACCTCATCGTCGAGGCGATTGAGAAGGCCGGCTACAAGCTCGGCGACGACGTCGCGCTTGCCCTCGATGTCGCCTCCTCCGAGTTCTTCGAGGACGGCGCCTACAACTTCGAGGGCGGCAAGCACTCCGCCGAGGAGATGATCAAGGTCTACGCCGACCTGGTGGAGCAGTACCCGATCGTCTCCATCGAGGACCCGCTGGATGAAAACGACTGGGACGGCTACGCGACACTGACCGAGCAGCTGGGCGACAAGGTGCAGATCGTCGGCGACGACTTCTTCGTCACCAACCCGAAGCGCCTGGCCGAGGGCATTGAGAAAAACGCCGCCAACGCGCTGTTGGTGAAGGTCAACCAGATTGGCACCCTGACCGAGACCTTCGACGCCGTGGAGCTGGCCCACCGCAACGGCTACCGCACCATGATGTCGCACCGCTCCGGCGAGACCGAGGACACCACCATCGCCGACCTGGCCGTGGCGCTGTCCTGCGGCCAGATCAAGACCGGTGCGCCGGCCCGCTCCGAGCGCGTGGCCAAGTACAACCGCCTCCTGCGCATCGAGGAGGAGCTCGGCCCGGCCGCCGAGTACGCGGGCCGCTCCGCGTTCCCGCGCTTCAAGTAAGCACCTGCCTATCGACGCACCTTCGGCCCCGCCCGTTCTCGGCGCGGGGCCTCCTTTTGGTTGTATGGTTTTACGTTTGTATCAGTTTAAACTGACGATTGTATCCTTCTGGGTGATACAATCGTCGTCAAAAGCGATACAAAGTGACGGAGGGGTGTATGAAGCAAGCGGATGTGCTGGCGACCTTGGAGATGGTCGCCTCCGATCAGTGGGGGATCGTGACTACGGCACAGGCTGGCCGGGAGGGCGTCGAGCGGCTGCAACTTTCGCGATTGGCGGAAAAGGGTGACCTCGAGCGAGCGCGGCATGGGGTGTACTTACTGCCTTCTCACCAGGCTGGGCCGCAGGATGAGATTCGTGCCGCGTGGCTGTCTCTTGAGCCGAAGAAGTTCATCGACGAGCGTTGGGAGGATGAGTGGCCCGTCGTGGTCTCTCACGAGTCGGCAGCACGTATCCATGGCATAGGGCGGTTGGTCCCGCCGAAGCTCACGTTCTCAACCAGCGGCACGAAGCAGACGCGGCAACAGGGGGTTCGCATCTACACTCGCCGGGAGCTTGCAGAGGCAGACATCGTCTCAGTAGACGGTCTGCCAGTTACAAGCGTTGCCAGAACGGTCGGCGACCTGGCTGAGCAAAAGATCGAAAGGGGCTACCTGGCTGACCTTGTCGCGGATGCCTTGCGGAAGGAAAACGTACGCATCGACGATCTTGCCGAGAAACTGGAGCCGGCAGCTCGTTCCTACGGTGCGAAAACCGGTACGCAACTGGTATCGGAGCTGAGCGCCGAAGCGTCTTCCGTGGAGGACATCGATGAACTTCGCAAACGACTGGTTCATACTGCGAAAGGGATGAGGGTCGAGACTATCGATGACAGCGTATTGCAATTGCTCAACAACCAAATCGAAATAGCACTAGAACCACTCCGGAAGCAGCTCGATCAGATGACAAAGCAGCGGACTCAAGGCGTGTGTTCGTAAAAGTTAACGATGCACATTTCCCACCTGGGCAAACGCGCACCGAAAGTCGCCGGAATGCCAACTTTTGCGACGCAACATCATTTCCCAGCAGCGATGTCGTATGTCTCCGAGGTGCTGGATCCGGCGCTATCCGGTGATCTCGGCGAATCCTATTGGAATCCAGACAGGCAGCGTTGGGGCGAGAGTACGTAAAGTTGGGCGGGTGACCATTCGTACCATGTTTGATCAGCTGACCGTGGACTACCTGGCGGAGCGCACCGACCACGCGAGTTTTGACCGCGGGCAGAAGATCGACCCGCAGCGCGTAGAGATCACCGAGCGCACCGACAACGTGGTGCGCTCCACGGTGACCGCGCCGCACGAGTACCACGTGCGCCTTTTACTCAGCGGCGCGGACCTGCAGGCCGAGTGCGACTGCGCGATCGAGCACGAGTGGTGCCGCCACGCCGTGGCCACCGCGCTGAAGCTGATCCACGAGCGCGGGGAAGTGTTCACCCCCAGCGTGCAGGCGGCGGCCGCGGCGGAGGCCGTGTTCGACGACGAGATCGACGCGTTCGTGGCCAACCTGCGCCACGACCAGCTGGTCCAGCTGGTGCGCAACCTGCGTGTCGCGCAGCCGAATGTGGACCTTCTGCTGGAGGTTGGGGCGGCGGAGCACGGTGGGGGACCGGAGGCCGTCGGTAGGCGAATCGCCCAACGAGTGGACCGCTTGAGCCGCAAGAACCCCGGCTGGTCTGCGCGCCTGACCGCGGAGGTGGCGCAGGAGTGGTTCGCGCTGCTGGACATCTGCTCCACCTGCATCGACCGCGGCTGGGGCGCGCAGCTGGTGCGCCCGCTGGAGGCCGCCACCGAGGGCATCGGGCAGATGCTGCTGCGCACTGACGACGCCTACGGGTCGCTTGCCGACGCCTACCGCACCGCCATCATCCTGCACCTGGCCGCCTACCGGCAGGCGCCGCCGACGCCGGGGGAGGTGGTGGAGTGGATCTCCAACCTGGTCTTCGACGAAACCGGCTTCGGCGAGCCCGACCTGGCCGATTACGCCGACTGGCTGGACATCCCGGCCATCGACGAGCTGGAGCGCCGCCTGGACAAGCAGGACACGCAGGACACCCACGGCCGCTTCGACGACGCACTAGAGTACCTGCGCGAAGGCATCGCGCGCCTGCGCGGCGACGACCTCGCACTCGAGCAGATGCTCTCCGGCGACGAACTGCTCGAGTTCTACGAGGAGCGCGCCCGCGACGACGACGCCCGCGACCTGCTCGAAGCCGCAATGAAAGAGCGCGTGAGCACAAAGCGCCTGGGTCTCGGCGGCACCGGCGTCTCCATGGAGGCACTGACAGCCCGCCTGGACCGCTACTTCGGCCGCGGGGCCCTACTCAAATTCCGCACCGCCTACGCCAAGGCCCACCCGGGCCGGGGTTTTCGCGAGCTGCTGAACGAAGACGGCGCCACCTCCGCCATGGCCCAGGAGGTCATCGACGCCGCCCCGAGCTGGATCCAGGGCAACCTCAAGCTGCTCTACGCCGAGCACTTCGACGACTTCGAGCTGGGCTACCGCGTGGCCACCGAGCACCCGCGCCCGGACGAGCTGGACCCGGAGCTGATCTTCGAGATGGGCACCGAGCTGATGTTCCGACTGGCGGAGCACTTCGCCGCAGCGGGCGACCTGCCCAGCTACAAGCGCCTGGAGGCGGAGCTGCGGGACATCCGCAAGTTCGTCGCCGACGACGCGAAAGCGCAGGCCCGCTTCAACGAGCTGGTGGGGGACCTGCGTGCCCGCTACGCCGGCCGCGCCGCAATCCGCGAGATCCTCGAGCGCATCTAACCACTGGCGTATAGAGATCCCCACTCCGCCGCTTCGCGCGGAGTGGGGATCTTTTTGTATCTAGAGCGTGGCCGCGCGTCTGGTTTGGAACTGCGCCTGGTCGCCGTTCATCGGGTAGAGGCAATTGGAAGCGAGCGATCCTTCCTCTGACTCGAGGTCGAGAGGTTCAGCACCTTCTGGTACCACCACAATGTTTTCTTCCGCATCAAGCCATAGCGACAGCAGGAAATCGTCTTCTGGCACGTCGTTGCCATCAAACACCACGAAGTGGTTCGCCTGTACGTGCTGTCTGTTGGGAAGTTCGGATACCGGGAGAATATCGAAAAGCGTTCTAGGCAAAGTCTGCATGGCCCATGCTGCTTCTGGGTGATCCGTAAAGACAGCAATCCGTTCGAGCTCCGGAAGTGCCTCGCCAGCGAAGTCCTGAGTTTGTGCTTCTGCTTCGTTGCTAGCGAAGGCTGCCTGGGCGTCCATACCGAAACGGCTCCGGTCAAGATCCACGGGCTGGTAGATTCCTCGGAAAGCTAACTGAAGGCGATTCTCTATTGGCAGGCCGGTGTCCCAATGGCTGATTGCACGCACTGCTGAAGGGTTGATCTGCAGGAATCGGTGCAAGGTAGCAGGGTGTGTGACTGCTATTGCATCAGCCTTGCGCGCTACCGCCCAGAATCGCCTCGGAAGAGGATCTGGGGATTCCCACACGAAGCATGTCGTTGCGCCGAGTAGACGGGCACGATCGAGCAGCTTCGTGGCTTCGCACTGTGTTGATTCGTTAGCTTGCTCTAACTGGCGCTTCCAGGGGCCGGAAGTATTCGCTCCCGGGTGGATGACGGCAATGTCAAATGAGGCGTCGAGCTGCTCCATGAAAGAGCTAGGGGCAAGGTCCACTACCTGCGTGTACTGGCCCCACTCCTTACTCAATGAACGATCCGAGACTAGAGCGATTCGCGAATCAGCGAGGGTCCGATGAAGAACCGAAGGAGCGTTTGTCCGTCGCAATGGCCCGCTGCTGTAGTTGGATGCGTGTGGGTGAGAAGGATCCCAAAGCGGAATGCCGCACGAGTTCTGGCCCACGGAGCCGTCCAACTGTCCTACTTCAAAGCCTTCAGGTAGCGGGACGTTACCCAAAATGACTCGTGCATCGGTGGCCTGGAAACAGTTCCAGGCAATCTGCGCAGCGAAGTGCGTCCGTAGCTCACCACGCGACGCAGAAGCGATCCATTCGAGCGTCTGAGCATCGTCAATGAACCAGGTGCTAGCAATTCCTGCTTGATCTGCAGCCTGAAGAACCGGAAGCGCAAGCCACCACGGTCCTTGCACAGCAAGTTCAGAGTGGGATAGGGCAACCGGGGTCAGCTGTGCTTTCACCGTCTCAAACCAACGATCGACACGTACGAATCCATCGACATGGATGCTCATGTCGTTGGGTGCTTCCAACGCGACACTCGAGTCGCTTACAGGGCTATATCCTTCATGGCGGATATAGCTGGGTGGTGCTACACCGACATAGGTTGCGATTGAATCCGATAGCTCGGCCTCATCAAATGTCGCCCCACTTGGGCGAACGATTGCGATAGAACCATTGTCATTCGCCGCCTTCGCTTGGACGGGTAGGAACTGGGTGAATCGCTTCTCGTCCGCCGCAGCAATGCCGCGGAAGAACATCTCCGCATCTTTCAAAGGACCTCGAAGATCTCGTGTCAGCGGAATGTGTTCGTCCAACACGGCAATTGCGGTTTCGGGGTCACCATCGTGCCAAGCCTCCGTCACTGTTCGCAGGACGCGGTCAGCTTCAGAGCTCTGAACCTGTGGTGAGCCTTCAGTAGCGACCATCGAGAAAATGAGATCCAGCCACTTCGCGCGAACTTCGGTCGTGCTGTATCGATGCGCATGACGCTGGGCAGCCCTGGAAAGCTGAGTGAATTCTGCTTCACTCTTGTAATCCGCGATGAATTTGGCGGCTGCCTCGGTTGAATCGAAGTTGAACTGTTCGCCGATAATCTCGTCAGAGCCTTCGCGCCTCCACGCGATGGGAACAGCGCCGCTAGCGGCTCCTTCGATGGCTGACAGGTGGAAGGTCTCACGCGTCGAGGGAGAGAGCAGCCAGCCGATGTCCTGTAGCCAGTTCGCGATATCCGGAGAAAACGGTTCGAAGACTACTCGCTGGCGCAATGCCGGATTAGAACCAATGCGGTGGTAGAACTCGCGGTAAGAGTCTTGGTGTGCTGACTTCTTCCATTCCCAGCCGTAGTTCCAGGGAGCGTGACCACGAATGTGGAGAGTAAAGCGTTCGTCTTCTGCGACCAGACGTTCCAAAAGGTCGAGTGCGCGATCCGGGCGTTTGAGGATCGGAACGATGCCGACTAGTCCGATATTGAACCTCGAATCGGCCGATTTCCGGCGGTCGAGGTCGCCGAAGTTCACGCTATTTGGGACGACTACCAGTTTTTCCTCTGGCCAGCCCCGCATCTCAATCGCCTTCTGGCGATAGAACTCCGATGCGAACACAATCGCAGCGCAATTGTCCACATTGAGTTCCGTGATCCAGTCCTGCAGCAACTCATATCCGTGAAGGTGAACGATTAACTTCTGGTCAGGACGAACATTCTGCGAGTACCAAATAGCATTCTTGGAGGCGAACTCGGCAATAATCACCTCGGCAGATTGCAGTAGCGGCTTACTCTTATTGGGCTGCGGCTTTGCATTTGCCTCAAAGAGGTCCACGCTCAATGCAATGTCTGCTCGCTGAATCAACGAGTCGACAAGGTCACCAGCGAACTTAAAATCCGCGCCAGCGAGCAGGACACGTACCGGGTTGTCTCGAACCACCGGCGTTCGACTGTAGTCTGGCAAATCGGATTCGAACGCGACAACAAACGGAGAAGGAACCCCTTCGGTCGGCTTCACCGCAGGCGCACTAAGACTTGCTTCAGAGACCTCGTGGCTATCAAGATGGAGGATGGCATCGCTGGAGCGCAAAACACTATTCTGGAGTCGAACCTCGTCCACGGTTGCTCCGACTGGAATGACGTGTACTTCAGAGCAGTCAGCGGCAATTTCGGAAGAACCGTGAAGGAATCGAGCTCCAGGATAATCCTCGAGAGGGTTTGTCCAACCGTCTCCTCCAACCCCTTTGTCCAGCACTACCACCTTGGGGGGTCGCTTTAACTGTGCTGCCTTGCGGATGAGCTTTTCGAAGGTGTGCGTCGCCCACTTTGGACCGAAACGGTTGTAATCGAAGACGAATACCTGATCCGCAGAATGCTTCTTTGCTTCACGTCTGAGCGAAATAGGTTGGAGTAGACGGGTCTTCGACGTAGCAGCGGGGACCCTGCTCTCGACATAGGCGCGTGAGTCTGGGCTTGTGAAGAGCAAAAGCCGGGCGCCAGCAGCAACGGTTTGGACAAAGTCCAACTTCAGATTCCGGGGATTGCCCGGTAAGAGAGGATCGTCTTCGAGCAGCGCCCAATGCGCAGGTTGAATCGATTTTCCTCCTGCCACGTAACGGCTCAGACTGATCCCTTGTGTCAGGACGACATCATATTGAATATATCGGCCGTCCAGGGCCTCCCGAAGGACGGAACGAGCATGGTATCGCGGGGGAACGCAGCCGGATTCTGAGTCAACTTCAGAATCTTCGCCCGGAACAACCACGCGTGCCCCTACATCGAGGAGGCTTCGCTCGAGCTCTTCGATGTGTTGATTCAGCAATACGGTGAGCTCAAGATTCGATTCCAGAACATTGGATGCAAAAGCGATGACCCACTGGTGATGGAGTGTGTCCTGGAGGAGCTCGAGATCAGGACAGAAAAGCATTCTTAAATGAGTTCTCACGCCAAGTTCCTCCCATTCTGGTGCTCAAGATACTGCTCGAGAACGCTCCATAAATTCGACTGTGGTGCATTCTCCTCGAGGTCTTCCTCTGGAATCTGTGTCAAGTTAACGGTCGAGGTTGAGCGGATGAACGGCTCTTCAACTCCCAAAGGCCGTTGAGGGCTGGCCAGGTAATAGACGATTCCGCCTCGCGAACGGATCTGCCTTCCCGTATCGAATACCTCTTGAGCGAGGTACTTACGAGATCCAGAGTCCGCCTTGAACCAGGGACCGCGGTCAAACGCTGAATTATGGATGACCAGACATTCAACCTCGCGGGAGCGGGCTTGATCTACAGCAGCCCCTGGAACAGCCCATACGGGGTCGAAACCATGTGAAGTGAGATGGTCTAGAAGCTCAGGAGAACCTATGAACAAGATCTGGCCACCGGACGAGTAGGTGCTCAATCCAAGAAGCTCTGCAAGAGTGATGCCATTAGGCGCTTGCTTCACCGCAGGGGTAGACGAACGCCCCAAACGCTCCAGTAGAGCTGCAACGTTTCCTGAAGGAGAGCGCATTTTTCTAAACTTCCTTGTCAAGCTCAGGGAATTTCTGCAGAACCATATTCCAAAGCATCTCGCGGGCTTCGTACGCGTCGCCAACGGGGGTCTTCACATCGACGGGCTTCTGCGAGAGAATCGAACCGTCTTCAACAAATCCCCATGATTTAGCGCTTGAACCTGCGTAGTCGCTCCACTTCGACGGGAGATACGGATTTACGGAATGGTGGTCACCGGAGACGGCGTCATTAACGATCAAGTAGTCCAGCTTCTCCGTCGTGGCCAAAAACTTGAGGTAGGGGAGGGAAGCATTGAAAGTAACCTGGTTCTCAACGCCCTTCGCCCCGACTCCGTCATAAGCGCGCTGCACTAGTTGATCAAACTGCTTCTTTGAGAAATTTCTGGGTCGGCGATTTCCCTCCGACGCCGGAATATAGTTAGTAAACACGTGCAGATGGACTTTCTCCGCGATCTTCGGGGGCAGAGTACGCATCGCCGCGGTGACCTCCCGGATTGAACGGGAGGAGTAGAACTCGCCAAAATATCCCAAGTTCAATTTCGCTGGGTCTGGCTCCAGAGAGGTGCGCTCCATCTTGTAGTAGCTTCGGGGAAGCGTGGGGTGGTTGCTTACTTCCCCGACTTTGTCTACTCGCTCAGCCAGTGCTGTAGAGCCCACATGCTCGAGCATTGTGAGTTTTTGGTTCGTGTTGGTGAAAATAATTCGGTCTGCGAACGCATACGCCAAGTTTTCCGCAAGAGAGAAAACCGAAAGACTGCTCACGTCCAAATCTGGATACTCGAGAGTAAGAGCCTCGATCATCGTCGAGCTGACTTCATCAGCAGGAACTGCAGTGCCACGAGGAAGACCTTCGACGTCTAAGGAAAGAGGGTCAGAAAACTCGGCGACCCATTCGACCTCTGGGTTTCGCTGTTTGAAGAGAAAACCGGCGTAAATCGACGGTGCCCACATTGCGCGTGAGTACACCATCTCGTAGTTGGCGGCTGTGTGCATGGAGTTTGCGACTTCAGCTGCGCGCACAGCGAATGCTTTGAAGGGCTCCCAAGAAGCCCATGAGGCAGGCAACGGCAAGAAGTATTTGGATGCGACGTAGGGTTCTGCAATCTTCTCGATCGTGGGATCTTGCTTCTTCTTGTGTAGAAATGAACATGCAACAACGTCGAATGTTTTAGAGAAATTTCTCAACCGTTTGGACGCGACCGTTGCACCTGTGTCCTGAAATGGGGAAAAGTTGTAAAGAAGTGCTAGTGCGGTTGCGGGTGGCTGAGCTGCATGCCAAGGAAACCCGTTGGGGCAGTGAAGCTGGATGTAGTCCGAATAGGGTTTTCGGTCCTCCGGGTGAGACTCAAAGTGCTCCGGAAGCCAAGAAACCGCCTTCGTGGAAATCTCGGATAGCGATCTACTCAACTGCCAATCTCGAGATGTGTTCCGTTCGTGCTCTACCAAGTTGATGAGCGCGCAAGTTGCTTCGAGGTCCATGCCCTGTGGCGAACGATTGCGTGTCGGAACCCTGAGCCCCAACAATTTTGAAAGGGATTCGAAGGCCTCAAGAATTCGAGGTTCGCGTGCGTCGAGAATCTCGGCAACGAGCGTGTCGTGTCGAGAGTTGAAGCTGGTACTGGACATCTATAGCTTTCCAGTAATTTGGGCTGCCGCGATGCGGGCCAAACGTGATTCTCGGCGTAGTTGATTTACAGCATCGTGAATGTCCGCTGAAACATCACCAGTTGACTTGTTCTGGATTGCGCTTTGCTCTTCGGCCAATACCTCCAGCTTGCGTTCCATACCAGCAAGCTGGTCGAGTAGTGGCTGGCCATCAAAGGCAGAACCAGAAGCCTGAGGCATTCGTCGAACGGCAGACAACTGCTCACGCATACGCAGGTGTCCCAAAACTGGAAGTGAAGCCAGTGCAAGACCTAGGAAGAGTAGGGCGGCTTGGAAGAGTCCAAAGGCGGCGAGCACCGCACCAATCAGGGCAAAACCACTGGCAAGTAGTGCAGTTGCTCTGTAGGCAACTTTGTTGTCGATTTTCACGTTAAGCTCCTACCCCGGTCTTATGACTGACGTGGCCAGAGGCCTTTTGTATCGATCACTGTCTTATTGGTCATCTCAGGCCCCCACAAATCGACAAATTCGTTGTGGTCAACGAGCAACACAATTACATCGGCGCTCTCGACTGCCTTTTCAACTGCAGCAAGTTCGATGTTTTCAAACTTCGATAGGGAGGAAGGCAACTCGGCGACATTTGGTTCGACGGCGAGCACGCGGTTGCTACCGAAATTCGAGGCTATGTCCTCTGCAATCTTCAGTGACGGAGATTCACGGAGATCGTCGATGTTCGCCTTAAAAGCAAGGCCGAGTACAGCGATCGTTGAGTCCGGCTTGGCGCGAACAGCTTCCTCAACCTTGGACAGGACCCATTTTGGTTTGCCGTCGTTGATCTCGCGGGCGGTACGGATGATTCGAGAATTCTCCGGGTCTGAGGAAACGATGAACCAAGGGTCCACAGCAATGCAGTGGCCCCCAACGCCGGGACCCGGCTGCAGGATATTCACACGTGGGTGGTGATTGGCCAGCTCGATAAGTTCCCAAACGTCAATTCCGAGTTTGTCTGCGATGATCGAGAGCTCGTTCGCGAAAGCGATGTTGACATCGCGGAAAGAATTTTCCGTCAGCTTCGCCATTTCGGCTGTCACATCGTTTGTCGGAAGCAGCTCGCCGTCGCAGAACGAGCGGTAAATCTCAGTAGCCATTTCGGTCGCCCGCGGAGACATGCCACCGATTATTCGATCGTTTGTTCGCAGCTCTTCGAGTGCCTTGCCGGGTAGGATGCGCTCTGGGCAATGCGCGAAGTAGATAACCGGCTTGCCCTCGGGATTATCGTCGCCGTCAGCGGCTAGATCAGGTCGGTTCTCCAGGATGCGATCCGCCATTTGGCGGGTGGTGCCCGGAGGGGAAGTGGACTCAAGCACTACGAGCGCACCTTCGCGGAGTTTCGGGGCGATCGCGTCGGCCGCAGAAAAAATAAAAGAGGTGTCCACCTTATAGTCGTCTGCGAACGGGGTGGGCACAGCTACTACGTAGGCATCCGTCTCAGGCATTTCGGTCTGAGCCTTAAAATTGCCAGCCTCCAAGGTTGCACGAAGAGCGTCTTCCAAGCCGGGCTCAACAATGGGGGAGACGCCGGAGTTGATCTGGTTGACACGATTAGTGGACACGTCAACGCCAACAACTCGGACACCGCTCTGCGCGAGGACTACGGCGGTCGGTAAGCCGATGTAGCCCAAACCGACAAAAGCCAGAGAATTAATCATGGGGAGCCTCTCCGAAAATTAGGAAGTATTCTCTCTCAGAGAACTTTAGTCCATACCCGGTCATCTCGCGGTCAGCGGTTCTACTCAGCATTTACGCAGTAGGAGATAGACTGCATTGCTATGACGAAGCGCTCCCGCACCCGCCGCCCCAGCACGGTCCCCGTTGCCAGCCGCGACCGGGAAAACGCCGAGCGCGCCGCGCGGCGCAAGCAGCGCGGCAGGGCCATCGCGTTTCCGAAGCAGGACATGGCCAGCGTGGTCATCCTCATCGCCGTGCTCATCCTCGTGCTGCTGGCCATCGCGGCGCCGCTGCGCAACTTCTACGAGGGCCGAGCCGAGATCGCCCGCGCCAACGAATCCATCGCGCGCCTGGAGGCCCAGAAAAAGGCCCTGGAGGACGACATCGCCATGTACGACGACGATGCCTTCCTCAAACAGGAAGCCCGCCGCCGCCTCGGAGTGATGGAGGAGGGCGAGACCGCCTGGCGCATCATCGACCCCCGCATGACCGCGCCCGAGGCGATCACCACCGGCAAGGACGACATCCCCGACAACCGCACTTGGCCGCAGGTGATGTGGGATTCCCTGCGCGAGGTCCCCACCGAGGAGCTTCCGCCTATCGACGACGCTCCGCCCGCCCCCGCCCCCGAAGCACCGGCGCCGGAAGCTCCAGCTCCGGAAGCACCGGCCGCTCCGGAGGCACCGGCCGCTCCGGAGGCACCGGCCGCTCCGGAGGCACCGGCACCGGAAGCTCCCGCGCCAGCGCAGTAGGCGGCTTGTGGGACAATGGCCCGCATGCACACTCCTCCCACAGACGAACAACTCGCCATCGTTGCCGAGCAACTCGGCCGCACCCCGCGCGGCGTGCTCGCCATCGCGTACACCACCCCGGACAACCAGCCGGCCGTGGTGAAAACTACTCCCAAGCTTGACGACGGCACCCCGTTCCCCACCCTGTATTACCTCACCGACCCGCGCCTGACCGCCGAGGCGTCGCGCCTCGAGGTCGCGCAGGTGATGAAGTGGATGGAAAACCGCCTTAACGCCGATAGCGACGAAGGCGAAGACCTCCGCGCCGACTACCTCGCCGCCCACGAGCATTTCCTCGCCGAACGCAACGCCATCGAGGATCTGGGCACCGACTTCTCCGGCGGCGGCATGCCGGAGCGCGTGAAGTGCCTCCACGTGCTCATCGCCTACGCGTTGGCCGAAGGCCCGGAGCGCGTCCGCTTCGGCACCGAAGCCGTGTCCCTGGCCGCCGAGCACGGCGACCTGCGTGGGACCGCGATCCCGGCCGACTGGCCCACCCTCGACGACCTCGGCATCACCCTCGCCGAAGCAGGGGAGGGGCTGGCATGACGCGCGTCGCCGCCGTGGACTGCGGCACCAACTCCATCCGCCTGCTCATCCACGACACAGACACCGGCGAGGTCTCACGCCGCAACACCATCGTCCGCCTCGGCCAGGGCGTGGACGAGGCAGGCCAGTTCGCCCCCGAAGCGATTGAGCGCACCCGCGTAGCACTCGCGGACTACGTCGACGAGATGCAGCGCGAGAACGTCACCCGCGTGCGCATGGTGGCCACCTCCGCCACCCGCGACGCCGCCAACCGCGAGGACTTCTTCGCCATAACTCGCGAGCTGCTCGGCCAGATCCAGCCAGGTGCAGTCGCCGAGGTTATCTCCGGCGAGGAAGAAGCGGCGCTGTCATTCGCCGGCGCCACCGCGGACATCGACCCTGCCCGCGGCCCATTCTGCGTGATCGACCTCGGCGGCGGCTCCACCGAGTTCGTCATGGAGGGCCACGCCATCTCCACCCAAATGGGGTGTGTGCGCATCACCGAGCGCATCATGCGCACCAACCCGCCCACAGCGGAGGAGACGACTAAGGCGCGCGCACTTATCGACGAAAAAATCGCCGACGCCGCGTCCACCATTCCGTTTGCAGAGGCTCAGACGTTTGTGGGGTGCGCCGGCACCTTCACCACGCTCGCTGCACTGGCACAGGGCCTGGACAGCTACGACCCCGAGCGCATCCACATATCGGAGATCACCTTCGACCGACTCCGCGAGGTCACTGCCGACCTACGCACCAAGACCGCGGCGCAACGCCGCGAGAACCCCGTCGTCCACCCCGGTCGCGCCGACGTGATCGGATCCGGCTCCACGGTGGTTGAGCAGCTCATGGATGCTTTCGAACGCGAAGCTGGCGCCACCAGCTTCATCATCAGCGAAAAGGACATCCTCGACGGAATCGTCGCCGGTCTGGCCTAATCCTGATCCGGCTCGTAGATCGTGTCCTCGATCTGTTTGGCCGAACCACCGCGCAGCTTCTTGCCCTTACGGAGGTCCTTGACCTCGCGCATGCGCGGATCCGGATCAATCTTGTTCGCGATAGCCCGGCGAGCGGAGGCGGTGACCTGCTTGGTCACCGGCGAGTTGGCGACAGCCTGCGCGGCGTTGACGATCTGGTGGTAGCGCTTCCGGCCGGCTTTCGTGCCGAGCACATACCCGGCGGCGGCCCCGACAACGTATTGGTACATGGTGGTCAGGGTACAGCGGAAAGGTGGGGCGGGTTGGCTGCCCTCGGCGCCGTGGCTAATGGTGCTGTACTAAGTTGTAGTGAGTATCCCTGTGACGAACTACCCAAAAGGAAACCATGTCGGTTAAGCCGAAAATTATGACCGTCTACGGCACCCGCCCGGAGGCCATCAAGGTTGCTCCGGTTGTTAGTGCCCTCCAGGCCGATGACCGCTTCGATTCCGTAGTGGTCTCCACTGGGCAGCATCGCGAAATGCTTGAGCAGGTGAACAAGCGTTTCGGCATTACCCCAGATCACGACATGGCGCTGATGAAGCCGGGGCAGACTCTCAACGAGTTGGTGGCGCGTGCAATCCAGGGGCTCGATCCGATTATCGAGGAAGAAGAACCGGACGTCATTATCTCCCAGGGTGACACCTCGACGGCGATGGTGGCGGCGCTGGCGGGCTTCCACAGGGGCGTGAAGATTGTTCACCTCGAAGCAGGCTTGCGCACGGGCAACATCTTCTCTCCATTCCCTGAGGAAGCGAACCGCAAGATTATCGGCCAGATTGCTTCCCTACACTTGGCTCCCACGAATGAATCGAGGGAGAATCTTCGCCGGGAAAACTTCCGGTCCAAAGACATCGTCGTTACTGGTAACACCGTCATCGATGCCCTGCTTGCGTCATCTGAATGGGACGTTCAATTTGATGATTCGCGGCTGGAAGAGCTTCGGAACTCTAACGAAAAGCTTGTTCTAGTTACCACCCACCGACGCGAAAACCTCGACGCGATGAAGGAAATCGGCGGGGCGGTCCAGGACCTTGCAAAGTCCTATCCGGATCACATTTTCGCGCTGCCGTTGCACCTCAACCCGAAGGTTCGAGACGCAGTCCTTCCGGAGGTTGAAGATCTGCCGAATGTCATCATCACGGACCCGCTGCCCTATGACCAGTTCACGGCTTTGATGAGCCGCGCCTACCTCGTCCTCACAGATTCCGGCGGTGTGCAGGAAGAAGCACCTTCACTCGGTAAGCCTGTGCTCGTAATGCGCGAGAATACTGAGCGACCGGAAGCTGTGGTGGCCGGAACAGTGAAACTCGTTGGCACGGATCGCCAGCGTATCGTGGCGGAAGCTAGGAATTTGCTTGATCAACAGGCGGCTTACGAAGCGATGGCCAACGCAGTTAACCCCTACGGTGATGGGAGAGCTGCAGACCGCGCAGTCGCTGCGATTGCCGAGCTCGTTGGTGTCGGCCAAAGAATTGACGAGTTTGAACCTGAGCTTGGTTAGGTTTTGTTAGGGGAATTCGAAACCGTCCTCGAAGTCCTCTTCCTTCATTAAACTGCTCCATTCGCCATTAAAGCTGAGAGCGAATTTCAAGACTAGCTCTTGGAGCTCTGGGGGAGGTGCCGCGTGTCCGTTTCCCCAGTCACCCTGCAACGTGCCCCATTTTTCTGCATAAAGGGCTTCGAACTGTGTTGCCCACGGTAGATAATGGTTTTCAATATGAAATTGGTCTCCTCGGTTTTGGAGAATAAGGACATAATTCGAAAACGAGTCGCTGTAAAGTTCGAGTAAATCTGTGACCGCTTCTAACGGAAGTGGAGGATGGCCATTCCAACAGGTGTTGAAGTATTGAGTGACCTTGTCTGCATGGTAAGCGGTGATATTGGTCTGCGGGTTGATCGCGACAGCCAACGAGCCTGGTAGCTCATGTGCATAGTAAAGCGCTGCGTAACCACCTGCCGAAGATCCTTGAAAGACGATGTTTCTAGCTTCGATGGACGACGCTACATGCCGGATCAGTTGAAGTAGATCACGTTGGAGGCTTCGTGATTTGTCTCCAGCGAACCATCCGATTGGAATGCCGAAATCAAGTGACGGGTCCGATAAATAGAGAATCGAGGCTTCGAGGTCGTGTGTGATTGACTGCCCGACAAAAATGGGAAGGGTCGAAGTTGCCGGATCCGCTGCAGCGTGAAAAACAACGACGAGATTGGGCGTATTGCGCCGAATTAGCTGAAGGTCAAGAGTGCCCATGCCGTAGGAAATAGTGGAAATACCGGTGAGCGGTTCACAATTGATGAATTCCTCCAGGTCCCGATACAAATACACATTGCCGCCTGAAGTGGGGGCGTAGCGAGCATAGTTTCGCTTGAGGGGCATGTTCACCTTTCAGATGGGTGGATTCGACTATCGTAGCTAACCTGATTACAACTAATGGAGATCGAACGGTAACCGGAAATCGTGGTTGCCTGACATCAACGGAGAGTCGAAGATTGAAGCCAACCTTTTTCGGTCAGACACGATATAGCCTCTACATTCCGGACTCCGGTGCTTGGCGGGCAAGTTCCGCCGGCGGACAGGGAAGAGGGGAATACCAAGACTATTTGTATGCCCCTGAGCGATTAGATTTTCGCGACAAGATTTTTACGGAATTCACTGTTCCTGCGTTGGCGGATGCCGCGGAAAAGCACGATGTCTGGCATATTGTCTCTTACTCTGAGTCGCTGCCGGAAAAGTACGTTGAGTCGCTTAAGCGGACTGCGGATAAGTTTCCGTTTCTAGTCTTACAAGAGCTGGCTGATGGTGTCGGAGACTGGGGGCCCTCAGAGCGCATCATCAAAGAGAAGATGGGATCAGGAGGAGTGTTTGGGCGCTACCGGCTCGATGATGATGATGTGCTTTCTAAGCACTACTTCGACCTCGTAGAGCGCTTCGTAAAACCTGAGTATGTAGGCATGGTTGTTAGTTTGCCGCGTGGAATTGAAGCGATCTATTCGAATGGGCACTATTTCAATTTTCGTGAAGCGCACGTACCCATGAATTCAATGGGGATGCTCTACGTATCAGAATTGAGTGAGCTAGGAACCATTCGGGCTCCTCGGGCGGGTGCCCACGACAAGGCAGACCGATTAGCTCCGGTCATCATGGATGCGAGCGAGATCGGATATTTACGCACTAACCACGGCGGTCAGGATAACTTGCTGCGTCATCAAGCCGAAATCGTATCCGACAGATTGGTGACCAATATGGACAAGTTTCCGGCAGTACCGTCTACCGACTTGATCCGTAAAAATTTTCCCTCGGTGGCACCAAAGGTGCTGGGTGATGAGAAAGTAGTGGAAAAGCACGGCACATGGCAGCTCGGGGACGGTATTCAGATTTCAATTGACGGCAATTCCAGCGGAATTACCGTAACCCTCTCTGGAGACGCGCCTAAAGGTATTCGAAAAAATCCTTTGGCTCTTTCTCTGGATCTTGAGTCTCCAGGAGGAAGAGGTATTCGGTCCGGAGCCACCCTGAAAGGTCTTGCTACGTCAATCAACCCGGGGATCGGTCAGTTCGTTTACTTTGACGTTAAACCTGGATCTTTTAACGCATCAGCGAGCGCTTTTCTCGCCGATGGAGTGAGAATTCGTGCTGCGAAGGTTGTGCCTCTGGTCCCAGAAGCACGTGAAGTACGTATCAATTCGTGTGTTGTGGACCATGAGGGTGATGGGGTCGATTTTTCTGACCTGAGCGCTGTCCAAGCAAAGGCCGCCTCATTACGCGCGCAGGCGAAGATTTGTATTCGTGATTTTGGGGTTCGGGCGTGGCCGAATCTCAAGCCGATATTGGTCAGCACACTCGGAGTAGATAGAACTAATCGTTTGGTGGAATTCGTAGCTGCTAAACTCAAATCGATCTAGGGGCTATAGCTCAGTCGGTTAGAGCTGCGGACTCATAATCCGTTGGTCGCGGGTTCGAGCCCCGCTAGCCCCACGCGGGAATGTTTTGGCGCCGACGCGGAGGGAGGCTGGGCTTGAGAATCCTTGTTCTGTCTCAATACTGGTATCCCGAGAACGGCGTTCCGCAGAGAAGATGGACTTGGCTTTCTGAGATCCTCAAGAACGCCGGTCACGAGGTCACGGTCATTGCACCGCCGCCTCATTACAAGAGATCGATTCCATTGAGGGAGTGGTTTGCGTCCGGGGGGTTTAAACCAACTCTTGAGACTGAGCGAGGTCCTAGTGGAGAAGCCATCCTTCGTTCGAGCTACTTTCCTTCGGGGAGTTCTCTGACACAGAGAATTTTCAATCAGGGGTGGTCTGCAGTGGGCATGGTTCTGGCATTGTCCAAGCTCTCATCCCGGTCGCGTCGATACCGACCAGACATTGTCATTGGAACCGTGCCAGCCTTGCCTACAGCAGCTGTTTCTTACCTGGCAGCGAAGAAATTTTCTGTACCGTACGTTATTGATTTGCGAGATGCCTGGCCCGCATTGTTCAAAGAAAGTGGGAGCTGGAATGCGGGAACCGGTACGCCTTCATTGCGAGAGCGGCTGTTGAAGCGAGGACCATTCCAACTACTTGTGTTCTGCACAGAGGCGATGATCGAAGGTGTATTGAGTCAGGCATCTGGAATCATTACGACCTCGTCCGAACTTGAATCCGCTGTATCAAAGCAACACCAGGTGCCGACGGCCACGGTACGAAACGTGTTCCCCAGTCCCGCCTTCCAGCGGAGAAGGAGAGTCACTCACCCGGGCGAATTGAATGTCCTTTACGCGGGCACCCTCGGACGGGCCCAGAGGTTAGAGAATGCATTACATGCTGCAAAGATCGCGCAGGAGAGGGGAGTCCAGGTCAACCTCAGATTTGTTGGTGACGGCGCGACTTGGGATGCCTTGATAGAACAAGCGAGCGCATTAGAAATCGATCTCCAGATTGAACACCAACTTAGCCCTGAAGCGCTAAATAGCTGTTACGACTGGGCGGATACCGCATTAGTGCATCTAACGGACTGGGAATCGTTAGATGCTGCTGTACCTTCAAAAACCTATGAATTGATGTCGAACAGCATCCATATCAGTGGTGTGGTCCGAGGAGAAACAGCACGAATAATTGCGGAGCTGGAGGCTGGCGATATTGTTTCCCCGAATGACCCCTCTGCGTTAGCAGAGCTGTGGGCTGCTCTTTCAACTGACAGATCGCGACTGGAAGTGAGCGATAAAGGAAGGCGCTGGGTAGAAATGCAGCGACAACACGCAGCACCTCATGCGCTCGTAGGTTTGTTGGAGAACGTGACAGAGGCGCCATGAGAATTCATTCTCTGCAAACATTGCCACCCGTTACAGACCCTGCGGTGGTAATCGTGAACTCAAACTGTTTCGGCGTTGATCTCACCAGTTTTGAAAGCCGATCGATTTTTCTGCGCTCTGTCTCTGAATCACACCCCGAGGAATTCCCCTTGATAGTGGTGAACCCCACCCTAGCGATAGTAAAAGAGCTGCATAGAAACGGGGTCTTGCAAAGCCAGCCCTATACAGAAATGTGGGCAGACTCGACGGGCTTTTCAGACTTGACCCTGTGCTTATCGGAATTTGACGATCTTGCAGTATCGGGGACGTTTTCAAACCAGGAATGGTTCAGAGTCCGTGTTCAAAGAAGTACCTCGTCGGATCGCCCAGGACAGGATTTGGTCGTCGGGTTGAAGGCATCTTCGTTAGCCTCAGCAGCGGAAGCGTGGTCGCCGGTAGCCGAAACTAACCACACGGGCGTAGCAAGTTCAACTCTCGTATCCGGCATAGTGCAAATTGCGACGCGGATAGCTAAGCCAATAAAGCCGTACCTCCCCGCCCCAGTAGTCCACATCCTCTACAAGATCCTTGGAGTAATTCGATGATCGACGAACTTCGCAGCGTGTCGGTCGTGATACCAACGCACGGTGGCTTGGAGCGTCTGCCACGTCTGCTGGAATCGCTGGATCGCCAAACTCTTGACCGAGATTGCTGGGAAGTCGTTTTTGTGTGTAACGGGGTCGACGACGGCTCAGCTCGCCTTTTGCTCCAGTGGGGCGATCGGTCGGACATCAAATCGAGGGTACTTGTTACTCCTGAGGCTGGTGCGGGGTTGGCACGAAACCTCGGCATAGCGAACGCTCGTGCAGACGTCATAACTTTTGTCGACGATGATGATTGGATTGAACCGCGTTTCGTGGAGGTTGGTCTTTTAAACACGACGGAAAGCTGCATCGCGCTGTTGCCAATCAAGAACGAGACCATTAGCGGTATTAGTGACGAAAACTCCTTGAACGCACGAAGGGCAATGCTGGCGGGTTCAACCGTTCCCGTTCGCGACGCAGTTTGGACTTTAGGCTTCAACGCATGCAAATTCGTTCCCGCAAAGCTGCTCAAGCAATGGCGTTATAGCGAGGACCTCGCATCCGGCGAAGATGTAGCTTTTTTTGCCAACCTTCTTCGGGTGCCTAATCTTCACTTGGTCATTCCTCAGGATGGCGACGATGCTGCTTATGTGAGGGTTGTACGCGATAACTCGGTATCAAGACGAGCTCAAAGCTTCGACTTCAACGTAGCTCAGCGGTTGGACGTTATCGCAGAGCTTCGGAGAATTCCGGTTGCGCTCGAAGCAGAGAAGGCACTTGAATCGCTTGTTTCCTCCCAATTTAGTTTCGTATCCAAGTGGCTCGGACGTCGGCCAGAGGATTTAAAAGAAGCGGCAAATTATTCGATTGCCGTGGGCGCCTATGGGCTTGACTGGAAGGATATTCCCCGTAGACCGACCAAGAGGCTTGTCTTTTCATACTGTTTCCCGCCCTTCGCAGATCCAGCTGCAAATGTTGTGGCAAAGCGGATTGTAGAAAGGCAAGAAGACGTAGACGTAGTGAGTGCCGACATGTCCCCGGTTCGAGAGCTCGATCACTCCACACAACTGTTGGTTGATCCCTGGATACACAGGCATGTAACCGTCAAGGGGTACCCGTCATTCTCATCTTGGCCAGCCATTGCCTCTTTTGGGCAGAAGGCCGTCCGAGCTGCACGTGGAACATATGACACTGTGTATTCGCGCGCACTTTGGTCGGGTTCACACGTTGCCGGCGCGTTGTACAAAATCAAGAATCCGACAGTGAAGTGGGAGGCTGAGTTTTCAGACCCGATGCGATGGGATGCGAAAGGGGATCCACGGCCGGGAGGTCCGGCGAGCGGGCGAGTGGCGCGCCGGCTGCAGCGTGGCATTGAATCGGCAGGTTGGCAGAGTGAACTACATACGTGCCGGGACAGTCATTTCGCGCTGACTGAATTAGCTACATTATGCCTGGCTGATCAGTTGGTGTTTACTAATCAAAATCAGCTGAATCTGATTCTGTCGTCGTATAGCGAAGTCTTTGCCGAGACTGTTTTCGCAAAGTCATCGGTTAAACCCCAGCCAGTGCCGCCAGAGGAGGCGTACCAGTCGGCTGCGGTGGATTTGCAGCTCGATCCAAGCAAGCTGAATCTGGCCTATTTCGGTAATTTTTACGCTAATCGTGGATTAGGGGATTTTGCAGAAGCGCTCGACTGCCTCACACCTGAGCAAGCTGAAGAAGTTGTACTCCATGTTTTTTCAGTTGGCGCGAACGGGCCGGTTATACGGGAGCTGATGCGCAGTGGGAATATAGTGCATCACGATCCGCTGAACTATCTTGAGTTTCTCTCGGCGTGTAAACAGTTCGATGCTTTGTTAGTTGTCGACACAGCTACAGCAGGAACCGCTTACTTTCAGAATCCTTTCCTGCCGTCGAAGCTGTCGGACTATATGGGATCTGGTACCCCGGTGTGGTCGATGATCGAACCGGGTTCGCCGTTGTCGGAAGCTCCGACCCAGTTTGTCTCCGAACTTGGCTGCCCGGAACAGGCTGCGCGAGAGTTAATTCAAATTGCTTCGCTGCGCGAGTAAACTCAGCGACTGCACAAATCCGTGGTCGATGGAGGCAATGTTGGATACAACCCGCCATGCGCAACCTGAGGCGGTTGAGGGACGGTCAGGCCCCACATTCATAGTCAATGCGGCTAGTTTGCAGTCTTTGCAAACGCGGCCGTCCTTTGCCGAGTACTGTAGGCAGCTTTGGGATAGACGCGCGTTTATCTGGACGGATGCTCGGTTTAAGGCGTTGCGAACCACGAAAGATTATCGGCTTTGGCGTACCTGGCTTGTACTGCAGCCACTGCTCGATGTCGCGTTCTACGCGTTTCTGTTTGGGCTCATTTTGAAAACCTCACGCGGCATCGACAACTTCGTGGGCTTTCTTATTTTGGGCGTCATTTTTATGAGGATGATCGTGGGGCAGATGACGCAAGGCATAATGCTCATTCGGAATTCGCGTGGAATGATTCAGACTTTCTCATTCCCCAAGGCATCACTCGCCATTTCTCAAACATTGCGTAGCATGCTCGACAACATACTCCCGGGGGTAATGGCAGTACTAATGGCGTTAGCGGCGCAGCATTTTTCGCCGCTGAACTGGTCTATCGTTCTCGTGATTCCGCTTTTCGCCCTGCTACATATCTTTGGGTGTGGCCTCATGCTGGTAACAGCGCGTCTTACAGCGGTTATTCCCGATGCCAGAGCCCTAATTAACTTTTTTTCCCAGGCTTGGTTCTTTTTGTCTGGCGTGATGTTTTCGATTGACCGGTTTGTCAATCACCCGACGCTCCACGAGGCGATGACGGCTAACCCGGCTTACATGTTCCTCACGGCAATACGTGGCTCGGTTCTTTACCAAGCGCCACCTACTCTAGAAACGTGGGGCACCTTGATCGCCTGGTCTACCGGCACATTTCTCGTAGGAATGATCTACTTTTGGCAAGCGGAGGCGCGGTATGTGCGACTCAGCTGATAAAGGAAATACCGTGCGCTTTGACGCGCCTTCTGTAGCCGTTGCGAATGTTACAAAGACCTACGCTATCGGACGTGGGCGATCAGAGGATGCCTCGGCGATACGGTTAGGTCGCCCAAAACGAACGGTAGAGGCCCTGAAGGGTGTTTCATTCGTTGCCCAGCCAGGCGAAACGATAGGAATTATCGGGCTAAACGGATCGGGCAAATCCACTTTGTTGCGCCTTATCGCCGGTGCGGAAGAACCAACAAGTGGCCGGGTTTTGGTGCGGAAGAAGCCCATGCTCCTGGGCGTTTCGCCTGCTCTACATGGAGACCTCACCGGGGCACAAAATGTATATCTGGGGTGCCTTGCGTTGGGGATGCCCGCCGATAAAGCAAAAGAGCAGATCAAACTAATTGCTGAATGGACTGAGCTTGGCGAGGCTATTGACCGTCCCATGTCAACGTATTCCTCTGGCATGGGTTCGAGGCTCAATTTTGCAATTTCGACTGCAGTCGAACCGGACATTCTGCTAGTGGACGAGGCTCTGTCGACCGGTGATGCGGCATTTGGCGCGAAAGCAAAAGAGCGAATTAACGGGGTGATCGAACGCGCAGGCAACCTATTTCTTGTCTCGCACAGTATTGGCACTGTTGAGGACCTGTGCGAACGTAGCATCTGGATATACAATGGGGAAGTAATCGCTGATGGTCCCACCTCAGAGGTGTGCCCTAAATACCACGAGTGGGCGCGGCTGATGGGAAAGTCGGATAAGCAGCCAGCCTACGATTATCTGGATACTGTTAGAGCTGGGTATCTCAAGCCCCGAGTGCTGTTTGTCTCCGATTAACCCTGGCCGACGAAGTTTGAGCGTTAATGTAAAGGCGATGCCTAAGAATCCATCTTGCTTGGCTAAGCTCGATTGCGGATTAACCCCAAGCTTCTGAGCTGACTAGGAGATGTACATGGTAGACGCGAGAGCATACTGTGAAAATATGTACGACAAGTGGTATGCGGGCCATGGGTGGGCAATAGTTGCGGTTGCTGATGGCATCGAAGTTAACAATCCCGCCGGGGTGAAGCACAAGTTGTACACGGAGAGCCGCGACTGGGTTGAATGTCTCGAAAAGTATCCCGGAACCACCCAAAGATTATGGTCCTACTCTCTGAACTACTTGGTCGATGCGCACAAGATTGATCCTCTTTTGGCTCGAGAAAGTCTGGTTGCCTTCTACGACGGTCTCTCAGAAGTGCGAGGAACCGTACGCAAACGGCTCGGTGAATCGTGGGATCATTGCGTCTCGATGCGTCTTCGCGCTCTCACCGCGCTTACCGGTAGCAGAGACGATAAGATGGCGGAATTGGCTAAAGCCTATATCGAGGCTGAAAAGCGTTCAGAAGATCTGTGGGGGCTGGTTGTAAATAACAACCATGGTCTGATGCTTGTGCAGTCTCTCATCGAAGCAGCATTGGGCCGATACGGCGGTGCGCCAGCTGCATCGGAGGCTGAGATTGTTCTCGGAAGTGTGAAGCTAGAAGAAATTGTGAACTCTGTTTTTGGTGCAGATTTCTATTGCAATGAGAATTCGCCGTTCTATCACCACTTCTACATCGACCGATTTAAATATATGCGCCAGGCCTTTGAGGGGGTGGAACTTCTCACTCAAACTGTGGCCGCACTAGACAGATGGATTGAGCTTGCGGAAAAGAGCATGCGTGGCATTGTGACACCGGACGGGATAATCCCGCCTCTCGGTGACTCCACTGAAATGCGTTCGCCCTATCCGCCGGCTAAGGGAACTTTCTTCTCTACCCGCACCGGATTTTGGGTACACAAGAACGATGACCTCTATGTGTCCTTGAAATGCGGGCATGATTCAGTAGTGCACAAGCATGCAGATGACACGTCTATCTTCGTTCGCTGCAACGGTGAAACATTCATCGGCGACGGAGGGACGCATAGCTACGACTACTCTGACAAACGAGTATTCACATTGCGCACACAGAGAGCTCACTCGGGAATCTTTTTCCGGGAGTACGATGAAATGCACTCGGCTCGCCTTTACAAAGGCCCCCGCTACAACACGAAGGACTGGACGAAAGGCAGGATCTACGAGCCGACGATGACGGAGGTGCGTGGCGCCGTCAACGTGGGAGGTGGTGGTATGTTAGAGCGCCGTCTGGAGATTATTGACGAGCGCACTTTCAGAGTTTCAGACCGCTCCATCTCGTTCGATCAGCTCACACCAGTACACCGTTTCCTCGTTCCGGGGGCGATCGGAGTAGCAATTGATGGGCACATCATGACTCTTCAGGGCGAAAACGGACAGCTAAAAGTAACGTTCGATCGACCGGTTAAGGCAGAGATTGCGATGGGCGAGCACGAGCACCCTTACCGTGGCTGGTATTCGCCAAAGCCAAATGTTTTCGAACTGGCTCAGATGGTCGAAATTGTGGGAGCTGACAACGCCGGCTCTCTTAACTTCGAGTGCACCTATACACAAGCAGAAGGCAACTAAAACCTCTTCAATGGGTTAATGTGCAAACGTTGGTGGGATTAGAGATCTGGAAATGAAGCTAAGCGTTGACGTAGTGAATGGCATCCAGATTCGCGCGCGAGTTCGCGATGCGGGTCCTCTTTTTGCGTTTCATCTGCTGGACGGAGATCAACCGGTAGAGATGACTTCGTACACGAGCGCTTCGACACACATTTTCTCACCAGGCTATCCAGGTAGTTTTCGAGTAAAAGCACTGGTTAAAGATGGTCCCGGCCCGCGGCTCGAGCGACTCTCCGACCAAGTGACTATAGCCTTCGATGACCCCCTGACCGGACCGATTGCTCAACCTGCATTCGCCCTCATGGGATTGAATCGAACTACGCTCGCCGCAATTCTCATAATGGGAGAAATCGCACCGGTCGTAGCCATCGTTTCGCCGGTCCATGCAGGGAAGAGTGTTTTCGGCGTGCCGGTTGTCGCACGCGCGCCTGACGGGGTGGTACAGCTTATCGACCTGGGACGCGACAAGATGGCGTCCTACGCAACCTCGCTCGATCCCATGGCGCGAGATTTGCGTAGCGTGATCGCTGATGGGTTATCGAAGATGGACATTCTTTCAGTCCATAGAATGTCCGCTTCGTTACTATCCGCAGGCTTAAAGGGTGCAAGCCAGGAACTCGACGACTATATCTTCGAGCGTTTCAATTCCCGGGTTCCCTCCTCGGTGAAAATTGGCGAGGGAACCGTTCTTGGATACGGGGGCATCGGAACCGTGATTAACAAAAGCGCAATTATTGGGCGCAACTGTGTTATTGGGCAAAATGTGACGATTGGTGCTCGTTCAAGCGATGCCCCTCCGGTGATCGGGGACAACGTCTACGTCGGGCCTCACGCCGTCTGCATTGGCGGATCGATTGGGTCAAATGTAGTGGTCGGAGCTGGATCCGTAGTGACTAAACCAGTGGAATCAAACTGCGTTGTTGCTGGAGCCCCGGCCCGAGTGATCAGCACAGACATGTGGGAATACCGCGGGTACACTCGGGCCTACCGCTAATTATGTGCGCGCCGGTTCAGTAGATGAATCCTAGCGGCCGAGGGCGCGGATCTGCCAGCCGGCGTTTTGCCAGTCGGTGACGTTGAGGACGTTTCGCCCGTCGATGAGCAGTTGCTTGTCGACGAGCTCGGCTGCCCACTGCGGATCCATGTCCTTGAACTCCTGCCACTCGGTGGCGAGGATGACCAGCTCCGCGCCGCGCAGTGCGTCCTCGAGGCTGGTGGCGTAGTCGAGGGTGGGAAACACCTTGCGGGCGTTGTCCATGCCCTGCGGGTCGTACACGCGCACGGACGCACCTGCGAGGGAAAGCTGGCCGGCCACGGCGAGTGCCGGCGAGTCGCGCACGTCGTCGGAGTTCGGCTTAAACGCGGCACCGAGCACGGTGATGTTGCGGCCGATGACGCTGCCGAGCTCCTCGCGGGCCAGGTCGATCACGCGCTGGCGGCGGCGCATGTTGATCGCGTCGACCTCACGCAGGAACGTCAGGGCTTGGTCGGCGCCGACCTCGCCGGCGCGGGCCATGAACGCGCGGATGTCCTTGGGCAGGCAGCCGCCGCCGAAGCCGAGACCTGCGCCGAGAAACTTCCGACCGATGCGGTCGTCGTGGCCGATGGCGTCCGCCAGCTGGGTGACATCCGCGCCGACGTTTTCGCAGACCTCGGACACGGCGTTGATGAACGAGATCTTCGTGGCGAGGAAGGCGTTGGCGGAGACTTTCACCAGCTCCGCGGTCTGCAGATCCGTCACAATGAACGGGGTATTGTTTTCCAGCGGGGTGGCGTAGACCTCACGGGCGATCTCCTCCGCTCGGGAATTCTCGGCGCGGTGGCCGAGCACGATACGGTCCGGCTCGATGGTGTCCTTCACCGCGTAGCCCTCGCGGAGAAACTCCGGGTTCCACGCGATCTCCACGGTCGCCTTGTTGCCGTGCTCGGCGGCGGCGAGTGCGTCGGCACGCTCCTGCAGCGCGGCCGCGGTGCCGACCGGGACGGTGGACTTGCCCAAAATCAGGTGCTCGCCCTCGAGCTGGGGCACCAGGTCGTCGATGACGGCCTCGACGTAGCGGGTATCCGCAGCGTAGGAACCGCGCTGCTGCGGGGTGCCGACCCCGATGAAGTGCACGCGGCCGAAGGCGGCGGCTTCGGCGTAGCTCGTCGTAAAGCTCAGGCGCCCTGCCTCGATATTGCGCTCGAGCACCTCGGGCAGGCCCGGCTCGTAGAACGGCACCTTGGAGTTCTTCAGTGCTTCGATCTTGGTTTCGTCAACGTCTACGCCCAGCACCTCGTGGCCGAGTTCAGCCATGCACGCCGCATGCGTCGCGCCGAGGTAACCAGTGCCAATCACAGTCATCCGCATAAGTAGCGAGGGTATCAGTAGCTGTTAATCGTCAGCGTTTAAAGGGGCAGCGGACCAACCAAGTGGCAACTGTTAGTTTGGTGTATTTTACATCTTATGAAGGTTCGCTTTTCCTTACCGATTTCTGGCTGTCCGGCGAGGCTGGCAGTGAGATCATCTGGAACTCTGAATGAGAAAGATTATGTTCTCAAGATCGCGTTTCCGGGTACTGACGTGTCACGCCAAGAGGCTATCGACTTGAACCTGTCTTATTCGGATTCGTTTAAGTCTGCCTTTTTGTATAACGGCCGTCAGTCGGAAGGTGAGTCTGGAAGAACACCTTTCTTTCGGATTCCCGAAGGGGCTGCAAACCTAGAAGTGACGGTTGAACGGTGGCAGAAGGACATTGAAATAGCGCCTATTAATGCGATTCGGCTCAACGTTCTTGCGCCGTGGGAGAAGTTTAACCGCTTGACGATCAATGGGGTTGAGGTAGATGGATAGATCGCAACTAACATCGACCGTCACTGAAGTAGACGTGTCGGTAGTAATCGGTTTCCGGGATTGGGGGCTGCGCAGAATCCGCTTGGCGGTTCAAAGCATCCAGGAGTCGTTTGGTCGATTCAACGGCGAAGTGATTATCTCTGATTACGGTTCCATCGATCCGCAAGCCAACAAGGCCTTGGCTGAAGAGCTGGAATGCGCCTACGTGTATACCCCAGCTGAGGTTTGGTCACGATCGCGTGCACTCAACGCTGGCTTCGCCATCAGCTCCGGTGAACTCCTCGTGTCTACCGATGCGGATATGGTTTTTTCTCCTGAGTCATTTGAACGGATCGTTGAAACCGCAAGGAAGCAGCCTAAAGCCGCGTTTTTCCTGCAATGTCGGGACCTCCCAGAGGGAATGGACGACGAGTGGATAGCAGATCATCCTGGTGCTTGGGAAGAGCTGGAGCATCATTCTCGACTTAGGCCCCGATGGGGAATGGGTGGCATGATGGCTATTTCCCGCCGAGGGTTCTTCGAAATTCGTGGATTTGATGAGCGATTCCACACCTATGGCGGAGAAGACTTGGATTTCGCCCAGCGCGCTCGGCGAGCTGGATTCAAGACAGTCTGGGTGAACGATCCAGACGTCCGCATGTACCACATGTGGCACCCGCCGACACGGGCGATTGTGGATCAGACCGAAGAAGGTCGTGAGACTGTCGAGCGCAACCGCGACCTCGTCTACAACGATCCGAGCTTTGTGCGGAACTACTTGCACTGGGAACACCGGCCAGCAGATGCTCCGCCCCTTGTGACTGTTGCTATCTGCACCCACAACCGCGCAGATTTGATCGGTGAATCAATTCAGTCGGTTCTGTTCCAGACAATGCAAGACTTTGAGATCGTCGTAATTGATGACGGGGGTGACGACGACACAAAGGCAGTGTTGGACGCTTTTGGCGACGAGCGTATCCGTTACTTCTGGCAGGAGAACGCGGGTATTTCCGCGGCACGAAACTTGGCAGCTGAGAAGAGTCGCGGAATTTATACCGCTGTTCTTGATGATGATGACCTCATGCATCCTCGACGCCTAGAATGGCAAGTCGGCGGCATGGTTCCCGGGACCGTTGGCAACGTCGGGGCTTTTATCAACTTTGATGATACGACAGGAGAGCTAAACCTGATTGTCTCGAAGATCCCTACGATCGAAACCGCGATGGCAAAGGGCTCAGCACCGGGACACAGCACTTGGATGCTCCGTACTGATGTGATTCGTGCATTGAAATACGACGAATCGCTTACAAGTGGTGTGGATAATAACATCATGCTCAGGCTGCTAAGGGCTGGTTTAAAGCTCACTCACGTAGGGAAACCGGTCACATTCCGACGAATGCATAGCAGGCAGGTGACCGTGTTGGACGGGGAAAGGCAGCTGGCGAGTGCGAGCTCGGCGTTGAAGTTCATTCAGTGGCGCCTCAACCCAGGAGATCTCAATAACATCGCCAACGCAGCCAAGGAGGCTGGGGAATACCCCCAGACGGCTCCACGCGATGAGATGCTTAAAGATGCCGCCTTGTATTTGCCTGACCATCTAACGAAGCGTGACCTTGTCTTGGCGGTGACGGCGGGCTCCTCGGTGCCCGACACGTGGGATGGGGATCTCGTCCGTGCAGAGGTTTCTACCGGGTCTGAGGAAACTCCTCCCATCGCGCTAGCGATCGTGCGAAACGCGACGTTCACCGACATTGTGGCTGCCCGTCAGGCGAATTTAGACTTCACGGTTGTTGACAAAAAGGCGGCAGAGGAGACCGCACCGAGCAAAGTAGAGCAGATCAAGCTAGTCCTAGAGAGCGCAGCCAGCGTTGTTGCTAAAGAAGGCCTAGAAAACGAGTTTATTCTGGTGAAGCGTGATGACGCTGCCACAGGGGAAAGCATTCCGTGGATGGTTCAGATTGCTAATGCGAGAGCGGTGAAGTCTGCGGTGAATGACGACCCTTCGTGGATGATCTACGGCAACGAGTATTGGGAGAGCGAAATTGCGGATTACTAAGAGTCGGAACAAACACCGTCAAATCGCGTACACGGCGGAGTTGTCAGAGTACGACGCGGAACCGCCGTCAAGGACTTGGTTGTTAGATGAGCTTCCGAACCAAATCAATCCGGAGCTTGAGGCAGTGGCGCTCTATTTAATATTCGGAAGCTGGTGTGGAGGTGAATTTCATGTTCCCCAAAAAATGGGGCCAAATACTGCTGCGGCGATAAGCCGTCACGCTGGAATGGACTTCTTTCCATATCCTATTGAGTTCTATCCCAAGCCTATCTATCGTGGTGGAAGGACAGTGAGAGTCACAGACAGCTGGCCTAATACCGACGAACCATTTCTGATATCCCTCAGCGGGGCCAACTGGAGCGGGAGCATTAAGTCGACGTCTTCACTCGTTCTTTCCTCCAATTCAGATTCATTTAAGTCGGGAAGAGGGCTAAATCATTTGCTAGCTCCAGCCGTTTTGTTGGCAGAGGAATTGAACCTGGCAGAGTTGCTGCTTGACCTAGACGAGTGCCAGGCGGATTTGGAAAGCTACTCAGACCTCCTGAGGCAAGTGGGCGTCGCTGTCAGTTTCGGAGTGTAAAGGTATTCCGGAACCTCAATTTTCGCGGTTTGGGACGCTTTAGGTTCCGGGGGTTACCTAAAGAACTGGGTAATGATGTCGTTATAACCTGGGAGCTAGAGAGCGCAAGCTTGCGGCTCCGCCAAAGGACAGAATCAGAATCTCATTTTCTGATAGGCCCAATAGAACCCTCAACGGGTAAACGTAGGTTTTTGATGTTGTGATTTGCACCCGGCCCAGGGTTGTTGTGCCGAAAACGTTTCGTTCGCGGAACTCAATGACCTATTCGACAGGCCGGCAATGATTTTATGCTCCTACCAGAAATGGGGCCACGGGTTGGTTTTACGCGTTTAGCCTGGGGTGAAGAGGTTGATGTGCAGTTGCAGCAATTATTGTTGTTTCTGCCCAACAAAAGGGTTACCTAGTTTCGTGGACAGGGGGGCGATGTTGCACTATGGCACGCTGAGAAAGAATTACCGTCGTGGGCGGTGGAGTGCTCTGCGAAGCGGTCAGCGAATGGCCGCTTGCAAGGCTTTCGACTTTCAAACTGTCATGTCAGTGCAGCCCTGTTGGCTCTCTCTGGAAAGTAGCCCACCCCACAAGGATTGGGTAAGTAATTTTCTTGGGGGTAATGACCACAATTCTGGGACGAAAGTGACGGGGGTTGCGAATACGTTAGATTGCCATTGTGGTTGGCTGAGCGAAAATGTCTATGAGCCGATTGTTGACCGCCCGTAACGGATTTTGCCACTGGAAAATCCGTAGCGTTCGGACAGTGCTAGGAGTATCGATGTCGTCGAACCAGATTCCGTGTTCTGAACGCAAAGTCGTTGCCAGTCTCGTTTAGGGAACGGTAGGTACAATCGAGTTAGTTGCGTACAAATGTTGCGTGGTCGCATCTAGTAACACCGTGGTGAGTATCGAGTAACGCGATGGTGAGCATCCAGTAACAGTCCGGAACGGGGTACTGGTGACGCGCCCCGTCAGTGCGCCGACGTTGTCAGAGGCACTGCAACGTGCAAAATGCCCGTGAGCTCTCGCAGAACAAAACATCACCCTCTGCGCATAGGGTCGTGGTGTGGTTGTTCACATGGGCCCAGCTGGGCGCGGTCAATACTCAGCCGCTACCAGGCCCCTCCTTTTGGCCCGGGCCGGCGGTTCCGCTGTACGTGCTGCTTCGCTAGCTCGTAGCTCAACACGTCGAATCGGCTGAGCGGACAGCTGGGAGAACCCATGGCATACGTTCAAGGCGCACTGGCCCGGCTGTTACTCGATACCCACCCGAGCGTTACCCGAAACCCACCACACCGTTACTAAATACGTGGTCCAAACATACAAAGTCGCCAATTCAAATATTGCTGCGGTTAAAGTTTCGTTTCCTGCTATACGTTGCACGGTGTAGGGCGTAGCGTTGGCTACGTATTGATAGTGCGATGTGCAATGAAGGGGATTGAATGGAGACCCGAAAGGTTCGTCTTGAAGCTGTAAGAGAGATCCTTGTTGAAAAGAGGATATTTCTTTTGACAGGGGGAGGATCGACTTTATCGGACATTGGGCGTGGCTACCCAGAATGGATTAGCTACCCATCTAACTTATCGGTCGAACCTTATACTTCGTTTTTCTCCGGCAGTGGCAGTAATCTGGTTTCCATGGGTGCATTCTCGTACACGAATGGGAATGCGCTGTCCCCTTTACTCAATTTCGGACGTTACTGTTCGATTGCAGGTGGCTTGAAGTTAATGGGAGCTGGGCACCCGGTTGAGTGGGTTTCAACGAATCCTGTATTTTACCAGCGCGGATTAGCGACTAAAACCTATCTACAAGACGTAAGTTCCCAAGCGCAGCCTTTTCATTACAGAGAAGAAAGAAACCCTGTGCGGGTGGGGAACGATGTCTGGATTGGGTGGAACGTGACGCTTAAACCGGGGATTACTATTGGCAACGGAGCTGTCATAGCTTCGAATGCTGTCGTTACCAAGGATGTAGCTCCTTACAGTGTCGTGGGCGGGATACCCGCGAAACATCTGCGTTATCGATTTTCGTTGGAGACGATCGTCGATTTGACTCGCGCGGCTTGGTGGGATTACGAACCGGCTGTTCTCCACCGGCTACCTGTCGATAATCCGACTGCATTCGTTGACTCGATATCCAAGGGCGCCCTAGGTGACTTTGAAAAATATAACCCCGAGCCGCTCACCGCGGCTACGCTCGATGAGTTTGCTGACTAGGGAGCGCCGTTCGTAAGACTTATTGAGTCTGAGTCAGCCTCAGTTGCGTAGTTACTTCAACCCAGTACTGGATTGACGGGTCGAGCTTTAGGAAAAGATTGGCAAGAATCGAATCCGTTTGGAGAAACTCCTCTACGCTCATCTTGCCTAAACCCGTCTCTCGGAAGGCGGTATTGTAAAGCTTAATCATCTTGGCTTTGGGGTTAAGCAGAAATTCGGAGGCACTTCCAGTTTCGATTATTTGACTCGAATTGCGGAAATTGTAAGTAGGGCGAACGCCGGGGTCGACCAAATCATTCGGGATTGCGGACACAGATTCCGGGTGTCGGCGGATTATGTCTTTTACCAAGCCTGGGTTTCCCCACGTTTGATTTTCGGCCTCAAGCATGTTTTGGCTAGCTTCAATCAGAATCTCATTTGGAGTATCACAACCGAAGAATGCTTCAGTATTCCACCACAGCTGAGAGTTGCCCATGGTTAGACTGTTGACATCGTCTCTAAAGTCCCCCAAAACCACGCTGTCTGCGTCGATCCAGAATCCGCCTCGCTTGCCGACGATCCTCATCCGGTAGAAATCAGATTTGGCAACCACTGTTCGAATCTTGGCCAGGTCAAGATCCCACTCGTCGCGAAACTTCCAGTCTTTGACGCGGTTGTCTTCGGATAACATTTCGTCACATGATGCGGAATTCAAAATGTTGAAATCTTTTCCAAAAACGCGGTATGCGGATGCGATACCGAGTTTGACGTACGGTGGAACGGGTTCTTTTACAGTTTCCCAAAAGGTGTAAACTTGTGCATTCATGTCACCAGTAGCTCCTAAAATTAATCGGCTGGATGTGCCTAGGTGATTATCGCATGTAGGGCTGGGTACCTTGGGAACTGGTTTCAATGTGTTTTGTAGAGACTTAAAGACGCGGGGCTCGGGTCCTGAGAGTGGGAGCTGGATCTACGTGCGAGTTCGGGTTCTTCTCCACGTGACGGTGGATGCACGTGTGGAGGATAATCGATCACATTTGTAGTTAATGCTCCTGTTTCCGAACAACCCATCTCACTTAATGCTGACGACATTATAGTGAGGGTACGGTTCCGGCTTTCTGAAGAGAAAATGCAAGTTTGTAAGGGCTGGGACAAAGCCGGCGTGGGATGGAAGCAATCAAAGATTGCCACGCCTTTTTCCTTTTGAGTTAGTAAATTGCAAGCTGCTGTTGCAGCGGGGGGCTGGCACGCTGGGGCTTGATCATCAACGGCACCGTAAACTTCCCGTTTATGGCGAATTCTACTGACCAACCCGTGCAGGCTTTGAACGCTTCGGTGAAGACCGTTGTGGTGCCGGCGGCGGGTATGGGGACGCGTTTCTTGCCGGCGACGAAGACGGTGCCGAAGGAGCTCCTGCCGGTGGTGGATACCCCGGGCATTGAGCTGATTGCTGAGGAGGCTGCTGCGGCGGGGGCGCAGCGTTTGGCGGTGGTGGTCGCGCCGAATAAGGAAGAGATCATGCGGCACTTCGGCGAGTTTTCAGACTTAGAGGAGCTGATGATTGCCCGCGGTAAGGACGCGCAGGCGGAAAAGGTCGCGCGTGCGAACGGGCTGATTGAGGCGGTGGCGGTCACCCAGGACGAGCCGCTCGGGCTTGGTCATGCGGTTGGGTGCGCGGAGCAGGCGCTAGATGACGACGAGGATGCGGTTGCTGTGATGCTGCCGGATGATCTGGTGTTGCCGGCTGGTGTGATGGACAAGATGGTTGCGGTGCGTGAGCGTCTTGGTGGGTCGGTGTTGTGTGCGTTTAACGTCTCGCGCGAGGAGGTGTTCAACTACGGCGTGTTCGACGTTGAGGATGTGGATGCCGACTTCGATGGTGTTGAGGTGTTGAAGGTGCGTGGCATGGTGGAAAAGCCTGCTGTGGAGGATGCGCCGTCGACGCTGGTGGCTACCGGGCGGTATTTGCTGGACCGGGGGATTTTTGATGCGTTGCGTCGCATCACCCCGGGTAAGGGCGGCGAGTTGCAGCTCACGGATGCGATTGAGTTGATGATCAAAGAAGGCCACCCGGTGCATGTGGTAGTGCATGAGGGCAAGCGCCACGATTTGGGCAACCCGGGTGGCTACATCCCGGCGAATGTGGATTTCGGTTTGCGGGATGAGAAGTTCGGGCCTGCTATTTACACCGCGGTGAAGAAGATCATCGCGGACTTCGAGGCGGAGCACCCCGAGGTTGCAGCAAAGGCACAAGACTAAACTCAGCATAAGCTAGACGCATCCAGCTCCAGGAGGACTTTCAATGCAGGCGGTTGTCACCGGCGGTGCCGGGTTCATCGGTTCCCATCTTGTGGATTTTCTGGTGGCTGACGGGCATCAGGTCACGGTCATCGACAATCTGAGTTCGGGGCGAACCGAGAATATCGCTAACCACCTTGCATCTGGTGAGGTTGAACTCCTTGAACAGGACATCCGCGATGCCGATTTTGAAGCAATCTTCCGCCGAGTGGAACCCGAAGTGGTATTTCACCTGGCGGCGCAGATCGACGTGCGCCGTTCGGTTGAAGATCCGCTCCTCGATGCCGAGATGAACATCTGCGCGACTATCCGACTTGCGGAGGCGGCTCGGCGTACCGGTGTGCGTCGAGTAGTGCACACGTCTTCTGGTGGCTCTATCTACGGTGAGCCGAAACAGCTGCCGGCTACGGAGCATCTGCACGTTGACCCGAAGTCGCCGTACGCGGCATCCAAGGTCGCCGGGGAGCTTTACTTGAATGTGTACCGCCAGCTCTACGGGCTAGAGACGAGCTTCATCGCCCCCGCGAACGTCTACGGTCCTCGGCAGAATCCGTTTGGTGAGGCCGGCGTGGTTGCGGTTTTCTCCCGCAACCTGCTTGACGGTAACCCGACATGTGTGTTCGGTGGCGGCACGAATACCCGCGACTACGTGTACGTGGGAGATGTTGCACGCGCGTTTTACCTCGCTTCCGCGGACGCCGGTGACGGTGAACGCTTCAACATTGGCACGGGTGTGGAGACGACTGACAGGGCGCTCCACACCGCGGTGGCGAGGGCTGTCGGCGCCCCGGATGAGCCAAACGATGAGCCGGCCCGTCTGGGCGATGTCGCTCGTTCGTCTCTGAGCTACGAGAAGGCACAGCGAGTGCTTGGGTGGGCACCACAGGTGTCACTGGACGAGGGCGTGGCGCGCACAGTGGAATATTTCCGAAACGAGCCGGGCCGCACATAGGTCTGCTTGCGCCAGCCTAAACTGGCGCCATGCGTTATCTCACTTCTAACGAGGTTCTGTCCGCGGTCACGCCACGTGATGCTGTCGAATCGTTGTGGGAGGTGCTGAAGGGCGGGTTCGACCCCGCCTCCGATCCGCATCGGCAGAAGGTCGGGCTGCCGCACGGGGAGATGCACCTGCTGCCGTCGGCGCTCGATGGCTCGGTCGGGGTGAAGGTGCTGGGGATTCAGCCGGCTGGGTCGACAGTCGATGTGCCGCTGGTGCAGGGGTCGTACCTGCTCATGGGTGGGGAGACGCTCACGCCGGATGTCGTGATGGATGCCGCGGCGCTGACGGAGGTGCGGACGCCGGCGGTTGCGGTGGCGGGGGTACTGGACCGGTTGCGGGCGTCGAGCGAGCCGCTGGAGTGTGCGATTGTGGGTTCGGGTGTGCAGGGGCGGGCGCACGCGCGCACGGTTGAGGACGTGCTTGAGGGGGTGCGGGAGGTGTCGGTGTCGTTTATCTCGCGGAGCGAGCCGGCGGATTTGCCGTACCTGTGGGTGGAGTCGGGGAGTGCCCAGGCTGATGAGGTGTTGGGGTGTGCCGGGTTGGTTGTGGTGGCGACGAGTGCGGGGGAACCGGTGGTCGTCGATAGGCAATTGCGACCTAATGCGACCGTGCTTGCTGTGTGGGCGCACACGGTGGACACGCGGGAGTTGCATGAGGATGTGCTGCGGGGCGCGCAGGTGATTGTGGAGGAGGTGGGGGCTGCGCGGCGGGAGGCCGGCGATGTGGCGATCGCGGTGGAGAAGGGGGCGCTTGCGTGGGATGACGTGGTGACGATGGCTGAGGTTGTGCGCGGGGAGGTTGCGCTGGATCCGGCGCGGCGGGTGGTGTTTAAGACCGTCGGGATGCCGTGGGAGGACCTGGCGGTGGCGAGGGTTGTCGCGGGGGAGGGGGGTGAATGCGAGCCAGCCATCAATTGAGGCAGCACCGTGACAACTTGAAGATTTCATGTACTCGATGGTGGATTAGAAAAAGTCAATAGAAGTAGACCAAGTGGCGGTAGAGCTGGCGAAGAAGGTCGTCACGTCCCCTTGACAACGAGTAGCATGATGCTATGATGGTCAACGTAAGCACCGGTTAGCTAACCACCACTCGAACTCATGAATTCGGGTGTAGGACCTAGCTGGTACGAAAATTGAATAAAGGAAACCCCCTCCGTTTGGAGGGGGCGCGGTTAGCTCGCGTGGCCACCGTCCGCATTTGGATCATGACGGGATCTGTGCAGGCGTCTGATGGTCAGTGCGAGCGCATCCAAAGTGGTAAAAACCAGCCAATCCCCTAATAGGGATAGACTGCCACTTAGGTCGAGGGTGGGTGGCCCAAGTAGGCCCACCCACCCTTCGGGTAAGACACTTAATATGATCATGTCTTCCTCTCAATCGTATCGGCAGGTTTTTGCCGCCAACGTCCGTTGGATTTGGTGTAACCGGGATTAGATACACCTTTCACTATTCTACCCTACTGGTCGCTGTACTTGATATAGCTGTGTATTGAATTGCTTGCTGGGTCCAGCGTTACCGCGGGCCTCAAGCCCAAGCGCGCGATCACCGTTGCGATGTTGGACGAGGTCATAATCTGGAAACCCCCAGCTCGACGAGTTTTACCCGGTGATCTTCCTTGACCCGCTACTCGTCGAGATCCTTGACGGACACAGTGTAGTTAGCAAGGCCTGCTATATGGCGGTCGATGATGTGCCGCTGGTGCAGGGTTCGTATCTGCTCATGGGTGGGAAAACGCTCACGCCGGAGGTCGTGATGGATGCCGCGGCGCTGACGGAGGTCCGCACGCCGGCGGTTGCAGTGGCGGGGGTGCTGGACCGGCTGCGGGCGTCGAGTGAGCCGTTGGAGTGCGTCATCGTCGGCGCGGGTGTGCAGGGGCGAGCGCATGCGCGCACGGTGGTGGACGTGCTTGAGGGGGTGCGGGAGGTGTCGGTGACGTTTGTGTCGAGAAGTAAGCCGGCGGATCTGCCGCATCCGTGGGTTGAGTCGGGGAGTGTAGAGGCCGATTCGGTGTTGGGGCGTGCCGGGTTGGTTGTGGTGGCGACTTCTGCGGGGGAACCTGTGGTCGTCGATAGGCAGTTGCGCCCTGATGCGACCGTGCTGGCTGTGGGGGCGCACACCGTGGACACGCGGGAGTTGCATGAGGATGTGCTGCGGGGCGCGCAGGTGATCGTGGAGGATGTTGAGGCTGCGCGGCGGGAGGCCGGCGATGTGGCGATCGCGGTGGAGAAGGGTGCGCTCGCGTGGGAGGATGTGGCGACGATGGCTGAGGTTGTGCGCGGGGAGGTGGCGCTGGATCCGGCGCGGCGGGTGGTGTTCAAGACCGTCGGGATGCCGTGGGAGGACTTGGCGGTGGCGCGGGTGGTTGCCGGCCAGGTCCAAACGGGATCTAGGTGAGCGCTCTAGGGTGTGACCAGTTCTTCGGCCCAGAAACCGGTGGGGTGGGGCGTGCCGTCGTTAAGTGTCCAGTGCTTAGCTGCCGTAACGACCATAAGAACCTTGGTCATGGGGTCCTCCTAAAACTTGACGATCATCTTGCCGGTGTTGCCGCCCTCGAACAGCTCGAGGAACGCGGCCGGCATGTTGTCGATGCCCTCGCGCACCGTGGTCTCGAACGTGATTGACCCATCGACGACGAGCGGGGCGATCTTCTCCTGGAACTCCTTGGCCAGGTGGGAGTGCTGGCCCACCACGAACCCGCGCAGCGTGAGGCACTTGCCGATGGAAAGGCCCAGATTCCGCGGCCCCGGCGCCGGCTCCATGTCGTTGTACTGGGCAATGGCACCGCACATGGCGATGCGGCCAAACGTGTTCGCGTTCTGGATCGCGGCCTCGAGGTGGTCCCCGCCGACGTTGTCGAAGTAGACGTCGATGCCCTCCGGCGCCGCCTTCGCCAGCTGGCCGTTGACGTCGCCGTCCTTGTAGTTGAACGCCTCGTCGAAGCCGATGCTTTTGAGGTATTCGATCTTCTCCGCCGAGCCTGCGGACCCGATCACCTTCGCCGCGCCGAGGTGCTTCGCAATTTGCCCGGCGGCCGAGCCCACAGCACCTGCCGCGCCCGAGATGAACACGACGTCGCCTTCTTTCATCTCGCCGACGGCGGTCAGCCCGACGTAGGCGGTCAGCCCCGTCTGGCCGAGGATGCCCAGGTACGCCTCGGCAGGAGCGATGGTGGTGTCGATCTGCTCCGCCTGGTCCTCGTTCAGGACGGCGTGTGTGCGCCACCCGGCGAAGTGCCGGACCGTGTCGCCCGCTTTGAACTTGCTGGAGCGGGACTCCGTGACTGTGCCGATCGCGGTGCCGTTGAGTGGCTCATCGATCTGGAACGGCTCGATGTAGGAGTCCACGTCGTTCATCCGCCCGCGCATGTAGGGGTCGACGCTGGAGAAGGTGTTCTCGACGAGGATCTGGCCGTCGGAGAGCTCCGGCAGCTGTACTTCTTCCATGCGGAAGTTTTCGCTTGTCGGTGCCCCATTCGGACGAGAGGCGAGGACCCATTGCTTCGCTGTAGTCACGCTGTGCTCCTTAGTCGTTGTTCTCTGGATGTTCGGTCTTTGCCGGAACATCGGGTGGAACGTCGAGAGGGCTGTTGCTATTCCTGATTTACAGTCTCTTCAGGACTGCGGCGCCACTGGGTAATTGCGCCCTGATGCGACCGTGTTTGCCGTGGGGCGCGCACGGTGGGCACGTGGGGTTGGATGCGGATGTGCTGCGGGGCGCGCAGGTGATTGTGGAGGAGATGTGGTGGCTGCGCGCAGGGAGGCCGGCGATGTGGCGATTGCGGTGGAGAAGGGGGTGCTTGCGTGGGATGACGTGGTGACGATGGCGGACGTTGTGCGCGGGGAGGTAGCGCTGGATCCGGCGCGGCGGGTGGTGTTCAAGACCGTCGGGATGCCGTGGGAGGACCTGGCGGTGGCGAGGGTGGTTCGGGAGGGGTAGCGATCGGGCTTGAGGCTGATTGAGCGGGTGCTAGAATCCATGAGGAAGCGACACTGGGGGGTGCGGTGGCCAGGAAAACATATGGGGCCGGGGATAGATGGCCAGAGCTAGAGGACAAGGACTGCAATGAGCAGGCGCAGCGGGCGAGGTCTTTAGGCTGGGCCGCAAGATCCAAGGAGAGCCACGGGGGCTTTGTGATCCGTTGCCCAGCTGGGGAATGCGAGGTGCGGTTCGACTCGACTCCAAGGAACCCCACTGCCAAGGCGAAAGAGGCTCGTCGAATAATTCAGCTGTGCGAACACGGTGCGGAGCACACCGATGCGGTCGCGGCGGCGAACGAGGCTCTCGACCACGCGGAGATGCTGATTGGCGCGGTAGAAAAACAGCCGCATCGAATGCACTGTTGAATGCTGCGCTGAAATGAGGAGCGGAGAGCGCTGCTTGATCGTGCAGCAAAGTTGGAGAATGAGGCGCTGCGGATGCTCTCGGTGATTGAACGGGAGGGCGCCGATGGTGGTGATTTGGGCGATGTCTCAGGAATCGCGGATCGTGCTCGTGGCTATCTGAACCGTGCTCGCGAGAAGATTGCCCCGTTGCGTCGAAGCAAACTGGTGCGTCGAGATGTGGAGGCTGCTTGGCAGCGCTACAGGTTAGTTCGAGCGCGGCTAAACACGCTGCAACAGGGATAGGGGAGTGAAGCCGAGGGGTGACGGAAGCCGCTGGCGGGCTGCTGCAAGCTTGGCAAATCTTCCCTATGCTGATTAACTAGTTGTCAATTGACAACTGTGGGCGTATTGGAGGGGTAGAGGATGGCTATTGTCTTAGGCCTGCGAGTGTTGGGCATTGATTTTGACGATGAAGAACGCATCGAGCGGATCGAGCGCGCCTTCCCGGCGGTTTCTTTCGTCCGGCTAAATGGTTGGACGATCGCGGAACTGCACCTGGAATGCTCTCCTGAGAAGGCCTTCCATGAGGCAACCGATCTCATGCATCAACTGGGAGCTTACGACGAACTTGAGTTTGTGGAAGTCGTCCCCCATTTGGTGAATACGAGCGATATAGCGAGACTAACGGGTGTGACCCGTCAGGCGGTGAACAAATGGGTTACGCACCCTGATTTGGACTTCCCCGCGGAGACTGATTTCGTTGGGGGCGGACAAGCGCGACAGAAGGTCTGGAGCCTTTACGCCGTCAACGGATGGTTGTCTGAAGTGATGGGAATTCATCTAGGCCTTGAGTTGCCGTCGATGAGCCTGGTGAAACAGGTGGACGGGTACCTGGCGTTGGAGGGAGGTTCCCTACTTAGTGGTTTGAAGGATCTTCACGCTTCCGGCCTGTGAGGTTTTTTGGGGGTGTAGGCGGAAATGCGGAAAGGGAGCCCTTGCGGGCTCCCTTGTATTGCTCCTCCAACTGGGCTCGAACCAGTGACCCTTCGATTAACAGTCGAATGCTCTGCCAACTGAGCTATGGAGGAATATGTTGCCGTTGCTCTCGCTGTGCAACGAGATGTAACAATAGCGCGGGTTGATTGAGTTGCCCAAATCGGCTGGTTGGGCGGTGTTTTCGGGGGTGGCTATGCAGTTGGAAATTTGGGTAGGGTGGCTTGCATGTTGATTCCGGTAGGTGGATTCCGAACAAACGCCGTCGCGTGGGGGCTGACGGGCTTTGGAGTGGTGTGTCTGTTGTCCGCGAACCGTCTGGACGACTGGCGGGCGCTGACGTTTCTGGGGCTGGCGCTGGTCGTTCCGAGCGTCGTTTGGCTGGCTGCGGACAAGTGGTTCTCGCGGCCACGCGGGGTGCTGTGGTGGGTTTTGGTTGCCGCTGCTGTCGCGCTTGGGGTGTGGGGAATTGCGTTGTTCCCCTCGAAGTGACGGGTATAACGCGATAAAGTGGCGGGCATGAAGAAACCGATGCTTGCACTCGGCGTCGTCGCCGCCGTCACCACCTCCGCCGTCATTGCGCCTGCCACCTTCGCTGAAGAGGGCGCGAACACTACCGAAACGGGTTCCTCTGCGGATTCGGGTTCCTCTGCGGATTCGGGGGAGGCCGAAGGTTCGTCGTTAAGCACGGGCGCAATTATCGGCATCACGCTCGGCGTGCTGGCCGCAGTGGGTGCCGGCGGATACTTCGCGCTGCAGCAGGGCTGGCTGGAGCTGCCCGAGGGGCTGGACCCGGCGGCGGCCGCGGGACTGTTCTCGCTCGTGCCGGCGCTTGCGATCCCGGGGCTGACCAAGAAGGACAATGGCGCGGCTGCTGGTGGCTCTTGCGCGCCGCAGGCGTTCGACGCGGTGGTTCCGGAGTGGCCGCACTTCACCGGCACTGACGTGATTTTCTGCGACGGCAAGTGGGCTATTGCGGGTGCGAACCAGACGGATTGGATCCTGTACTTCAAGAACTCCAACGGCAAGTGGGCCGTGATTCCGACCGCCGGCACGAAGCAGAACGGCATGGCGCGCGGGTGCTACAACGGGATCACGCTGCGCGAGCAGGGCGCGCCGGATGAGTTCATCCGCCAGGCGCCGATTTGCACGCCGGCGGAGATTGGGAAGTAGGTTTTTTTGGGGGGGCGGGCGCTTTAGGGCGCTGAGGGGAGCTGAGCCGGGAGCGGGTTGTGTCGCTCCCGGCTTTTCTTTTGGGATCGCAGTGGACCCGTGTTGTGCGATTTTGGCGTATAGACGAAAGCCTGAATTCTTCGGCGGGGGGAGACAGTCTTCGCTCCCTTAACTCGCTGGTCGCACGCTTCTGGTTACGTCACGCGTGCAGCCCAATTCAGGGTTATGGCGAAAACTTGAATCCAGGGTCGGCGGAGGCCGCTCAGAGTGGTGCATGTGGTTGATGGGGCGGAACCCGTCCAATTCAGGTTCACTGCGACGGTAAGTGGGCTGTGATCCCGACTGATGGCACGAAGCAGACCGGGATGCTGCGCGGGTGCTATAACGGCCTGACTCTGCGTGAGTAGGGTGCGCCGGAGGGGTTCATTCGCCAGGCGCCGATTTGCACGCCGGCGGAGATTGAGAAGTAGTTCCTTTAGGCCAAGTAGGAAAACGCTTTCACCTCGGATTTTCCAGTGAGAATGCCGCGCGTGCCCAGCCTGTTTAGGGTATCCTGCGAGTGGCCGTAGATGTCTCTGTGGAAGGAATTGCCCGATGAAGTCAGGTAAAACTAGGGCGGGAATGGCAATCGCACTTTCCTGCTCGCTCGCGCTCGGCACTGCGAATGTTGCGCCGGCTGATGCTCAGATTGATCGCTCGAAGGTAGCTGAGGTTGCTGCGCCCTATGCAAAACCGCGTCTCGACCTTTCGAACCCGTTCTACATCGACGGGCAGCACGTGGTGATTCTCGGTAATCGCTACACGTTTGTCGAGGCAGGTGTGATCGCTGCGCAGGTGGCGATTGGTGGAGCGGCGGCAATTGGTGCGCTGGTTTCGCGCACGCAAGCCTGTGGAAGCTCGGAGGTTTCCGCAACAGAACTGAGCTCGTGCTTGGGCGAAGACTTGGGCATCATCCCCGTCACGGTCAAGACGTCGCCTGAGTATGCGAAGGGAACGCCACTCTCCGAGCTTGGAGTTCGAAAAGATGACATGGACGGTTTTGGCCCGTATTCGCTCGGGGGCAAGACCTACATGGACTCGCTGGTAACCACTGGCCACTTCAGCGGCTGGGGAACCAGGTACTTCGCATTCGACGGTAGCGATGTCGACGGATTTGGTGCGATCGTCGGTATCGAAGACCAGGGCAATGGCCGTTCGGGTCCAACGCCCGCGAAGGCAACGCTTGTGTTCCGCGTGGACGGGAAAACCGTCAAGAGCGTGGAAATTAAGGCTGGGAAGCCGCAGTACGTGGAGCACAAATTCAAGGAGCGTGGCACGGTCGAGGTTGAGATCGTCGGTATGGAGGCCGATGGTTCTCGGATGAACGCCCACGGTGGCCTTGTTATCGGCTCACCGCGGGTCTGGTAGCCACGCCCTCGTCGGCAAGCGAAAAGGCGCTGGGAGGAGATCCCAGCGCCTTTTTGTCACCCACAACGAGCTACACCTGGTACCCCATCGGTGAGCCGGGGCCGAGGGGGATGCCCAGGGCGTACCAGATCATGAAGAAGATGAACCAGCCCACCAGCATGCTCACCGCGTACGGCAGCGCCAGCGACATTAGGGTTCCCACGCCGGCCTTCTTGTAGTACTTCTGCAGGAAGGTCAGCGCGAGGGCGAAGTAGGGCGACATGGGGGTGATGATGTTCGATGGCGAGTCGCCGATGCGGTAGAGCATCTGGGTGACTTCGGGGGAGACGTCGACGTACATCATCATCGGCACCACCACCGGCGCCATCAGCGCCCACTGCGCGGAGCCGGATGTGGTGAGCAGCTGCCGCTGTGTGCGATGCGCTTTGCCTCGGGGACAACGCTTACCAAGTGTGAATCTAAATGGGTGGTTTCACCATTCGGTGACAGGCTGGGGGAGGGGGGAGTGGGGAGCTCGAGGAAAGTGCAGCGGCGCGTGTATCGCCCGAATGCTGATAGGCGGAGGATCACTGTTTCGAGGCCGCAGGAGGAGGTTTGTCGGGCGCCATGTAAAATCGGTGAACGTGTGTTGCGACCGGCTAGTTGGTAGCGGTGTGGTGACTTTCGGGTAGCGGTTCAGTGGGTTTCCGGTAGCGGGGTTGGCGGTGGCGGGTGATGCTTTCGGGTGGTTGCACCACAGGGGTGTAGCCGGTTACCGGAAGGAGTCCGCTGATGACGGATTACCGGGCGGTGATGAAGCTGCTTGTGCAGCAGCGTTCGTACCGCCAGATTGAACAACAGCTCGGGTGCTCGCACCGCACGATTTCCCGGTCGAATCAGGTGCTTCGATCCCTTGGGATTCGCACCGTCGACCAGGTTTTGGCGTTGACGGATGATGAGCTCGACGAGTTATTCGTAGATGGGCGCAGTACCGGCCAGGGCGAGTTCGTCCCTATCGATTTTGATGCGGTGGTCAAAGCCCGCACGGGGCGTAACAAGCAGACACTGCAAGTGCTGTGGGCGCGCTACACCACCACACCTGCTTTACCCGGCCAGCTCCATTACAGCTACGACCGGTTTCGCCAGTTGGTGGCGTCTCATGTCGATGCGGCCGGTTTGACCGCACGCATCACCCACACACCGGGGCACACTATGCAGGTGGATTGGGCAGGCACCAAGATGCGCCTGTTAGACCCTTATGGCGCACCGGGGGTGAAGGTCAGCGTGTTTGTCGCCTCAATGCCGTATTCAGGGATGATTTTTGCCCTCGCATGTCCGGATGAGCGCCAGCATTCCTGGCTTGATGCCCACCACCACGCGTTCGCCTACTTCGGGGGCGTGCCTGAGGTTGTGGTGCCGGATAATGCCTCGACTGCGTCGAACGCGATCAGCGCGGCGGATCGAAACCGCAAGGTCAACGACACCTACGAGCAGTTTTTGGAGCATTACAACACCGCAGCACTGCCCACGAGGGCGAAACGGCCGAAAGACAAAGCGAATGTCGAAGCCGCAGTCAAGATCGTCACCCACAAGGTCATCCACGCACTCGATGGCCACCAGTGCGTCAACCTTGACGAACTCAACTCGCGAATTCAGCAGCTGGTTGACCAGATCAACCAGGCGGGTTGCGTCCCTTAGTGTGGTGTAACGCTTGCTGATGGTGGGCCCTGGAAAATG
>ERZ1031329.47-NODE-47-length-52524-cov-8.355658_pt1 | contig 52524 bp, 46 predicted proteins | sample MGYA00518053_ERZ1031329 | MGnify/ENA primary metagenome ERZ1031329 (study PRJEB33718, sample SAMN03159840) | human skin metagenome | collected 2014-02-25 | study: EMG produced TPA metagenomics assembly of the PRJNA266117 data set (Human skin bacterial metagenome and... | reverse complement strand
GCAGCTGAACGCGATGTGCTTTCGGTCGCGGGTGCCCGCTGGCCTGAGGTGGATTTCCGGGTAATCAACACAATTGTGCAGGGAGCCAAGGCTGTTCCGGAGATTATTGAGGCGCTGGCACAGCTCGACGCCGACCCGGAGGTCGATGTCATCATCGTCGCCCGTGGCGGTGGCAGCGTCGAAGATTTGCTGCCTTTTTCAGATGAGGCGCTGATTCGTGCGGTGAGTAAGGCGACCACACCGGTGGTTTCTGCGATCGGACACGAGCCGGATACTCCGCTGTTGGATTACGTCGCTGATTTACGTGCTGCCACACCTACGGATGCAGCGAAGAAAACAGTGCCCGATGCTGCTGAGGAACGCCGCCTAATTGCACAGCTGCGTGAGCGCTCCTCGGCGTCTCTGCGGCGATGGGTTGACCGTGAAGTAGCGACCCTGCGGGATTTGACGTCGCGGCCGGTACTGCGCGATCCGCTCACTCCCATCCGCGTGCGTGAAGAGTTTGTCACGGCGCAGGTGGATCGGCTGCGTTTTCTCATCCACCGCAGTCTGGAACGCGAGGAAGCAGTGGTATCGGGATTGCGCGGCAAGGTTTCAGCACTTGGCCCCTCTGCCACACTCGCTCGCGGCTATGCCATCGTGCAGGCACAATCGGCTGCTCAGCCAAAACCACAGATTGTGACCTCTATTACAGATGCTCCGATGGGTTCCCAGCTGCGAATTCGCGTCAGTGACGGTTCCATCTCTGCAGCGACGCTAGCTACGAAGCCGGCGAATTAATAAGCAATGACTTTTCCAACCTTGAAGCTTTAATTACTAGATGTGAAGGACGTATTCGCTAATGAATGACAATGTTTTCGGCGCGGGTCAGGCTCCCTCTTCGGAGGAACAGGTACCGGTTGAGAACCTGAGCTACGAGCAGGCGCGAGATGCGCTGGTCGAGACCGTCAAGCTCCTAGAACTCGGGCAGATGAGCCTGGATGAATCCCTGGCGCTGTGGGAGCGAGGCGAGGCGCTGGCCCGCCGCTGCGAGGAGCATTTGGCTGGCGCCCGGGCAAAGGTTGAAGCCGCCTTGGCCAGCAAGAATCAGGATGCCGCGGCTTCGGCCGAGAATGGGAGCGGTGAGGAATAAAAAGAGACGAGAAACGACCGTCAGTGCATATCGATTCTCGTCTCGTCGCCGATAGCTGAGTTCAGCTATTTTATGGCCCTAGTTGGGATTACCAATCCAGGTGAGTGCTCGACTCGGCCTACTTTGCTGGTGCCGACGGCGTCTCGGACGCAGTCTGCTGCGGCTGTGACGGATCCGGCATTGTCGCGTCCGGATCGATTGGCTCGGCCTTCTGCAAAGCCGCCGCCAACTGTGTGAACTCCTCGTCGTTGGCAGTGCCCTCGATAATTGCGCGGGAGTCACCGAGGTCCCCAACCCATACGCGACGCACGTTGTCCTCAGCCGGCACATACTTAGTCCAGGTTGTACCTTCCACGTCAGTGGTACCGTCGCGGAGACGATTCTTACCGTCATCCGGCAGCTGATCTGCTTCCGCATCTGTTTGCGTGACCTGAATGAATGCTCCGCTAGCGGTGACATAGCCAATAATGGTCGTCTGCTTCCCCGCCGCCATACCCGCGCGGGTCGAGTTTGAAGTCCAGCCCTCAGGCACCTTCGGCAGGCGAACTGGATAGTCCACGCGCCGAGCCTCCATGTTCACGAATGGGGCGGCATCGACCTCGCGCACCGGACCGTTTTCCGGCTTCCCGGGGTTAAAACTGCACAGGCCGGTAAAGCCGATGGTGACAGCCACCGCAAGAAACATCACCACGAGGGTGAGAATCATGTCTCGACTGTCCTGCAAAATCCTAGGTTTCTCATTCGCCACGCGCTCAAGTATGCCAAAGGCCCCGCAACGAACCTAGTCATCAGTCGCATCCGCACAGCTGCGGCTAGCAATACTTGATGACGGACGCTGTCGACGTCGTCAAGCGAACTGACGCCGGAACAAACTTTTGATACCCGCATGATGTGGGGGTTTAGCCCTGAAGCTCCCCCCACTTTGGCGCTGCGTCCACCCCCGAACATGAAAAAGGTGGAACACTAGTAACAGATGCAATGGCGCTCAAAAGGTCGCGCCAAACATCGATAAATAGAAATTGTTGCAGCGCCAAACCCCAGTTTCCTGGCGTGGCGTCTCCCAGCACATTCTCAAACCTCAAAAGAGTTCCTAAAAAACGACGGAAGGGCCAGAAGTCAATGAACGCCTCGAATCCTGAAGCACCAGATCGCAACCTTGCGATGGAGCTCGTCCGAGTTACTGAGTCCGCTGCACTGGCAGCTGGTCAGTGGGTCGGTCGTGGTCAGAAGGAAAAGGGCGACGGCGCTGCCGTCGATGCCATGCGCCAGCTCATCAATACCGTGGCTATGAACGGTGTCGTTGTTATTGGCGAGGGCGAAAAGGACGAAGCTCCGATGCTGTTCAACGGCGAAAAGGTCGGCAACGGCGAAGGCCCGGCCGTCGACATCGCAGTTGACCCGATTGATGGCACCACCCTGATGGCAGAGGGTCGCCCGAACTCCATCGCTGTTCTTGCCGCTGCAGACCGCGGTTCCATGTACGACCCGTCGGCTGTGTTCTACATGGACAAGATTGCTGTTGGCCCAGAGGCTGCCGGCAAGATTGACATCGAGGCTCCGGTTGAGCACAACATTAAGGCCGTCGCTAAGGCCAAGGGTCTGCGTCCGGAAGATGTCACCGTTGTCGTGCTGGATCGCCCGCGCCACGCTGACATGATTCGTGACATCCGCGAAGCTGGCGCCAAGGTTCGCCTAATCGGCGACGGTGACGTTGCCGGCGCTGTTGCCGCAGCGCAGGACACCAACTCCGTCGATATCATGATGGGCGTCGGCGGCACCCCAGAAGGTGTCATTACCGCTTGCGCCATGAAGTGTATGGGCGGCGAGATTCAGGGCAAGCTGCACCCGCGCGATGAGGCGGAAATTAAGAAGGCGCTTGACGCTGGACACGATTTGTCTCGTATTCTGACCACCGAGGACCTGGTTGCATCCGACAACTGCTACTTCGTTGCCACCGGTGTCACCAACGGCGACATGCTGCGCGGCGTCGCTTACCGCGGTAACGGTGCATGGACCCGCTCGCTGGTTATGCGCTCCAAGTCCGGCACCATTCGCCGCATCGAGGCTTTCCACTCCCTGGAGAAGCTGCGTAAGTACGCCACCATCGACTACGGCTCCGGTGAGATGCCGAACATCGATCTGTAAGCAACTACCCCTTTAGTGGTGCCCTGAGGGCACCACTTTTTTATCGATCTGATTCATACTTGAAAGCGAAAGCGCTAACGGTTCTGCGTCGCATGAAAATGACATGCATAATTGGCCGTTTTGCGCGCACTCAAGTTCCCCTAGCTGAAAGAGGCAACGAATGACAGAGCAGCAGTTCCGCATCGAGCACGACACCATGGGCGAGGTTAAGGTTCCGGTTAACGCCCTGTGGCGCGCACAGACTCAGCGTGCAGTTGAGAACTTCCCGATTTCCGGCCGTCCGCTGGAGTCTGCACAGATTCGCGCTATGGGTCTGCTGAAGGCAGCCTGCGCCATCGTCAACAAGGACCGCGGCCTGCTGTCTGCTGAGCAGGCAGATGCCATCGTCGCCGCTGCCAAGGAAATTGCTGAAGGCAAGCACGATGCTGAGTTCCCGATTGATGTCTTCCAGACCGGTTCGGGCACTTCCTCCAACATGAACACCAACGAAGTCATTGCTTCCATCGCAAAGGCCAACGGCGTTGAGGTTCACCCGAATGACCACGTCAACATGGGCCAGTCTTCCAACGACACCTTCCCGACTGCTACTCACGTCGCAGCAACCGAAGCAGCTGTCAAGGACCTCATCCCGGGCCTGAAGGTTCTGCAGGAGTCCCTAGCTAAGAAGGCCAAGGAGTGGGAGACCGTTGTTAAGTCCGGCCGTACCCACCTGATGGATGCCGTCCCGGTGACCCTGGGTCAGGAGTTCTCCGGTTACGCTCGCCAGATTGAGGCTGGCATTGAGCGCATCGAGGCCACCCTGCCGCGCCTGGGCGAGCTGCCAATTGGTGGTACCGCTGTCGGCACTGGCCTGAACACCCCGGCGGACTTCGGCGCCAAGGTCACCGAGCAGCTCATTGAGCTCACCGGTGTCAAGGAGCTCAAGGAAGCGCAGAACCACTTCGAGGCTCAGGCTAACCGCGACGGCCTGGTTGAGTTCTCCGGCGCTATGCGCTCGGTTGCTGTCTCCCTGAACAAGATTGCAAACGACATCCGCTGGATGGGCTCCGGCCCGCTGACCGGCCTCGCTGAAATCCATCTGCCGGACCTGCAGCCGGGTTCCTCCATCATGCCGGGCAAGGTCAACCCGGTTCTGTGTGAGACCGCTACTCAGGTCGCAGCACAGGTCATGGGTAACGACGCCGCTGTCGCCTTCGCCGGCGCTAACGGTGCGTTCGAGTTGAACGTCTTCATCCCGGTCATGGCACGTAACGTGCTGGAGTCCGCTAAGCTGCTGGCCAACACCGCTCGCGTCTTCGCTGAGAAGCTGGTTGACGGCATCGAGCCGAACGTTGAGCGTATGAAGACTCTGGCTGAGTCTTCCCCGTCGATCGTCACCCCGCTGAACTCCGCCATCGGCTACGAGAACGCAGCTAAGGTCGCTAAGACCGCTCTGAAGGAAGGTAAGACCATCCGTCAGACTGTTATTGACATGGGCTTCGTCGACGGCGAGAAGCTGACCGAGGAAGAGCTGGACAAGCGCCTGAACGTCCTCGACATGGCAAACACCGACCGCGACTAATCGCAGGTTTTCTGCCACGCTAACCGTGGCTAGCGAAACCTAGTCCCCTGCCAGTCTGTTGCCGCTTTTACGGCAACTTTCTGGGAGGGGATTTTTCATGTCCACTCGACGAATCCGCACTTTGCCGTACCGTGGCAGACATGAGCACCCGCCTGCCAACCTTTGACAAAATCTTCCATCACACCGTCAATTTTCCGCGTGCTCGCGTCGCCGAGTGGTTCGCATGACCCGGCGCGGTCACGCGTCTCACTCCAGGGCTGATTCCGATGGCACCGAAGTCTGAGGCATCGTCGCTTGTCGACGGCACCACGGTGTTCTCCCTGCCCATAGGCGGCAGATGGGTTGCGCAGCATTAAGGTGCAGAATTCGAGCCGGGGAAACAGTTTGTCGATGTCGTAACCAACCAGCCCTTTGCTGCGCTTACTGGTTGGCGTCGCACTCATCGCCTGGAAGATGCCATCAGTCTTACGGGGACTGCTCAGGCAACAGCACTGGTAGATACCGTGTCTACGAAGGTGCCAGTGCCGGGACTTAGGTCAATGTTTTCTTATCGCGCTACCAAAGTTGCCGGTGATCTTGGTGCCGTCGATAAGCTCTCTACCTACCTTGGGCATTCTCCGGAGCCGCTGACGGTGGCGATGACGGGGGCGTCGGGGACCGTCGGCACGCAGTTGCGTGCGCTGCTGATGACCGCGGGATACACGGTTGTGTCCTTGGTGCGCCACCCGGAGCAGACGCGGCCGGCGGGTGAGAACGGCAATGGTGATGGTGGAGCGCGGTTGTGGGATACGGCCCAGCCTGCGCATGACTTGCTCGATGGTGTCGATGCGGCGGTGTTAGCAAAGGTCGGCCATGAGTTCCGTTTCACTTCACTGCAGCGTGCGCTCGAGCACGAGCTTGTGAAAGAGCACTAGCGAGGGACTAGGGCAAGACTGAACTGGTCTACTTTACCCAGAAAATCCCAGGTTGATACATCAACTTGCACATGATTGCACGGGGTGTAAACTTTCACTCCGTGCAAGAACAAAGCAATGGTCAACATTCCAGGGAGCGTCCTGAATGCGGGCTACGCGAACTAAAACGGTTCAAAACGCACTGTAATTTGGCGGATGCCGCCACTGCGCTGGTACTCGACCGCGGATATGACAATGTCAATATCGAAGACATCTGCGAGCGAGCCGGCACTAGTAGACGTACATTCTTCAATTATTTCGATTCCAAGGATCAGTCCATTTTCGGCAACGGCATTATGTCGTTCGATGTCGAGGATGAAGAGCAATTCGTCTCTCAGAAACACGAAGACCCGATTGCTAACATGCTCGATCACATTGAGGCCGAAAAGCGCAACAAGCTTCGCAGGTATCAGGCTCTGGGAGCTACTGACGAGTTTCGTCGCATGCTGCGTGACCGCATCCAGGAAATCCTGCGTAATGAGCCGAAACTGTCCACGGTGGTTATCTCCAACTTCGGAAACTCCATGCGCCGAGTGCGCTCCGCTTTTGAGCGCTATTTCGAAATAGATCCGAGCTCGCGCAGCCACCCGGAGCTTCCACTGGAGGCCGAGGTATCACTGTCGGTTGGATTTGTTCGCGAATGCGTCCTTTATTCATCCGTTCACCTGGACGAATTCAATACAGATACACCGCTTCACGACGCTGCACACGCCGTTACAAATTTTAGGAGGAGGATTAGTGACCGCTAGTAACACCACTGTCCAAAGCGAAACCAACACTACGGTTTCTGACAACGAATCACGCTTGGGCATCATCTTCTTCGCGCTCATTCTCACTATGCTGATGAGCTCGCTGGGGCAGATGATTTTCTCCACCGCGCTGCCGACCATCGTCGGCGAGCTCGGCGGTGTCGACCACATGTCGTGGGTCATTTCTGCATTCCTGTTGGCACAGACTGTGGCAATGCCGATTGTCGGCAAGCTCGGTGACATGATTGGCCGCAAGGGCCTGTTCATGATGGGCATTGTCCTGTTTATGGTGGGCTCCATCATCGGCGCGATTACCCACTCCATGGGCCTTCTCATCGCCGCCCGTGCCTTCCAGGGATTTGCTGGCGGTACGTTGATGGTCTCCTCTCAGTCCATTCTGGCTGAGGTTATCCCTGCACGTCAGCGCGGTAAGTTTATGGGCATCATGGGCGCTGTGTTCGGCCTGAGCTCCGTGCTCGGCCCAGTGCTGGGCGGTTGGTTTACCGATGGCCCGGGCTGGCGCTGGGGTCTGTGGATCAACGTCCCGATGGGCTTGATTGCGCTCGTCGCTGCCGCTGCCTTCTTGAAGCTGCCGCGCCGCAAGAGCGAGGGCAACTTCGACTACATCGGCACGATGTTCCTCACCGCTGCTGCCTCCACGCTAATTCTCACCACAACCTGGGGTGGCACGCAGTATGCGTGGACGTCGGGCACCATCATTTCGCTGGTCATTGCTTCGGCAATTTCGTGGACGCTGTTCTTCTTCACTGAAACCCGCGTCTCCAACCCGCTAATCCCAATGCACCTGTTCCGCAGCCGGAACTTCGTGCTGACGACCTCCTCCGGCCTGATTCTCGGCATCGCGATGTTCGGCACGATGGCCTACATTCCGACCTACCTGCAGATGGTGCACTCTATGTCGCCGACTGCGGCCGGTTTGATGATGACTCCGATGATGGTCGGTATGCTGCTGACCTCAATTGGTGTGGGCCAGGTTATTTCACGCACCGGTAAGTACCGCTTCTACCCGTTCATCGGTCTGATGATTATGGCCGTGTCGCTGTACTTGCTGTCCACCCTGGAGCCTTCTACTCCGCTGTGGCAGCTCGGTATTTACCTGTTCATCATGGGCTTTGGTCTGGGAACCGGCATGCAGGTTCTGGTTCTCATCGTGCAGAACTCCTTCCCGGTGGCAATGGTCGGTACTGCTACAGCAGCTAACAACTTCTTCCGCCAGATTGGTGGCGCGGTGGGCTCCTCCATCGTGGGCTCGATCTTCATCCACCGCATGAAGGACTTGGCCGGCGAGCGTGTCCCGGCTGCCATCGAGCAGATTAAGGCCGCCTCCCCCGAGGCTGCCGCGGAGCTCGCAAAGCAAATGGGACCGGAGGGCTTTTCCTCCAAGTCCATCGGTTCCCTGACTCCGCAGGTATTGGATAGTTTGCCGGCGCCAATCCACGAAGCGCTGATTTCCAGCTACAACGATGGATTGACACCGATCTTCTTGTACTTGACGCCAGTTATTGTCCTGGCGGCAATCATTGTGTTCTTCGTCCGTGAGGATCCGTTGAAGGAGACCGTCGAGTAATCCCCCCCTCAGCGCTGCAGTTCGCGACGCCTTACGCCCCCACCTGGCCGTCGGCGCGGTCGAGCTTTTCCAGAATTGGACGGTTCGGCTCGCCGGCGGCCTCTGCTTCTTCCTGGACGCGCTTGAGTGCGCGCTCCTCCGGCTTTTCCAGCAGTTTTTCCAGAATAATGACATCACGCCACTGCCCCGCCATCGGGCCGTAGGTCATCTTGGCCATGTGATGGTAGATGCCGACCTCGCGGAAACCGAGCTTGCGGTGCAGCTTGAGCGAGCCCACATTCTCCGGGAAAACCCAAGAGTGAATGGACCAGCAGCCCTTCTCCGTGGCATCGTCGATAAGCTTTTGCAGCATCGTCGCTGCCAGCCCCATCCCCTGGCCGTCCGGGTGGACGTAGATGGAGTCTTCGATGACACCGTTGAAAATCGGACGCTTAGACACTGGCGCGGCTGAGGCCCATGCCAAAATCTTGTCTGGATTCTCCGCATCGACTGCGACATAACACAGGTCAACGCGCTTTAGAGCGATAAATTCGTCCCATTCGGGTGCCGAATGTTCCCACGATGCATGTCCTGTATCAAGGCCAATCTCGTAGATCTCTTGGATCTGTGGATAGTCCTCTTCACGCATCATTCGGATCGTAAAATCGCGCTTCTTTTCTGCCATACCTACAGTGTCGCTAATTTTTCGGTGCGCGTCGAACGAAACCCTAAAAATATTTTAAAAAAATCACTTTCTCTTGCGCGGCCGCCCGCCACCCGCACGTCCACCGCGCCCGCCACGACCCTTCGCAGTGGGTTTTGCATGCTTTACGACGCCACTTGCGGCCCTGCGACGGGCTTGCTTGGCCAGCGTCTTTTCTCGGGCCGACAACTTCTTCGGGTGCTCGTCAGACTTCCTGCGCCCCAGCTGCGTGCGAGTCGATCCCTCCCGACGCCCCTGGACAATGCCGACGAACTCCTGCCGGAGCTCGTCATCCTCTGCTTTCGGCCACACCAACCAAATGGCGGTCTTCGTCAGCGGCTCGGTCGCGCCTTCTTCGGCCACCAAGTTCGATGAGGCCACCGCCTTCTTCGATAGCGCCTTCAAAATCGTGCGAGGCCCCACTACAACGCCTGCACCAGTGGCTGCGACAGGCAGCATCTGTCGCAGCTCGTCCGCATCCACAGAGGTCAGCAGCACAGTTTCGTCCGCCAACAGCTCCTCCGGCACGGACTCTGTGAGGGAGAATACGTGTTCTTTTTCGTAGGCCACGCCCCAGGCTTCGTCGTAAAGCCGGATGCGATGGAGCGACTCGGGCAGCGAGCTTTCAGACTCTAACCGAACCAGCGCCATGTCAGCGGCACCGCCGACCAGGTCGGACATCGGATCGTCGGCGGCGTGGGTGTGCAGTGTTGCCGGAATCCGATCTCTAAAGCGGCGAAACCACTTCTCGGGACTGGTGCCGGTGGCGAACACGATGCGCAGGACGGCGGGTTCAGGAGTCGACATACTCCGCAAGGTTACTCGAATGGGTGCTAGCGTTGAACCCATGAAACCCCTAACCGCAGCCAAGAAACTTGGCATTTTCCTCCCGGCCACACCCGAGGAATTTCGCACTGGTGAGATTTCGCACGCACAGTTTGCGGAACTGCAGTCCAATCCGCCGGAGTGGCTCGCTGAGCTACGCCGCCACGGACCGCACCCGCGCCCGGAAGTTGCCCGCAAGCTGGGCATTACTATCACGGCGTTGAAGAAGAACGACATGGACAAACCGCTAACGACAGCGGAGATTAAGGATTTGCTCGAGCAGATGCCGGAGTGGCTGGAGGCCGCTCGTGAGTCCATGGCGAAGCAGCGCGTGGAAGCCGCTGAGGCAGAGTCCAAGAAGGACGACGGCCCTGGTCGGGCTGCCGCTGAAGCTGCTCGCAACGCCGAGAAATAGCAGACACAGCCGACACAGCTGACGTCTTCAAGGAGGTTTTCCCGTGGCCATCGACTACACCGCACATGCAATCAACCACAGGGGCAACGGTACGGTTGTCCTGATCGGCTCGCTGGGCACCACACAGGAGATGTGGGAGCCGCAGGTAGCCGCTTTGATCGAAAAGTACCAGGTCATCACGCCAGATGTCCGCGGCCATGGCGAATCCCCCATCCCCGAGGGCGAGTGGAATATGAGTCACCTGGCTGCCGACATCATCGAGGTTCTCAATGAGGAGGATGTCGACCACGCGCACTTTGTCGGCCTATCGCTCGGCGGCGCTATCGCCCAGACCATCGCACTAGAGCACGCCAATCGCGTGGCCAGCCTGACACTGTCGTCGACGGCGCCGAAGTTCGGCACACCCGAGGCCTGGCAGGAAAAGGCCCAGCTCGTGCGCGACAAGGGCACGGTCGCACTCGCCGATACTGTCGTCCGCAACTGGTTTACCGACAAGTGCTTCGACACCAACCCCGAGCTACCAGCCCGCTTCCGCGACATGATCGCAGATTGCCCCGATGACGGCTACATCGGTGCCTGCGGCGCACTGTCCCGCTTCGACACCCGCGAGCGCCTCGCCGAGATCACCGCTCCGACGCTGGTTATCGCCGGCAAGCAGGACACCTCTACATCTCTCGACGTCGTCACTTCGCTTCACGACGGCATCGCGGGCTCGACCATGGTCGTCATTTCGCCGGCCAAGCACCTGCTTAACCAGGAGACCCCGGAGTACTACAACTCTGCCCTGCTGGCGCACATTGATGGGATTGCCGACTAGCGCCTACTCGCAGCAATAAAAAATAAAAAATGACGCGACCTGCTCGCTGCCCATTCCACAGGGACGGCGCACAGGTCGCGTCATTTTTTCGAGTGCAATTGGAGGTTGCTATGACTGCAGTGGAAGAAGCTCGGATAATCAAGGGAACCGGTCTCCACCTGATGCTCATACTAACGACCACCAGCACTAATGGGAATAAGAAAACGAGAATGTTTCGTTAATCACCCCCATGACGGCCATCTCAAACGCTTGCACTCTCCGCCCCAAAACCCCAGCAGTCCAACTAGCAGATATGACAAAAATAGCCGTTCACCTGGCTCTGTAGGTTAGCATTACCTAATATTGCCGACCGTCGACGATAGCCCGAATTCAATAGCACCCCAACCGCAACGGGGGTAGTTTTCCGGGAAGGCTGGGCGCAATATCCGTCGTCAAGCGATTTCACATCACCAATCGGGAAAAAACTTTTAAAAAAACAAGTGTCTCTCATCACACTCATGCATAATGGGGTACAACAGTCATAGTCACTATGACGATGAACCGAGGCCATCGCGTTTATCTGCAGCGTTTATCTGCGACGTACGAAAAGGCCTTAAGACAAAAATTCCACGACAATATTTCTAGGAGCATGTCATGAAGGACTTTCTGCCCCGTACTCACTTCGAAGAAGAGCACAACATGTTCCGCGACATGGTTCGCGGCTTCGTCGAGAAGGAAATCACCCCGAACGTAGAGCGCTGGCACAAGGAAGGTCAGCCGGACCGCGAGGTCTTCAAGAAGGCCGGTGAGCTCGGCCTGATTGGTATGTCCACTCCGGAGGCATACGGCGGCGGCGGAGAGATGGACTTCCGCTACAACCAGGTCCTGAACGAGGAGCTCTCCAACGCTGACTGCGGCTCCATCGTCGTTTCCTTCGGCGTTCTCAACGACCTGGTCGCTCCATACCTGGCTAAGTTCGGTAACGAAGAGCAGAAGCAGAAGTACCTGGCTTCCATGAACGCCGGCGACACCATCGGCTGCCTCGCCATGACCGAGCCGGGTGCCGGTTCCGACCTGGCTGGTATGCGCACCTTCGCTAAGAAGGACGGCGACCACTACGTCCTCAACGGCACCAAGATCTTCATCTCCAACGGCATGATGGCTGACTTCGCTCTCGTTGCAGCTATCACCGACCCGTCCAAGGGCCGCGCCGGTGTCTCCATGTTCATCGTCGACGCCGACCTCGAGGGCTTCACCAAGGCTGGCCCGCTGCAGAAGGTCGGCCTGAAGGCTCAGGACACCGCTGAGCTCAACTTCGACAACGTCCGCGTTCCGGCTGAGAACCTGCTCGGCGAAGAGGGCGCAGCCTTCGGCTACCTGCGCACCAACCTCGCTCACGAGCGCTTGACCCTGGCTTGCGGCTCTGTGGCAACTTCCCGCCGCGCCTGGACCCTGGCTTACAAGTACGCTCAGGAGCGCGAGGCATTCGGTCGCCCGATCATCCAGCACCAGGTCCACGGCCACTACCTGGCTGACATCGCCACCCGCGTCACCGCCCTGCAGGCTTTCGTTGACCAGGCCGTTATGGCTCACAACGCTGGCCAGCTGGACGAGACCGGCGCTTCCATGGCCAAGTACTGGACCACCGAGGAGCAGCAGGACATCGTTACCCGCTGCCTGCAGATGTTCGGTGGCTACGGCTTCATGCTCGAGTACCCGATCTCCACTCACTACCTCGACTCCAAGGTCCAGACCATTTACGGTGGCACCAACGAGATTATGAAGGAAATCATCTTCCGTCGCATCGCCAAGGGCGGCGCAGAGTAAATAGCGCACGTCGGCCTAGCTGATTCGACACAAACCCCGTCAGGTTTTCCTGGCGGGGTTTGTGCATACCTCAAAGTGGGTGGCTGGTGATTATTTACGAGGCTTGATTGGAGCCGCCCTCCCCCCTGTACCACAGCCCTCACCAAAACCATTACCCCCTACAAAACTGAAACTATACAATGAGATACCTATCTCATATACTAAGATTTCATTAGGTAATGGTGATGCACTTCACCAATTTTCCCCTCGGCCACGCGGGCGCGTGACCGGAGATGAAGGATTGGAGTTCCAGAGGTATGAGCACAACTAACTCGACCGCTACCCCTCAGCGAAGGGAGGTGTTTTCCACCCGAGCAGCCTTCATTTTCGCCGCCATCGGCTCGGCAGTCGGGCTTGGAAACATCTGGCGTTTCCCCTATGTCGCATACGACTCCGGCGGTGGCGCCTTCCTTATCCCCTACCTGGTCGCACTACTGACCGCGGGTATCCCACTGCTCTTCCTCGACTTCGCCATCGGCCACCGCTTCCGCGGGTCAGCACCGAAGTCGATGCGTCGCATCAAGCCCTGGGCTGAACCAATTGGCTGGATTCAGGTCGGTATCGCCTTCTTCATTACCGTCTACTACGCCGTTATTATCGCGTGGTCCTTCATCTACGCCTGGAAGTCCCTCCGCAAGAGCTGGGGTCCAAATGCCGAGACCCACTTCATGAAGGACTTCCTCCAAGCGGACACCGAGAGCGTCTTCTCTCTCGATTTCGTCCCCTCTATTTCCATCGTCCTGCTCATTGTCTGGGTTCTCGTCATCGGCATTCTGGCCGCTGGCGTGGACAAGGGCATCGGTAAGGTCTCCGTCATCTTCATCCCGCTGCTGACCGTTCTCTTCGTCGCAGTGGTCATCTACTCCCTGACCCTGGATGGCGCTGCAAAGGGCCTGGACGCATTCTTCACTCCAGACTGGTCCGCACTCACTGACTCCAGTGTATGGATCGCCGCCTACGGCCAGATCTTCTTCTCCCTGTCCGTGGCCTTCGGCATTATGCTGACCTACGCCTCCTATCTGAAGCCACGCACGAACCTCACCGGCTCCGGCCTGGTCACCGCGTTCGCAAACTCCTCCTTCGAGGTTCTCGCCGGTATCGGCGTCTTCGCCACCCTGGGCTTCATGGCAGCGCAGTCGGGCCAGGCTGTCGACGAGGTCGCAACCTCCGGTATTGGTCTTGCCTTCATCGCCTTCCCGACGGTCATCTCTGAGATGCCAAACTTCATCGGTTCCGTCTTCGGCCTGCTGTTCTTCCTCTCCCTGGCAATCGCCGGTGTGACCTCCCTGATGTCACTACTCGAGGTCGTCGTCTCCGCAGTCAAGGACAAGCTGAACCTCGGCCGCGTCCAGGCCACTCTCACCGTCGGTGGCTCCATGGCCGTCATCTCGCTGCTGGCCTTCCCGACCACCTCAGGTATGGCAACCCTCGACATCGTCGATAAGTTCACCAACAACGTCGGTATCGTCCTGGTTGCGCTGCTGACCATCATCGCAATCGACTGGATTCTGCGCCGCACCAACGAGTTCGCCATGCACCTCAACGCCGTGTCCTCGTTCAAGGTCGGCACCATGTGGCAGATCTTCGTCGGTAACATCACGCCGGTCATTCTCGCCGTCATCCTGTTCCAGGAGCTCATTGGACTTTTCCAGGAAAACTACGAAGGCTACTCCGACACCCAAATCGACATCTTTGGTTGGGGTGTCATCGGCGTGATTCTCATCGGCGCTCTGATCATGGCCATCCTGCCTTGGCGCGGCCAACACCGTCTCGACGGCCCTCCGGGCTCAGACTTCGGTGTAACGCCAGATTTCAAGCGAACCTCACACCTGCCACGCAAGCACACTCCGGAAATCGAGGAGGTTTAAGCCAAATGTCCGGTATCGCAATTGTCATGATGGCACTGTTCATCATCGTCATCTGGGGCGGCCTGGCGGTCTCGCTGGTCAGCCTATCCAAGCACCCTGACGAGGTTTCCGGTGAGCTGGGAGATCACCCAGAACTCACCAGCGAAGTACTAGGAGCGCAGGAAGAGCAGTAGTTCTTCACTACTACCTCCCCTGCCACTCCAGGTATCTGACTTACTCACCTACGAAACGCGGTGGTCGCTTCTCCAAGAAAGCGGCCACCGCTTCCTTATGGTCGGCCGAGACCGCCAAACGAGCCTGCGCGTCCGCCTCCGCCGCAGCAGCAGCCAAGGTATCCCGACGCAGCAGAGCCTTAATCTCCTTCAGAGCGGCCGTCGGCCCCACTGCAAACTGAGCTGCCAACTCGCGTGCCCGAGTCGCTGGATCATCCACCACTTCAGTGACCAGGCCGAGGCTCAGGGCCTCGTCGGCAAGCACCTTCTTATCGAAGAACAACAGCTCACGCGCCTTCGCGTCGCTGACCATACGCGGCAGCAGCGCCGACATGCCACAGTCCGTGGCCAGGCCAATCGACGGGAACGCCGCTTTGAACGATGCCTTCGGGCCAGCGATACGGAAATCACAGTGCAGCGCCAGCGACCAACCGGCACCCACCGCAGCACCTTCGATAGCAGCAATAACCGGAACGTTAATCGCGGTCAGCTCCGCGACCATCGGGTTGTACTCCTCGACAACCTTACCCATGCCGGCGCCGGACTGCAGGTCGGAAATGTGCTCCTTCAAATCCTGACCCGTACAAAACGCCTTCGGCCCGCCGAGCAGGATAACAGCGCGCACATCCGGCTCCTGCGCACGCTCAAAAGCGGCTTTTAGCTCCAAGCGGAGACTCTTATCCAGGGAGTTATAGGCATCCGGGCGGTCGATGGTGATGGCTAGAATGCCGTCGGAAAAGTCTTGAGTAACGTTGCTCATAACCTCGCAGGTTATCGCAATCTCCCCCGCCTCGGACGCACTTTTGCACCAAATCACCCGCCTCGAGTAACAAGGGACACATGACACTTCCACGCCCCGCCACGCCTGACGACGTCCACGAGATCGTCGACCTCATCAAAGACCTGGCAGCCTACCAAAAAGAACCCGACGCCGTCCGACTGACCCCCGAGCGCCTGCGCGAACAGCTCTTCGGGGACAACCCCGCGATTTTCTGCCACGTCGTCGACTCCACATCCGGAAATTTGGACGATTGCGACGATAACGGCGCCGGTGTTAGTAGTGGCGGTGTTGTTAGTAGTGGCGGTGTTGGTGGCGGCCCTCGCCTCGACGGCATTGCACTGTGGTTCCTGAACTACTCCACCTGGGAAGGCACCCACGGCATCTACCTCGAAGACCTTTACGTCCGCCCCGAAGCGCGCGGCACCGGCAAGGGCAAAGCACTGCTGCAGAACCTCGCGCGAGTTGCCGTGGAGCGAGGCTACTCACGTGTCGAGTGGTGCGTCCTGAAGTGGAATCACCCCTCCATCGACTTCTACCGCTCCCTCGGCGCCTTCCCCATGGACGAATGGGACACCTTCCGCCTCACCGGACAGCCGCTCGCTGACTTCGGGGCGTAGAAGGCGGAGATGCGGCGAGGCGGTTGTTTGGCGGTGCGGCAGTGCGGTCGCATGGTTGCGCGGTGCTGCTTTTTGCGCGGGGCGGCAACAGAAAAGTCCGGATGTGGATAACTGCTAAACCGGCTGACTTATCCACAGTCTGCCCTCATGGGCGTTGTCCCCCTACATCCGGACTTTTACCTTCAAAGGCATGACAGTTCTTGGGACGCTCGCCACACTGGCCTCGCGCGGAATGGACACGCTGGCGGAACTCCACGCCGCGCGTCCCGACGGCCACGACGCCACCTCCCACCTGGCGGCAACCCTCGGCCTTGACCCGGCGCGCCTCCGGCTGTTGCTACGCGTCGCCGCCCACTATCTTCAACCCGCTGACACCGAGGAAAACACCAAAGCCCGCGAAGACGCCACAGCTCTGGCCCGCCGACTCGGGCTCAGCCTGGACACCTGCGTGCTTATCGACAAGCGCAGCCGCCAAGCCAACAACGCAGAACTCCACGACAACCTGCGGCTCACATTCGTCGCAGCCGCCGAGCGTCTCGGCTTCGAAGAACTCGATCTCTACATGCGGGAAACTCTCACCGAGCTCAACACCGAAGACGAACCACCCCAGCACCTGCGCGCCCGGTTTTCCCGGAAGGTAGACATCCGGGGAATGAAGCACCTCCACATCTCCGGCCCCTCGGATATGCTCGACAATCTCCTGTCGCCGCTTACCATCCGCGCCGCAGAAATCCGGAAGTCCCATCCGGAGTTTTCCCACGACCGCTGCGTCGGTCAGGCGCTTGCCGAGCGCCTCGAGCATGCCGATGCCGCAATGCCCGTCGACAAGCTCGATGAAATGCGCTACCAACCCGCCATCATCATCACCGCGCAAGACATCATCGACTACAGCCCGCGCTTCGCCGCCACCACCAACGGCTCCGCGCTCGCGCCCGACGTCTTCCTCAACGCCCTACTCGCCGACACCGGGTGGGCCGTGCTTTACGACGAACACAGCGCCATTACGGACTTATTTCCCATCGGCAACCCCCGTCTGGCGACTGAAGAGCAGCGCATCGCGATGATCATCGACAACCCCATCTGCGCCTGGCCCGGCTGTGAACGCCCCGCCTATAGCGGACAAGCGCACCACCTAGTCGCTCACAAAAACGGCGGCACAACCACGCTGGACAACCTCACCATGGTCTGCCGAGAACACAACGGGCTTAACGACGACGACCGGGAAGGACGCAACGGCTACCTCGAACGTATCCCCACATCCGGACATATTCGATGGCGCCCGCCGGACAAAACTCGACCGCCCCTGTTTAGCAACTCATTTGTGACATCAATGTCCGGGAGGTCCTACGCCGGATACCGGGCGGGCACAACGAGACAGCTCGGGCCGGAGCCACCACCTCCGGAATAAAACCCGGATATACGGGAAACCCGTCCTAGCGCACTGCTAGAACGGGTACTTGCGCTGCAAAAACGCAGAATTAGATGAGGTTCCAGTCCTCGATGCCGTCGTAAAGCGGGAATTCCTGAGCGATCTTCGAAACACGAGCACGCAGGGAGTCAACATCCGCATTCTTGCCGGCGGCGAGAGCAGTACCGATGACATCGGCGACCTCGGTGAAGGCCTTCTCGTCGAGACCGCGGGTGGCCAGCGCCGGAGTACCGATACGAAGTCCGGATGTAACCATCGGAGGACGCGGGTCAAACGGAACAGCATTCCGGTTGACGGTGATACCAACAGCGTGGAGTAGATCCTCGGCCTCCTGGCCGTTCATCTCAGAATTGCGCAGATCCGCCAGAACCAGGTGGACATCGGTGCCGCCAGTGAGAACATCGACGCCAGCCTCGGCGCAGTCGGCAGCGGTGAGACGCTCAGCCAGGATGCGGGCACCGGCGAGAGTGCGCTGCTGGCGCTCCTTGAACTCCTCGGTACCAGCAATCTTCAGCGCCACGGCCTTGCCGGCGATAGCGTGCATCAGCGGACCACCCTGCTGTCCCGGGAAAACAGCGGAGTTCAGCTTCTTGGCGTACTCCTGCTTGGCCAAAATCATGCCCGAACGAGGACCACCGAGAGTCTTGTGAACGGTGGTCGACACAACGTCAGAATGCGGAACCGGCGACGGGTGCAGACCGGCGGCAACCAAACCTGCGAAGTGCGCCATGTCCGTCCACAGCTTCGCGCCGACCTCATCGGCGATGGAGCGGAAAGCTTCGAAGTCGAGGTGGCGCGGGTACGCCGACCAACCTGCGATGAGGACATCCGGCTTTTCTGCGAGCGCCTGCTCACGCACCTTGTCCATATCGATCCGCATGGTGTCCTTATCCACACCGTATGCGGCGACGTGGTAGAGCTTGCCGGAGAAGTTCAGCTTCATGCCGTGGGTCAGGTGACCGCCGTGTGCCAGGTCGAGGCCCATAATCTTGTCGCCGGCGTTGATCAGCGCATGCAGAACGGCAGCGTTGGCCTGCGCGCCTGCGTGCGGCTGAACGTTGGCGAACTCAGCGCCGAAGAGCTCCTTGGCGCGGTTGCGTGCCATGTCCTCGACGACGTCGACGTATTCGCAGCCGCCGTAGTAACGACGACCCGGGTATCCTTCGGCGTACTTGTTGGTCAGAACCGAGCCCTGAGCCTGCAGCACTGCTCGTGGAACAAAGTTCTCACTAGCAATCATTTCGAGCATGTCACGCTGACGAGAGAGCTCCCCTGCCATTGCCTCTGCGAGGTCGGGATCGAGTTCACGCAGCGATTGGTAGCGGACATCGTTATTGTTAGACCCGGTCATGAGTAGGTTTTCGACCTTTCAATAAAACTTCAATGCCACAGGCCATGCTAGCCCTTTATGGGGCAAACCACGAAAGCAGCACCATTCCAGCATGCCCCCTTTGTTGTTCCGTTTTCCGGTTTTAGGCCCCCCTTGGCACAATTGGAGGTATGACGCGCGCAACATCCCCCAGCCCGTACGTCGAGTTCAAACGCGAGCAGTGGCGCGAAATGCGCAAGAATATGCCTCTGGTGCTGACGGAAGAGGAAGCTGAACGACTTTCCGGTATCGGTGAAAACATCGACCTGGACGAAGTCGCCGAGGTCTATCTTCCGCTTTCTCGCCTGATTCACATGCGTGTGGCGGCGCATCGGGAGCTGAACGCTGTAACGTCGAACTTCCTTGGGGAAAATCCTTCGAAGGGCGCGTCGGTGCCGTTTATTATCGGCGTCGCGGGTTCGGTGGCGGTTGGCAAGTCAACGACGGCGCGTTTGCTGCAGGTGCTGCTCGAGCGCTGGGAGACTAATCCGCGGGTGGATCTGGTGACTACTGATGGCTTCCTCTACCCTTCTGAGGAATTGAATCGCCGTGGCATTATGCAGCGCAAGGGGTATCCGGAGTCGTATGATCAGCGTGCGCTAATGCGGTTTGTCACGGCGGTGAAGTCGGGGGCGCGGCATGTGAAGGCTCCGGTGTATTCGCACACACTCTATGACCGAGTCCCTGACGAGTTCGTCGATGTTGACCGTCCGGACATTCTCATTCTCGAGGGGCTCAACGTTTTGCAGACGGGTCCGACGCTGATGATTTCCGATCTTTTCGATTTCAGTGTCTACGTCGATGCCCCGCGCGCGGACATCGAGCGTTGGTACATCAGCCGTTTCCTTCGTCTCCGCCAGACGGCGTTTCGCGCTCCGGGCGCGCACTTCGCGGATTATGCAACGCTTGACGACGAAGCTGCGGCCGAGGTGGCCCGACGCATTTGGCAGCAGGTGAACTTGCCGAACCTGACGGAAAATATTTTGCCCACTCGAGTGCGGGCGTCATTAGTTCTTACGAAGTCTCGGGACCACAAGGTTTCGAGGGTCCGGATGCGCAAACTCTAACATCCGGAAATTTTTCCGGATGTAGGGAGGTTATTTGCCGAAGCGGCGTGAGCGCTGCGAAAAGTCTCGAAGTGCGCGGAGGAAGTCGATGCGGCGGAATTCGGGCCAGTAGGTATCGGTGAACCAAATCTCGGAGTAAGCGGTTTGCCAGAGGAGGAATCCACTGAGCCGCTGTTCTCCGGAAGTGCGGATGACTAGATCGGGATCCGGTTGTCCGGATGTATAGAGGCGGCGAGAAATGGCGTCGGTGGTGATGCTCTCCTCGAGCTCGGAAGCATCAATTCCTTCGGCGACTGATTCCCGGATGATTCTGCGCACCGCGTCGACGATTTCCTGCCGGCCGCCGTAGCCAACGGCGATGTTGACCTGGATGCCGGTGTTGTTCGCGGTGACTTCTTCGTCGTGGCGCAGCCGGGCGGTCATTCTTTCCGGAAGGAGCTCGAGGTGGCCGACCATGCGCAGGCGCACGTCGTTAGGCGATTGCGCCAATTCGTCGACGACGTCGGCGATGATGTCGAACAGTAACTCCAGCTCTTCGGGGTCGCGCCCGAGGTTTTCGGTGGAGAGCAGGTAGATGGTGACCAGCTCGATTTCCTGCTCGGCGCACCAGCCGACGAATTCTGCGATTTTGCGGGAGCCGACGCGGTGGCCGTGGCTGACGTCGGTGAATCCAGCCTCCCTCGCCCAGCGGCGGTTGCCATCGGCCATGATGGCAACGTGCTTGGGGCGAGGTTTTCCTTCTAACTCTTGGGCTAGTTTGCGCTCGTAGAGCGGATACGCAATCCGCCGGAGTGAGGATGGCTGGTTTTCTTTCACATATGTAACTCTACCCAATGGGCACGGCCACTTTGTGCTTAGTCACGTGCCTGCCGACGCTTCCGGACTTCTGCCGCAAGCGTACGCAGCAGCCGGTCGGTGGTTTCCCAATCCATGCAGGCATCGGTGACGGACTTGCCGTATACGAGGCCATTACGCCCATCGGTAATTTTTTGCGCGCCGGCTTCGAGGAAGGACTCCATCATGATGCCGGTGATGCGCTCGTCGCCGGCACCGATGAGCTTGCCGAGCTCCTCAACGACCTCGGCCTGGCGCACCTCGGATTTTCCGGAATTGGCGTGGGAGGCGTCCACCATGATGCTGACGGTTTGCTCGGCCTTGTTCAGGCGGGCTTCGGCGTCGTCAAGCGATTCCTTATCCCAGTTAGGGCCGGAGGTGCCGCCGCGGAGAATGAGGTGGCAATTGTGGTTGCCGGCGGTTTCGACGACGGCGGCGCGGCCCTGGTCGTTCATACCGAAGAAGAAGTGCGGGTTTGCTGCAGAGACCAGCGAGTCCACGGCGACCTGGACGTTGCCGTCGGTGCCGTTTTTGAAGCCGATGGGCATGGAAAGTCCGGAAGCGAGCTGGCGGTGGACCTGCGACTCCGTGGTTCGCGCACCAATCGCACCCCAGGAGACGGCGTCGGCGATGTACTGCGGGCTGTTGGGCTCGAGGAATTCAGCGCCGGCGGGCAGACCGGTGCGCAGGACCTCGATGAGCACCTCGCGAGCCATGTGCAGGCCCTTGTTGATTTTGAAGGAGCTATCCAGGTCGGGGTCGTTGATGAGTCCCTTCCAGCCGACGGTGGTGCGCGGCTTTTCGAAGTAGACGCGCATGACGACCAGCAGGTCCTCGTCGAGCTCATCGGCGGTGGTCTTCAGGCGGCGGGCGTAGTCGATGGCGGCCTCGGGGTCGTGGATGGAGCACGGGCCGACAACGACTAGCAGGCGATCGTCCTCGCGGGCGATGACGCGGGCGATGTCGAGTCGCGACTGCTCTACCTCGTTAACCAAGTTCGGGGTCAGTGGCTGTTTGGCCATGACCTCTTCTGGGGAGGGCAGGTCGTGGAAGGCTACGACGCGGCGGTTCGCGGTAGAGGCGGGGGCTTCGAGGGAAGTTGGAGGGGGCATCTGAGGTCTCTTTTCTCTGGGGCGTTACGCATGTATTTGGCTGTAGATACGACAAAAGGCAGCGCCCCTAATTGGTTGGGGCTGCTGCCTTTGGCTCCGGTTGGTGGCGACGTGACGATTAGCCGCCGGCTGTGACTATGTCGTCACTACCTCCGGAGCCTTCGAAAAATAAAATCGCCACATACGCATGTGCTTGACTGTAGCGCACTGTCTAGAATCCCGCAATTCGAACTCCAAATCCCGCCACATGGGAAACAATCAGGGGTGCGCGCAACTGCCCGTCATCAAGCGACGCGCACACACCTTGACGCTGACTACTCCGCTTCACGACGCTGCTCTGCTGCAGCCATCGCCTTATCCACAGCCTCGGAATCGAAGGGATCCATCCCGTGTGCCTCGGCGAACTTCCGGCGAGCGGCCATGCGCTTCGCGCGCCGCGAGAGATCCCAGCCGAGAGCCAGGATGACGATGAGCAAAACGACAATGATGAGCAGGCCAACAGGAGAGGCCTTACCGAAGTCAGCACCCCGCGGACCAGTGGGGTTCTGCGCCAGGAAAATTGTCGTGCGAGCCGCCAAGGCATCGAAGCTTTCAATCATGAGTTCCAGCTTAGCGTTAATTCCGGACTATTCCGCGTCGGGGTCGATACCGGCGAAGAGATCGGTCTCTGGCAGCTCGGTCTGCACTCGAGTGCGGGCAAGCTCAAACTCTTCGGTCGGCCAAACGCGCTGCTGAATGTCTACCGGCACGGCGAAGAATGGCCCGTTCGGATCGATCTGCGTAGCGTGCGCCAGCAGCGCCTGATCCCGCTGCTGGAAGTAATCGCCGCACTCAACCTGCGTGGTCACGCGGGTCATGATGTCGCCGGGAGTCTTAGTCCAACGGCGGAAGGACTCGGCCAGCGGGCTTTCCAAGCCGTTGTCGTGGTAGTAGTTGTCCAGCGCGATGAGACGCGCCTTGATGAAACCGTGGGTGTAATAGAGCTTGGAAATCTCCCATGGTTCACCGAGCTCGGGGTACTTATCCGCTCCAGACTCCAGCCAAGCGCGCATGGACACGATATGGGTCATGATGTGGTCCGGGTGCGGGTAGCCACCGTTTTCGTCGTAAGTAATGACGACGTGCGGACGAAACTCGCGGATTGCCCGGATGAGAGGCTTGGTCGCATCCTCGACCGATTGGCGAGCAAACACACCGTGCGACAGCACCGGCACCGGGTTGCCCGCAGGCAGACCGGAGTCGGTAAAGCCGAGCCACTCATGTTCAACGCCGAGAATCTCAGCGGCTGCAGCCATTTCGTGAACGCGCACCGCGGCGATATTCTCCCGCACCTCCGGCCGATCCATCGCAGGGTTGAGAATGCTACCGGCCTCACCGCCGGTGCAGGTCACCACTTTGACGCGATGCCCTTCCGCCGCATATCGGGCCATTGTTGCGGCGCCCTTGCTCGATTCGTCATCAGGATGAGCGTGAATTGCCATCAGACGAAGTGCCAATTGAAGTCACTCCCGCTACTATCTCAGTCCATGTTTTTCTGGCCGAGGCCGGAGCCCTTCGGCCGCAACGATGCTACTACAGCACCGTTTCAATACCGCCCCACTATAGCGCCGCACCATCATATGACCACGCAGCATCGCTACTCGGTGGAACGACATAGCAGCAGGACACCGCGCCACACCAGAAAGATTGTTTAACTGTCAACATTTTACCACGTCGACCGAGAACTCCGATAGGCTAAAAAGCATGGCTGAAAGTTCGGAGCGAAACACCCGAAATACCGCAGCGCGTAACGAGCAGCGCGAGCGCTATGGGGACAACAGTCGCACTCTCCCCGCAAAATTGGTTGTCATCGCTATTGTTGGCATGCTCGTCATCGCCGGCGCATACATCTTCGTTCAGATGAACCGCGTCTCCACCCCGGATGTCTCTGCAACGCAAGCGGGCTGGAGCCGCACTCCAGGGAAGGAAGATGAGCAGTTCATCTTTACGCTGGACGTCACCCGCGAAAAGCCAGAGCTGGATAGCTACTGCATTATCTATGCGCTGAACTATGACGTGGCAGAGGTCGGCCGTCGCGACGTATTCATCCCGGGCGGCGGCCCCGCTACCGTGCGGATGGACGTCCCCATTGCCACCCGCGAGCTGGCCGTCGCAGGCGATGTCTATGGCTGCTCCACCGACATTCCGGAGTTCCTCGCACCTGCGAAGTAATCTCCCTTCGCAACTGAGGATCATGCGCTGCGGGGCCACGTCGTAAAGCGTGCGCGACAACACTCCGACGCGCCTGTTATTGCCTTGTGGCGTGACAGTGCTATCCTGTGACGCAGCCGACGGCCCCACGCGGGGCCGCTTTTGTATTAAATAGCCAAAAACACAGGAGGAACCATGACTGAGGCAAAGAACAATAGCCCATGGCTCACCCAGGAGTCCCACGACAAGCTCAAGGCCGAGCTTGAGGCGCTATATGAAAACCGCCCGGTCATCGCCGCCGAGATTAACGAGCGCCGCGAAGAGGGCGACTTGAAGGAAAACGCCGGCTACGATGCCGCCCGCGAGCAGCAGGGACAGGAAGAGGCACGCATCCGCTACCTCGAAGACCTGCTCCAGCGCGCCACTGTCGGCGAGATTCCGCAGGAGTCCGGTGTGGCTCTGGTCGGCACCGTGGTCCACGTCTACTACGACGGCGACGAGGACGACACCGAGACCTTCCTCATCGGTACCCGCGGCGCTGACTCCTCCAACCCGAACCTGGAGACCTACTCCACCGATTCCCCGCTGGGTAAGGCTCTGGTCGGCGCTAAGGAGGGCGAGACCCGCACTTACGCTTCCCCGAGCGGCGACGAAGTGTCTGTCACCGTAATTAAGGCTGAGCCGTACAACCCGGAGATGGATGCCTAAGCGCTGAAGTTACTTACCCCCGGCGCTAGACCGCCTCAACCCAGGCGGCGATCTCGGGCCACAGCGCCCGATTCTTGGACCGATAGAAGCCCATATGGCCTATCGGTCCATTTTTGTACCCTCTCCCGCTTCGACATCACGCTTTACGACGTCACACTGCACAGCCCGATCGGTCAATATGTCGACTGCCGGTCAATTGGCCCACCGCACACCCGGGTTTAATGCGAATCGAGGGTTTAATGCGAATCGAGAAAGCAGCTCATCAGATAAGAGCAAAGCGCCGGCCAACCCGTAAAACGGGCTAACCGGCGCTTGTGCGTTAGTTAGTTTTTCTAGCGCTTAATCCCTGAAGTAGGACAGCAGACGCAGAATCTCGGTGTAGAGCCAGACCAAGGTCACGGCCAGGCCGAGGGCGACACCCCAGGCGTACTGAGCCGGAGCGCCAGCGCGGACCAGGCGGTCAGCCTGATCAAAGTCAATCAGGAAGCTGAAGGCTGCCAGGCCGATGCAAACCAGCGAGAAGATGATCGACAGCATGCCACCGTCACGCAGCGGGAAGCCCAGGCCGAACAGGGAGAGCACCAGGTTGCCCAGCATGAGGACCAGAACACCAATCAGAGCCGCACTCATAAAACGGGTGAACTTCGGGGTCACACGGATAGCACCCGACTTGTAGACGAAGAGCATACCGATGAAGACACCCAGGGTGGCCAGCACGGCCTGCATAATCAGCGCACCAGCGGCAACGCCCTGAATAGGAGCGGTGAACATGAAGCTGATGCCGCCGACGAAGAGACCCTCGAAGGCCGCGTAGGTGAGGGTAACCGGCGCGGAGCCGTACTTCTTGCCGAAGGTGGACACCAAAACAGTAATCAGGCCGCCGATGGCGCCGACAATAGTCAGAATCATGGCCAGGCTGGTGGAGACACTGACGGCAATGAAGAAGTTGACTGCAGCCAGAACGATGATGGTTGCCAGTGTGATGCCAGTCTTGGAAACAACATCGTCGACCGTCATCGGACGGTAGTCGGCGGCAACCTGCGACTGGTACGGGTTATCCCCGAAATCAGCGCCCATCTGACCTTGGCCGTAGTGATGTGCGCCCGCCTGTCCGCGGGCGACGGTCTTAGTAAGTGAACTGAATGCAGGATTGCTGCTTTCGCGCACGTCGTCCTTCTTTCTTTTTCTCAGTTTTTCTTACAAGTTTTGAACTCAGGCACACGCGCGTACGTTTGCCTACACTGTCTACAACGGACGATGTAAAGGTATTGTTCCCAACCCTGAAAAACAGTTATTATCAAGGTAATTCTTCGCCTGCTGGCGGTGATTTGGTAATCGCGGAAACACTCACAGTCGCCAGGCGTGGGCAAACCCTGAGTGATTACGAACAGGAGGCTGGTCAAGTTGTCCGATGGCCTTGACTACGATCCGGATACCACTGGTGATTTCGATGAGACCACGCTCGATGGCTCGGAAGGGCTCGATGGTGATTTCCTCACCGGTGACGGCGAAAACTATGTAATGGATACGCCGGACCGCTGGCGGGGTGCGACCCCGCATGACACTCTCGGCAAGCGGTTGGCAGAGGAAAAGCCGGACATCGATGTCGACGACGATCTGGATGATGACCCGGAGATGCGCTACGGCGATGTCGACGGCCACGAACCGTTCGAGTTCGGCAACGATGGCCCGCGCGACCCGGACCGCAACCGTCGGATGGGCTGGACTAGCTACTAACTTTTAGTAGTTTTGCCAAATTTACTATCTCGGAGCGTCGCGCAACAGTAGTATCTGTGCCATGACAGCATCTACTGCCACGACAAACCGAACTACCATCCGCAATCCGCTTAACGACGAGCTCGTTGCCCGCCTTCTTCAGCGCGTCACGGTAGCTGATAAGTCGAAGACCGCCACTATCTCGGCGCCATTTACCGGCCAGGAGCTGGCGCAGATTCCTGTCGGTACCCAGGCCGATGTCGACGAGGCCTTCAAGCGTGCCCGTGCGGCGCAGAAGAAGTGGGCCCGCATGGCACCGGAAAAGCGCGGCGAAGTGCTGCACCACTTCCACGACCTGCTCTTTACCCACTGCGACCAGGTGCTGGATTTACTGCAGGCCGAGACCGGCAAGAACCGAGCCAGTGCCCACGAGGAGCTCGTACACACCGCTATCACCGCCCGCTACTACGGCAATCAGGGCCCGAAACTGCTTGAGCCGAAGCGAGCACACGGCGCTGTCCCGGTACTTTCCAAGACCACCGTCTACCACCACCCAAAGGGCGTCGTCGGTGTTATTGCTCCGTGGAATTACCCACTGACTCTCGCGGTTTCCGACGCGCTGGCTGCACTGATGGCCGGTAACGCCATCGTGCTCAAGCCGGACAGCACCACTCCGTTTACCGCTCTCTTCGCTGTCGATTTGCTCTACCGCGCTGGTCTTCCGGAGGATCTCTTCCAGGTCATTCCAGGCCCAGGTCGTGTTGTCGGCCAGGGCATTGTCGGCCAGTGCGACTTCCTGATGTTCACCGGCTCCTCCGAGACCGGCCGCTCACTGGCACAGCAGTGCGGCGAGCGCCTGATTAGTTTCTCCGCGGAGCTCGGCGGCAAGAACCCGCTGATTGTCGCTGAGGATGCCAACATCAACCGCGCGGTCGAGGGCGCGCGCATCGGCTGCTTCACCAACTCCGGTCACCTGTGCGTGTCCATTGAGCGAATCTATGTCGTGGACTCCGTCTGGGACGAATTCGTCCCGGCATTCACCGACCGCGTGAAGGCAATGTCCATCGGCGCTGGCTACGAGTGGGAAACCGAAATGGGCTGCCTGCAGTCGCAGGGGCAGTTCGACACGGTCAAGTCCATGGTCGACGAGGCCATCGAGGCCGGTGCCACTGTACTGGCCGGTGGTCGTCCTCGCCCGGATCTGGGACCGCTGTTCTACGAGCCAACCGTGCTTGCCGACGTCCCGGAGGGCGTCGCCCTGCTGACCGAAGAGGTATTCGGCCCAGTGGTAGTCCTCCAGCGCGTCTCGGATGTCCATGAGGCTATCGCCAAGTCCAACGATTCCCGTTATGGCCTCAACGCTTCGCTGTGGACCTCCCCGCGTCGCGCAAAGGAGCTGGCTCCACAGCTTGAGGCCGGCACCGTGAATGTCAACGATGGTTTTGCTGCAGCCTTCGCGTCTGTCGATGCCCCGATGGGTGGTTTCAAGGATTCGGGTGTGGGCCGTCGTCAAGCAGCGGGCGGCTTGCTGAAGTACACCGATGCGCAGACGGTGACCGTGCAGCGTCTTTCCCCGGTGTCGATGCCACAGATGCCACGTGAGCTGTACTCGAAGGTGTTCAACACGGCACTTGTTCTCGGCAAGAAGTTCAACGTCCTGCCGTAATACGTGTGTAGCGCACACAAATAGCAAAAAGCCAGGTCAGAAAACTCTCTGACCTGGCCTTTTGGTGCCCCCAGTGGGACTCGAACCCACACTGAAAGGATTTTAAGTCCTCTGCCTCTGCCAATTGGGCTATAGGGGCCCCTAAGAAAGATTAATGGGCGATATGGGTGTCTACCAAACTCGCCACAATTCCGTCGAGGATATCCTTCTCGCTGATGTAGAAAAAGCGCTGTTCTTCCTTCGCTGCCTCGGAAAGTGGCAACGCTTCAAACATGTCCATCAGACCGTCAACAATGATGGAACCACCGGCGAAGACATCCGCGCGTTTCGGGTGCATGACCGGATTCGCAGCAAGGGATTCCGCATCGGTCTCGACGACGGATGCTGTCAACGCACGCAACGCCCCAAAGCGCAGCTGCGACAGGTGGATTGCCTCGGGGTCGTAGGTTTCTAGGCCCTGTGCCAGCGCCGACAGGGTGGTGAAGGTCCCGGCGCAGCCGACGATGGTGCGAGCCTTGTCGACAGGCACCTTCGCAATAATCTCGTCGGCCAGTTCCGCAACATACGAACGCGCCTCCTGGACCTGCTCCGCCGTCGGCGGCGAGGCCTGCAGGAACCGTTCGGTCAAGCGCACACTGCCCATAGCCACGGAATCAGAGCCGGCTACCGTACCATCGTGGTCACCGACAATAACCTCGGTGGAGCCGCCGCCGACGTCGATGACGCAATACGGACCCAGCTCGGGCCCCAAGTCATCGACTGCCCCGCGGAAGGACAGCGCGGCTTCCTCGTCGCCGGAAATAACCTCGGCCTCTGCACCCCACGGAGCGAGAATCTCGCGGGTCATGGCGAAGAAATCGTCGCGGTTGCTTGCGTCGCGCGTCGCCGATGTCGCCACCATTCGGACTGCTTGCACTTTTTCGACTTGCATAAGCTCTGCATACTTCGTCAGAGCCTCCCGCACGCGCTCCAGCGCCTCTGGAGCCAGCATGCCAGTGGCATCCACGCCCTGGCCAAGGCGGACGATTTCCATCAGTCGGTGCAGTTCTGTGATTTCGAGAACCCCATCGACGACCTCGACCCGGCTGATAAGCAGGCGAAGCGAGTTAGTGCCGCAGTCGACGGCAGCGAGAGTCGTCATTTATCCCTCCACCCCCGGATACGCAATACCGAGCTCGGAAATCGTCGGCCAGTCCGCGGGAATCGCGGTGCCGCGCAGCTTCTCGTTCTCCGCCGCCAGCGCCACCGACTCAGTACCCAGTCGGAAGTGATCCGGCCCCTTGGCCAGCGCGTAGGCAATAAGGACGTGCAGGCACTTCACACGCGTCGGCATGCCGCCACCGGAGAAGTCCGTGCCCAGGTCTTCCATCTCATTGCGCTCCGCCAGAAACGCCTCGTGTGCACGCTGGTAATCAGCGGCAAGCTCGTCGTCGCTTTCCAGACGCGCGGTCATTTCCTTCATCACGCCGGTCGTCTCCAACCGGGAGGCCTCCGCGGTGAGTCGCGGATCAGTCAGGTAAAAGAGCGTGGGAAACGGAGTGCCATCGTCCAAACGAGGCTTCGTCTTGACCACACCAGGAGTGCCGTCGGGACTGCGGTAAGAGATGTCCACTACACCCCGTGGTTCACGCCCGAGCTGCTCCGCTATCACTTCCAAATCTGCGGTATCCACAGACATCGGTCACACTCCTTTTGCTTCCGTTTTACTGACACATAATCTCACAGTCGCCTTACAAGCGCGTTGTTTCGCTTTACGACGGCACACTCCGCCGCGCATGCAACCTCACCGAGAGCCCTACGGAGTTTTAGGACTCCGGTACCGTCGGCAAACTCTCGGGCCTCGTTGCCTGATCGCGCCCCGGATTAGGGCGAGTCTCTTCAGGTTCGGGCGGGATGGAAATGGAATCCCACAGCGTCTCGTACCATTTCTTGGCCTGGTGCTGCGGAATTTCCTCCGGCTGCGTCCCGGGCTGTTCGCCCACTGCCGGATCGAGGATACGGAATGGGGTCTCCCCCGGCTCTACCAGCCCCAGGCGCAGGCGTGCCTGCTCCTTGATATAGGCAGGGTTGGAGTAAAGCTCCTTTTCATCCTCTAGCTGCTCAATTCGCTGTTCCATGCGCGCAATACTGTCCTGCGTTGCAGCCACATCCGCCTGCTGTTGTGCAAAAGTCCGCAGCGGGATTGCGAGAACAGATACTAAGAAAAGCACCAGCAGACCAATACCAATCTTCTGTGCCGTGCTCAGCGAGCGCATTCCCGATGCGATTGCCGCTGCCGAACGCTGCCCCGCCCCTGCAGGGCGCGACTGTGTTCCGCGGCGAGATCGGTCCGATGCACTCATGCCCCACACTCTACCCGACCGCCAGCCGATGAAATAACAAAAACCCGCCCACAACCACATGCGTGGTGCGGGCGGGCAGTGCTATACGCAGCTTTCGCAGCGTATCAACTACTTACTTAAAACGCGGGAAAGCGCTGCGGCCAGCGTAGACTGCGGCGTCGCCGAGGTACTCTTCGATGCGCAGCAGCTGGTTGTACTTAGCAACGCGCTCGGAGCGAGCCGGAGCACCGGTCTTGATCTGGCCACAGTTGAGACCGACAGCCAGGTCAGCGATGGTGGTGTCCTCAGTCTCACCGGAGCGGTGCGACATCATGGTCTTGTAACCGGCGTTGTGGGCCATTGCGACGGCCTCGAAGGTCTCAGACAGCGAACCGATCTGGTTGACCTTGACCAGCAGAGCGTTAGCGGCCTTCTTCTCAATGCCCTCAGCCAGACGCTTCGGGTTGGTAACGAAGAAGTCATCGCCGACAATCTGGACCTTGTCACCAAGCTGAGCGGTCAGGGTAGTGTAGCCCTCCCAGTCATCCTCTTGCAGCGGATCCTCGATGGAGACGATGGCGTAGTTCTCAACGAGGTCGGCGTAGACAGCGGCCATCTCCTCAGCGGTGTGCTCGCCGCCCTCGAAGTGGTACTTGCCGTCCTTGAAGAACTCGGAAGAAGCCACGTCGAGAGCCAGAGCGACATCGTCGCCCAGCTTGTAGCCAGCGGCCTCAATTGCTTCAACAATCAGGTCCAGTGCAGCCTTGGTGGAGTCAACCGACGGAGCGAAGCCGCCCTCATCGCCGAGACCAGTGGACAGACCCTTGTCCTTGATGACCTTCTTCAGTGCGTGGTAGACCTCAGCGCCGACACGCAGTGCCTCCTTGAAGGTCGGGGCGCCAATCGGAGCAATCATGAACTCCTGGACGTCAACGCCGGAGTCCGCATGTGCACCACCGTTGAGGATATTCATCATCGGGACCGGTAGAACGTGGCCGTTCGGGCCACCGACGTAGCGGAACAGGTCCAGGCCAGCGGACTCAGCAGCAGCCTTGGCAACGGCCATGGACACACCGAGAATGGCGTTGGCACCCAGGCGGGACTTATTATCGGTGCCGTCCAGCTCAATCATGGTCTTGTCAACGAGACGCTGATCCTCAGCCTCGAGGCCGATAATTGCGTCCTCAATCTCCTCGAGCACCGCACGGACAGCCTTCTGGACACCCTTGCCCAGGTAACGATCCTCACCATCGCGGAGCTCGTGAGCCTCATGCACACCGGTGGAGGCACCGGACGGAACCGCAGCGCGGCCCACAGCGCCGTCTTCCAACAGCACCTCAACCTCAACGGTCGGGTTACCACGGGAGTCCAGAATTTCGCGTGCGTTCAACTCGATGATTGCAGCCATAGGTCACCTTTCCGCCGGAACCGTTCCGGCACATGACTCCAATTGTGGCACGGTTTGCCAACCTTCGCCTTAAATCCTTTTCACCCTATGCGGGCTGATTCAGCGCATAGTTCGCCGCAGCGTCCCGAACATCGCGAAGATACTGCTCAGATTGGTTATATGAGCGAATTGCAGATGCCCACCCTTCCGGGGTGGCGAGATCGCGTTCGTCGCTGCAGAGCATCCGCGCGGTCGTCGCAGTCGCGTCGTCGATGTTATTGGGGTCCGCGACACCATCCCCCGAAGCATCCATCGCAAAGCGATGCCATGTCTCGGGAATAAACTGCATCGGCCCCACAGCGCGGTCATACTCCGTGTCACCATCGAGTTCGCCATTGTCAGTATCGAGAACCTCAGCGAAGCCATTCGTGCCGTCCAGCGGCGGACCGATAATCGTCGGACGCACTACCCCATCGGCACCGATATGCGCCGGCTTGAGCCAATTACCCGAGTACGTGCCGTGATTAGTCTCCACCTTGCCCAGTCCTGCAAGCGTGTTCCACTCCAGGCGGCAGTTCGGGAACTGTTCGGCCGCAATCACATATGCGTTGCCGTAGGCGCGGAGGGCGTCCTCAGAAATCCCCGTCTTCGGGGAAATCTGCTGCGCCCACTGTCGGAGCTGTTCAGAGGTGCGCCCGGGCGCGTTGACATCAATCATCGGCGGTGGCTCAGCCGCGGCAGGCGGCACATTGTCCGGAATCGGCTTCTTGGTCAACGACGGGATAACAGGTCCAGTGAACATCGCCAACGCCCCAACCGTGCCAATGATAATCAGCACCGCCAGGGAGGTTAGACCGAGGCAGCCACAGCCTCGCGAGGACTTCTTTTTCCCCCTACTGCGGCCACGCGCCTTCGCCCCGCGGGGTGCGGGGTGCGCGTATTCATCAAAGGGAGAATTAGAAGGCATGGGGAATTACTCTACGGGGTAAACCGTAAAAATCACTCAAACTCGAGGACAGAAATCACTTTTGTTGGAAACTAGCTGTCGCTTTCCGACGGGCCGAGGTCCTCAGCCCCTTCGTTATCTTCGCTGCCCGCTGCCCACTGCTCAGCACTACCGGCCTGCTGATTCTCCATCTGGGCCAGCTCAGCCAGGAATGCGCGTGAAGCCTGTCGGGTCCGCTCTTCAGCACCGGACTCAGTCTCCAGCCCCGGGGTCGGGACCAGAATCTCCATTGGAATGTCGGCATCGGACAGTCCCAGCGCACGTGCGCGGCGGATGGCTTCCTCAGCCAGTGCCAGAGCTGGCAGCTGGGTGGCCGGGTTCGAGCGTGGGCGACCGCGACCGTAAGACCACAGTCGCTCCTGCTCTTCCTCCGAGACCATCTCTCCCTCGGTCACACTGCCGTCGAAAAGATACGGCTGACGAGCTCGCATCTTCAAAATAAAGTCGGTCGCCACATCGTCGAAGTCGAAGTCCTCGGCGATTTCGGCGTGGAAGAGAACCTGCAGCAGCAGATCCGACAGCTCGCTAGGAATGTCACCGCCCTCATTGACTGCGTCGACAAACTCGTAGGTCTCTTCAATGAGATACGGCAGCAGGCTCTTGTGCGTCTGGCGAGCTTCCCACTGCCCCGTGCGACGTGCGGCCGCCATGATGTCCACGGCCTCGACGACGTGGGGCAGACGAGCTGCGGCAAGCTGTTCCTGCGGAGTCAGCGGTTCTGCAACAGGCTCTGCCACTGGTTCTGCAACCGGTTCCGGCTCAGGTTCCGGCGCCGACTCCTGCACGGGAGCCGCTACAACCGGAGCGGCCGGATCCGCTGGAGCTGCTGGGTCCGGTGCATCATCCAGTTCGACGGAGTAGACTTTCTCGCCCGCATCGAGGCGATCGAGCACCTCGTCGTTTTCCATATCGGTGGTGACCAGAATCTCCGCCTGGGACACCGAGTGCCCACCGGCGTCTGCAATTGCCCAGCGCACACGGATCGGGACTTCTTCCGTGTAGCTGACTTCACCGGTCAGCAGGCTAGCGGCTTCCAGCGGAATTGCAGTTGGAAAGCGGCTATCGAGCTTGATGATAGTCATACGGTTTCTAGTCCTTTCCCATGTGCGAGATATCCATACGTGGAATTCCCGCCATCGATGTCAAGAAGTCTGCTACCCACTGCACCAATGCAATATCGCGGACAGGTTTTGCCCGCAACCCTCGCCCTTCCTTCGGCATTCCGACGGAAACCGTGCGCGTTGCCGCACGATAGGTCGCCTGTGGATACAGGCGCTTGAGACGCACCTGCTTGGAGTCAGCAAGCTCCATAGGGGTTATTCTAATGTGCGCGCCCATGGCTTGAACTTCATGCACGCCGAATTCCCGGCAAATAATTCGAAGTCGTGAAATAACCGCCAGTCTCTCCACCTCAATGGGTGGGGTTCCGTAACGGTCGACGAGCTCTTCGAGCACTACGTCGATATCGTCCAGCGCGCTGGCGGCAGCAAATTTGCGGTACGCCTCTAGACGTAGGCGTTCCGACGACACATATTCGGCCGGAATATTCGCATCGACCGGCAGGTCGATCCGAACTTCCTTCGGTTCGTTATCGGAGGCATCCGGAGTTTCACCATCGGCCACTGCCTTCAGTGCAGCCACGGCCTCGCCAACCAGTCGGACGTACATGTCGAAGCCGACGCCGGCAATGTGACCGGACTGCTCCGCACCGAGGATATTTCCGGCCCCGCGCATTTCCAGGTCCTTCATGGCCACGGCCATACCGGCACCCAAGTCATTGTTCTGCGCAATCGTGGACAGACGGTCGTAGGAAGTCTCCGTCAGCGTCTGGTTTTCCGGGTAGAGGAAGTAGGCATAGGCGCGCTCACGGGAACGGCCCACGCGACCACGCAGCTGGTGCAGCTGGGAAAGACCCATATGGTGGGCGTTTTCCACAATCAACGTATTGGCGTTGGCAATATCCAGGCCAGTTTCCACGATGGTGGTACACACCAGCACGTCGTACTCGCGCTGCCAGAAGCCATCGACCGTGCGCTCCAGCTGCTCCTCCCCCATCTGACCGTGGGCCACTACCACGCGAGCCTCGGGCACCAAATTGCGGATATTCTGTGCAACCTTGTCAATGGTTTCCACCTTATTATGCAGGTAGAACACCTGGCCGTCGCGAAGCAGCTCGCGCCTGATAGCAGCGGCGACCTGCTTGTCAGACTGCGCGCCGACGTATGTCAGCACCGGGTGGCGGTCCTGCGGCGGGGTGAGAATCTGGCTCATCTCGCGGATGCCGGCAATCGACATTTCGAGCGTGCGCGGAATTGGCGTTGCGGACATGGTGAGCACGTCGACGTGGTGACGTAGCGCCTTGATGTGCTCCTTGTGCTCGACGCCAAAACGCTGCTCCTCGTCAACGATGACCAGACCGAGTTCTTTCCACTGCACGCCGGTCTGCAAGAGACGATGCGTGCCGATAACAATATCGACCGTCCCATTCTTCAACCCTTCGAGAACCTCTTTGGAGTCCTTCGGCGAGGTGAAGCGGGACAGCCCGCGGATGGTGACTGGGAAGCCCTCCATACGCTGAGTGAAAGTAGTCAAATGCTGCTGTGCCAACAGCGTGGTCGGCACCAACACTGCTACCTGACGGCCATCTTGAACCGCTTTGAAAGCAGCACGCAGTGCCACCTCGGTCTTGCCGTAGCCGACATCGCCGATGAGCACGCGGTCCATCGGTACCGGCTTTTCCATGTCGGACTTGATTTCGTCGATGGCCTGCAGCTGGTCCTCAGTCTCGGTGAAGGGGAAGTTGTCCTCCATCTCCTGCTGCCACGGCGTATCCGGCGCGAACGCGTGGCCCGGCGCGGCTTGACGCTCGGCGTAGAGCTTGACCAGCTCTTCCGCAATCTCGCGGACAGCACCACGGGCCTTGCGCTTGGTGGACTTCCAGTCCGAGCCGCCCATCTTCGACAGCGCGGGCTTTTCGCCGCCGACATAGCGCGACAGCAGATCCAGGCTCTCCATCGGCACGTAGAGCTGGTCCGAGGGGCCTCCGCGCTTGCTCGGTGCGTACTCGAGCACCACGTACTCGCGGCGCGCCTGATCCTCGCCCGTGCCGATGGTGCGCTCAGTGAGCTTCACAAATCGACCGATGCCATGAGTGTCGTGTACGACATAGTCGCCGGCCTTCAGTGCCAGCGGATCCACGCGACCACGGCGCTTCGCCGGTTTACGGCGACCACCAAGGGCACCTTCCGCGATGCGGTTACCCGTGATGTCCTGCTCAGTAATCAGAGTCAGCGCGCCACCGGGAATACGCGGGAACACCAGGCCGCCGTGCAAAACACCCTGGTAGACGGTAATTCTCCCGGACTCGGGATACTCCGGGCCCGCTGCCATGCGCGTCGCAATTCCGGCTTCCCTAAACTTTTCCGCTTGCCGACGCGCTCCCGCGGGCGTCGCCGCCACGTACGCCACTCGTTCCCCCGCGACCGTGGCATCGCGCAGCTGCTTCATCAGGTGACCAATTTCCTTTAGGTCACCGCGTGGCGCGGGCCCAGGCTCAAAGGTTAGCGGCAGCACATCATCTTCGGTGACCCCCGCCTCCAACATGCCGGGCGGGGAAATATGCCACGAGGTGGGCATCGGGATAGAGGCCAAGCTGCGGTAAGCGCTGGGCTCCAGACCATCGGTGGCGATTGGCGCCGAGCCACCCATCGCGGCCGTTTCCCACGCTGCGGCCATAAACTCCTCGCCCGCACTACTCAGGTCCTGCGCCCGAGAGCGAATGCGCTCCGGCCCGCACATGAGCACATGCGTTTTCTCCGGCATGACCTCGGTGAGCATCTTCATCGGATGCTGACTAATCAGTGGAATCAGCGACTCCATGCCCTCCACCCACTGGCCATCACCGATGCGGGTGAGCATTTCTTGGACCTGGCCGGAGCGCGTGGTGGCGAGTTTCTCCGCGGCGGCCTTCACGTCGTCGTCGATAAGCAGTGCACGACACGGGAAGATATCCAGCTGGTCGACCTCTATCTCAGAGATTGTGCGCTGGTCAGCGACGGAAAAGGCGCGCAGGTCGGTAACCTCGTCACCCCAGAGCTCGATACGAACCGGCAGCTCTTCGGTCGCCGGGAAGACATCGACGATGCCGCCACGCACGGCAAACTGACCACGCCTGCCGACCATGTCCACATGCGAATAGCCGTGATGCACCAGCCGCTCAACCAGGTTCTCGCAGTCCTGGTCCAGCTGGATGTGGATGGGCGCGCTGGCTTCAGCCTCGAGGTCGTCCACAATCGGCTGCACCAACGAGCGCACCGCCGCAATCAGAACGTCGACTTTTCCCCGGCGAACGTCGTAAAGCGCCTTACGACGCTGCGCCACAGTATCCACGGCCGGCGAAAGCTTCTCATGCGGGAGCGTCTCCCACGAGGGGAACATAGCTACACGGTCGCCGATCATCGACTTGACCTCGGCAGTCAGGTCCTCCGCCTCACGACCAGTAGCCGTGACGACCAGCACCGGCACCTTCGTGGACATGGCGTAAATAAGGTGCGAACGCACCGCGTCCGCACCCGTGAGCGCCAGCTCGTCTTCGCCGATGCGCCCGAGCACGCCGACAAATTGAGGATCCGTGACAACGAGGCTTTCCAGCCCCGACAGCGGGTTCGGCAGAATGCTGGGTGTGGCTTTCGCCGAGGAAGACACAGAAGTTGGCATAGCCCCAATATAACCATGCACCCCGGATTCACCCTGCGTGCTGGTTAGCCATTCTCCGCCACCTGCATCGGGTCTGCTGCAGCACCTGCTCCGAACTTCGCGCCCTCAGCGGCCGCTGGCACATCAGCGGAGCCATGCAGAGTCGGGGCCCCCTCCATGCCGGCCAGCCCGTTCCAGCACAGGTTCACGATGTGCGCCGCCACCGTCTCCTTATCCGGACTGCGCTTCTCCATCCACCAGCGAGCGGTCTGCGAAACCATACCGACCATGCAGTTTCCGTAGAGCACCGACATGGCCGGGTCGAAGCCAGCGCGTTTGAAAGCCTCGGCGAGGATAGGCGTAACCGACTCAGTGGCATTATTCAGCAGCGTCTCATAGCCACCCGCCACACCGGGGTCACGAGAAATAATGGAGAATCCCTCCGGGTTTTCCTCGACATAAGTCAGCAGTGCCAACACCGCCTGTTCGATGCGGTAACGCGAGCGCCCCAGGGACAACGCTTCCCTAATCGTGGCCTCCAGGGTCTTCATCTCCTGGTCGACGACTGCCTGGTAGAGCCGCTCTTTGGTACCAAAATGCTCGTAGACAACCGGCTTTGACACCCCGGCTGCGGCAGCGATCTCCTCCATTGAGGCGGCATCAAGCCCCTTGGCGGCAAAGATTCCACGGCTGACTTCTGTCAGCTGAGCTTTGCGCTGTGGACCGGTCATACGTCGTCTCGGAGAATTGGAGGCCATGCTTTTAGATTAGTGGCTAAAGTCTTGCTATCGTATATCGCAGGCGCAAGCGAGCCGGCTGAGTCGACTCAGCCATGCAATTTTTTCGCGTTCGCCCCATTCTCCCATGGTGTAATGGCAACACTCCGGTTTTTGGTACCGGCATTCTAGGTTCGAGTCCTGGTGGGAGAGCAAGCGGGGGGCCGGCCCCTTAATTAAGAAGTGACTTTTCGCCCCGCCGTGACCGTGATGCACCCTGACCGAGGAGTAGCAAGTTTCATGTCAAACGGTTCGGCCACCGCTGTGGTCATTCTCGCCGCGGGTCAAGGCACCCGAATGAAATCCGATACGCCGAAAATGCTGCACGCTATCGGCGGTCGCACCATGTTGGAGCACGCGCTCTATGCCGCCAAAGGCATTAGTCCGGAAGAGATTGCTGTTGTCGTTGGCCACCAGCGCGAAAAGGTAATCGACGCCATCGGCACCTGGACAGAGAAGGCCGAGCACTCCAACGATGTCGTCATTGCCCCACAGGAAGAGCAAAACGGTACCGGCCACGCTGTTCAGTGCGCACTGGAACACCCTGCGCTGCAGAATTTCGATGGCACCATCTTGGTAACCACTTCCGATGTTCCGCTGCTGGATTCCGAAGCGCTCCAGGCGCTGCTCGAAGAGCACAACCGCAAGCCACGCGCTGCCGTGACCGTGCTGACCTCCACTGCTGAAAACCCGCACGGTTACGGCCGCATCGTTCGTAACGCCGACGGCGAAGTTCTGCGCATCGTGGAGGAAAAGGACGCCTCCGACGAGGAACGTGAGATCACCGAGGTCAACTCCGGTGTCTACGCATTCGATGCCGAGACCCTGGCAAACGCCCTCAAGCAGTTGGACACCAACAATGCCCAGGGCGAGCTCTACCTCACCGATGTCATTGGCATCGCCCGTGAAGCCGACCGCTCAGTGCGCGGCCACCGCCTCGCCGACGCCACCGTCGTCGCCGGTGTCAATGACCGCGTACAGCTGGCTACCCTTGGCCGCGAGCTCAACCGCCGCACCTGCGAGGAAGCTATGCGCGCGGGTGCCACTATCGTCGATCCGGACACCACGTGGATTGATGTTGAGGTGAAGATCGGCCGCGATGTCACGATTCTGCCGGGCACCCAGCTGCACGGCAAGACTGTGATTGGCGACGGGGCCACCGTGGGACCGGACACGACACTGACCAACATGGTCGTCGGCAAGCGCGCCAGCGTCGTGCGTACACACGGTTCCGATTCGGAGATCGGCGAGGATGCGACGGTCGGACCGTTCACCTACATTCGCCCGAACACCAAACTCGGTGTCGGCGCGAAGCTCGGTGGCTTCGTAGAGGCGAAGAACGCGCAGATCGGAAACGGTTCGAAGGTTCCGCACCTGACCTACGTCGGCGATGCGGAGATTGGCGAGCACTCCAACATTGGTGCCTCCAGCGTGTTCGTGAACTACGACGGTGTCAACAAGCACCGCACCGTTATCGGCTCGCATGTTCGCACTGGCTCCGACACCATGTTCATCGCTCCGGTGACCGTGGGTGATGGTGCGTACTCAGGTGCAGGTACTGTTATTAAGGACGACGTTCCTCCGGGAGCATTGGCGGTCAGTGGTGGCCGTCAGCGCAACATCGAGGGATGGGTCGAGCGGAAGCGTCCAGGTACCGCCGCTGCTGAGGCAGCGCAGGCGGCGCAGGTAGCTGACAACGCTGACAACAACAAGGAAGACCAGGAAGGCTAGACGGCAGATGACCGGCCAGTGGATCGATAACCAAAAGAACCTCATGCTCTTCTCCGGAAGGGCACACCCGGAATTGGGCGAGGCAGTTGCCAAGGAGCTCGGCACAGAGCTGACTCCGATGACCGCTCGTGATTTTGCCAACGGCGAAATCTTCGTGCGCTACGAGGAATCCGTCCGCGGTTCCGATGCCTTCGTGCTACAGGCACACCCGGCACCGCTGAATAAGTGGCTCATCGAGCAGCTGATTATGATTGACGCTCTCAAGCGCGGTTCGGCCAAGCGCATCACCGCTATCCTGCCGTTCTTCCCATACGCCCGCCAGGACAAGAAGCACCGTGGCCGTGAGCCGATTTCCGCTCGCCTGGTCGCTGACCTGCTCAAGACCGCCGGCGCCGACCGCATCGTCTCCGTGGACCTCCACACCGACCAGATTCAGGGCTTCTTCGACGGCCCGGTCGATCACATGCACGCCATGCCGATTCTGTCGGAGTACATCAAGAAGAACTACTCCCTGGACAACCTGGTCGTGGTCTCCCCTGACGCCGGCCGTGTGAAGGTTTCCGAGAAGTGGGCCAACACCCTGGGCGATGCCCCGCTGGCTTTCATTCACAAGACCCGTTCCGTCGATGTCGCGAACCAGGTTGTCGCCAACCGTGTGGTCGGCGAGGTTTCCGGTAAGACCTGTCTACTCATCGACGACATGATTGACACCGGCGGCACCATCGCCGGCGCTGTCAAGGTGTTGCGTGAGGCTGGCGCTGAGGATGTCATCATCGCTACCACGCACGGTGTCTTCTCCGATCCTGCTCGTGAGCGACTGTCGAAGTGCGGTGCCCGCGAGGTCATCACCACCGATACCCTGCCGCAGTCCACCGAGGGCTGGGACAACCTGACCGTCCTGCCAATCGCGCCGCTGCTGGCTAAGACGATCCACGAGATCTTCGAAAACGGTTCCGTCACCACTCTCTTCGAGGGGCAGGCATAAGCTCTTTCCGCTTGCCGACGGGCACCCCGCCGCGACCAGCAACCTAGTTTTGCTGGTGGTGGCGGGGTTTGCTGTTTGACCTGTTAGTCCACTACAATTTTTCCGGTAAGTCTCGGCGAGGGCGACCACAGTAGGTGGTTACCGTTATCGACGCGACGCTCGCAGCCCAACTTTTGCGCCCACGGTGGCATGGATGCGGCACGTGCTCGACTCGACGACTCAGTATCGAATCGTTTAGGAGTCCATTTTCATGGCAAAGCCCAACATCATCAAGATTGATGCTCGTAACCGCACCGAGTTCGGCAAGGGTGCCGCTCGCCGTGCCCGCGTTGCTGGCGACATCCCGGTTGTCATCTACGGCGCTGACCTGGATGCTCCGAAGCACATCCTCGTTGACACTCTGGATTTCCACGCTGTCATCCGTAACCACGGTGTCAACGCTGTTCTGGACGTCAACATCGAGGGCGAGTCCCAGCTGTCCATGGTCAAGGCTGTTGACCAGAACCCACTGACTCTCGACATCGACCACGCTGACCTGCTCGCCATTCACCGTGACGAGAAGGTTGAGGTCGAGGTTCCGGTCACCCCGACTGGCGAGGTCGCTCCGGGCGCCCTGCTCACGCAGGATGCCGAGACCATCCTGGTCAACGCACCGGTTCTGGCTATTCCGGAAGAGATCGAGGTCTCCGTCGAGGGTGCAGAGGTCGGCACCATGATTCACGCCGGCGACGTTACCCTGCCAGAGGGCCTGGTCCTCACCGACGACGCCGACCTGCTCATCTTCAACATCGTCGAGCCGGAGGAGGAGCCGGCTGGTGATGTCGATGCCGACATCGAGGGCATGGGCGAGGCCGAGACCCCGGATGAGCCGGCTGAGGAATCCGCTGAGTAATTTAAGCGCTCGTAAAATTAGCTAACAGCTAGACGAAACGGGGACGGAAGCAATCTTCCGTCCCCGCTTTTCTATGCTTTGCGATGTTTCGTCATCATCGCCACTGCCGGCGTAATCAGCAGAGCATTAGCACCAGCCATCGCAATGGCCATAGCCGCTACCCCGCCCACATCTGCAATAACGCCAAACAGCAACGCGCCGGCAGGAATCAAAACGCGATCGGTCTGAGAGATACCACCGAATAGACCTCTCTGCTCTTCCGGAGCCAGCAAAAGGACCGCTGCCCTATTCGAAGTTCTGTATAACTGTCCCACCAGTCCAATCACCCCGATTAGAACTAGTCCGACTGCTACCGGCAGGTACCCAACTGCTGACAGAGCTACCGTCGGCAAGCACAGAAGCGCAGCAGACAGGAAAGCAATTGTGCTGGGGCGCTCGGGTAATAGGAAACGAAGGCAGAGTGCTCCGGTGACTGCTCCGACACCTGAAGACGCAGAAAGATAGGCGATTCCCATCTCCGCCTTTTCGTCGAAAATCACATCGGCGAGGATTGGCAGCATGGCTGTGTAGGGAAATATGCACAGCATTGGACCTGCACCGAGAACTAGCTGAGCTCCAAGTCTGGGGAAGCTCCACGCCTGAGTTAGCACCTCCGACCAGGGCGACTTCTTCGCTCGAGCATGCACGCAGCCAACAGGGAATTGCCGTGGAAGTGCACGGGCCAGCACTGCCGAGATAGCGAATCCAAGCCCACTAACTGCAATTACAAGTGCCGGTCCCTCTCCTGCCATTAGTGCTCCTGCGAGCCCAGGCCCAAGAATCAACGATGTTGTCAGTGCTAGTGACAGCGACGACATCGACCTCAACAGTCCCGCTTCCGCACTAATCCGCGCAAGTACGGTATTGCGAATTGCTGGTTCTGCCGAGGTTACCGTTGAGCGCGCGGCCACGAGAAGCAAAACCGCCCACACTGCCCACTGATAGTCTGCAACGAAATACATTGTTCCGGCACATGCCAGAGTCATCACGGCCCCAACGGCCAATACAGCAGCCAGCAGTCGGGTGGGCTCGGACCTGTCGGCCAGCGCGCCCAGGTGTGGCCCGGCTACGATGAGCGGAACCAGGCGGGCGAGGGTCATTATTCCCACCATCGTCGCTGAATTCGTCGTATGAAACACCCACCAGTTGAGCGCCACTAGTTCAGCCGCAGCTGCGATACGTGACAGGAGAGCCTGCCCAATCAGTACTCGAATTGCCCAATTCAAACGTCTATCACTCATGCACCAACTCCGCTACCAGCGGATTTGCCCTGTCAACATAAATGTCTGCACCAGTCTCCGTCAACCTCATAGACAAAAATCCCTTGCGTCTCATGGTTGGTCGCCCCATCCACTCGAGATCCTGAACAGGAATAGGTAGTCGGCACTCCGAGATAACGCGGTCGACCTGCACTCGGACGCGGTGCCACAGCGCTTCTTCGCCTATACCCTGAGCCTTGGCGAACTCCTGCACGATTCCATCGAGATTGCCGAATACACAGGCGTAGAATCCCTTGTTCAGAAACTCTTCATAATTGTCGGTCAGGGTTATTGAACCTTTTTCGAATGCCTGCGCCGATTTGGCTCCTAACCGAGAAGCCAGCGCACGCAGCCCGGAAAAGTCTCGGAGGAGCAATCCTCGATAAACTGGAGCCTCCCCGCTGAGGTCAATCTTGACCATTGTGTTCTGCAAATGTTGCTCCAAGGAAATGCCGTGGAAGAACATGAGTCCGAATACCGTTGCCACGAGGTCGTAGACGTAGTCATCGAAGAATCCGGGTGCGATATCCGCCAATGGACTTTGTACCTCTTCGCAGTGACCCCTTAGTGAGGAAGCACTCACTGCAATCTCCCCGTCGTTCAAGTACACCGAGGGATCTTCGCGTATTAGTGCCGATAAACCCCTCTGTCGAGTCTTTGTGTCCTCTTCGCGGCGAGCCAGTGCGACTCCCGCCAGCTCGGGCACCACCGTCACCTGAGGGTTCAGCCCTACTTCCTGACGCAGCCGTTCAACGGCTTCACTAACAACTTCGGCGACTCTAGGCGTTCCCAGCGCGCTGTTTTGGGAAATCGACCGCCTGGTCGAGGTCAGGGTGACGTCGACAGCACACTTGAGAAACGGCCTGCAACCCAAAGCTCCCAGCGAGTGCGGAATCAAGGTGCGAAGAGAGATTGTCGGTCGGGCAGCAAGAGTCAGCAGCGGAATCACAACAATTTTGCCAGCGACAATTTCGTCCTCGTAGACGTCGGTGATGACGTGGCGTAGTTGCCAGGGGTGCACCGGAATAATTGCGTAGTCGCCCGCAACATGGGCTCGGTCGAGGTAAGACTTTGCTGCTTCGATATGCTTCGGAAAATGCTGCTCCAGAAGCTGCTCAAAATCCCCACTGGCCCCGGGCTTGGACATTTCCACCATGCCTCGATCGACGGCGACGAATCTGAGATCAACCGTGCCGCCCGATTCTGGGCCATAGAGCATCGATTCCTCTGTACTAAAACCACGCCGTAATTTGGCCAACGGGTGTACGTTATGCCCAGAAATACAGAAAGAATCAGCGGCCGCTGTCGCCTCATGAGACAGCAAGGGACGCAGCAGCTCCCAGAAGCTACCGGACCAGTCCCCAATCCGTCGACTTACTTGAGCTCGAACCAACGCCAAGTTCTCCCGGGCGTTGGAGATATCAGGTTGCAGGGCGACTAGGGCATCGTCGGAAAGTTCCTCTTCGGCGGCCGATTTCTCAATCCGGTGTCGGAGAGTCTCATCAGCCCAGCTCAGCCATGGCTCAATACGCTGACAGAAGTGCTTATTGTCCAGCAATTCAATAGCAGCGAGTGGATTTAGTTCATAGACATAGTCCTGTTCTGTGACCGCGCCACTTAGCCGCATACCGAGCACCCGCTTAATCGGCACCTCGGAACCGAGAAACTTCCGAAAAACGATTTCGCTGATGTTTTCGCCGCCGTCCTCCACAGACTCCAGCAAAGCTGCACGGATACGCCAGTACTCCTCCGCAAGCAATTCACTATTGCCCCGGTCAATCCTACGACGCGTAGGTGCGGGAAGATTGGCTGCTAAGTGCAGGTGACGGTAAAGGTTCGCGACAAGTGGATAAAAGGCTTTATCCACAAGCCGGATCGGGTCATCTTCGACAAGCGCGGTTCCTCGTAGCTGCTGCCCTACTGAAGTACGTCCGATGGGCCCCTGCTCGAGGACTCGGCACCCGCCCAAGTCACGGACGATTATGCGCTCCGGCCAACCATCACGCAGCACAATCACAGTGTTTTGCGGGTGCGGCTCCACCGCGATACCCCACCGTGCCAGCAGCGCTGCGACTGGCACGAAGAGGAGCCGTCCCAGCTCCCGGAACCACTTTTCGTATACACCTGGTTCGTTGCCCAATTCATCGAAGAGATCGCACAGAATGGGACGAGACGACAGCGGATTGCGGGAAAGAAGCGTCGCCACCGGCATGGCCACATCATCAGCTTCAAGGTCTGCAGTGGGATCCTCTCGGAATACGGCGCCAAAGCAGTGCGCTCGCAGTCCTGAGTCTGCATCCCACCGCACGGCAGCAATATCTCTTGCGACGACAAATCCCGGCTTATCGTCGCTACTCCGCGGGTTAAACCCGCTGTCAAGCTCCAACACCTCAGAAATTTTTTCCGAGATAACCGGTGCCGCGACCGCTCCCGCCGAAATACCTCGAACCGCCCCTGTGAGCTGAATTTCAACCGCAACCTTGATGTGCATCGCCCCCTTTCCATCCGACACTCGGAGAGTGCGAACCGACATTAGGGGCTCGGCAAAGGCAGTGGTGTCCAGCAAGATGATTTCGCCATTAGCGATTTCGTTATTGAACTCGGATGCGATGATTCTCTCCCATTGGAACGGGTGGACTGGAATCACGGACCATCCGCTAATTCGCCGTCGCTCTAGCTCTGATGCCAGCGCCGAGGCAAGGCGTGGTAAGTGGCTGCGAATAGCCTCCAGCGTGGGCAGCCCTACTTCATGCACCCGCGCGTTGTTCACAGCGGCGAAGCGAAGTTGGATAGATTCGGTCTGTTCGGGGAGGACGTCGGACCATTTTTTGCCAATTCCGAGCGACGTCTTCGCTGCTGGACTCGCCGGGTGGCCGTCACAGACTAGCTGTTCACACCGAGAGAGAAGAGCAGAGGCTCCAGCTTCACCCGAGAGTTTTTCCGAACGCCGACGCAATGCATCCACCAGTGCGAAATAACCTGCTCCGGAGTCCCCTACGCCCCAACGCCGAACTATTCCCTGACGAGCTCGGCGCAGGCCTGCCACACTATCGGAGATTTCAGCACAGGCTCGGTCGAGGTTCGTTGGATTTATGCTGAGCAAGCGCTCTTCAGCGAGTCTCCTAAGTAAATCTGCTGAAGTTAGCTCACTGTCGATGAGGCGTTCGGCCTGTTGAACTGACTTTCCTTCTTGAATCAGGAGACGCTCGGATCGGAGAGCTGAAACGAGTCGTCGCCTAATTTCGGCTTCACAACTGTCACTATTTACATACACATTTGGCAACACAGAAGGTAAGGCTACCCTAATTTACTTATGCACGCCATAGGCGATTGGAAGATTTCGCCCAGTCTCCGGATCTTCAACCATGAGCGACGAGATTCCAAATGCACGTCGAATCAAAGCCGAATCGAAAGTCTCTCGCGTCGGGCCCTGTTCAACGATGCATCCATCGCGCATCACAACCACATAGTCGGAGTACTTCGCCGCATGAGCCATGTCATGGACAACCATTACAATCGTCCGCCCTTTACGGTTTAGTTCCTGAACCAAGTCAAGAATCGACAGCTGGTGCGCGGGATCGAGAAAGGTCGTCGGCTCATCGAGAAGCATAATATCGGTGTCCTGAGCCAAGGTCATGGCAATCCACATTCGTTGCCGCTGCCCACCGGACAGCGCCATCGCATCCGTATCAAGGAATTGTTCAATTCCGGTCTGCCGGGCCGCCTGCGTAATCGCCGAGTGATCCTCGGCGCTTAACGACGCAAAAGCTCCCGAATACGGGTAGCGGCCGAAAGCGATGAGCTCGCGAACTGTCATCCCATCCGGAACCACAGGCTGCTGCGGTAGAAAGGACAGGCGCCGGGCGAACTGACGAGCCCCAAATTCGGAGATTCGGCGACCGTCCAGTTCTGCGGCTCCACGTTCAGGTGTCAACTGCCTGCCAAGCACCTTCAGCAGGGTCGATTTTCCACTGCCGTTAGGACCGATAAGAGCCGTAATTTTCCCGTGCGGGATTTTCAGCGTGACATCCTTGACAATCAACTCTGCGCCATAGCCCGCCGACACTTCAGTACAGGTAAGAGAGTCTGTCATAAGTTTCTACTTCCTCTTCACGCTCGTTACTCGATGAACCAGGTAGATGAAATAGGGCGCTCCGACAATTGCAATTAACGCCCCCACGGGAATCTCCGTCGGAGCAAACGCCCAGCGCCCCACAGCATCAGCAGCGACCACCAGAGCTGCACCCGCCACGGCGCCCACGGGAATCTGACGCGCAAGATTCTGCCCCACCAACAGCTTCGCTGCGTGCGGGATAATCAGCCCGACGAATCCCAAGACACCCGCTGCTGCTACCGCCGCGGAGCCGCATGCCACTGCGACCATCAGCGCTAGGATTCGCAGCACGTTAAAACGGCCACCGATACTGACTATCGTTGAATCATCCAGTACCAGGGTGTTGAAGTGGCGCGCGAACACCAATGCCACTGCTGTCCCCACAAAGATGACGGGGGCAACGGTAAGCGCATCCGACATGGTGCGCGCATATAGAGAACCCTTCAGCCAAGTCATCGCGGCACCGGCCTCTGGCGCCACACGCACAAGGAGCAGCTGTGTCACAGCAGCAAGCCCCACAGATACAGCCACGCCTGTCAGCGCCAAACGCGCAGGATCAGCCACTGCCCGACCAGCCGCTGCAAAAACCGTCAATCCCCCGAGAAGGGAACCAACGAACGCGATTGGGGTGAGTGCCAGTGCTGGCAGAGATCCGAAACCGAGAAGTGCGACGACCGCCGCCAGGCCACCTCCAGCAGTAATTCCTAGAGTGTCCGGCGCCGCTAGCGGGTTACGCAATGCGACCTGAAGCAAACTTCCTGCCACGGCCATCCCCACACCCGCCAGCACGCCCACGACTATGCGTGGCATTCTGTAGCGCCAATAGAGATTTTCTCCGGAAAGAAGCCCGGCAATAACGTCGGGAAGCGACTTCTGAACTGCTCCAATCCCCATACCGACTAGGCAAGCCAGCACGAGGAACAATGAACTGACGAGGAGCACTAGGGCAAAGCGACTCTTAGTAACCACGCCTGCGACCTCCCTGACGTGCAGACCTGATCGAACGGATTCCCCATAGCAGCAGCGGAGCGCCTGCAATACCGGTGAGAATGCCTACCGGAGTCTCCGCGGGGGCCCACAGCCACTGCCCCAGGCTATCCGCGATGAGAAGCGTGGCCGAGCCTACGACGGCAGCTGCCACCAGGCTGCGCCTGTGCGTGCGACCCGCTACTCGCTGCGCGACGACAGCCGCAAGCAGCCCCAGAAAACCAATCGGCCCCGCGGCCGCTACACATGTGGCGGTCAGTACTACAGCCCCGACAACTGATCCGACACGCACACGCGCGGGATTCGCACCGATAGACCTACTGACTGCATCACCGGCACCGAGGGCATCTAGGGCACGCCCACCTGCGGCAAAGGCAGGAAAGATGAGCACCAAGGCGATTAGGGCTGGAACCAGGTCCGGCAGGCGAACTCCGGCGAGACGACCATTGAGCCAGGCCAATACGGTAGTCAGCTGAGCTTCATCCAAGACGAGGAAGATTGATGTCAGCGCGCTAAATATGGCCGACACAGCAATGCCCAATAAAACCATCTTTTGAATCGCGTTTGCACCGCCAGATTCTGGGCTAGATCCACGCATACTCAAAGAGATAGTGAATGCTGCCGCCGCGCCACCACCAATTAACGCGCCGGGCAAAAGCAGCGCACCAGTCGCAGACCCAGTTACGAACGCAGTCGCAACAGCGCCAAATGCAGCACCGGAATTAACTCCGGTAATTTGCGGGTCAGCCAGCGGATTGGCAGTTGCGGTACGCAGCAGAACGCCGCCGACACCGAGACTGGCGCCGACGATCACAGCTGCTAAAAGTCGATCACGGGTAAGGCTGCGTAATTCCGGATAGAGCTGCGGGGCATTAGCCGGAGCTGACAGTCCAGATAGTCGGTAGAAACTAATTGCCACGACAGTTACTACACAGATGAGTACGCATGCCCAAAAGGCACGGAATTTCATTAGGAATTGATAATTTGATCCAACATCGCCTCTGCGGCCAGCGGACCGCGGGAGCGTGACCAAGTGTCCTGATCAACGTCAACGATGTTGCTTACGACATCTGCGTACGGGCTGGAACGGAATCCCTCAATATCGTTGTACAGGTACATAACGTCGAGTTTCATTCCCGGGAGCTTGTCACCGGTCAGCTCGGCTACGTCAGTCTTGGACTCGATGGCGGACTTCTCTCCATCGTAGCCGTACTCGTAACCAGCAGCGGTCAGGAGAGAACCTGCGAAGGAGTCCTTGACCCAAGTGTAGAGGGTGTTCTTGGACCAACCAACGACGGCTGCTCGCGTGCCCGGCGCGACCTTCTCCTTTGCCTTTACCACCTTGTCCTCGATGCGGGCGCGGACTTCTGCAGCCTTGTCCTCAGCGCCAATCTTGGTCGCAATGTCATCAATCGCATCGAGCACCTCGGTATAGGAGGTGTCACCGTATGCTTCGGTCGGAGCAATTTCCTTCAGCTGATCCATAATGGATGCCTGCCGTGTCGGGCTTGCCAGAATCAAGTCCGGTTCAAGCGACTGAATGACCTCCAAGTTCGGCTGTTTCGCCTGCCCCACCGATGTAATGCCGTCGAGCTTGCCCTCGAGGGTTTTAGGCGCGGCGGACTTGCCAATCTCTACAATACCGACCGGCTTAACACCAAGTGCGTAAAGAATTTCCTCGTAACGCCAGTCGAGAGCTACTACACGGATAGAGGAAGCGTCTTTCTTCTCTTCTGCCGCAGAGTCACCATTAGATTCCTGCCCATCAGCGCATCCGACCAGGACAAACACCAGGGCGAGACTCATTGCAATAATGGCGGCGAAAAATCGTGCGCGGCGAGGTTCAGCCACGCTCATTCGATTTAAGTAATTTAGCATGACCTAATTTTGCAACCATTGGCTAACCTAACGCAACCACTTATTTTTCACTTTTCATTCGACTAGCCCCGGCCTCTACCCCCGCAGTTGCCTGTTCTCCACAACCCGGCCCGTGTGCCAAGATTGAACTCATGAACGCCTCCACCACACCCCTGCTTGTCGTGGGGCTCGGCAACCCTGGGCCCAAATATGAACTCACCCGTCATAACGTCGGCCATCTGGTGCTAGATGAACTAGCCAGCCGCACTTCTCCGATGCCCTCGTCGTTTAGCGTGCATAAGAAGTCCAACGCTGAGATTGTGCAGACTCGGTTTAAGACCTCCGATGGTGGCGAGCGACAGGTGATTCTGGCTAAGCCCAGGACGTACATGAATCTGTCGGGTGGGCCGATTGCGGCACTGGCCAAGTTCTTCAACGTGGCACCTACCGACGTCGTCGTAGTCCACGATGAGCTGGATCTGGACCCGGGCGGGGTCCGCCTCAAACGTGGCGGTGGCGAAAATGGTCACAATGGCCTGCGCTCGACCACGAAGTCGTTGGGCACGAAGGACTACATACGGGTGCGCATTGGCATTGGCCGACCTCCGGGCCGCCAAGATCCCGCTGACTACGTGCTGCGTAACTTCAATGCCAAGGAGCGCGAGGAACTCGCTTTCACCCTGCCCACCGCGGCGGAGGCAGTGGAGCTAATCGCCAGCCACGGGCTGGAGATTGCTCAGAACCAGGTGCACGGGCGGTAGCAGATAGAGGCAAATGGCAGCAACGAGCCCCCTTCCCTCCCAACTTTCACTGGGATGAGAAAAGGGGGCTATTTTCGCGTTCCCGGGAGCTTCAGTCTTTACAGCTCGTCGGTGTTCGTGCTGCTCGGCGTTTTCGTCGGCGGTTTCGCTCTGTCCACCGAGCGCCTGGCGGTGGGATTCGGGAAGCTGCGGCAGGGCGCCCGTGAGGGCATCAACCAGGTGATGAGGATCAGGCGCCCGGGGAGCTCCCCGTCCGGCACGCCCACGACTCGGCGTAGCGACCGCCCTTCGCCAGCAATTCATCGTGCGTACCCCGTTCTGCGACCGTCCCGTCCTCCGAAAGCACGACGATGAGGTCGGCATCGCGGACGGTGTGCAGGCGATGGGCGACGACGATCACGGTGTGATCGCCGCGCAACGCCTCCATAGTGCCGACGATCGCCCGCTCAGTGGCCGCATCCAGCGAGGATGTCGGCTCGTCGAGAAGCACCACCGGGGAATCCTTCAAAAGCGCTCGGGCGATGGCGAGGCGCTGCCGCTCGCCTCCCGACAGCAGCGTCCCTTCCTCCCCCACCGGGGTATCCCACCCGGAAGGCAGCAGCTCCACGATGCGGTCCACCCCGGAACGCCGGGCGGCCTCACGCAAGCGGTCCCCGTCACCGGGCCCGGAACCGAATTCGGGGTCGGCGAAGACCACGTTGTCCCGCACGGACGCGTCGAAGAGGAACGTCTCCTGGAACACCGGGGTCACCAGCGAGTTCACGCCGTCGGTGCCGATCCGAGGCAAGGGCACCCCGCCGATGAGGATCTCCCCCGAGTCCGGATCATGAAAACGCGACAACAGCCGCATGACTGTCGTCTTGCCCGCCCCCGACGGTCCCACTACGGCAACCAGCGCTCCCTGAGGTGCACGGAAGCTGACGCCGTCGAGAACCTTCTTATCCCCGTACCCGAAGCTCACGCCGCGGAACTCCACGTCATGCCCGTCGGGCGGCTCCGGTGCGGCAGGTTCGGGAAGGGCGGGGATTGCCCGCAGGTCACGCAACGCAGCCAACGTGTTGCGACCCGCACCGAAACCGCCGGACAACGCTCCCGCCGTGGTGATCGGTCCGGTGAACTGGACGACCACGATGAGCATTGGCGCCAAATGCGCCGGCGCCATTCCGCCCGTCGCGGCGACTGCCACGGCGACGATTACCGCCGCCGTGAACACCGCATGGACGACCGAACTCAACCGTCCGATGGCCGCCCCCTGCGTCGAGGTCGCCTTCGCGAACGCATCGTGCTGGGCCCGGATCGCCTCATCCACCATCGCGTCCGCCGCCGAACCGTCGCTCGCGGCGCGAATCGCCTGCTGGCAGCGGGTGAACTCGATCAACCTGCCGGAGACGGCAGCGACGGCGTCAGCATGCGCTTCGTCCGACTCCCCGCCG